>JAESFN010000698.1_pt1 | contig 24053 bp, 16 predicted proteins | sample 9269411 | NCBI WGS metagenome assembly JAESFN01 (sample SAMN14505399, study PRJNA617100) | algae metagenome | isolation source: Iphinoe sp. HA4291-MV1 and co-occurring heterotrophs from trail next to... | place: USA: Maunawili Falls, Hawaii | collected 2009-07-25
CGCCCTCGTGCTCCGCGTCCGCGCGGCGCTCGCGGAATCGGGTATCGATCTCTCCCTCACCGACCAAGTCTCCCTGGAGAACATCGATCTGCTGCGCGATCTCGGCGAAAAAGTGATCGAGGACGAGGAATCGTCAACGCCCCGCTGAGCGCAGCAACGATTCCGCGGCATTCGCGCCGCACATTCCGTGAACTCCCCCACCCGGCGGTGTTGACGCCGACCCGAGAAAGAGCCGGGGATTCGGCGTAGCGTAGGGATCGCGCGTCAGGTACGGACGGGCGAAGAGCTGCCCGAGCGTCGGCGCACCGCCGGAAATATCACCGCCAACCAGATTCGCGTTCCCCGCCTCGAACATCGCCGGTGTGGTGATCCGGCGCTCCCGCACGCGCGCGCCGAACCCCGGCGCGAAACGCTCGACCTGGGCTTCGATCGCGGCGGTCGCATCCCCGGCGTAGCCATTCGGCACGTGGCAATAGGCCCAGGCAACGTGGAGCCCGCTCGCCGCCCGCGAGCGATCGGCCAGCGATGGCTGCGTGAGGATCACGAATGGGCGGTCCGCCACGCGCCCCTGCCAGACCGCCGCTTCCGACGCCGCGATCTCGGTCTCGCTGCCGCCGAGGTGGACGGTGAGCGCTTCGGCGCAGCTGCGATCGGCCCAGGGAATCTCCCCGTTCAGAATCCAGTCGAGTTTGAATACCCCGGGGCCGGGCTGCATCCGCGCGATGCGCGCGCGAAACGGGGTGGGCAAATCTTCCCCGGCGATCCGCGCCATCGCCCGGGCGCTGGTATCGAAGAGCACGCGATCGTAGTCGCGCAGCTCGGTCATCCCGCGAATTTCGTGCCCGAGGACCAGGCGGCCACCGGCGGCTTCGATCCGGGAGACCAGCTGATCGGTGATCCGCTGCGCGCCGCCGCGCACGATCGGCCAGCCGCGCGCGTGCCCGGCGAGCGCGAGCACCAATCCCGCGGCCGCCGATCCGGGGGCATCGAGCGCGAGCCCTGAGTGCGCAGCCAATCCGGCGAACAACGCCCGCAGGCGATCGTCGCGAAACACGGTCTGATTGAACCGGTGCGCGGAAAAGAGCGCGTACACCCCAAAATGCACCGCGGCGGGGGTTGGGAAACGCACCAGCGGTCCGAAAATCGTTTCGAAGATCGCCTCCTGGCGAGCCATCATTTTGCCGAGGGTGCGCCGGTAGCGCTCAGCATCGCCGCCGAACTGCCCGGCGGTGGCATCGAGCGACCGGTAGAGAAACGCGGTTGGGCGATCGTCGAATGGGTGGGCGACGGCAGCGGTGCGCTCCAGCCAATCGAGCCGCAACCCCAGCTGCTTCATTACCGGGGAAACCCCCATCAACGGAAAAACGGTGGCGCAGTGATCGATCAGGCACTCCGCGAATGCCTCGGAGCGGCATCCGCCCCCCGCCGCTCTCGCCTGCTCGTAGACCGTGACCTCCAGCCCCGCTCCGGCGAGCTGCAGCGCGGCGGTCAGCCCGTTCGGACCCGATCCAATAACCGCAACCCGCACTAGAAAAGCGATCCCTGCACGGTCTCCGGCTCAAGCTCGATCGGCGCGATCAAATCCGGGCTGTCGTTGCGCACGCTGTTCACCGCCAGCGAAACCGGGTAGGCCTCCAGCTTCGCGGCGTCGTAGGCATCGAGCAGCGGCAGCACGGCATCCGGCTCCTGCACGCCGCTATCGAGCCAGAGTGCTTCTTCATCGCGATCGAGGATCACCGGCATCCGGTGATGCAGTTCACTCATGAATTCATTCGCGGCGGTGGTGATGATCGTGAACGATCCGCTGACACCCTCCGGCGCACCCTCGGGGCGGGTATCGTCCCAGAGCCCGGCAAACGCGAACAGCTGCCGATCGGTCGGGTGAATCGCGTAGGGTTGCTTGCGCTCCCCACCGGCTCGCCACTCGTAGAAGCCGTTTGCCGGAACCAGGCAGCGACGCATGGCCAGCAGGCGCTTGAACATTGCCTTTTCGGCGACGGTCTCGCTGCGAGCGTTGATCGGCGGCGGAATCTTCGGTCCGTCGCCCTTCCAGCGCGGAATCAGCCCCCAGTGCATGAGCTTCGTTTCACGCAGCCCGTCCGCGCGTTCAACAACCACCAGCAGTGGCTGTGATGGCGCTCCGTTGTAGGTCGGACGGAGTTCAATACCCTTCGCCGTCGATTCGAAATGCGCAGCAATGAGCTCGGGCTCAAAAAAATAAAGGCGGCCGCACATCGGTTCCTCCTTTCACGCTCCGGGAATGATGCGCCGAGGTTACGGTCGAGTGCGAAACAGGTTCGTAACGTTTACCGCAAACCGATCGTCACGCGTTGAAAAATCGGTAATGATTGCGTACGTACGCCTGATTCTGTGTCGGAATCGTCGCGTCATCGTCGTATCTGTCCACAACTGGAACCATAGTTTGCACGCGTGGGAGGATTGTTCGGGGAAGAATCAGGCTGAATCGGGTACTATTTGGGCAGAAAAAAGTACTCCCACATCTTTATCTTCTACAGATCGTCGGTTCATACTGGTGCCGGTGGAACAATGTGTCCATCTCCAACGTCTGTACAGATAAGCATCTGCGCAAATGCGCGCATGCGCGATCTTCGGACAGCGAGATGGACATGCTCTCAATACAAGAGCTTCGCGCCGGGCGCGGTTGGTCGCAAGAAGATCTAGCCGACGCACTGGGCGTGACACAGGCCACCATTTCGAACTGGGAGCGCGGCCGCTCCCAACCAACCATCATGCAGTTCGGCGCGCTGGCAATTCGCTTCGGTGTGTCGATCGGATCAATTTCGCTCCCCCCGCGCCCGCGTCTCACTCCGCGGCAACCGGTGGCGCAAGGAGATTAGTGAGGTCTATGCAAACCATTCCCGCATCGCTTAGCACCGCGACCGATCAGAGTCTCATCGACCTCCTGCGCCAGCACCAGTGCGAGCTCATCGTTGGCCGCACCGGCGCCATGACCGTGCAGATGCCATCCGAACCCCCTGAAACCTCAGTCGTTTGGTCGGCCGTGCGCGAAGCCTTCCGCCGCCGCCGCAGCCTGACCCCGTACGCCCGCGTCAACGGCATCCGCCTGCGCGCGCTGGGTGTGCTCGCCGACGCGGCCTGAGATCGCCCCACCCGAACACGTAAGCGCAAGCGGCCCGGCAATAAATATGCCGGGCCGCGCTGTTTCCCCCGATCCGGCAAACGTGCGAAGATCGAGCGAGTGCATTTCGCGTGCCGCCCCGCGCGGCTCACAGGGAGCTTCATTCGCATGCGCGTGCTCGTTACCGGCGGCAGTGGGCGACTCGGTCGCGTGGTGATCGCCGATTTGCTGGCGAATGGCCACGAGGCGGTGAACGCCGATCGCATCGCCCCCGCCCAACCGCAACCCGGTGTTCGCTACATCGAAACCAATCTCGGCGATGTCGGGCAGGTGGCGGGCGCCATGCACGGCTGCGACGCCGTGATCCACCTCGGCGCGATCCCCTCCCCCTATCGCCACGCCGATGAGATTGTTTTCACCAACAACACGCAGGCCACCTTCGCCGTGTTGCAGGCGGCATCGCTGCTCGGCGTGAAAAAAGCGGCGTTCGCCTCCAGCGTCTCCGCCTACGGCATGGCCTACACCCCGGTCCAGTTCGACCCCGCCTACGTTCCGATTGACGAGGCGATGCCGATGCGCAATCACGACGCCTACGGGTTGTCGAAAGAGGTCGACGAAGTGACCGGGCAGATGTTCAATCGCCGCGACGGCATGCAAGTGGCCGCCCTGCGATTCCATTGGGTCGCACTTCCCGAAGAGCTCGCGTCGCTTCCGGCGGAGGGGGTCGACATTCCGGGCACCCACTACCGGAATGTCTGGGGGTATGTCGATGTTCGCGATGCCGCCTCGGCCTGCCGGCGAGCCGTGGAAGCCGATGGATTCGGCTTCGAAGCGTTCAATATCATCGCCGCCGATTCGCTGAGCGTTCAGCCGACCGAGGCCCTGGTTCGCGAATTCCTCCCCAATACCGAAATCCGCCGCCCGATCGCCGGTACCGGCGGCGGGTTCGATATCTCGAAAGCGGCCCGCCTGCTCGGCTGGGTGCCGCAGCACTCCTGGCGCGATCACCAGCGCTAACAGCAACGCACTACACTGTCGGTAATGCGCCGGTTCGCGTGTGAACCGGCGCCGCACCGGTGGTTGAATCGAACGTGAATAATCTCCTGCTCCTGATCATCCTCGTGCTCGCGGTTACCGCCGCCGTCTTCCTGGTCGAGTGGCTGCGCGAGCGCCGCCAAACCGGTCTCGCCTTCGCGGCCGAGGGTGATTCCGGCGCGTTCCCGCTGCCGGAGCGATACAGCCACGGTCAATCGGTCAGCAGCGCACCGATGCCCGGTGCGGCCGATCTCGTTTTCGATCCGGATGGATCGGTAGCCTGGGACCAAATCTGGGGCGATTTCTGCGATCTCGCGATCGCCGGTGGTCCGCCCCACCGCGATACCCTGCTGCAACCGGCCTCCGCCGATCAGATCGCGGGTCTGGAACTGCCCTACGAGCGCGTGCGCGACGAGCTGGAGCGGGGATTGCGCCTGATCACCGGCTGGCCGGTGGAACGCAATCTCGCCGCCGGCTGGATCGGATTGCGCTGCCCCGATGAGGACGCCGCCTACTGGCTGCTCCACGCCATCGCCGCCGAAAATGTGGCGGCGGGCCGGGTCGGCTCGCTGCTCCTGCTCCCCGCCGGACCCGATTTCCGCCTCAAGTACGAAATCAAAAACGTGATCACCGCGGTCGCGAAAACCCACCACTACTGGACCGAGCACATCGTCGAGCAGGAACGCCTGATGGTGCGCCGGAGCGCTCGCCGCTGAATTGGTACGATTCGCGCGAATCAACGACTGCCTTCAGGAGGCGAGCGGCGGAATGAATCGATCAGCCAGCGACCGGGCGTCGCTCTCCTCACGCGTGGCCGTGCGCCTCAATCCCCTGTTTCGCAAGGGGATTCTGGTGGCGACGAATAACAGTCTCGTCCGGCGCGGTGTGCGCAAATACGGCATGCGCCTCGGCGCATCCCGCTTCGTGGCCGGTGAAACGCTCGATGAATGCCTGAGCGTGCTCCAGGGTCTGAACGCGAAGGGGTTGCGCGTCAACACCACCATCCTCGGCGAAGGGGTGAAGGACGAAGCCACCGCAGGCGCGGTCACCGCCTCCTACATCGCGGTGCTCGACCGCATGGCGGCGGCGCGGATCAACGGCAATGTCGCGCTGAAACTCACCCACCTCGGGCTCGATCTGGGCGAGGAGATCGCCTACGCCAATATCGAGCGCCTGGTCAGCCACGCACAGAGACTGAACGCCTTCATCCGGATCGACATGGAGGAATCGGCGCGGGTCGATGTCACCCTGCGCATCTACAAACGCTTGCGCGATGCCGGTCACGATAATGTCGGCACCGTGCTGCAGGCCTACCTCTACCGCACCGAGAACGATCTCAGCGATCTCCTCCCCTACGCGCCGAATCTGCGGCTGGTGAAGGGCGCGTATCTCGAACCGGAATCGATCGCCTATCCCAAGAAAACGGATGTCGACGAGGCCTACCTGCGGCTCGCCGACCACATGCTCGACGCCGGGAATTTCACCGCCATCGCCACCCACGACGAGCGCATCATCGCCCACGTCAAGGAGCGGGCGGCGCGGCTGCAGATTCCACGCGACCGCTTCGAGTTTCAGCTGCTCTACGGCATTCGCACGCAGCTGCAGCTCGATCTCGTCGCCGAGGGGTATCGCGTGCTGATCGCCACCCCCTACGGTCCGGACTGGTACTACTACCTGATGCGCCGCCTCGCCGAGCGGCCCGCGAATGTGCTCTTCTTCGCGAAGAACATGATCCGCCGCTAGGCATCGCCGCCGCGCGCACCTATCGCCTGATTGAGAACTGGGGAGTCATTGGGAACGTCCGACGAACGAGCCATCGCCCGGAGCAGAGCGCCGCAACCCGCGCCTGAGCCACCCGGATCGTTCTTTTCCGCCCGCGTCGATCTGCCGATCCTCGGCGGGCTCTTCCTGCTCGCCGCCGCCTACGCCTGGATGCGCGTGAGCATGAACGGCACCTATTTCCGGGGCGATATCCTCACCCAGTTCATGCCCTACTACACGATGGTTGCCGACCGGGTGAAATCGGGCGATCTCCCCGGCTGGAATCCCGCCATTTTCTCGGGCATGCCGCTGGCGGGCGATCCGATCAGCGGCTGGACCTACCTGCCTGTGATGATCCCCTTCATCCTCTTCAACACGCTCACCGCCTACAAAACCAGCGTGCTGATCCACCTCAGCCTGGCCACCCTGGCGACCTACCTGCTCGGCCGCTCGCTGCGCATGGGGCCGATCGGAGCGGCCGCCGCGGCGATCGCCTATCTCCTCAGCCCCTTCTACCACTACTCGCAGTGCTGCACCGCGCGCATGCAGCTCGGGCCGTGGATTCCGATCGGGTTGCTGCTGATCGAGCTTTCACTGCGCGCGCGAAGCTGGTGGCTGCGCCTGGCGCTCTGGTTCGCCAGCGGATTCGCGATCTGGCAGATCATCGCCGGGTATTTCGGCAAGGGAATGTATTACGGCGTTCTGCTGCTCGGCGCCTACCTCGCCTACCGCACCCTGATCGATCCTCCCCTACCCGTGTCGGATTGGCGCGCCCGCATCGCGCGCTTCGTGCTGGCGGCGGGAACCGTGCTGGCATCGGGGGCGGCGTTCTCCGCGATCGTGCTCCTGCCCCGCCTCGATTTTCTCGATCACGCCAATCTCAAAGGCGGCAGCTACGAGGTGATCGCGCCGGGCGCGGTCGATCCGCCCGCGTGGTCGCTCGGACGGGCGCTTTCCACCGTTCTAGACCCAAGCCGGCCCACCTACGTCCTCGGGGGAGCAACCGTTGCGCTCGCCGCGGTCGGTGTCGTGCTTGCGACCCGGCGATTCGCGGTGCCGTTCTTCGCCGTATTTTCGGTGGCCGTCATCACCCTCACGATGGATACCACCCCATTTCACCGGTTGATGTATCTCCTGCCCAAATTCGAGGACATTCACATTCACGAACCGCAACGCATCCTGGTCGTGCTCAACATCGGTCCGGCCATGCTGGTGGGAGCGGCGGTCGCGGCGATCGAGCAGCGCTCAGCCAACCTGCGGCGTGTGGCGCTTGCCGCCGCGACGCCGCTCATCCTGACCGGGTTGATCGAGCTCGCGACACGACGCGACCATCGCGAGCTCAACAGCGAGCTGCTCCAGGCATCGGTGCTGGTCGGCGGCGTGCTGATCGCGAGCGTGCTGCTGGCGATCTACGGCACCCGCCGCCTCGGCGAGCGCCTGCCGCTGGCGCTGGCGATCGGCCTGACCCTGTTCCTGCTGTTCAATCTCGATCGCGGCCGCCTGCGCGAGGCCACCGCCGACGGCTGGGACGGGCAACCGGTCTACGATCTCGGGCTCGCCTACGCCGATCAACACGACGAGGGTGGCGCGGGTGCGTTTCTGCGCGAGCAGCAGCGGCTGCAGGGGCCGTTCCGCTACTTCGGATACAACACCGCCTACCTCAGCGCCGCCGACGACTACATGGAGGATAACTACCGCAAGGAGTGGCGCGATCCGCTGGCCGCGCGCCTGCTCGTCAACAACCGCGCGTTGGCGCTGGGGCTAGAGGATATCCAGGGATACAACCCGGTCCAGGAGATGGTCTATCTCCAGTTCATCAATACGTTGAACGGGCAGATTCAGGAGTACCACGAAACCAATATTCTGCCCGCCGGGTTGAATTCACCGCTGCTGAAGCTGCTCAACGTTCGCTACATCGTGATTCCGCTGGCGCCGCCCGATACCGCCGATTACCGCTTCCTCACCTCCAGCTACCCCGAGGTGTTCCGCGACGGCGAGGTACGCGTGCTGGAGGTCACCAACGCGCTGCCGCGCGCCTGGAGCGTGCACAACGTGCAAACGGTCACCGAGGACCAGATGCTCGCGACGCTGGCGGATAGCTCGATCGACCTCACGACCACCGCGCTGGTGAACGCGCCCGGCCTCACCGTGGCGCCGCTTCCCGCCGGGGGATCGGACCAGGTAGCGGTCACCCACTACGAGCCCGACCGCATCACGCTCAGCGCCACGATGGCGAGCGATGGCATGGTGGTGTTGAGTGAGGTCTACGATCCGGGGTGGTCGGCCACGATCGACGGCAAATCGGTTTCGATCTACCAGGTGAACGGGGTACTGCGCGGGATTCCCGTTTCAGCGGGCGAGCACACGATCCGGCTCGAATACAAACCGCGCTCGCTCACCATCGGCACGGCGATCACGCTCGCATCGCTGGTGCTGGCGGCGGCGATCGTCGCGGCGTTCCGGGTATTTCCGGGGATCGGTCGCTCTCGACCGCTGCGGTGGATCGACCGTGTGGCCTATCGATCGCCGAACGTCTCCGGCTGATCGCCCCGCTCCTCGCGATCCGTCTCCTCGCGAATCGCCCCCTCCTCGTCCGGGGTCGGTTTTTCGCCCCGTTTGACGAGTGGGCGCACGATCGAATTGATCATCCGCTCGGCGGCTCCGAGAATCCCGTGCGGTTCCCCGGCCAGCTTTTGCGCCTGCGCGCGTTCCTGGTTGCGCTCATCCTCGGGATCGATTTCGTATCCCTTCAGATCGTCCGCGTCATTCCTGGCATCCATCTCACCCTCCATTGGTAGTGGAATCGCCTACCCCCTTGTAGCCAGATGCCCGCCCGAGCGAAATGCCCGGCGCTACAGGCTATCGGGCGCATCCGCATTGCCGTAGCTCGGGGATGCCGGTGCGCCATCCGATTCGCGGACACCCAGGTCCGATGCCGGCATCGAGCGAATCGCGCGCGGGCATCGAAGAGGATGACGGTGGTGACTGCCGCGGCGGCTCTCGCCTAATCGGGCGGAGGCGGCAGGTTGGGACTGGTGTAATCGCGCGAGATGGGGGCGGAGCAGATACCGGCGCCGGTCGGCGGCGCGCAGACACTCAGACCGATGGTGTAGGCATCGCCCGGGTGAAGCGTGATGTCGAACGACGTCAGCGAGCCGCCACTCGAGCCACCGGCAGCGCTAAGCAACTGCTGGCAACCAAACAGGCTATTGCCGGTACAGGTCCAGAAATAGGTGAGCTGGCGGCCGCAGGCATCGAAGCTGCCGCTCGCGTCGAGATGCAGCGTCTGGAACGCCGGGTAGGTGCCGCTGGGCGGTTGGAGACTGCCGACCGGGAAGCCGCTGCATGGGGTCGGGGTCGGCGGGATCTCCGTCGGGGTCTCCGTTGGCGGGACCGCGGTCGGGGTGGAGGTCGGTGGGATTTCCGTCGGCGTGGCGGTCGGTGGCGCCTCGGTCGGGGTCGGCGGAATCTCGGTCGGCGTGGCGGTGGGTGGCACCTCGGTCGGCGTCGAGGTCGGCGGAATCTCCGTTGGCGTGACGGTGGGTGAGACGGCGTCGATCGCGAGATCGGCGGAGGTGGAGACCCCGAGGGTGGGCAGCGAGATCGTGAGCGCGCCGGGCAGGGTCCCGCCGGGCTGCCCCTCCGGCACCGTGAGGGTGAAGGAGAACCCGCAGGTAGCAGGGCCGCCGCTGATGTGACCGGAGAGGACGTTATTCACCGGCAGGGACGCATCCGCAACGCCCGGAGGCGGACAGGTCAGCGTTGATGGCGCCAGCAGGATCGCGGGGCCGCTTGCTGAGATATTGACGGGGAAATCGGGCGTGTTCGCCTGCGGCAGGATGATCGAGCCGGTGATGGTGATCAGGCTGCCATCGTTGCCGATGGAGTAGCTGGCGCGATCGAACGAAGCGGTAACCCCGTAGTTGCCGGGAGGCTCGGTCGGGGTTGGCGTGGGCGGGGGTGGACCGCCGGTGTAATCGCGCGAGATCGGGCCGGAACAGAGACCGGCTTCAACGGGAATGAGACAGGCAGAAACGCTGATGGTGTAGGCATCAGCTGGGAAGAGCTGGAGGTTGTAGCTGGTGAGGGAGCCGCCTCCGGAGCCACCCGCGGCACTGAGCAGCTGCTGGCAGCCGAACAGGTTGTTCCCGGTGCAGGTCCAGACGTAGCGCAGCTCGCGACCGCAGGGATCGCTACTGGCACCGGCATCGAGGTGCACGGTTTGGAACGCCGGGTAGGCGCCACTGGGTGGCTGGAGATCGCTAACCGGAAGACCGCTGCACGGCGTGGGGGTCGGCGGAATCTCAGTCGGCGTGGCCGTCGGCTCCGGTGTATTCGTCGGCGGCACCTCGGTTGGGGTTGCCGTCGGCTCCGGGGTGGGAGTGGGCACGTCGACGATGGTGACATCGGCCGAGATCGAGCGCCCGAGACTGGGAATCGAGGCGACGACGCCACCGGCGATCGTGCCTGGCGGGGTGCCCGGCGGCACAACCACCAGCACGGCGATGTTGCAAACCGCGCCGGGCCCACCGCCGACGGTGGCGGTGAGCGTAGTGGAGGTCGAGGATTGCAGCTCCCCACTGGCAGGCGGGAGGCAATTCACCGTGCCCGGCGCGGGTATGAGCAGCGGCGAGGCGACGGTGAGGGTGAGCTGCGAGGCAGGGGTATCGGCCTGCGGGATCTGCACCGCGAGATTGACGAAGGCGGTGCCGCCATCGTTCGGCACGGTGATGCCGCCCGGCGGGAAGGCGAGGCTGACACCGTAGCTCGGATCCTGGGTCGGCGTGGGAGTCGGCACCTCGGTGGGGGTGCTGGTGGGCTCGGGAGTGGAGATATCGACCACCGTGATATCGGCTGACGCGGTGAACCCGGTGCTGGGCATGGCGACGGTGAGCGCACCGGCGAGCGTGCCAACGGCAAGCCCCTGCGGCACGACGACGGAGAACTGAATCTCGCAGTGGCCGGGACCGTTGGAGACGGTGGCGGTAAACGCGCCGTTGCCCGGCGAGGTGGCGGTGAGGGTGCCGGGGGACGCGAAGCAGCCTCCCAGCGCCGCGATCGCGGTTATGGGCGATGCGATGGTGATGGTGAGCCCGGTGGGCGGCGTATTCGCCTGGGCGAGATCGACATTGATCGTAACGATCGCCGGGGTGGTGCCGTCGTTCGGCACGGTGTAGCCCGGCTGCGTGAAGGCGACGGTGATGCCGTGCGCCGGATCGACGGTCGGTGTCGGGCTCGGGAGCTCGGTGGGGGTCGGTGGCACCGTCGTCGGCGTCGGGCTCGGCGTATCAGTTGGCGTCGGTGGCACCTCAGTCGGAGTAGGCGTCGGCGTATCTGTCGGCGTTGGCGGCACGGTTGTCGGAGTTGGAGTTGGCGTATCGGTTGGCGTCGGCGGAACCACGGTCGGAGTGGGCGTCGGAGTATCGGTTGGTGTTGGTGGAACGGATGTCGGCGTTGGCGTCGGGGTGTCTGTCGGTGTGGGAGGAACGACGGTTGGTGTCGGCGTGGGGGTATCCGTCGGCGTCGGTGGCACCGTGGTTGGGGTCGGAGTCGGGGTATCGGTTGGTGTCGGGGGCACGGTGGTGGGCGTAGGCGTGGGGGTATCCGTCGGGGTCGGTGGGACAGCCGTCGGGGTCGGCGTTGCTGTGTCTGTCGGAGTTGGCGGCACCTGAGTGGGTGTCGGGGTTGCTGTGTCAGTGGGGGTCGGTGGGACTGCCGTTGGCGTAGGTGTGTCTGAGGGTGTCGCGGTCGGCGGCACCGCGGTGGGTGTCGGGGTGTCGGCTGGGGTTGCGGTTGGCGGAGTCGCGGTCGGCGTTGCCGTGAGCGGAACGACCGTCGGGGTGGCGGTGGGGAGCGGCGTCGGCACCATGGTTGGGACGGTGGTCGGAGTTGCAGTAGCCGTGACCGCCGGGGTACGGGTTGGGACGGGCGTGCGTGTCGGCGCCGGTGTGCGCGTTGGCATGGGGGTTCGGGTGGGTACCGGGGTGCGCGTCGGGACCGGCGTACGCGTTGGCACCGGGGTGCGGGTAGGTGCGGGGGTGCGCGTTGGCACGGGCGTGCGGGTTGGACGCGGAGTCGGGGTTGGTTTCGGGGTTTTGGTGGGTTTCGCGGATTCGGCGGCGGCGGGGGCCGGAAGGGTTTTCGGGGAACCGGGAGCGGCGGCGATGCCCGGCGCAAGCAACACGAGGACTAATCCGACCATCGCCAGCAATCGTGCAAACCGCGCCATGAGTACTCCGCTCCACAATGACGTTCAGGGTGACGAGAACGGGGTGATGTTGGGTTCGATTGGTTCGGTTGCGCTGAAGGGGTGCGTTACCTCGCCGGAATGGTGCCAGATGGGCGCACCAATCCCGCGATTGTGCACTTACGTCACTTTACCGACGCTCCCCAGCTTTGCATAGGGGATTCGGGCTCGCCCAGACGTACTGTGCTTGCTGCGTCGGCAAGCCTTCGGCACGGTCGCAGCCTCCCGCCGCCACGCAGGTTGCCGCTCCCGTCCCCGATTCTGAGGAGGAGGTGTGATCATCCCACGGCGAGATGTCAGTTGGGGTAAACATTGGGGTATTAACGATGCTTAGTCCAAAACGGACGGAGGCGGCACGGGCAGTTTGTTCGGAGATTATGGGAAAACCTGGTGGTGACCCCGCTGGGACTCGAACCCAGAACCTGCGGATTAAAAGTCCGATGCTCTGCCAATTGAGCTACAGGGTCACGGCAATGATTGCCGCGCACCATCCTACCCCGACCGACCGCTGGCGCGCCACTCTTTTTCTCGCATAATCTGCATATTGATCGGATCGTTCCGCCGGCGAGGACTGAATGCCCCTGCTCTCCATGCTGCTTTCGTTCGTCGCCAGCTTCGCGATCGCTGGGGCCGCCCGCCATCAGCGCGCGCTCAGCCGCAATGGCTTTCTCGCGGCCGCCCTCGTGGGAGGGATCGTCACCGCCGCCGGTGGCTGGGAGTGGGGGCTCCTCCTCCTCGGCTTTTTCATTTCCAGCTCCCTGCTCTCGAAATTCGCCGATCTCAGACGCCCCGATGACGCCATCGGGGTTGCCGGTGATTCCGAGCGCGATCTCTTCCAGGTGGTGGCCAATGGCGCGATTCCCGCCGCCTGCGCCATCGCCATGCTGATCGACGATCAGTCCCGCTGGTTCATTCTCTTCGCCGCCTCGCTGGCGGTCGCCAACGCCGATACCTGGGCGACTGAGATCGGTTCGTTCAGCCGCGGCCGCCCGCGCCTGATCACCAGCGGCCGCACCGTGCCGACCGGCACCTCCGGGGCGATCTCTCCCCTCGGCACCGCCGGTACCGTCGCCGGGGCGTTCACGCTGGCGCTGCTTGCCGCGGCGCTCGCTCCGGAGGGGATCGAGTTTTCCACTCGCCTGGTACTCGCCATCGCGATCGGCGGCATCGCGGGCAGTCTCATCGACAGCCTGCTCGGCGCCACTCTGCAACTCCAGCTCTATTGCCCCACCTGCAACGAGATCACCGAGGAACAGGTGCACCGCTGCGGCACGCCATCGGTCTACCTGCGCGGGATGGAATCGCTCACCAACGACACGGTCAACATGCTGACCATCGCCGCCGGAGCCTTCATCGCCTGGGTCATCTGGGCGATCTAAGCGGGCCTGCCAGCGCTCCGCGCGACACAGCTAACGCTGTGGATACCTCGCAGGAAACTCAGCGCTCCTGCGCCATCCTGGACAGCCACTCCTGTGCCCAGAGGTGACGCGACGTCCTAGCTCGCAGGCAGCCCCAGCCGTTTTCATTGGCGTTGAAGACGTTGACCTCGGAGAGGTCATCCTTGCCTGAGCGCCGGCCCTCAGGCCCGGCGTTTGCGCTAACCGCGCGGTTCTTCATCGAGAAGCGCAGAACGGCTCACCCCCGCGTCCACCCGAAACGCGTCCAAGCCACCCTCGCGAAGTAGCAAGCCACTCCCCTCACAACGAAACAGCCCGGGCAATGTGCCCGGGCTGCTTTCATTGACGCTTTGAGGGTTCTGCTAGCGACCGGCCTGGCGCAACCGCAATCCGACCGCTCCCGCAACCAGGGCCGCGGCGAGGAGCGCAAAGACCTCGAACGGCACTCCGGCATCACGCCCGCCACCGGTGTTCGGCAGCTTGGAGACGTTCAGCACCGAGTTGCTGGCGAAGGGCTGTTCGTTCCCATTGCCGATATCGGTACCATCGCCGCCGGGGCCGGTGCCCGGATCGGGATTACCGGTGCCATCGCCGGGTGTCGGCTTCGGACCGCCGGGGTTGCCGCCAGTGCCATCATCAGGAATGCAGCCGTAGACCACGATTGAGGTCGTCTGACCGGCCGCGATCTGGAAACCGTTCGTCGCGTCGTTGCCGTTCTGCGTGATCGCGCAGACACCGGCGCCAGCGAGTTTGTAGTTGCCCGGCGTCAGCTCGGCCACCACCGCCGAACCGGCGCCGCTGGTGGAAACGCTGCCACTCGGGGTCAGCGAGAAGGTCTTGTTGCCCCAGGCGTTGGTGCAGCTACCGAGCGAACCGCTGCCGGAGGGGGTGAAGCCACCCGGGCACTGCTTCGCGGTCAGCATCAGCGCACCGGTGGAAACCACGCTCAGCGAGCGCACCCGGGTGATCTGCCCGGCCACCACATCGACCGTGACACTCGCGGTGTCATCGTTCGAGGTGACTTCGTAGGTTCCGGGTTTGAAATTGAAGCTGGAGGTGCCGTTCGCGGCGATCGTCACGGCGCTCGCCGGGGCCGAGCCGGAGGTATCGCGGACGTAGAGCGTGGTCGCCCCCGAGATGCACGAGGCATCCGGCGCACCCGACGGGTTGACCGAGAGGTATTCGCCGTTCTCGCCATCGGAGCAGACGAAGTGCTCGAGCGAGAGTGTTCCCAGCTCCTGCTGCTCGTAGGTCATCGCTACGGCAACCGAGGTGTAGTTATCGAAGACGCTCAGGTTGCCACTCTGGGTGCCATCCGGTGCAACCACCGTGTAGCTGCCAGAGGGAACATAGCCCCTCCAGACACCGTTGTTTTCGAGGCGGACCGCCATCGAGCCACCCGGCAGCGCCGGGCTCAGGACGGTGAACACCGCGCCGGAATTCGGGCCGCAGGCGGTGCGCGCCTCGGCGGCGGTGGAAACACCGTCCGGATCGACTAGCGTCCACTCGGTGCGGTTCGCCCCAGTAGTGGGACAAATACCGCCATTTACTTGCAAGCGCCCAAGCTCGGCTTTCTTCACATTGACGAAGGTAAGGGTGAGGTTACCGGTGACCGCCTGCACTTCCTGCGTGCCATCGCCGGTCGGCACGTAGCCGGTCAGCGCGGCAGCCGTGCCCTGCTTGACGATCAAATGCGAATTGACGAACGCCCCGAAACTCGCAGAACCAGATACATCGGTCGTAACTGTTTGGGGATTCTGGGGCCCGGACGGACTGGTTGCATCAGTCGCCGTGTACGGCACGCCGTTCGCCAGCGTGCAGCCGGCGCTCGCCGGGTTGCTCGTGCCAGGATCGGTTGCACACAGATAGGAAAGAACCGTGATCGTGACCGCCGCGCCCGGAGTTACCGAGGCTGCGGGTGTGACCGAGGGATCGACAACGACGTTGGCCGGCTCGACCACGTCCCCACCGGGCTGCTCGGTTGCATCCGGAGTGGCGCTGTCGGTGCCATCGACGACCTCTTCGGTCGCTTCCGGGGTGCCGGAAACATCAGTCGCCGGTTCGGTGTCCTGGGTCGGAGCAGTTTCGGTATCGACCGCACTGCCGAAGCCGGGATCGGTCGATTCAGCCGGCTCAGTGCCGGTGGTATCGGCGGGTGAGGTCGGATCGAGGCAGACAATCGCCTGTCCCGAAACGCTCACCGGCGCGCCATCGCTCACTACCGTGTAGGTAGCGCCGCCGCCCGGAGCCACCGCCCCGGCAACGACCACGCTGAGCTGGCCCGCCGCTTCGTAGCCATTCGCTCCGGCAACCCCGCTCGTCGAGAGCACGGTGCCGCAGATGGCGTCGTATGGAACAACGATTTGTTCGCCGCCGGAGGCAGCGATCGTGCAGCTCGTGGTCCCGTCTACGCCGGGAGCGCCACAAACAACACCAATACCGGGCCCACTGCCCGGTTCCTGCGCGAGTGCATCTACTGCGCCCGCAATCCCAACTAACGCCAGCAATAGTGCAAGCGCAAACGCCAGTTGGGATTGCACGCGACCCCGTCGAGTTTTCCCCATCCCTCTGGTACCCCTCACACCAGGAGGCCGACATAGGCCCGATCGGCTATTCAGCGCCCATCATCCGCACCACCCGGAGCAACCAGCGCGATGCGTGCCCATTCGCCCAACTCAGATCAATTGAGTGAACGGCAAGATCGCCGTTCCGGATTCATCACGCCAGCCGGTAGGCGCACTCCATGCGATGCACGGGGTGGTAAATCCGGAACTCCATACGCATCCTATCAACCATAGGGAAGAAGTTCAACGATTCGACTCCTGCTCGTCGCATCCCGATCGTCCCCTTTTGAAATATTATCCGCCTCGCGCAACCGCCATTTCGGCGCTCGTGCATCCGTTGACGCCTAGTCGCAGGTTCCGCATCGGCGTAAAGTAAAAGGAAATCCACCTGCGGCCTGGCTCCGCGGTCTCCCGGATCGCTATCCCAGGAAAACTCGTTGCTCGGAAGAGAGAGGTCAATGACTCGAAAAACGCTTCTCCCTGTGGCGGTCGTGATGCTCATGATCGCCGGTCTGCTTGGCGCACTCCGCACCCCGGCGGCGAAGGCCCAGGACGCGAGCACGAGCACGGTGATGCAATCAAACCTGGAGGCCGGCGAGCTGCCGGTTGCTCCAGCCTTCGTGCGCTTGCTGCGCATCACGATCGAGCCGGACGGCGTCAGCCCGCTCCACACCCACCCCGGTCCGGAATTCAACCGGGTCGAGCAGGGCACCGTTCGCATCAAGGTGCAGGGCAAAGCGCTGCTCCAGCGCGCGCCGGTCGATGGCGTAGCCCAGGCGGTCGAGGAAGTGCCGCAGGATGAGGAGCAGGTGCTGCGCCGCGGCGACCAGATCGCCTACATGCCCGGCACCGCCATCACCTTCCGCAACAGCGGCACCGTTCCCGCGATCATGCTCGCCGCGGTGATCCTGCCCGCCGGCAGCCAGCACCCGCCGGGACTCGTCTGGGTCGGCCAGTCGCCGACCGCCGAAGATCTCGCCGGGGTGACCTCGGAAGTGCTCGGCGATGGCATCGCCACCAATCTCCCGGCCGAAGGCTCGGTCTTCACGGTCGAAAAGGTGACCCTCACCGCCGGTCAGCCGCTGCCCGCGGCGAGCGGCCCGACCCTCTACTCGCTGGTTGACGGCGTGTTCGATTTCACGATCCAATCCGGCTCGGTACAGGTTTCGCGCATCGCGGAGCCGGGGCCGCGCCCTGAATCACCCGCCGGAACCGCGGTGAGTCTCGCCGCCGGTGACGCGATGTTCTTCCCGAACGGCATTGCCGAGTCGGCGCGCGCGGATGCCTCCGGTGAGGCGACCTTCTACCGCGTCTCGATCGTTCCGGCCGGTGACGCCGGTGCGACTCCGGCCGCCTCGACCCCAGTGACGCAACCCGGCGGCGCTGCCGCGGTGATCGCGATCGCCGCCACCGCCGCCCCGACCCCGACGCCGAGCCCGACCGCTGAGGCGACCGAAGCCGCCGCCACTCCGGAGCCGACCCAGGCTGCCACCGAAGCCGCCGCGACCGAAACGGCCACCGCTCCCGCCGAGCTCGCGAACGGCGTGATCGCCGTGGCGAACGACGACGGTGTCCGCGTCCGCGACAATCCGGGCACCACCACCAACGTGATCAACTCGCTGGCCAAGGGCACGCGCGTCCGCATCACCGGTGATTCGCAGGAAGTCGATGGCATCGTCTGGTGGCCGATCGAAGGCGTCGACGACGCGACGATCGTCGGCTGGGCCTCGGGCGAATTCCTCGATCCCGATGCGAACCAGCAGCCGTAAGCCCTCCTCCTGATTCAGCAAAAGCACCCGGCGCAATGCGCCGGGTGCTTTTTTGTTCGCCGATAGGACCAGGATCGGCATTCGCACGTAGGTAGGGTTGGAAGAACTCGTGATTCAGGGGCAGAAGGCAATGGCGACAACAATCGGGCCACGGCGGTCGCTGCTACGCGCGTTGGGTGCGATCGCCCTCGTGGCGGGCCTGCTCGTGTTCGCCCGCCAATCGACCACCGGCGCCACGCCCGAAGCGAAAGCAACGCCCATGGCCGAAGCCACCGTTGATGATGTCACCGTTCGCCTGCTCGGCTGGCAGCAGGGGGAAACCTTCACCGCCGAGATCGAGCTCGTGAATAACGGCTCCGACGTGGTGACCGTCCCCACCAATCTCATGCAGCTGAGCGCGCGCCTCGCCGATGGCTCGCAGGCGATTCTCGCGGCGCAATCCGCTACCCCAACGTCCTGTTCGCTCTCCCCCGGTGCAACCGGGCGGATGACGCTGACCTTCAACTCCGTTGAGGGGCAAACCCCGATTTCGCTGCGCATCGGTGTGGAGGGGCAAACCCGCACCGGCGCGCACGTGATTTTCCCGCTGAATTCCAACGATGGCGCCAGCGCCGTGGGCGGAAACGGCATTTCCGGCGGCAACGCGGTGGTTACGGCCACCGCCGCCACTCCGGATGCCGCCGGTGGGAGCGCAACGCCGGACATCATGGGGAGTCCGGCTCCATCCGCGAACGAATGCGCGGATTGACGGCATTGTGGGCGGTGCTGATACCATCCGCGTGTCCCGGCGCGCGCCGTCCCGCGGCGGCTCGCATTTGATATCACCTGGCGCCTGACGTAGGCGCCATCATTTTCGTGGGGGGAAAGCATGGTGATCCGTTCGGTTCGACGACTGGCAGCGCTGCTGGCCGTCGCAGTGATGCTCGTGGCGCCGCTTCGCGCGGCCGCGGATCAGGGCAGCTACGATGTGATCCGCGTCAAGGACGCCCAGGGCAACACCGCGCTTTACCGCGTCTGGCTCACCTGGCCGCAAGTACTCCTCACCACGCCCGATGGCGGCGCGTGGGGTTTCTTCTCGGCGCAGGCCGGTCAGGTCAACGCCCCGAATAAGCTCTACGTCTCCCGGTACGATCCCACGCAGGCGAAATGGAGTGACGGCACCGAAGTTCCGGGCGGCACCGTGCAGTTCGGCGTTGCCGGCGCGGTCGATGCGAATGGCATCGCCCACGTCGTCTTCACCGACCGCACCGAGGACAAACCGGAAATCTTCGGCAAGCTCATGTACATGCACTCCAACCCGGATAACACCTGGACGACTCCGGTTCCCGTGAATGACAACCCGGATGCCGGTCACCAGCTCGCGCCGTCGCTCGCCGTCGATGCGAACGCCGGTGTGCACGTGATCTGGCAGGATCAGCGCAACATGACGGCCGAGCAGCGCGCCGCGTCACCGGCCAACGCCGGGATCGTCGGCTGCGATCTCACCGCCGATGGCGTTTGCGCCGCCGATCCGGTGGCGATCTCGGTTCCCGCCTCAGCTGATGAGATCGGCAACCGCCCGAAACTCGCCACCGATGGCCAGCGCCTGATCGCGACCTGGTCGGTCTACGCCAGCATCTCCAATGAAGATCTCGCATCGGCCAGCCAGCTCGCCTGGTCTTCCCGCCCGCTCGGCGATCCCAACGCCGCCTGGAGCGCGCCGCAAACCCTGGCCGCCCGCGGTGAGGATGCGCTCGGTGGCCGCCTCGTTGATATCGCCAGCGATCCGACCGGTGGCGTGGTCGCCGTTTTCGGTCGCCGCACGAATATGACCTCGCTCTATTACACCCGCCTCGCCGCCGGGCAGGATGCCTGGTCGGAGCCGGTGTTGCTGGCCGCGGGGAACCGCGGTTCCTTCCCGACGATCGCGGTCGGCGCTGATGGCACCACCTACGTCGCTTACAACCTCGGCGAGGGCCAGACGGTTTCCGTGGCCGGGCTGACGGTTCCGGCGGGCAGCAACGCACCGACTCAGGAGACCGAGATCGCGGTCGCCGAATTCGGCAAGCGCGGTCAGCCGGTAATCTCGATGGACAACCAGGGACGCGTTTGGGCGATGTACATCTTCGAGCCGCTCTACGCGGGCGATCTCGAAGCGGGCCAGATTCCCAATGAAGTGCACGTGCTGCGTGGCGTGAGCTTCTCGGGCAATCCGGCGCCGGAAGAGCAGCTCAATCCGCCGGTGATCTCCGCCACACCCGAGGCCGGCACGCCGGTTCCGGCGGGTGACGGCACCGGAGCGGGCGCCGCTCCGGAAGGCACACCGTCGTCTTAAATCGGCAATTCTGGTGGGATGGGCAGCAAAGTCCATCCCACCAGGCGCGAATGGATAGCCCAATAGGACAAACAGGAGCTTGCTCTAAGGCATAATGGTCCTTATGATCGACTGAGCAACGCTTCCTCGCGCTGGAGAGAGGGCCTGCCCCGAACATCGGGCGTGATCGGGACAGGATGAGGGGAGAGGCGAATGGCGCCACGGCGAAGCACGATCTTGAGCCTGGTAGCGGCAGGGGCCGCGTTTACCGGGCTCTTGGCGAGTGCTCCAATCACATATGCGGATGAGCTGCCACCCGCACTCACCGGGTATCAGGTCACCCTTGGCGATCAGGGCGATACCTTTTCCGCTGCGGCCATCGGTCCTGTTGTTGGTGGAAACGCCACAAGCAATACGACCGGCGGCGGAGTAACCGGCGGAACAGGCAACGGTGGACCGGCGAATGCCGGCGATTCCATCGGTGGACCGGCGGTTGCCGGTTCGGCCAATGGCGGGAATGGCACCGGTGGCGCGGTCACCGGCGGCGATACCTCCGCCAAACCAGCCGGTCAGGGCCAAAACCGCACCGGTCAGCCCGGCGCCAACGGAACATCGGCGGAAGCTGAGGTCGGCGAGGACGTCGATTTCGGCGCCCCCGGTATTAATGGATTGAGCGGCGCTCCCGCGACCGGCGGAGTCGGCTACGGCGGCTTCCCGGCGGTGGGCGGTGACAGCAGCGGCGGCGGAGCCACCGGCGGTAACGCCAGGGGCGGCAATGCCACCGGCGGCGCGGCTGGAAACGGCGGTAACGCCACCGGCGGCGGCGCGATCGGCGGAAACGCGGGTGGCAATACCACCGGCGGCAACGCTATGGGCGGCAACGCCATTTCGAATGACGAATCCTCCCCAGCCCAGGGCGGGAACGCCAACTCGACCACAACGGGCGGCGGCAATCGCGGCGGCACCGGCAATGGTGGGGTTGCGAACGGCGGCGACGCTCAGGGCGGCGCGGCGACCGGCGGTAATGCCACGGGTGGCAACGCCACCGGCGGCACCGTTCGCGGCGGCGATGTCACCGGCGGCCAGGGTGGCCAGGGTGGCACCGGCACCGGTGGAAATGGCGGCAACGGAGGCAACTTCGGGCTGACCGGCACCGCCGAAATCAATAACGGACAGATTATCGATAGCGATCCCGCAACGAGCGTGGTTGCCGGCAACGGTGGCGCGGGTGCAGCTGGCACCGGCGGCACGGGTGGTACCGGCGGCACCGCAACTGGTGGCAATGTCATCGGCGGCAACGTCACCGCGGGCAACGCGACGGGCGGCAACGCCACGGGTGGCAACGCCGGCAACGGTGGAAACGCCACGGGTGGTAACGGCACCGGCGGCAACGCCACCGGCAACACCACCGGTGGAAACGCGGTCGGCGGCAATGGCATCGGCCCGGTCGCGACCGGCGGCAACGCCACCTCGACAACCACCGGCGGCGGCAACGTCGGCGGCACCGGTATCGGTGGCGATGGCAATGGCGGCGATTCGATCGGTGGCACCGGCACCGGCGGTACCGGCACGGGTGGCAATGCCACCGGTGGCGATGTCTACGGCGGTGATACGACCGGCGGCCAGGGCGGTACCGGTGGTACCGGCCAGGGTGGAGACGGTGGCGATGGCGGCAACGCCGCGCTGACCGGCGCTTCAGCAAGCAATGTCTCGGGCAATGTTATTGCGGTCATCAACACCGATGGCGATGTCGTTACCGGCGGTAACGGCGCGGCCGGTGGAAGTGGCCAGGGTGGCGCTGGTGGCACCGGCGGCGCGGCGACCGGTGGCGATGTCACCGGCGGCGATGTCATTGGTGGCAACGGTATCGGCGGCAATGGCACCGGTGGCAATGCCGGCAATGGTGGTAACGGCACCGGCGGCAACGGCCAGGGCGGCAACGCATCTGGCAACACCACCGGCGGCACCGCGACCGCCGGCACCGGCAGCAACCCGCAGAGCCGCGGCACCGCGACCTCAACCACGACGCATAACTCGAATCAGGGCGGTACCGGTCTCGGCGGCAACGGCACCGGCGGTGACTCGCTCGGTGGTAATGGCGTCGGTGGCAACGGTATCGGCGGCAACGCGACCGGCGGTGACGTCCATCAGGGCGATACCACCGGCGGCACGGGCGGCACCGGTGGCACCGGCAAGGGCGGTAATGGTGGCGACGGCGGCGACGCGGTCAGCACCGGGCTCGCCGTCAACGGCGGCTCCGGCTCGATGACCGTGATCCTCACCGGCGGCCAGACCGTCACCGGTGGCAGCGGCGCGGTTGGTGGCGATGCCACCGGCGGCAACGCGGGCATCGGCGGCAACGCGACCGCAGGCGACACACAACTCGGTAACGTAACAGCCGGAACCGGCACCGGCGGCACCGGCACCGGTGGAGCCGCCGGTCAGGCGGGCACGGGCACCGGCGGAACCGGCACTGGTGGAACCGCGAGTGGCGGCGCCACTCCGGGCAGTGCTAGCGGCGGCGCAGGTTCATCCAGCTCGACAACGCCCGGCGCTCCCGTTCCAGGGATCGGCGTCGATGGCCTTGGCACCAATGGTGTCGCCCAGAACGGGCAGAGCACCAACGGGCAAAGCACGAATGGCATCGCGACACCGGGCCAGATTCACGACGGCGTCACGGAAACCGGCGCGCTCGGCAATGGCGGAGCCGCGATTGGTGGCAACGGTGGATCCGGTGGTCTGGCACTCGATTTCGCGGTGGTTGCGCTGAATTACACCGGCACGATCAATGTGGTCGAGGGCGAATCTGACATCGTCAACGGCGGCGCTGGCGGTGCGGGTGGCGATGCCACCGGCGGCGACGGCCGGATCGCCGGAGATGCAACCGGCGGGAACGGTGGCAACGGCGGTGGGGCCTACTCCGGGTGGGTGACTTCCACCTCCTGCAATCTGCAGATGATCATCGCCGGTGTGAGCGCCAGCACGATCAGCAGCCTCGATGGCTCCTGCCTCGTCACGATTTCCACGGTCGACTTCGTCAACGGCGGAAATGGTGGCAACGGCGGTAACGCGGTCAGCGGCTCCGGTACCGAGCAGGGCGGCAACGCCAAGGGCGGTAAGGGCGGCGACGGTGGAGCTGCGGTTGGCGGCACCGCCAAGGGCGGCAACGGCGGTAAGGGTGGCAATGCCTCCTCCAACGGCGGAAATGCGACCGGCGGTAACGGTGGTAACGGCGGCGATGCCTACGGTGTGGATGGCACCGGCGGCAATGGCGGCGCGGGCGGCACAGCCAGCGCGGTCGATGGCAACGCCACCGGCGGCAACGGCGGCCAGGGTGGTATCGGCGTCGGCACCGACACCTCGCAGGGTGGTAACGGCGGCGCGGGTGGCAGCGCCACGGCAGTCAACGGCAACGCCACCGGCGGTAACGGCGGCGATCCGGGTAACGGCGGCCAGGGTGGCGTCGGCGGTAACGCCGCGACCCAGAATGGCAACGCCACCGGTGGTAACGGCGGCACCGGCGCGGACGGCGGCTGCGGTATCGCGGTCGGCGGCACTGGCACCGGTGGATCCGGCGGGGTCGGCGGCTACGATGGCTGCGGTGTCTCGATGGACGAGGATGGCGACTTCTACGACGTCGACTGGGGCGACTAAGCCACCTCTAACAGCGCAATGAATTGACGAAGGCGGTGGGTGAATCACCCGCCGCCTTCGCCGTTCTCCCCAATTCATTCGCGATTGTGGTCACCACGAGGATCGATTCCGACACCCGCGAATCAGGCTGTGAGGGAGACGGCAGGGCAAGCCCTGCCGCTACACGTGCCTCGGTGACCATTGCCTACGTGTTGGCACGATCAGGTTCGTGGTGATCGGGGAATGCCGTGGTT
>JAESFN010000699.1_pt1 | contig 24002 bp, 20 predicted proteins | sample 9269411 | NCBI WGS metagenome assembly JAESFN01 (sample SAMN14505399, study PRJNA617100) | algae metagenome | isolation source: Iphinoe sp. HA4291-MV1 and co-occurring heterotrophs from trail next to... | place: USA: Maunawili Falls, Hawaii | collected 2009-07-25
CCGTAGTCGTTACCGTAGCCCCCGAAGCAATCCCCCAGTTCTCGCCCTCGTTGTCGAACTTGAGGCCGATGGTATAGCTGGATGTCTCGCGAACATAGTGGGTCCAGGTAATCCGCAAGAGCCCATATTGATCTGGCGTAGCGGCTTCAGGGACATCGGACCACCACCGATCAAGTCCTTCGACAATTCGGAATGCGTGGACGTTGTTCGACTCGTCGGTCTCTGGGACCCTAGCGTTCGGATCGGCGACAATCAGCAAGAAGGGCCGACTGCCATCCTTGAGAGGGTGGGTGGGAAAGACGCCTTGCAGAGGTAAGGATGTCCAGATCGGGCTCAGGGCGACCGGGCTCGCGATGCGAACGTCGCCTCGGTCGAACAACTCATCCGAGGAGACGTAGATCTCCGCCGTCATAAACACCGGAGCACCTGAAACGGTGTACGTGAATGCCACGCCACCGGTTGGCGCCAGCGTGGCATCAAGGATCGCGACATCGGTGTCGATCGCCGGCCTGTCGAGGTGGGCGACCCAAGCGGTCTTCAGAGGTCCGCTGCCGCCCGGCCCTGGCTTCTCGGCGTTTCCGACGATCGTATAACCGTCTGCGGAAATACCGACGGCCTCGACGAGCGTCCATCCCTCCAAGTCCAGCCCGTAGCGCCCGGTCAGTACGGCCGGGAGAGATTGGAGGCCTAACGCTTCGGTCCAATAGAACGCGGGACTACCGACAATCACCCGACCATCAAGCGAAGCAGCACGCGCTTCTCCTACCACGCCGTCGGGCGCCAAGGGTATGGCCGTGCCGTCCCGCCAGCGTACAGGGCGATGGTAGAAGGGCGCTGGCAAAGTATCGTAGACAATCGAATGGCCGACAGGAGTGAGGCCGTCGCCCGACAATCCCGCCACGGTCCCGCCGACAAGTGGCTGCATGCCCAGTCCCTCTTGCCAGCGAAACGATTCGAGGAGAAAGTCGCCGGTCCTGCCGACGACGACATCGCCTTGGAGCGAGACCGACAAAGCTTCGCTGGGCGTATTCGGGGGCGCGCCCGGGAGCTGCCCCAAATCCGTGAACGATCCGCCGTTTCCCGCAAACGATGGGGCCCATCGGTAAGCACGTTTCACCGCCGGCAAAGCATTTGGCGTGATGCCGCTACCGACGATCGAACTCCCATCGCCGGAAACGCCAGCCGCCGCGACCGCACGGAATGAACTAGAACCCTCGAGACGTTCCACTTCGCCCGACTCCTTTCGCCAATACGCGACATCCGTCAAAGAGAACGCGGCGCGACCGCGGCCCGCTACGATCGCACCATCGCCCGAGACAGCGGTCGCGACACTGGCAACCAAACCGTCGTCAATGACCTGAAGTTGCGTTGTCTCGTCCCAGCGAAACGACCTATTGAACGTGAACGGGAGCGCGTTTCGCTGAAGGAGTTCGCCAACGAGAGTCGTTCCATCTGCGGACACAGCAGTTGCACGAGTAAAATACTCGGCGTTGCCTGAGATCGTTTGGAAGCTTGCCAACATCGCTCGACATTCGAGTATTTCGAAGCGAAGCGCCTTGCGGAGTCGGTCGAAGATCGGTCGTGAATTGTTGGTAGCGTGTTTCACTCGAAGACTATCCTTTCTGCGCTGTCCCAGACGCATTGGCCGGCTGCACGCCAAGCATGGGCATCCGGCAATGCAGTGTGGTCGCGACCGGCAGATTGACACGGGCATTTCAACCGGCCAGCCTGCCAGAGCAACTCAACCGAGCCTTGCGTTTTCCCTCGAATCGCGGGCTTAGTCTAAGTGATCGAGCCACACCGCTCAAACATTCCGAGGTGCGATTTGCAGGAGGCATTCGAGAACCGATTTCGCGAGCCTTGCCAAGCTCAGCAGATACCCGCGTTCATGCTCGGGAGCGAATTGATTGGAGCACGAGACGGTGGCTACCCAAGGGGCGGCTCCGTGATGACGAGCGCGGTAGGACAACCCGTTCGTTCAGGAGTGAAGGCAAGGGCTTCGCGGCGAATCAAATGGGGATGGCGCTCTCGGTGGGCGTCGCGAAGACGACCGTCATGCTAGCAATGATCACGGGACGAATTTTCTTGCGGACGGACGACTCGAGCCAAGGATCGTGACGCAACGCATGTGTTCCTGGAGGACTTTGGGGCGATTCAACCCCGCCTCTCTGGTTGATCGTCCCGACTTCGGCGAGTTGAACGCCAGCTTCGGCGCCCATGCTTCGTCGCGCCTTCGGCGCATCTTAGGCGGCGATCGCCGAAACTGATCACTAGGATCAGCGGTGTAGAAGGGCCGCTGTCTGCTTTGCCCTTGGCGAAGCGGCGGTTCATCGACTTGCTCGCTGAAGGGACCCGCGCCGTGGCCTATCGCAAAGTGAGGGGAGCGACACCTGGCATTGCTGCACCAACTGCTCGAAGTACCCCGCTTCGAACTACGACCAATCGGCCGCCAAGCCGACCAGCGGCGAGTTCTGCAATGAGTGCAGAGGGAAGGAGAAGGAAGGGAAGTGTCAGAAGCAGCGCGGTCGCGCCCTGGGGCCGCTTGGTCAACCTTCCCTTTGTTTCGTAGGTGATGCAGCATGCTGTCGCTCCGCCCGTCGGGTTGTGGTTGTTTGAGTCGTGCTCTGCGATTTTGGTCGTGGCCATTGCCGGTCGGTGGCGCCGGCTTGGTGCTCGTGTCCGTTCTTGTTGGCTCGAGCGCTGCAGCGCCATGCCATTTGGGTTCCCCGCTGACCATCGTCGCGCCCACTGACGGCGATGCGCCGCTCGCGTACGACGGGCTGACCACCACTGCCTGGACTGCTTCGGATCACGCCGAGAGCGGCTGCGGCAGTCAGCCGAACTACGCCGACCCCGCGGCCAAAGTCACGCTGACGTTGCCACGGCCGCTGGTGATCGACTGGCTCGGGGCGCTGAGCGAGGCCTCTGCCCGCACTGAAGGCATCTCCGACGTTGGCCGCGAAACGCGCACCGTACTGTCGGCTCGGCCCTTCCACGCAGAGGAGTGGCAAGTGCTCGGCGAATGGCGACAGCAAGACAACGGGCAGTTTGGCACCATGACCCACGCGCGCGAGTGGCGCATGGCCAACAACCTGCCAAGCACGCCGGTGACGGCCGTCTCTGCAGAGGTCGCCGTCACCGCCTTCGCCAACTGCGACAACGACGAGGAAGGGCAGGCCTGGGGGACCGTGGCGCTCTATGAGCTGCTCTTCCACGGACATGATCCGTACCCCGGCGACGTGAATCTCGACGGCAAGGTCAACCTTGATGACTTCGGTCTACTCAAAGAGAACTTTGGTCTGCCCTACGGCCCGGCGGATTTCGATCTGAAGGGCACGGTCAATCTGACGGACTTTGGCATCCTCAAGGAGAACTTCGGCAAAGTCTACGCCGTCGGCTCGGCTGTGCCGGAACCGGCGACCTGGGGACTGGCTGTCCTCGGCGCGGCATTGGTTGGTCTGAAGCGGTTTCGCAAGGGGCGTTAGACCGCGCGGGCGGCCACATTCGGCCGCGATTTGACGCCTTCCCTGGGTCGCGATAGCATGGCGGCCGGTCGGTCGCAGGGGCGCTTGCGCCGCGCCGACGCCAACTCCCCAACTGCCATGCAAGAACCGCGGAAGGACATCATCCAGCGATGCCAAGCAATCAAAAGGTGCGGGTAGCGATCATTGGGCTCGGCTTCGGGGCGGAGTTCATTCCGATCTACCAAAACCACCCGCACGCCGAGATGTACGCGATCTGCCAGCGGAGCCCCGAAAAGCTCAAGCAGATCGGCGATAGCTTTGGCGTCGACGTTCGCTACACCGACTTCAAGGATGTGCTGGCCGACGACAAGGTCGATGTGATCCACATCAACTCGCCGATCCCCGACCACGGCTGGATGAGCGTTGCCGGGCTCAAGGCCGGCAAGCACGTCGCCTGCACCGTGCCGATGGGCACCACCAAGGAGGAGTGCCTGGCGATCGTCGCCGAGCAGAAGAGGAGCGGCCGCCAGTACATGATGATGGAAACCGTGGTCTACAGCCGCGAGTTCCTGTTCGTGAAGCAACTGTACGAGAGCGGCGAGATGGGCCGCATTCAGTTCCTTCGCGGCAGCCACCAACAAGAAATGGGTGGCTGGCCCGGCTACTGGGAAGGCCTGCCGCCGATGTTCTACGCCACGCACTGCGTGAGCCCTTGCTTGTGCCTGCCGAAGAAGCGGGCGGAAAGCGTCGTCTGCCACGGCTCGGGCCGCATCAGCGAGAACCTGATCCCCAAGTACGGCTCGCCGTTCGCGATCGAAACCGCCACGATCAAAATGGCCGACAGCGATCTCTCGGCCGAGGTCACCCGCAGCCTGTTCAACACGGCCCGCCAGTACATCGAGAGCTTCGACGTGTACTGCGAAAAGGTGAGCTACGAGTGGCCGCGGATCGAACACGAGCCGGCGGTGCTCCACCGCGGCGAGGCGCCCGAGCGCGTCAACGTGCCCGACTTCGCCCACCTGCTCCCCGAAGGCATTCAGAAGTTCACGACCAAGGGCGTGTACGATCTCGACGAAACGACCCACCTGTCGTTCGTGCAGGGAAGCGGCCACGGCGGCTCGCATCCCCACATGGCGCACGAGTTCATTTCGGCGATCGTTGAAGGCCGCGCCCCCATGCCCGACGCCGGCACGAGCGCCAACTGGACGATGACCGGCATCTGCGCCCACGAAAGCGCCATGGCCGGCGGCAAGCGGATCGAGATTCCGCAGACGTAGGAGTTGGCGGAGCGCGGCGTTCGAGCGGAGCACGGTGTCGCTTCGCAGTGCGCTCAATCCGTTGCGTATACTGCGGCCTTTGCCAAACACTCTTTGGCAAAGGCTGCAGCCAAGGTGATTCCGTGGCAGACCGCAAAGACGCGATCTATCCCAGGTACTACCTGCCGCTCATGGCAATAATGTTCTTTGCCTTGGGTTGGTTGAATGCCGGACATCCGCCAGGAGTGCCGTCGTTCATCGCCGGGCTCGTCTTGCTCGTGCTTTGGCCTGTGGTGAACACCGCCTTCAAGCGGATCGAGCGGCTCGAAGAACGCCAAACGATCGACGAGGAATGAGACGTCGACTGAGTCCGCTCACACCACCACCGGCGTTCCCAGCACTTCCAAGAACGCTCTGATCCACGCCGGGTGCGCGGTCCAGGCTGCGGCGGTGACGAGCTTGCCGTCGACGTGGGCGCTGTCGAGGCCGGGGCTCGGCTCGGCCCATGTGCCGCCGACCGACAGCAGTTCCGGCCGCACCGCAGGGTAGCCGCAACAGCTCTTGCCGCGGAGCACGTCGGCCGCGACCAGGATTTGCGGCCCATGGCAGATCGCCGCGATCGGCTTGTCGGACTGGGCGAAGTGCTTTACCAGGTCGAGCACCTTCGGGTCGAGCCGCAGGTACTCGGGCGCCCGGCCGCCGGGGATCACCAGGCCGTCGTAGTCGTCGCCGCGCACCTGGTCAAAGGCGTAGTTCAGGCGAAAGTTGTGCCCGCGTTTCTCGCTGTAGGTCTGCTCCCCCTCGAAGTCGTGAATCGCGGTCGCCACGGTGTCGCCGGCTTGCTTGCCAGGGCTCACGACATCGACGCGATGCCCCACCATCAGCAGCATCTGGAAGGGGACCATGACCTCGTAATCTTCCACGAAGTCGCCAACGAGCATCAAAAGGCGTTTCTGCGGCATGGCAATCGGCTGACGAACCCAAGGTGAATCGAGCGCCCCGCGGCAATTGTGTTGGCCAAGCCGTCGAGGGTCAACCGGGCCGCACTTCGGAGCGAGAAGAACGCTTGAGTCAGCCCGATGTTCACAGCCTTTTCCGCTGCCACGATCCTTCTCCCCCCGGCGACTCGCCGGGGGCTAATTGCGCTGCTCCGCAACTCATTAGCCCCCCGTCAATGACGGGGGGGGGAAACGCGCGGCAGACTTCGCAGTGCGTGATCAATGAGGCCCACGGCAATCCGTCGCCGCCTACTCCCCGCGGATCACGATCACGTGAATCGTGCCGGGGCCATGTACGCCGGTCGTGAGCTGCAGCTCGATGTCCCCCGTCTTGCTCGGCCCGGTGATGAACACCAGGTTGCTGGGAAGCGTCGACGCAGCGGGCTGCACCGCAGCGAACAGATCGAACAGATCTGGCAAAAGCTGGCTCTCGGCGATGATCGCCAAATGAACAGGCGGCAGCAGGCTCGCGACCCGTTCGCGGCCCGGCGCCGCGGCCATGACGAGCGTGCCGGTCTCGGCAATCGCCCAACTTGCGCTCGTGATGCCGACTCCGGCGGCCAGCATCGTTGCCCGCCGCGCGGTCGGCTCGAACTCGAGCAGCCGCTCATGGTCAAGCCGTTCGATCTTCAGATCCTCGAGGAGCGGCGCGAGCTCGAGTTGTTCGAGCAGCGCATGCCGCCAACAAAGAGCCGACGCCGCGCCCTGCCGCCGCAAGAACTCAACAACCGCCCAACGCGCCGCGGCCAGCCCGTCGACAATCTCCGCAGTTCCGCCCACGGCCGTCAGCTCATCGGCAAACCGCTGGCAAAGCTCGGGGCCCCCGCCGGCGTACCCGGTGTTCGGATCGAGATCTCGCCGCACGTGGGCACGATGAGCTTGCCCCGCGCGGGCCGCTTGACGCACGCGTTCGAGAAACGCTTGCCGGTTCATCGCGCCTCCTCACGGCGAAACCAATCGCGAAAGCGCTCGGGCGCCGGCGCGGGAAAATCGCGCGTGTCGGTCCAGCCGCGCAGGCCCCCCGGCAAACGCCGCAGCCAACCTTGCGGCGCGAGCCGGCTAACAACATGCGTCGCCAGCCAGGTCGCCAAGCCGAACAGCCGCGGGCTGCGCATCAGTCGCGCCCAGGTTCGATAGGCCAACATCTCCAGGCGGCCGAGTTCGCCCGGCTGATCGTGCAACTGATCGCGCAGCTTCACAAGCATTTCCGGAATCGCGATCTTCACCGGGCAGGCAGCCTGACACGCGCCGCACAAGCTCGACGCGTGCGGCAGGTGCTTGTTGGCCGTGAGTCCGTCATAGAGCGGGGTGAGCACGGCCCCAATCGGCCCAGCGTACACGCCACCGTAACTGTGCCCTCCGACCGAGCGATAGATCGGGCAAGCGTTCAGACACGCGCCGCAGCGAATGCAGAACAGGCTCTCGCGCAAGGGGCCGCCAAGAATTCGCGAGCGGCCGTTGTCGAGGATCACCAGGTGCGATTCGCGCGGGCCGTCCAACTCGCCTTCGCGGGCGGGGCCGGTGACGAGCGAGGTGTAGACCGAAAGCTTCTGCCCCGTCGCCGCGCGGGCCAGCACCTTGAGAAATACCGGCACGTCGGCCAGCCGCGGAATCACCTTTTCCATGCCCATCAGGGCGATATGCACCGGCGGCAGCGCCGTCGTGAGGCGCGCGTTGCCTTCGTTCGAGACGACCACGAGCGTGCCGGTCTCGGCGACGGCGAAGTTCACGCCGGTGATGCCCACATCGGCGCGGGCGAACTCCTGCCGCAGCGTTTCGCGAGCAAACGCGGCCAGCTCGGTGCGGTCGGAACTGAGCGTGCGGCCTGCGACGGGAGACAACACCTCGGCCACGTCGCCGGCCGAAAGATGCAGGGCCGGCCCGACGATGTGCGACGGCCGGTGCCCGGCGACTTGGATGATGTATTCGCCGAAGTCGGTCTCCACCGCCTCGACGCCGGCCTGCTCGAGCGTGCGGTTGAGGTGAATCTCCTCGGTGGTCATCGACTTCGACTTGACCACGCGGCGAGCGCCGTGTTGCTTGAGAATGCCAAGGATCGCCTGACGGGCCTCTTCGGCATCGGCGCAGAAATGGACGTGGCCGCCGAGCCGCTCGAAGTTGTCGGCGAGCGTAGCCAAGTGCTCATCGAGATGGGCGAGTGTGTCGTCCTTGATCGCGCGGGCACGCTCGCGCGTTAGGTCCGACTCGGCGAACTCGCCAAATGCCGCCTTGTTGCGAGCGCCGAGGGTGTCGCCCAGGCGGCCGAGGATCTGCTGCAGGTCTCCATCGGCCAGCGCAAGCGCCGAGGCATCGAGAAACGCATGATGCTCGTGACGCTGGTAGTCGTTCGACTTCATAGGGCGGGAGGAAAAAGCCAGGAAACGACGAAAGCTGCGTGAACGGTGCTGGAATTGGTCCGCACAGCGGACCCTACGTAGGGTCCGCTGTGCGGACCAACAAATACGGTGAACTCAGGTTAAGCCAGCCAAAGCAGCATCATAGGCAACAAGCCGACGAGCAGCGAGAACCACAACAGCGGCCGCGGCGGCGGAGCGGTTCGCAACCCATGAGCCGCGGCACAGAGAGCCAGATTCGCCACGCCGACTGCCACGGCGGCAAACAGCAAGAATCCCGCCACCTGCCGCAATGTCGGGGCTGCATCGGTCGCGAAGAAGGCGGCCACGCGGACGCCCGCCCACACGCCCAGGCAAGCCGCCGTGGTGAGCGAAGCCAGCAGCCACCCAATCGTCGCCCATTCCGCCGGGCGCGATTCCTTAGCGAGCGGCGCGACTGAACGCGACGCGGACGGCTGCGGTTTCTTCTTGTTGCGACGAGCGGCCATGCGGCAGCTTAGCGGGCAAGACAGCCTGCGTGCAATTGCGATAGTTCGAGCCGACCCAGGAGCGGCTCGGGCCGCGTCGCTAAGAATCTTGCCTAGATCTTCGAGGGCGTGTTAGCCTAGCGAGTGGTCCACTGTGGCGTGCAGGAGTTGACTTCAATGACTCGTCGCTGGCCTCGATTCTGGCTGCGGATACTGTTCGCGTTGACCGCGATTGCCGCCCTGGCCGTGGTACTCGGCTTGCGAGCATTCGACTACTACGACAACTGGTATCGCTGGGACCACCGCCGCTACGACTTCCTGCACGTGGCCCTTTCCAACGAGGTGCCGAACGGCACACGATTCGAAGACGTGACTCGAATCCTGGGGCAGGGAAAGGTGCTGTCGGCCGCCGACGCAGTGCCCCATCGTCGATTGGTGACCAAGTATCCCGAGGCCGCTCCCGAGGGGCTCGAAGCGTCAGACATCTTCGTCCGCTACACCATGGGCGACGGAGCAGGCATCATCCTCCAGTTCCGCAGCGGCAAACTGGTCAATCATTCCCCGCAAGACTTTGAAACCCAAAACCAGTTGCCGGGGGTGGCGCCATCCGAGTAGAGGCGGTGAGACTCGTCACGACCTCACGGTTTCTCAGCGGCTAACGCAGGGTGCCTTCCTATCGGCCGAGTGTATTACGCCTTCAGCAGTAACTTGCTTTTGAGGACTCGGATGCTTGGAACGACGACGATGCCCAAGTTCTCGCTAAAGCGAATGCTCGGCGTCGTGGCCGCGATCAGCGTTTCGGCAGCAGCCATCGTGAGTGTCAGCAACTGGTGGTTGACAGCGCTCAACACCGTGCTCGTCTTGCTTCTGTGCTATTCCTGCACGTATGTGGTGATTGGCGGCCCGAAACGGGCATGCTGGACCGGCTTCTTGGTCTTCCTAATGGTAAATGCGATGACGCTGTACTTTCCGACTCGTTCGGGAGTGGGCGGCCCTTCGTAGTGGATCGCCGATTGGTATGAGACGACGATGTCTCGTCCAGACCCTGGCGTGCCGGCAGGTAAGGATGCGTTCGGCCGAGCGGAAATGAATCGACAACGGGCAACCCAGCGCGCCTCGCGCTCTGCAACACTCCACGGAACGTTTGACGTTCTCCTGCTGCTCTGGGCAGGCGCCTTAGGCGGTTGGATCGGGCAGAATCTGGCGGCCCAGAAGACTAAATCCTTAGCCTGAAGAAGGGCGCACTGGCCCTTTGGCTCGATTCGTCCCACCGTGCTCGCCTCTAGGCCAACGATCGGCCTCCCCGGTCGTCCGCCTCGGAATGCAGGACTGGGAGCAGCGCACAAAAAAAGCCCCGCGCGGCAAATCTCGCCGCGCGGGGCCCATGTGATTCATCTGTGTCGCTGAGCACTACGCTCCGAAGTAGTGCACCTGCACGTCGCCGTGCTTGGTGAACACCACCTTCACCTTCACGCCGCAGTCGTAGTCGTAGACCACGATGCCGCGGTGGAACAGGCCGACCCGGCTGTTCTCGCAGGGGAGGTCGGTGCAGCAGTGCGGCAGGCAAACCGGCACGAGCACCGTGCAGCAGGTGACCGGGTTCTTCACGCACAGCACGGTTTGGATCTTCGGGCCACACTCGCAGCACTTAAGCGGGCGGCCGTGGTGGCGGTAGTCGATGCACGAAGCGTCGAGCGCCTTGGCGGCGCGCTTGAGGCCCGCGGCCTCAACCGTGCCGTGGCTCAAGCCAGCAACCAAGACCAACAGAACCGTCCAGCCCATGACCTGACGTGCAAACCGATCAATCATCGCGGCACTCTCTCCTCAAGGTGTCATCATTCGTCCGGCCACGATTGCGCCGGCGAAACAGGGCCAGCGGGCAAGCGGCGAACCATGCAAGGTTAGGGCATAGCATGACACTTGGGGGGCGGGCTGCCAAGCGGCCAGGAAGACGCCTAGGGTCAAGTCACTACCCTGAAAGACGTTGCGAGCGGACCTCGAAAAGTGTTTTGGTGCGTAAACCCCAGCAGCCGGCAGGATTTCGGCCGCCGGCCAGGTTTGCCCCCTTGGGGGTTGTGACCTAGGGTTCCAAAGACGCCGGCCGGGCGACCGACTTTTCTCCTTCCGGCCATCGTCTGAAAAACCCTGGCGGAAGCCGCGAGTGGCCGACGCCCAAGATGCCGGAACTGCAGACCGGCGAAGGGACACGAATCTTCTTCTAAGCCTGCTCGAGTGGCGACCGTGTCGAACAACGCTCCTCTCACGTCCAGCTTGATGCACTGGCAGCCCTTGGCCGCCACGCTGTGTCAGTTGCGCGACACCAGCGACCAGTTCGAGCACTTCGTTTGCGGCCTGCTCGACGACCTGCAGAACCTGTGGGCAGCCCTCGAGCACCAGCAGCAAGAGCTGCGGACGACGCAGGAGCAGCTCGAAGAGACGCGCCGCCAACTCGAAGAGCGCACCGAAGAGCCGCCGGTCACTATCTCGATCGGCCGCGACGAAGAAGCGATCGAGGCGATGGAGCAGCGCTGGAGCGTCGAGCGCGCCGAGTTGGAGGCCGAACGCTCCGAACTCGAGAACGAACTCACCGCGCTCCGCACCGCCGCCGAACAAGGCCATCGTGAACAGTCGTCGCTCAAGAGCGAGTTGCTCGAAGCGCAGCGGCAGATGCAGTCGCTACATGGCCAAAGCGAAGACCTAGCGCGTGCCCGTGCGGAAACGAATGAGCTGCGGCAAGAACTGGCCGCTGCTCGCTCGGCCCCGGCGCCGGTCGCAGCGAGCGGCAAAGACAACTCGGAGCTGCAACTCAAGCTCAACGAGCTCGAGGAAGAGCGCAGCGCGCTCGAGGCCGAGTTGGAGCTCGTGCGTCGTCGCGCGGCCGAAGTGGCCGAAGAAGCCGCCGAGCACAAGCGACAACTAACCGACGAGCGTGCCGAGTGGTCGGTCGAGCTGCGGCAAATGCGCCGCGCCCTGGAACAACAGACGCGGGTGCTCGAAGAGCGGCGCGACGTGCCTGAAGGACCGCGCTCGTCTCCGTCCGCAGCGCCGACTGCCGCCGCGACGGCGGAGAATCCCGATCCGATTCTCGGTTCGGTGATGGCGCAATTCGAATCGATTCAAAAAGACATGCTGAAGCGACGGGCCAAGGCGCGGGCGCAAGCCTAAGCCCGCCATGGCGCGGCCGTGCCGGCTCGTGCCGTCTGAGTTCACTCCGAGGAGGTTTGCCGACATGAGCCGCCTTCGCGAATCGCTAGAACGCTTCGCCACCGCCTGCACGCGGCAGAACTGCGATCATCGGCGGGCGTTTCTCACCTTCTTGGCCTTGTCCTGCGCCGTGGTGGTGTTCGCCTGGAAGGGCTGGATTCCGCTCTTGGCCGTGGCCGCGGTCGCCGCGCTGGGCTTCGCGGTCACGCGTCGCGTGCGCCGCGTGCGGCTGCAGCCCGCCGAACTGCGCAAAGCCACCGACAAGCTCGTGGCGACCAAGAATCGCCGCCGTTCGGGCGAGGAAGACTGCGACATCGACACGCTCGTCGAGGAGATGCTGGCCGACGGCCGCTACGCGCTGCTGATGCGCAAGCAGATTGCCGGCAATCTCTCGCGGCCCCAGTTGCAGCGGGCGCTCGACGCCCTGGCCGAAGGCATGGCGCTCTTGCCCGAGGGCGAAGTGCTGCTCGGCGGTCCGGACCAGATCGAGTTGGGCTTCGAGACCGATCCCGACGAACGCGGCCCCGGCGTCACGCTACGGGTCGAGCGGGCTTATCTCGACCGCTACCCCGTGACGAACTTGCAGTACAAGCAGTTCGTTGACGCCGGCGGCTACGAGCAGATGGCCATTTGGGACACCGAAATCTGGCCGGCCGTGATCGACTTCGTGGATCGCAGCGGCGCCCCCGGCCCACGCTTTTGGACGCACGGCAGTTTTCCGCAGGGCTTGGAAAACCACCCCGTGGTCGGCATCAGTTGGTACGAAGCGGCCGCCTATGCCCGCTGGGTGGGCAAACGCTTGCCCACCGACGCGGAGTGGGTGAAGTCGGCGAGCTGGCCCGTGGCTCTCTCGCCCACGTCGCGTTTGCAGCGTCGCTTCCCTTGGGGCGAAACGATGGACCGCAACCGCGCCTTGCTTTGGGGCACGGGACCGAACCATACGGTCAGCGTGTATGAATACGCAGACGGCGGCAGCGTCGGCGGCGTGTATCAACTCATCGGCAACGTCTGGGAATGGACCTCGGGCAGCTACCACGGCCCCGACGGCGTGTCGAACCGGTTGATCCTGCCCGTGCCGCTCAAGAGCTTGCGCGGCGGAGCGTTCGACACTTACTTCGACACGCAGGCGACTTGCCAGTTCCAAAGCGGTGAGAATCCTGTCGGCCGCAAGCACAACGTTGGTTTTCGCTGCGCCGTGAGCGCGTGCGATGTATCGGGCCGAGCCGCGACCGAGCGGACGAACGAGCCTGAAGAGACAGACTTCACCGCCCTTGAAGAGGTGACGGTATGACGCGCCGCGGAGTGGTCGACCTCGAATCCTATCGCCTGGCCCAATACGCGGTGCAGGTGCCGTGCTACGTCTGCTCGGGGGGCAACACCTTCGACGCCGAGGTGTGCCGCCATTGCTTCGCGCCGATGGCGCTCGCGCATCAGTCGAAGACGCAGAATGTGCGCCCGCTGATGGTCGCCACGCTCGGCTCCGCCGGCGCCGGCAAGACCGTGTTCCTGGGCATGCTCATGGACATGCTCTCGCGGCAGCCAGAGCAGGTGCAATTGCTGGCCCGCGGCGCCTTCTCGGTGACGCTGCAGCAGATGACCGTGGCGGCGCTCGCGCGCTGCGAGTTCCCGGCCAAAACTCCTTCGGAGCCGGATCGCTGGAATTGGGTTCACTGCCAAGTGAAGTCGCAGTACCAGCGGCGACCCGTCGAGATGATCATGCCCGACATGGCCGGCGAGGCCTTGCTCGAGGAGCTCGATCACCCGCACACCTATCCCGTCATTCGCTCGTTCCTCAGCAAGTGCTCGGGCGTGATGGTGCTGATCGACGGCTACCAGCTCCAGGCAGGCAACCGCGACCAGGACTACTTCGTGATGAAGCTGCTCAGCTATCTGGGCGAGCTCGACGACGAGTCGAAGCGCGGCTGGAAAGGCAAGCCGGTCGCCCTGATCCTGAGTAAAGCGGATCAGTGCGAGGAGTGCTTCGAAGATCCGGCGGCCTACGCCAACAAACATGCTTCGGGGCTCTGGCAACATTGCCGCGAGCGGTTTGCGCAGCACAAGTTCTTTGCATCGGGCGTGGCGGGGGCGTGTGCCTATCGCAACACGTTCGAGGGCAAGCTCCGCGTGCCGCTGCGGGTGGAGCCGCGGGGAATTATCGAGCCGTTTGAGTGGCTCGTGTCGCGTTTGAAAATGTAGTCGCTCGTGCGAGCGCTGCGGCCCGCGGCAACGGCGCCGTGGGTCCTACCCTCGAGTACTTGCCCGTCGTAGTGAGCGGCCGTGCATATCGAGCAAGCGGTCTTCACTTCCGCCCTCACCGACCGCAGCGGCGGCTACCAATTGATCGCGCGCAGCGGCGGGATCAACGACGCCGAGGCGCGCGAGCTCTCGGTCTGGGGGCCGTCGCACGATTCGCTGCTCGACTCCGGCCCGACCGGCAGCAGCGTCAATTTCTTTCCGCTGGCCGGCGGCGCCTGGTGCATTTCGAAAACCTGCACGGCGGGCCAAGAGTACAGCGGCCGCGGCGGGTTTCGCATCTATACGCAGTGTTTGATCGCGACGGCCGAAACGCTCGACCGGTTTGCGTTCAACCCCTTCGCCCTGCTGCGGGCGGCGCTGGCCTCAGGCGTGTTGCAGGTCTTCGAGCAAACGCCGCAGGTGCTGCCGACGGTGCGGCTGGTGGGCCGATCGCCCGCGGTCGACCCCGTGCTTCTCGAGCAGGTGACCAAAGAGCTCGGCTCGGGGCGGATGTCTCGCCTCGTGAAATGCGCGCTCGATCACGATCCGCTCGGCTTGGTTTGCCCGCCGAAAGCAGAGAACGTTTTCGCCGCGCTGATCAACTGCTTGCCGCTCGAGGAACGCCGGCGGCTGTCGTTCGCCACGGGGCTGCGCTACTCTCCGCAGCGACCGTTCCGCTTGATCGCCGTGCAGGCGGACCCGGCGGAGCATCGCTCCCTTCAGCGACGTGCGGAAATGGAGATCCTCGATCTCACGGCCGACGCTGGGCCGCTCGGGCCGTTGTCTGGATGGTCAGGCGAAGTCGCCCGTTTGCTGGCGGCCAGCAAGTTTACGGAACTGGCGGAGATGATCGGCGGGCCTGCCGCTAAGCCAGCAACGCCGCGACCGCGGCCCGCCGCTTCGGTCGAGCCGCCCGCTGCAAGCGCGGCGCGGCCCGCTGTTCGGCCGGCGGCTGTCTCCACGCCGCAAGAAGTCGCGCCGGCCGCGCCGATTCGCGAGGCCGGCATGCTCAACCGGATCGTCACCCGCCGCACGCCGGTGGTCAGCGTGGCAGGCTGCGACCCGGCGGAACTCGAGTTGCTTGGCCGGCTCGACGATTGCGTTTTCGCCGCGCTGGCGGGTCAACCCCGCGGCGCCGAAGAGCTGCGCGAACTCTGGCCGGTGCTCTCGCGCTGCATCTCTCCGGCCTTACTGGCTGAATCGCGTGAGCACTACGTACGGCACGTCGTGCAGACCTGGCGGTCATGTCTAGACGCTCCCGGGATCGACACTCAGCGCGCCTCGTGCGCGCTCGATGTGTTGGCCGAGCTGTTCGCGGAATAGCCAGTTCGCCGGCCGAGCCGCGGCAACTAAGCTCGCCAGTGGGCCCGAATTCGGTCCCGCGTCTAGCGAGTCGCCGTAAGCGACCGCACCCCTTGCGGCAACTCGTGCAGCGACTGGATTTCGTCCGCGGTCAATGCCCGGTCGAAGATCGCCAGATCGTCGATCAGGCCGACGTAGCTCAGCCCGAGCATGATGGCCGACTTCGCCGGGTCCCAAGTGAAGGTTTGCTTGCGCCCCGTGACGCTGCCGCGCGGTTGGCCATCGATGTAGAGAGTGGCCACGCCGTTGTCGTTGCCGGAGTTGAAGTTCTCGAACGTGAAGGCGACGTGCGTCCAGCGGCCACGGCCGAAGACCTTCTCTGCGATCTCAGCCATCGGCCGCTCCGCCACGGCCACCGTTTCCCAGTCGCGCTCCGTCGGGTCCCACACCTTGCGATCGGCGAAGGCGCCCAGGCGAAAGTGCCGCGGCGTGTCGTCCTTGGTGAAGTCGACGAAGAAGGCGCCGTCGTTCCAGCCGCGCTCGGTGATCTGAATCGGATCGGCGTAGCCCGGCTCAAGGTCCTGATCCGGGTCGAGGCTCAGCCAGAGCGAGACCGTGCCGTTCCAGTTCTCCTTCCGATAAGGCATGTTGTCGGCGGCCTGAAACATCACCGCTTCAGGAACCTTCTTGCGGAAGCGCAGGGCGCCGCCGAACTTGCCGGCCTGCGTCAGCTCGACGCCGTCGGCGTGTAGGCCTGCCTTGGGTTGGCGGTTCTCCACCGTGGGCGAGGTGTAAACATACTTGTCGCCGCGAGCGAAGTCGGCGTTGCCTGAGCCTTCGAACCCGGCGTGGAACGTGAGCGCCTCGGTCAGCTTTTGCGGCTCGGCCGCGGTCACCACGGAACAACAGGTCAGCCACAGCAGAGCGACGGTCAGGCAGCGCGACATCAGCGAGCATCCTCGGCGGGGAACGGCAAGAAATCCAAGGCCCCTACCGTACCGCCCCACCACGCAGCGTGCAATCAGCAGCTAAATGCGGCGTTTTCCAACCACAAAGGCACCAAGACACAAAGTCGTATCGATCAGCGACCAGAGCTAAATGTGCCAGACCTGGGTCTTTGTGTCTTCGTGACTTAGTGGTTTCTCTTCCTCGCAATCACCCGCGTTTTGCCGCCTGGATGTACTCGTTCACCTGTTGCTCGAGTACATCGAGCGGCACGGCGCCGCTGCCGAGGACGGCGTCGTGGAACTTGCGGATGTCGAAGCGGCCGCCGAGTTCCTTTTCTGCCCGCGCACGGAGCTCGCGGATCTTGAGCTCGCCCATCTTGTAGGCCACGGCCTGGCCGGGCCAAGAAATGTAGCGGTCGACCTCGGCCACGATGTTGTGCTGCGAGAGCGCCGTGTTCGCGGCCATGAAGTCGATCGCTTGCTGGCGCGTCCAGCCCAAGGCGTGCATGCCGGTGTCGACGACGAGCCGACACGCCCGCCACATTTCGTAGCTCAGCCGGCCGAAGTCGCTGTACGGATCTTGGTAGAAGTCCATCTCCTGCCCCAGCTTTTCGGCATATAGGCCCCAGCCTTCGATGAAGGCCGTAACGCCGGCGAAGCGGCGGAAGGGCGCTAGCTCGCCCAATTCCTGCTGCAGCGCGATCTGCAGGTGGTGCCCCGGCACCGCCTCGTGCAGCGAGAGCGCCTCGACCTCGTAGAGCGGGCGGCTCTTCAAGTCGTAGGTGTTCACGTAATAGAAGCCGGCGCGAGTGCCATCGCCGGCCGGTTGCATGTAGTAGGCGGTGGTCGTTTGCGGCGCGATGAAGTCGGGCACGGGGCGGATGCCGTAGGGCATGCGCGGCAGCGTACCGAAGAGCTCCGGCAGCTTGCCGTCGGCCTTCTTGAGCGCGAAGGCCACCTTCTCCATCAGCTCTTCAGGCGTTTTGGCATAGAACTTGGGATCGCTGCGCAGATGCTCGACGAACTGCTCGCGCGTGCCTTGGAAGCCGGCCCGCTTGACGACCTCTTCCATCTCCTTGCGAATCCGCGCCACTTCGGCCAGCCCGGTTTGATGGACTTGCTCAGGCGTCACGTCGAGCGTGGTGTACTTGCGCACGCGATGGCGATAGAACTCGCGGCCGTTCGGCAAGCCTGCCGCGCCAATCGTGCCGCGAGCGGCCGGCACATAGTCTTTCTTGAGGAACTCGTGGAACTCCCGGTAGCCTGGCACCACCGATTCGGCGATTGCCTTGGCCGCCTCGGCTTGCAGCCGGGCATGCTCGCTGTTCGGCACCGTATCAGGAATCGCATTGAGCGACTCGTAGAGCCGGCTCTGCTTGGGGTCCGACACCAGGTGCGGCTCGATGATGTCTTCGTAGCCGCGGAGCGAGACCTCGGGGAGCACCACGCCCGTCCTCAGACCCTCGCGCAGCAACTCGATGTGTTGCCGAGCAAAGGGCAGAAAGCCGCGCAGCCGGGCGATGTAGTTCTCGTAGTCCTTGGTGGTGACCAACGGGACCGACTTGTCGAGTTCGGGGAACTCGACATGAAAGCCTTCGCGGTTGGTGATCGGCATCAAGTGGCTGCGAAAGCCGTATTCGGCGATCGACTCCTCGGTCAGCCGGCGAAACAGGTCGTAGTCGACGCGCCGCTCGGCCGAGAGCGCATCGCGATCGATCTCCTGCAGCTTTGAATAAAACCGCTGATCCGCGGCCAGCCGAGCTTCATGGTCCGCAAGACCTACCTGCGGCAGCTTGTCGTTCTGGCTGTTGTCGCCGGCCTGCGTGGCGAAAAGCGGGTCGATTTGCATCGTATGCGCCCACGACTCAGCCAGGAGCGCGGACAAAGCTTCATCGGCTTTCGTGGCGGCGGCAGCGTGGGGCACGTCGTCGGCTCTCACGGCGCAAGGGGCAACGAGCAGGAGACCGGCCAACAAGGCACACAAACGGCGACAGGGCATGCTCAACTCTTCACCTTCACGGGCAATTGGTCGATCTTGGCGGCCAGAATGAAGTCGTTTTCCGAAAGCCCGCCAATGGCGTGCGTCCAGATTTCGATCCACAGCTTGCGATAGCCTTCCAAGTGGAGATCGGGGTGATGCTGCTCCTCCTCAGCCAGCTTGGCCACGGCGTTGAAGAAGTCGAGGCCGGCGACGAAGTTCTTCATCACCCAATCCTTGCGAATCCGCTGGCCGTCGTGCGTGAGCTTCCAGCCGCTGAGCCGCTCGACCTGCCGGCGAGCGTCGTCGGTCGAGTAAGCCGGCACGCCTCCTTCACACGGCCCGCACTTCTTTTGCGTCAGTTGGTCGGTAGTCTGCGATTGCATGGGTCGATCCCCCGAATTAGCCCCCCGTCAATGACGGGGGGGAGTTACACCGCAACGCCGCCACATGCCTTCGTGGCCAAATAAACGCGTCAAACACGTGAGCCGAACCCTGTTGTTTACGCTGCGACGATCCTTTCCCCCGGCGACTCGCCGGGGGCTAAAGACAACGGTTCGGATTATAACGGCCCCGCGGCCCCCTCGCAGGGTGCAACCGGTGTTCCGAACTCGCAAGCCTGTTTGCTGTACGGAGCGGCGTTTGCCCGGGTTCCCTGGGTGTCCCTGCCGCGGCGAAGCCGCAAGCGATAGACTGGCGGGACCGCCCAAATCACCCGAAGCTTCGCTCTATGCCGGCCGCTCTTTCCGCCGTCGATTATCTGCCGCATCCCGAAAAGCATGCGCCGGCGCCGGTCTGCGTGGTCTACGGCGACGAGGCGCTGCTGAAACGCCGCGCGCTCGAAACGCTCCGTCACGCCGTGCTGGGCGAGGGGGACGCCGAGTTTTCGCTCACCCGCTTCGAGGGCGACGAAACGCCGCTTCGCGACGTGATGGACGAACTCGCGACGCTGGGCCTCTTCGGCGGCGGCCGCCGGCTGGTGGTGGTCGACGACGCGGACGGCTTCGTGAGCAAGCATCGGTCGGAGCTCGAGGGCTATGTGCAGCACCCGCAGCAAAGCAACGTGCTGGTGCTCTCGGTTTCAAGCTGGCCTTCGAACACTCGGCTGGCCAAGGCGGTGGCGGGCACGGGGCTGGCGATCGAGTGCAAAGCGCCCGGCGAGGCACAAACGCCCCGCTGGCTGACCTCTTGGGCCAAGAGCAGCTACCAGCTTTCGCTGCCAGCCGAATGCGCCGAGGCCATGGTCGAGGCGATCGGCCCGGAGCTGGGCCTGCTCGACCAGGAGCTGGCGAAGCTGGCCGGCGTGGTCGGGCCCGGCGGCAAGGTGACGCTCGAGCTCGTCGACCAGTATGTGGCCGGCTGGCGGGTGAAGACCGCCTGGACGATGCTCGACGCCGCGCTCGAGGGCCAGACCGGCGCCGCCCTCGGGCAACTCGATCGGCTGCTCCAATCAGGCGAGAACGCGATCGGCATCCTAGCGCAGATTTCGGCCACGCTGCGCCGCTTTGCCGCCGCGACGCGGTTCATTGAACTGGCCGAAGCCGAGGGGCGAAAGATCACGCTGCGCAACGCGCTCGAGCGGGCGGAGGTGAAGCCCTTTGTGATCAATCGCGCGGAAGGGCAAATGCGCCGCCTGGGCCGCGACCGAGCCGGGCGGATCTACGCCGTGCTGCTGGGCGCCGACCTCGCGCTCAAGGGCTCGAGCTCCGCGCCAGCGCGGGCACGCATCGAGCTCGAGCGGCTGATCGCGTGGTTGGCGGCCGCGCCGGCTAAGTAGCTTGCGATGCGCTCGTCTAGCGATATGCCTCGGGAGCTCTCGGGGGCAACTGAGCGCGCGGCATCGCCGATGTTAGCCCCCGGCGAGTCGCCGGGGGGAGGATCGTAACCCTGCCGATCACGGCCGAAGAGCGCGATTGGCTTGAAACGATTCTCCTCCCCCGTGACTCACGGGGGCCTCATCGGCGTGGCTGCAAAGGGCTGATGCTAGACGGACTCTGTTCCCGCGCGCTATAACCGTTGTCGTAGGCGGACAACTGGTTTGCGGCTCGAATCTGCGGCGCGAGCGCGTCGTTGGATCGCCGCGCGTTCCTTGCGAGGGCCCAGCGTCCATGTCCGCCTGTCATCCACTCGAGCCGCTTTCGGCTGAAGAACTGCAGCTTGCCGTCTCTTTGCTGCGGCAGGCCGACAAGGTCGCGCCCACCACGCGTTTCGTGTCGGTGAGCCTGCGCGAGCCGAGGAAAGAACTTCTCGATCGCGGGGCCGCTCCGCCGCGGGAGGCCTTCGCAGTGCTCTTCGACAACGCCACAAACTCCTGCTACGAAGCCGCGCTCTCGCTCACCGACGGCAAGCTCCTCTCTTGGCGACACGTGCCTGGCGTGCAGCCGACGATGACGATCGACGAGCAGGTCGAATGCGAGCAGGCGGTGCTTTCGAGTCCCGAGTTCGCGGCCGCTCTCGAGCGACACACCGGCGTCAAGGATGCGAGCCTGGTGATGGTCGACATCTGGAGCGCCGGCAACTACGGCTCCGAGGAAGACCGCACACGGCGTCTCGCCCGGCCGCTTTGCTTCCTCCGCACCGACCCGACTGACAACGGCTATGTCCGCCCGATCGAAGGGCTGCGCCCGGTCGTCGATCTGAACACGATGCAGGTCATTCGCATTGAGGAGCATGGCGAGTGGCCGCTGCCGCCGGGGGAGTGCAACTACGCGGCCGACCGCGTGGAGCCACAGCGCCGCGACATCAAGCCACTCGAGATCGCCCAGCCGCAGGGACCAAGTTTCGAGGTGCAAGGCAACGTTGTCCGCTGGCAGAAGTGGAGCTTCGTCATCGGGTTCAACGCTCGCGAAGGGCTCACGCTGCATGACCTGCGCTATCAAGACGGCGCGAAGAGCCGCAAGATTCTGCACCGGGCATCGCTGACCGAAATGGTCGTCCCCTACGGCGATCCCAAGCCCACGCAGCGCCGCAAAAACGCCTTTGATGTCGGCGAGTACGGCATGGGCATGTGCGCGAACAGCCTGGAGCTGGGCTGCGACTGCCTAGGGTTGATTCGCTACTTCGACGCGAACCTGCTCACGAGCCGCGGCGAACCGCTCCTCATCAAGAACGCCGTGTGCATGCACGAAGAGGACTTCGGCATCCTCTGGAAGCACACCGATCGCCGGCTCGAGAAGCCTGAGGTCCGGCGGTCGCGCCGGCTGGTCGTCTCGTCGGTTTCGACCGTGGAGAACTACGAGTACGGCTTCTTCTGGTATCTGTACCAAGACGGCAACATCCAGTTCGAGATCAAGCTCACCGGCATCCTTTCGCTCGGCGCGCTGCCGGCGGGAGAAAAGTCGCCCTACGGCAACCTCGTCGCTCCGCAGGTCTACGCTCCGAATCACCAGCACTTCTTCAACGTGCGGCTCGACTTCGATCTCGACGGCCAGCCCAACAGTGTGCAGCAGGTCGACGTGCTCCCCGACGCCCCGAGCGACGCGAACCCGTTTCAGAATGCGTTTCAAGCGAGAGCGCGGACGCTCGAGACCGAGCTCGAGGCCCGCGCCAACCTGAAGACGGAAACTTCGCGGACCTGGAAGATCATCAACCCGAGCTCGCTCAACGCGGTCGGCGAGCCGGTGGGCTACAAGTTCGTTCCGGGAGACAACGCCTGGCCGATGGCTTCGCCCGAAGCCTGGTGGCGGAAGCGGGCCGGATTTGTGAATCACCACGTGTGGGTGACGCCGTACGCCGACGACGAAAAGTACGGCGCTGGCGACTACCCCAACCAGAGCAATGGCGGCGACGGCCTGATCCGCTGGACCGAGCAAAATCGGGCAATCGAGAATACCGACGTGGTCTTCTGGTACACCTTCGGCCACACGCATATCCCGCGGCCGGAAGACTACCCGGTGATGCCCACGGCCTACATCGGCTTCCTGCTCAAGCCGCAGGGGTTCTTCGCCCTCAATCCGGCCAACGACGTGCCCCCCTCGGCGAAGAAGCTGGCGGTCGCGGGGTCATGTTGCCACGGTTAAGGCCGCACCCGGGAGGCAACGTCGCTTTTAGGTCCGCGTGCGGCGAACGGTGGATTTCCCCGCCGTCCATTGACGGGGGCTAATGAAAACGAACACAACGCAATTAGCCCCTGGCGAGTCGCCGGGGGGACAAGGATCGTCGTGGCGAGAGAGCCGGTCGAGAACAGTTTCAGTGAAGCCTTTCTTACACCGCACCGTGGCGAGCGCCGTAGAGCGGTAGCGCCGGCTGAGCGCCCCGGTGATAAAGCGCCGCAAACCGCAGGCGGGCACGGTCGAGATACAGGTAAACGACCGGCGTGGTATAGAGCGTCAGCATCTGGCTGACGATCAGGCCGCCCACGATCGCCAGTCCCAGCGGCTGTCGCAGCTCCGAGCCCGTGCCGGTGCCGAACGCGAGCGGAATAGCGCCGAGCAGCGCGGCCATCGTGGTCATCGTGATGGGCCGAAACCGCATCACGCACGCTTCATAGATGGCCTCATCGGGGCTCAAGCCGCGGGTGCGTTCAGCGTCGAGGGCGAAGTCGATCATCATGATGGCGTTCTTCTTCACGATGCCGATCAGCAAGATGATGCCAATCAGCGCCATCACGCTCAGCTCCGTGCCAAACAGCAGCAGCGCAATGAGCGCGCCCATGCCGGCCGAAGGGAGGGTGGAAAGGATCGTGATAGGGTGAATGTAGCTCTCGTAGAGAATGCCGAGCACGATGTAGACCGTGACGAGCGCGGCCAGGATCAAGATCGGCTGACTCGAGAGCGAATCCTGAAACGCCTGCGCGGCGCCCGAGAACGTGGTGCGAATCGTAGGCGGCAGCCTGAGCTCGGCCTCGGCGGCGCGGATGCGATCGACCGCGTCGCCCAACGAATTGCCTGGCGCCAGATTGAATGACACGGCGACCGCGGGGAACAAGCCGGCATGGCTGACCGACAGCGCCGTCGCACTGTTGCCAAAGTGGGCGATCGCGCTGAGCGGAATCTGGGCCCCGCCAGCGCCTTTGAGGTAAATCCGCTGGAGCGACTCCGGCGAGTTGGCAAACTGATCCTCCACGCTCATCACCACGCGATACTGGGTCAGCGGGGTGAAGATCGTCGACACCTGCCGCTGGCCGAACGCGTTGTAGAGCGTCTCGTCGATCGTCTGCGGGCTGATGCCCAAGCGCGACGCTGCATCGCGGTCGACCACCAGGTTGGCCTGTAGCCCGCGATTCTGCTGGTCGCTGTTCACGTCCACGAGGCCCGGAATGGTTCGCAGCTTCTGAGCCACCTTGGGCGCCCACTCGTTCAGGTCGGCCAGATTGTCCCCCTGCATCACGTACTGGTACTGCGAACTGCTGGCCCGCCCGCCAATACGCAGGTCCTGGGTAGGCTGCAAGAAGAGCGTGGCGCCCGGAATGCTGCCGAGCTTGCGGCGGAGCCGAACCATGATCTGATCGACTGGCATGCCGCGGAGTTCGCGAGGCTGCAGCGACACGAACATGCGGCCCGAGTTGACCGAGCCGCCATTGTTGCCGCCGGTAAACGCGATCACGCCGGTCACCGCCGGGTCATCGGCGACGGCGGTTGCGAACCGCAGCATCAGCCGTTCCATCGACTTGAACGAGGTGTCTTGATCGGCCTGAATCGAGCCCACCAGGCGGCCCGAATCCTGCTGGGGAAAGAAGCCCTTGGGCACGATCACATACAGATAGAGCGTCAACCCAATCGTGGCGAAGAACACCAGCAACGTGAGCGGCTGATGCCGCAGCACGACCTGGAGCGATACCTTGTAGAGATAGAGGATG
>JAESFN010000700.1_pt1 | contig 23983 bp, 23 predicted proteins | sample 9269411 | NCBI WGS metagenome assembly JAESFN01 (sample SAMN14505399, study PRJNA617100) | algae metagenome | isolation source: Iphinoe sp. HA4291-MV1 and co-occurring heterotrophs from trail next to... | place: USA: Maunawili Falls, Hawaii | collected 2009-07-25
AGGCGTCGCGGCTGGCGGTGGCAGCGGCGATCTGGGCGTCTGTGGTGGTGAAGATGGCGGAACGGTACTGGGTACCGATGTCGTTTCCCTGACGCATGCCCTGGGTGGGATCGTGCTCCTCCCAGAATGTGCGAAGCAGCGCGTCGAGACTCACTTTGGTGGGATCGTAGGCGACGAGTACCAGCTCGGCGTGACCGGTTTCACCGCTGCAGGTTTCCTTGTAGGTCGGAAATGGCGTAAACCCACCTCCGTAGCCGACGGCGGTGGTGTAGACGCCGGGCGTCTGCCAGAAGAGCCGCTCGGCGCCCCAGAAACAACCCATCCCGAAGTAGATCGTTTCGATTCCCTCGGGGAATGGTCCCTGAATCGGAGTACCAAGAACCTCGTGCGTCATCGGTACCTCAAACGGCGAAGCAGAGCGCCCGGGCAGCGCTTCGGCGGCGGTCACCATCGCCGGTTGGCGGCGGCTGAAGAACATGATTTGGACCTTTCGTGGAGGAGAAACCATCGGCGCGATCGCGCGGATCGCGCACATCTATCCTACGGAATGATGCGGCTTTTGGATGTAGCGTCAAGTCCCAATCCCATCGCCAACGAGGGTCTCAGGCAACAATCACGTCCAGCTGTGGGGAACACCGGCTACAGGACAATCGTCACCTTGCCGCGAGCGTGCTTCTCGCCAAGATAACGCATCGCATCGGCCGTCTCGGCCAGAGGATACGTCCGATCGATCACGGGAGTGAGCGTCCCGGCTCGGGCCAATTCCGCCAATAGTTCGAGATCTGCCGCGTTGTTCGTGGCGAGGAACGAGCGCAGCCAGGTCTTGCCAAAGCGAGCCATGACTTTGGGCCAGAACATGCCCAGCAGCGGGCCGATCCAGGAGCCCTTCGGAGCCCCGACCAGCACCACTCTCCCGCCAGGATTCAGCACGCGCTTGAAGTCTCGGCCGGCGCGGTTTCCAGCGACGCTGAGGATCAGGTCGTACCGGTCGCCAAGCTTCAGGGCATCTTCCCGGGTGTAATCGATCACCCGGTCCGCGCCAATCGAACGCGCGATCCCCACGTTGCTTGGTCCGCAGACCGCCGTCACCCGTGCATCAAGCGCTTTGGCAATCTGCACGGCAAAGGTGCCAACCCCGCCGCCCGCTCCGTGGACGAGCACGCGCTGTCCGGGCTGCAATGCTCCCACATCCCGCAACGCTTGCAACGCCGTGGTGCCGGCCATGGGGATACCGGCTGCCTGCTCAAACGAAAGTCGATCAGGTTTGTGGGCGAAACTCTTCGCCCTCGCCGCCACATATTCGGCGAACGCCCCGCGGCAGGGGCCGAAGACTTCATCTCCCGGCTTGAAGCCCGTGACGTTCTTGCCGACGGCCTCGACGACCCCGGCCAAATCAACCCCCATGGATGCATCTTTGGGTCTGAGCGGACCGGTCATGGTCCGGACCAGGTAGGGTTTGCCGCGCATCATATGCCAGTCATAGGCGTTGAGCCCCGCAGCTCTGACCCTGATCAGGATCCGGTCGTCGTCGAGCGCGGGTGTGTCCTTGTCAACCAGCTCGATCACCGCCGGTCCGCCGTACCGAGCGCGAACAGCAGCGCGCATTGCTCATTCCCTTGCCTCTAAACTTACATCGTAAGTAATGCTATACATACAGTGTAAGTCTGTCAATCGCGCGCGGTTCGTAGATGTGTATCCCCGTTTCAAGGAGTGCGATCATCACTCGCCAAGCGAATCCGAACGCACGCCTACCGCTCACCAGGGAGCGCATCCTCTGGGCCGCCATTGCCGTGGCGGACGCCAGTGGGATTGAATCCCTGACCATGCGGAAACTTGGGCAGGCGCTCGGGGTCGAGGCGATGTCGCTTTACAATCACGTCGCCAACAAAAACGACATGCTCAGCGGCATGATCGATCTGGTCAATGACGAGATTGACCTTCCGGCCGAGGGCGGCGAGTGGAAGCAGGCGCTCCGCGCCATTGCCATCTCCGCCTACCGTGCCTACCGGCGGCACGCCTGGGTGTGCGAAATCATGCTTGGGCCCGAGTACGTTTCGTCCGCCCGCTTTCGCTACATGGAGGCGCTGCTGGGCTGCATGCGGAAGGCGGGTTTCTCCGCCGATCTCACCCATCACGGCTACCACGCGCTGGATAGCCACATCACCGGGTTCACCCTCTGGGTCGCCACCATCAATCTCTCCACGGATGATCTGGCGGAGCTTGGCGTCAAATTCCTCAAGGACTTCCCCCGAAACCAGTTTCCGTATGTTGCCGAACACATCGATCTGCACATCGAGGAGGCCAAAACCGGACACGGCTCCGGCGTGAGCGAGTTCGAGTTCGGTCTCGATCTGATCCTGGACGGATTGGAGCGCCTGCGAGACGCAGGCTGACGAGGCATCACCGCCGGTGGAATCGTGTTTCAAGCGACGATCAGCTGCACGTCCTCGTCCGTCAGGGTGGTCAATTCATCGACGGTCGGTGATGGCTTCACCGCCATGCGATTGGCGTGGTGCGCGATCGCCTGTTCGAAGTAGCCGCGCAAGGCGTCGGCGTTGCCAAAGCCTGGATCGCGCCGGGCGGTTACCCGCTGGAGGAGCGTGCGGATTTCCCGCTTACCGGCGTCGTTGAGCGCATACGACGATTGCTGGCAGATGGTGTCGAAAATCTGGGCGAGTTCGTCCGCGCTGTAGTCGGGGAACTCGAGGAATCGGGAGAAACGCGAACGAATTCCGGGATTCGCGCTGAGGAACAGGCGCATTTCGGCGGTGTAGCCCGCGACGATCACGGCCAGATCGTTGGGGTTGTCCTCCATCAGCTTGAGCAGGGTCGCGATTGCCTCGGCGCCGTGGTCGTTTTCGTGTCCCACCGCTGTCAGTGCGTACGCCTCGTCGATGAGAAGCACACCGCCGAGCGCGGAGGTCACAACCTCCTCCACGATTCGAGCGGTTTGGCCGGCGTCGCTGCCGACGAGTCCGGAGCGATCGACTTCGACGAGGTGCCCGGTGCGGAGCACGCCGATCTCGCCGTACATCGCGGCGAGCAATCGGGCGACGGTGGTTTTGCCGGTGCCCGGATTACCGGCAAAAACCATGTGCAGCGACACGATCGGCGCGTTCAGACCGTGCGATTCCCGCAGGCTTTGAATCCGTAACAGGTTGACCAGCGAATGGATTTCTCGTTTCACCGAGATCAGGCCAACCATCTCGTCCAATTCCTTCAGCAGGCTCTCCAGGCTTCGCGGAGGTGCGTCGAGGGATTGGTTCTCATTCCCGGAGGGTTTGCGAGCCGATTTGCTGACTGACCGCGCGCGACGCCGGGGTTGCGATGGAGCGTCCGGTGTTTGCACCTGCGACTCGCTAAGGAACGACTCGAGATACGCAGTGTAGGAATCGACTGCTTGTTGTTCCTGCTGGAACGACTGCTGATCAGTCTGGGTGACGGCGTAGGCGATCCCGGTCATGCAGGCGACGAGCTCGGCGGCAAGCGCGCCACCGTCACGCTGATCTTGCGCTGCGGCCAATCGGAGAAAATTCGGTACATCCTGCGGAAATTCGGCCTGGACATCGGCCGAGTAAGCAAACAACTCCGAATAGTCGGGATCGGATATCCCGGTCAGGGTGCTGTAGAGGTCGATTTCTTCGCGATCGGTTGAACCATCAAGACTCGATACCACGGCAAACAGATCGAAGAGGTACTGGGAAACTTCGAGCTGCATCTCGTCGGCGGATACACCCACCTGGGAGAGATCGATCTTCGCAATCGCCGTTTCGAAGCGGTCGTAGAACGATCGCGCGAGATCGAGATACTCGGTTCGCTGGTCGGCACTCACGACGCTCTGCCCTATGGATTGATCCCCGCCGGGTCGATGAATCGATGGTCTACTCGTTCGGCATCACGCGTTCGCGGGCGTCCTGGATACTGGCGAGTGATTCGTCGATGGTGGCGGAGACCTGGCGCATGCTTTCGCGCAGGGCATCCTCAACGAGTTGCAGGCGCTGGAGACCGTAGCGGTCGATCTCAGTCTGCGCGCGCTGCTGATAGATGCGCGCTTCCTCCAGCATGCGCTCGGCACGCTGCTGCGCTTCCAGAATCAGCCCGTGTTGCGAAAGCAGGTACTCCATGCGCTGGCGGGCGCTTTGCAGAATTTCTTCCGCTTCCTGCTGGGCGCCGCGAATGATCTTCGCCTGTTCGCGCAGGACCCGGCGGGCCTGAATGAATTCGCTCGGAATCGCCGCGCGCATCTGATCGACGATCCGCACGACGGCGACTTCTTCCACCATCACCTTATTGCTGAACGGCACGCGATTCGCCTCGGCGACGATCTGCGCCAGATCGTCGATGAGGTAGTTCAGATCTATTGCCTGCAATGGTTGCTGTTCGTTCTCGTCCATGCCCCTACCTGGATTGCGCAAGCAGCGCGACCCGCTCGCGGAGCGCGTCGCGCACATGATCGGGAACGAGCCCAGTTACATCTCCGCCGAGCGTTGCCACCTCGCGGATCATGCTCGAACTGATGAACGAGTGGCGCGAAGAGGTCATTAGACAAACAACTTCGACATCAGGCGCCAGATGATCGTTCATATGCGCGAGCTTGAATTCGTACTCAAAATCGGAAACGGCACGCAATCCTCGCACAATGATACTTGCGTTCTTCGTACGTACGTAATTCACCGTCAGACCGTCGAAAATGTCGACGACAATGTTCGGCATGTCCTTGACGGCTTCGCGCGCCAGCTCGGCTCGCTCCTCGTACGAAAAGAGGGCGCCAGGCTTGCTCGAACCGCGGTAGATGGCAATCACCACCTCATCGAACAGATGCGATGCCCGCACGGCGACATCGAGATGCCCGAAGGTGATCGGATCGAAGCTCCCCGGATAGATTGCGCGCCTCATGCCCCATCCTCCGCGGCTGGCTCCGCGGGTAGATCTGCTTCGTAGATCGAAAAACAACTGTCACCGTGACAGCGCAATCGCAATCGCTCCAACCGCCCGATCTGATCGGGAAGGGTAACTCGCGGTGAGTGTCCGATCGCAACGATCGTACCCGATTGTATCAGTGATGATGCGGCCAATTGGGTCATGGTCGTTTCGATTTCCGGGTCAGCGTACGGCGGATCGAGAATCACCAGATCGTATGGCTCATGCGCTCTCGCAATGAACGCGCTTGCTGTCGATTGATAGACGTTTGAGCGATCCTCGAATCGACAGCGTTTGAGGTTTTCGTGAACAACTTTCACGGCGGCGGCATTCTGATCGACGAAGTCGCCGTGACTCGCGCCACGGGAAATTGCCTCAATGCCGACGCTGCCGGTACCGGCGTAGATATCGGCAATGCGCTCAGGATCGACGCCGAGCGACATTAGCATTGAGAACAGTGATTCCTTGATTTTGTCCTGCATCGGTCGCGTGAAGGTGCCGGCCGGCCCCAGCAACGGCCGCCCCTTCGCTTCGCCGGCGATTACACGCATTGCGGTCTCTCCATCATGCGGTTTGCATTCCACCGCGATCGGCCCAGAAGCGAGCGAATCGCTCGCGCAGGCGCGCGTGTTCCGGTTGTTTCAATTCGCGATCGGTTTGCAGCAGGCGCTCAGCCGCGGCGCGGGCGGCGTCGAAGAGACGCGTATCGAATTGCTCAGTTAGCCACGGCATCTCGGGCAAGCCGCTCTGGCGCGTGCCGAGAAAGTCGCCAGGACCGCGGAATTCGAGATCTTTTTCGGCGAGCACGAAGCCGTTGTTGGTTTCCACCATCAGGTTCAGCCGCTTCGTCGCTTGAATCGAGGGATCGTCCGAGAGGAGCAGGCAGTAGGACTGCGCGCCGCCGCGGCCGACACGACCGCGGAACTGGTGCAACTGCGCCAATCCGAAGCGATCGGCGCCCTCGATCATCATCACCGTCGCGTTCGGAATATCGATCCCAACCTCGATCACGCTGGTGGAAACGAGGATATCGGCCTGGCGATCGCGGAACTCCGCCATGATCCGGTCTTTGTCTTTACCCGTCATGCGGCCGTGCAACACATCGATGCGCAAATCGGGGAAAACCTCGTCCTTCAAGCGTTGCGCTTCGGCCACCGCCGCTTTGGCGTCGATCGTGTCCGATTCCTCGACGAGCGGGCAGATCACGAAGACTTGCCGCCCTTTTGCCACTTCCTGGCGAATCAGCGCGTAGGCGGTTTCGCGATCGTCACCGAGGTAGAAACGGGTGTCGATCGGCATGCGCCCCGGCGGCAACTCGTCGATGATCGAGACTTCGAGATCGCCGTGCACCACCGCGCTGAGGGTGCGCGGAATCGGCGTCGCCGACATCGAGAGCACGTGCGGCTGGGCGCCGCTGGTTTTGCCGGGAAGCGATTCACGCTGGCGTACGCCGAAGCGGTGCTGCTCGTCGATGACCGAAAGCGCGAGATTGTGAAAGATCACGTCGGGCTGGATCACCGCATGGGTGCCGACCAGGATGTTAATTTCACCGTGCACGAGATCAGCGAGTAGCTCGCGGCGGGCTTTGGCGCGAGTGCTGCCGGTAAGCAAGCCGATCTGCGGTCGCTCGGCTTCGGGAAGACCGGTGAAGAGCTTCGCGAAGTTGACGGCGTGCTGCTCGGCGAGGATTTCGGTGGGGGCCAGCACCGCCGATTGCAATCCGTTGCGTAGCGCCAGCCAGCAGGCAGCGGCCGCCACAGCCGTCTTTCCGGAACCGACATCCCCCTGAAGCAGGCGCGCCATTGGGAAACCGCGCTGCAAATCGCTGGTGATCTCGCCGACCACGCGATCCTGCGCGCCAGTGAAGCGAAAGGGGAGGGCTGATTCAAAGCGCTCGAGATCGTCCGATCGGACCTCGAACCGAAAGGCTTCGCCCGCCTCCCGGCCCAACCGGCGCTGCGACAACCCGAGCTGGAGCAGCAGCATTTCCGAAAACGCCAACCGTCGCTTGGCGCGATCGAGACCCACCTGGTGCGCCGGGTAGTGCAGCCATTCGTAGGCCTGATGCAACGCGGGCAGCTCTTCCTGGCGGAGCAGCGATTCGGGAATGAAATCGGGCAGCGTGGTGCGGGTGGCATCGAGCGCAACGCGGGTGAGGCGGCGCATCGTTTTCTGGGTCAAGCCCTGGGTGAGGGGATAGACCGGGATCAGGCGGCCAGTGGACAGCCCGTCGCCGCCGAGGCGCTCCCACTCGGGATTGTTGATCGACGGGCGACCGTAGCCCGATTCAATGGCGCCGCTCACCGCGATCTGATCGCCCTCGCGGAGCTGGCGGCCCAGGTAATTGTTGAACCAGACGATGCGAATCCAGCCGGTGCCGTCATCGAGCTTCGCTTCGACGCGGGAGGTTTTCTTCCCACGGAGCGATTCGATCGAGATCAGCGTGCCGCGAATGGTGACATCCTCGCCGCTGCGCAGCAGAACGGCTTCACCGATGCGGATCGTGTTTGAGTAGTCGATGTACTTTCTCGGGGCAAAGCGCACGAGATCTTCCAGCGTGGTGATGCCCAGTTTTTCCAGCAGCTTGGCGCGCGCGGGACCAACCTCCGGCAGCTCGCTGACCGGCAGCCCGGGATCCATCGGGCGAATTGCGGCGCGAGGAGCGCGTGGCGTGGGTGTGACCTCATCCTCGCTCGGCGGCCGCGAGCGGGCGCGACCGGGGGCCACGGCCTCGTTGAGCTTGCCGATCTGCGCCAACTCGCCAGTCGGCACGCGCAGCATCGGTTTCAGCGCTTCGAGGCGGGAGGCGAGCTCGGCGAGCAGCGATTTCCGGGCATCAATCGTGAGGTCGAAATAGTCATTGAGGCGGCGGCTGATATCAGCCAGCTCGGTTTCGGCCTGTCCTGAGGCGGCGAGCCGCACTAGCGAGCGCACCGCTGGAATGGCGGTGCGGCGCACCTCGTGGCCGACGAAGCCGGCGCGCCACTCCAGGCGCAACGACTCAATCGCCCGTTCCACCGGATCGGCGATGCTATCGAGAGCCGAATTGCGTGTTTGCAGATGATAAGGGCGACGAACCGACATCAGGCACCTATAACCAACCGAGCGTACGCACGCTCAGGGCAGTGTAGCAGTCCACCCGAACATCGGTTCGCCGCGAGATTACCGGCGAAGCGGCGTTACTGATTCACGAGCACCGGTTTCATCACCCTGCCCTCGGCCATGTCGCTCATCGCCTGATTCGCCTCGGTGAGCGGGTAGGCGGTTACCAGCTTTTCGAGCTGGAACCGCTGCGCCATCGCCGGCAGAAGTTGCAAGTAACGCTCGTAGTGGCGCTCGCCGAAGGTCCAGGAGCCGTAGACCTGCAACTGCTTTTTCGTGATCACGTGCGGGTTGATCGGGGTGGTGCCGCGATCGGTGTATTGCCCGAGCACGAGATAACGCCCGTTTTTGCGCGCCATTTCGAGCCCCTCAGCTACAGCGGCGGGAACGCCGGTGCATTCAAGCACGACGTCGGCGCCGTAGCCCGATGGTGTTTCGGCCAGGATCTGTTTGAGGCGATCTTCGTTCGTGGTGTCGTCGAAGATGTCGAAATGGACGTCGCCGACCCCGATCTCCTTCGCCAGCTCCAGGCGGCTGGCGGGCCCCCCGACGATGATCACTTTTGCGGCGCCGGAGAAGTGGGCGTACATCGCGGCGGCGAGCCCAACCGGGCCGCTGCCCTGCACGACGACGGTGTCGCCAGCCTTCACTTTGACGACATCGAGCACCCCGTGCACCGCGGTGGGGGCAGCGCAGCCGAGCGCGATCGCCTGTTCCGGCGTCACGCCGTCGGGGAGGCGAAACACGGTCGAACCGGGCTGGAGGTAGATGTGATCCGCCCAGCTGCCGGAGAGTTTCGGCCAGACATCGAACGACTGGTTGATGCCGTAGACCTTGCGATTTTCGCAGAGGGTGCGCTCGCCTTCGATCACACACCAGTGGCATTTGCCGCAGGGGATGCTCGACATCCAGGCGACGACATCACCGACACGCAGCTCGCGCCCCGAGAAATCGGTCGTCACGCCCTCGCCGAGCTGCTCGACCACGCCGATGCCCTCATGCCCGAGGATCACCGGAACCGGGATCGGCAGATTGCCGTGGTGGAGGTGGATATCGGTGCCGCAGATTCCGCCGTGGGTGACGCGAACGGTCAACGCCCCCGGTCCGGGATCGGGCAATTCAGCCTGTTCGAGGGTGAGCGGCTTATTGAATTCCCGCAACACGACTCCACTGGCGACCGTGGCCATGACACATCTCCTGCGATTCAGCGATCAACACTATGGGGAAAGTATCGGGTATAGTGCTCCGGTCGTGCGGCCGCATCACCGAAATTGGTGGAGCGGACCGGTGCGTTCTGCTATACTCTTCGATCGTTGCCCCGCCGCTTGATGAGCGGGCGGTGTTGCTTGCCCGGCTCGCGCCGGTCGCGATGAGTTCGGGTCGTCTGTTTTCGCCCGATCGTGTCGAGAGACACATGTTGGGCGTTCGCAACGACACTAGCGCCGGGATGGCGCTCACTATTGCATCAACAAAGGAGTACTCTCGTGGCCGGGCAGTGCGAAGTTTGCGGAAAGACCAAATCGTTCGGGCACAATGTCAGCTTCTCGAAGCGACACACCAATCGCTCGTTCTCGCCGAACGTGCAGAAGAAGCGCCTGACGATCGATGGCACCGAGTATCGCCTCAAGATTTGCACCCGCTGCATGCGCAGCCTCTACAAGAGCGGCAAGTAATTCCCGCTCCTCAACCTGAATCTCAACCGGGCGGCTAGCCGCCCGGTTTTTTGTTTTCCCACGAATTGAATTCCAACGCAGTCGAAAACTTGCAGTCATGTCCGCGGTTTCCTGGACTTCCGGGAAAGTAATTGCTATGGAATGGGGAATTTTACGTATGGACTTTTGTACTTTCCGGACTAGGATGCGGATACTCGTGCCGCGCGATTGCGCCAGAAGGGGCCTTTGCAATGTCGCAGATATGCCGCATGCATTCCACGGCGTTGACTCGATTGCTGCTGATGCTCTTGCTGGCAATGATCTGCTCTCCTTCACCTGGCAGCGCGGCAAATACGCGTCAAGCAACCATTCCATTCACGGTCTACGTGCAGTTTTGCCCCGAGGGCTTTTCCGCCTACAGCTATGAGGAATACGCCGCTGCCTGCCGCGTGACCGACGGTTTGGCAAGCACGCAGTTTTTCATCACAAACGCGGACGGCATCACCGTGCAGTACGACATGGAGATTTCGTCCAGCCCTTACATGGCATATCTCAACTACTCCGCGAATAGTCCGGGGCCGCTGGACGTTGGATTTCCCGACACCGGCACAACCTACGCGATAGCCGCGTTCTGCCAGAACGCCGGTAGCGGCAATTCCGAGATCATTCGCTACCCCGTTCAAGACAATCAGGTCAAAGAGATCAATCTCGCCGCGAACCCAATGACGCATTGTTACGTTTTTCGCAATCCGGATAGCGCTGTCACCAATCCGATCATGACATCGCTCACCGTGAAGCTGCACACCTGCCCCGATGATTTCGTGGGGACTGGGTTCTATCAATACGCGCAGAACTGCGATGGCGAGAAGGCGACTGCTGGTTCGCCGTTCCAGCTGCGTCTACCGAGCGTCGATCAGACGCTGTACACGCAGCTTGCCGCCGACGGGACGATCGAGCCACTGACGATTTCGAGCGACTGGGTCGATATCTACAACCAGTGGGCCTACATCCGGCAAATCAGCACCGACGCGGTCAAACCACCGGTTGTTTTCTGCTCGCAGGCGAACTACAAGGGCTTGCCGATTCTCGATGGCGCCGAGGTGCCGAACGACGGCACCCCGAACGAAGTAGCGATCGATATTTCGTTCGGCGACACCATCACCTGCGATTGGTATCAGTTCCCGGGCGGAGTCTCAGCGGCTGATGCCCAGCAGGGAGCGAGTGGAGCGGCTGCGCCGCAGCAAAACGCGGTTGAGCAACCGGGCGAAGCAGATTTTTCGTTCGACGTGCTCGATTGCGGCAATCAGGCCCCCCGCGATCGTAATAGCTACTTCACCGACTCCGAGTACCTGGCAGCGTTGCTCGCGGTTTGCGTTTACACCCAGCAGCCCTTCGAATTCACGATCGACAACGCCGCTCCATTCACCATCGACGGCAATCCGTGGAGCGGCACGGAGATGTCGATACCGGCGGGGTCGCACACGATCGCGATGACGCCGGTCGATGGCTACTCCAGTGCCGCGCTCCTCTGCTACCGCAGCGATTTCGACGACGCCACCGGTCCGCGGAATGTCGTTTGGATTCCGGTTCAGGCAGGCGCCGCGACCTTCACGCTGGACGCGGATACCAGCACGACATGCTCGTGGTTCAACGTGGCTGCCTGACGCACGGTCGATCGGGCGCGTTTCGATCCAGGAAAAGGGGGCTCCATGGACTTTCGTTCGCACCGGCACGGCTCGCGGTTTGTTCGCGTGATTGCCGCGTGCTTGCTGTGCGCCGCTGCTCTGGCGCAGGCATTCACTCCGCGCACCTCGGCGCAAGCTGACGAATCGGTGACAACGATCTACTTCCAGGCCTGCCCGCAGAGCTTCAACGCCATCACCTTCGCGGAGTACGACCTCGGTTGTCGCGAGGAGGGGTTCATCCACGATCTCTATTGGTACTTCCAGGAGGCGGATGGCTCTCGAGGCAGCCGGCCGGCACAACCGACCGATCTCCCGTACCGCACGACGGTTTCATACTCGACCTTCAACGAGGGGTTGCTGGAAACCGGTCTCGACACGCCCAAAGTCTCCGTGGCGATGGTGGCGTTCTGCAAAACAACGAAACCCGACGGGTCGGTCCTCGTCGACGACCGACCTCGGATAGCGGGCACAACTATCGCGGGCCAATCGGCGGTGCTCGGGTACACGACGGTTTGCTACGTCTTTATCAATCCCGATACCTCCGTCGACCCGACGGGCGGCACCACGGCCTCCGTGACCGTCCACACCTGCGCGGATGATTTCACCGGCTCCGGCTTCTACCAGTACAAAGTCAACTGCAATGGGCAGAAAGCGACCGCTAGCAATCCGTTCGCGCTCACGGTCAACGGCATCGAGTCAGTCCAGTACTCGCAAGTTTCAGCTGATGGCATCAATCAGCCGATGATCTTCACCTATCCGGACTATTTCGACGGTAACCCGCCGGTGACCATCCATCAGGTTCACAACGAGTCGGTGAAAGATCCGGTCGCGTTTTGCTCGCAGAGCACCCACCAGGGGCTGCCGGTGCTAGACGGGGAAGAGGTGCCGATCGACGCGGCAACCAAAACACTGCAGCTTTCCGCAACCTACGGCGATACCGTGATCTGTGACTGGTATCAGTTCCCCGGCGGGGTCACCGCCGCCGATGCTGCGGGTACGAACAACGCAGTGGCTGATGACGGGAACAACCAGCTTCAGGCCGATGACGGAGCCGCCACACCAGAAATAGGCGGCGATCAGCCCCAAGCAGAAAACGACGGCACGGCGGCAGACGAGACCGGGAGCCAGCCCCCGGCTGAGAATGGCGGTGCGATCGAGCCGCGCGACAACGACACCGGTGACGCGAATCAGAACGGGGTCGCGCAACCGATTCCAAACTCGTCCAGTGCGGGCAACCAGAACGGCAGCGGAGGAAACCAGCCTCCGGCAAACACTACCGCCGGTTCGAATCAGACTGGTGCTGTTCCGGCGTCGGGCGGGGGTAGCGGTGGCGGGACGTCGGCTCAGCAGGACAATGCTGGCGGGATGAATGCGCCGGCTGTGGCGTCGCCAGGCGCAACGACGGGTGCGGCGAATTTCTCACTCGATGTGCTCGATTGCGCCGGACAGGATCTGCGGGAGCGCAATAGTTATCTCTCGGACAAGGAATTTCTCCAGGCGTTACTGAATGCCTGCGTCTACACGCAGGTGCCGTTCGTGTTCACGATCGACACGCTGGCGCCACTGACAATTTCGGGCCGGCCCTGGAGCGGGGTCGATCTCTCACTCGATTCCGGTGATCACACGATTCGGATGGACCCAGTGGCGGGCTATAGCTCGTCCGAGCTTCTCTGCTATCCCAGCGAATTCGACGACTCAGTGGGTCCGAATCCGGTGGTCTGGATTCCGGTCGAGAACGGCACAGCCACGGTCACGACTGTCGCAGGAGAAAGCACGACCTGTTCGTGGTTCAACATGGGCGCGGGAAGCGGCGGCTAAGTTGCGAGGAATTCAAGAGCGAATGCCGCTTCGGTCCGGACGGAATCGTCAGGATCGAGGAGGTGTTGACGCTCTAGATCGGGCCGGGCATCGCGACCGGTCAGGCGCGCGAGTGCCCAGGCGGAGTGTCCGCGAACGAGCGGCTCGTCGTGTTCGGCGAGGGCGCGGCGGAGCACCGGGGTATCGCGCTCGGTGCCGATGTTGCCGAGGGCGACGGCCGCGTTACGGGCGAGACCGCGGCGTTTGGTACGCACGACCGGGGTGTGGCGATAGACCGCGCGAAACTCTGCCTCGCTGATTTCGAGCAGCCAGCTCAGGGGTGGGTAGGCGTTCTCGATTGAGGCGGGCATGACATCGGGATCGTCGACCGGTTTGGCGGCACCGGTGTAGGGACAAACTTCCTGGCAGACATCGCAGCCGAAGACCCAGTCGCCCATGAACGGCCGGATTTCGTGGGGGATCGCGCCACGCTGCTCGATGGTTTGAAACGAGAGGCATTTCGGGGCGTCGACGGTGTAGGGAGCGACGATCGCCCCGGTAGGGCAGCGATCGAGGCAGATGGTGCAACGCCCGCAGTTCTTCGCCAGCGGCAGATCGGGGGCGATCGCGACGTCGAGGACGAGCTCGCCCAACATCACCCAGGAACCGCGGCCGGGAACAATGACGCAGGTGTGCTTGCCGTACCAGCCGAGACCGGAGCGGGCGGCCACCGCGCGATCGACGATACGCGCGGTATCGGTGAGGAGGCGGGCGTCGAGGCTGCGGCCGAGCTGCTCCTCGATCAGCGTTTTCAGGCGCTCCATCCGCTGTTTCAGGGTGCGGTGGTAATCGATTCCCCGGGCGTAGCGGGAGATGCGCCCGCGTGCGGTGCCGTCTTCCGGTTTGCCGGGATCGACGGTGTAGTAGGGGAGCCCGACCGAGAGGATGCTGAGCGGATTCCCGTGCAGCGTTAGCGCGGTTGACGATTCCTCGGCTCGCTGATGGGTGAACCAATCCATTCCGGCGAGATGCCCGGCATCGATCCGTTGCTTCAGCAGCTCCGAAAGCCCATCGAACGGCTCGGCGGTGGTAACGGCGGACACGGCAAGCCCGGCCTCGCGAGCCAGCGCTTTAATCTCCGAGTTACCGATTTCGTTCATGACAACCAGTCGTTCACCGCGATCCCGGTCAGCGCCGCGATTTCGTCCCAATCCGGGAGGGATGCCTGCGCGCCCAGCGCCCGGCAGGCGAGCCCGCCGCAGGCATTGCCCAGGGTGAGCGTGCGCTCCCACGGCCAGCGCAGTGCCATGCCGTAACAAATTCCGGCGTTGAAGGCGTCTCCGGCGCCGGTCGTATCGACGACATCGATAGCGTACGCCGGATGCTCCCAGTATTCGGTGGCGGTGAATGCAATTGCGCCGCGCTCGCCGCGCGAAACGATCGCCGTGCGCAGGTTGTTGCCCGGCATTTTCGATCGCACGAGGGCGACGGCCGATTCGAGATCGGCGGCGCCGGTGACGACGAGGAATTCGCGCTCGTTGCCGACGATGGCGTCATGGCGGAGCATCACTTCGAGGCGATCGTCAATCGAATTGTCGGCGACGTAGACGAGGGTGCCGAGCAGCCGGGTGGCGGGCAGGGTGTGCGCCGGGAGATCGCTGAGGAACCGGCGCAGGGGCATATCGTCGACGTCGAGCAGCACGAGATCGTGCCCAAAAATCGCCGGGATATCGAGGGCATCGCCTTTGACGATGTGCGCGCCCTGCGGCCAGAAAATCGTGCGGTCGGCCGGCTGACGACTGACGATGATGAACGAGGCGTCAGTCCGTTCGCCCGCACGCACGCTCAACCAACGGAGATCGACCCCGGCGATCGCGAGTGCGGAGCGCAACTGCTCGCCCTGGCGATCGTCGCCGATCATGCCGGCGAAGCGCACCTCAGCACCGAGTTTGGCCAGCGCGATTGCGGCGTTCGAGGTGGTACCGCCCGGTTGCTCGGAAATCAGATCGACAATCTCGTAGGACCCGGCAGCAGGGTAGCGATTGACGGCGATCAGGGTATCCCAACTCGCCAGGCCAACCGTCGCAATGCGGGGAGCTCGCATTTAGGCGTTATCCGATCGCGGCGGCTGCGCAAGCACCACGCGCGCGGGAGCGCCGTCGGCATTCGCGAGCTTGAGTGGTAGGCACAGGAGGTAGTACTCGCCCGGCTCGACCGCGCTGAGATTGAGATTTTCGATGATCAGCACTCCGTTCCCAAGCAATGTGCGATGCGTTTGATTCGCGGTATCGGTCCAGCCCTCGATTGAGAGGTAATCGATGCCGACCAGCTCGATCCCACGCTCGACTACCCAGACCGCACCGGCTGGGGTGAGCGCCACGAAATCTTCTTCAAAGGTCATGGGCAGTGGTCGCCAGCGCCGCGAGTTGTTGGTTTTGAAGAGCACGCGTTTGGCGTCCGGCGCGATACCGGCGCGCTCCAGGTCGGCGACATCAATCTCGGTGCGCTCATCTGGAATCTGCACCACCTCGCACGGGCCGTACCAGCGATCGAGGGGGATGCCATCAAGCGAGGTTCCCTGGTGCACGATGTGCAACGGCGCGTCGACGTGCGTGCCGATGTGCCCACTCAGGGTGAGGAGCGTCTGGTTGAAAACATCTCCGTTCGCGGTGGACGAGCAGGGCACGGCGGTCATTTCGGGATCGCCGGGCCAGACCGGGATTCCCGGTCCGAGCGGCACCGAAACGTCGATGAGGGTCCATCCGGCAAAGGGATCGATCACGGTGCCGTGCCTCAGGCCTGGAAGATGATCTCGCCGCCGAGCACCGTCGCCAGCACCGGCGTTTTGGCGATCTCGGAGGACGGCACGGTCGACGGGTCGTATTTGAGAATGGCGAAATCGGCGAGCATTCCCGCCTTGATCATTCCCTTCTCATTTTCCTCGAAGGAGACGTAGGCGCCCTCGACCGTGTAGTGGCGAATCGCCTCGTGCACGGTGAGCGCTTCCTGCGGGGCGTATGGCTCGCCGGATCCGGTGCGCTCATCAACGGTGGCCTGGATCGATTTCAATGGCTCGAAGGCCGAGACCGGGCAGTCGGAGGAGAGCACGAGATGGATGCCTTCATTGAGGAAGGTCCGGAACGGATAGGTAAGCTGCGTACGCTCGCGGCCGAGGTGACGGATGAAGCCATCGCCGTATTCGGTGATGAAGATCGGCTGTGACACCGGCACGAAGTTGCTCGTTTTGATACGCGCGATCAGCTCGGGGCGGCAGATACCGCAGTGCTCGATGCGGTGACGGTGATCAGCGCGAGGATTGGCGGCGAGTGCGCGCTCGTAGGCGAGCATCACCATGTGAATCGCACGATCGCCGATCGCGTGCGTGGCGACCTGGAATCCGGCGTCGTGCGCCTGTTTCACATAGGCGTCGAGCTCTTCCTGCGGCATCATTTCGAGCCCGAGATTGTCGGTGCGCGGATCGTTGAGAAACGGCTCGAAGACCGCGGCGGTGCGACCGATCAGCGAGCCGTCGCTGAAGAACTTCGCCGGCCCAACGCGCAGCATGTTGTCGCCAAACCCGCTGGAAATGCCGAGGTCGTCGACGATCTGCAGCATCGGCTTGCCGATCATCATGTTGGTGCGCAGTTTGTTGAGCCCGCGCTCGGTGGCGAGCTGGTGGGCGCGGAATTCTTCCTCGCTATTCACTCCGGCAGTGTGGCTGCTGGTAATCCCGGCGGCGGCATACCGCTCGGAGCAGCGACGCAGCGCTTCCACCATATCTTCGACGGTCGTTTCCGGAATGTAGGGATCGAGGAGGCGCTGTGCGGTTTCCTGGAGCAGGCCGGTCGGCACGCCGTTGCCGTCGTGCATGATGTGCCCGCCCTGGGGATCGGCGGTGTCTCCATCGATGCCGGCGAGGTTCAGCGCGAAGGAATTCGCGACGCACATGTGGCCTGAGCCGTTGACCACGATCACCGGGTGATCCGGTGCAATCGCATCGAGATCGTAGCGGGAGGGGTGGCGGCGCTCGTCAAGTTTGTTGTCGTCGTAGCCGTTGGCTTTGATCCATTGCCCGGCCGGGGTTTCCGCAACGCGCTTCGCCACGAGCGCCACGATTTCGGCGATGGAGTGCACGGTGGGGAAGCGCACATCAATGGTCGCGAGCGTAAGCCCGTACGAGATCATGTGATTGTGCGACTCGCTGAAGCCGGGGATCATGAACGCGCCGCCGAGATCGATTTCCTCGGCGCCGGGACGGGCAAAAAAGCGCGCATCGGCCGCAGATCCGGCGAAAACGATGCGATCTCCGGAGGTCAGCACCGCTTCCACCCGCGGTGCGCCGGGGTCCATGGTGAGAATCTCGGCGTTGGTCCAGATACGATCGCGCACGGGGTCACCTCACTTGACGGCTTGATACTCCGGAGTGATGCTCGCATGCCAATCGATGCGCGGCAACTGTGGCGTAGCGGCGGGACAAATCTCCCAACTTGGCGTACAGTACCCTAAATAACCGAACACTGTTCGCTTGGCGCGATTTTGGCGCAGAGGAGTATCCCGTGACCACAGATGCAGTCCCAGTAAGCAGCCCGCGCGTTCGCTTCCGGGAGATGATGCGGTCCGAGATTCTCACCGCCGCGCGAACGATCCTGCAGACCGGCGGTTTTCCGGCGCTCTCCATGCGCACCCTCGCGGAAGCGGTAGGGGTGCGCGCCCCGACGCTCTACGACTATTTCGCCAGCAAGGAAGACGTGCTCAACGCGCTCTTCCTCGAAGCGGTCGGAATCGCGCGGGAGTATTTCCGCGAGCGCACCGAGGGCGCCAATCCCGGGACTGACCGGATCATCCAAATGGGAATCGCCTACCGGCAATTCGCCATCGAGAATCCCACACTCTTCCGCCTCATCTTTGACCGCATCGATTCCAGCTACGTTCCGGGTCCCGAGCAAGCCGGGGCAGGCAAAGTGTTGTTCGATGCTGTGCAGGCGGAGGTTGAAACGGCGCTCACGCTGGGAGAATTCGCCCCCGGGAATTCGGAGGCGATCGCAATCAGCCTCTGGGGTCTGGTGCACGGGCTGGCGACGCTGCAATTGAGCGGCTTCGTTGATAAGTGTTCCGAGATGAGCCCCGAGGAGATTCTCGACGTCGCGATCTGCGGGATTCTCGACGGGTTCCGCGCTCGCCCCACCCAATAGCGCTCTCGATCACGGTATGATTCGTGGCGAACGTTTGCGCGATTCGCTGCGGCCGTATTTTGGAGAGGGGTTTCAGAGGTGACCGTTGAGGCTGCACCCTACGCAACCCGGCGTGCCGAACTGGAAATTCCGCTCGGCGAGTGGATTCGGCGTGGTCGCCTGCGCCAATCACTCTCGCAAAAAGCGCTCGCCGAACGAGCCGGATTGAGCCGCTCGTACCTCTGCGATATCGAGCGCGGCCGCAGCTCGACGCCCAGCGTTGCCTCCCTCGACAAAATCGCCATTGCGCTCGGCGTCGGGCGCTCAGACATTCTCCGCGTGGCGGGCATCATCGAGCAGCAACTCGGCTCCACCGGTGACGCCGGCGAGCGCCGCCTTGTTTCCGCCTACCGTGACCTCAGTGTCGATGGCAAGAATGCCGTCGAGCGCTTCGCCCGCTTTCTGCATGATGAAGAGAATCGCTTCGTGCAGCAATCGCTCGGTTCGGCGGCATCTGCTGTAGACGAGCGGCCGTCGCCGGAGCAGGGCGGCGCGACGCTTTTCGATCTCGCCAGCCTCAATCAGTAGCAGGATTTCCATCGTGCCGCAGACGCAGCGTATCTCCCGATCGGTGCTTTCCATTCCGGCGTGGAATCCCCGCATGATCGAAAAAGGACTGGCCTCCGCGGCCGATATGGTGTTCCTCGATCTGGAGGACGCCACCGCGCCGAATCAAAAAGAAGCAGCGCGCGCCTCCGCCATTACCGCGCTTCGGGATTCCGACTGGAGCGAGAAACCGCGCATGGTGCGGGTGAACGCGGTCAGCACGCCGTGGTTCGCGCGCGATGTGGTCGACCTCGTTGAGCAGGCGGGAGAGCAGATTGATCTGTTGCTCGTGCCGAAAATCGATTCCGTTGGCGATCTCGCCGCAGTCGATCGGCTGCTGGGGAGTCTGGAAGCGGCGATTGGGCGGCAGACGCGGATTGCGATCGAGGGGCAGATCGAAAGTGCCTCCGCGCTGGTGGCGGCGAACGACATCGCACGAAGCAGCGATCGCTTGGAGGCGCTGGTCTACGGACCGGGCGATCTCGCGGCATCGTTGGGGTTGCCGGGGCGGTCAATCGGGATGCGCAATAGCTGGGATGAGCGCTATGGCGCCGACCGGCTGCACTATCCGCTGATGCAGATCCTGGTGGCGGCGCGGGCTAATGGTTTGCGTGCGATCGACGGTCCGTTTGCGGATTTCCGCGATCCGGTAGGGTTGCGCGCCGCGGCTGAGCGCACGCGCGCGCTCGGATTCGACGGCAAGTGGTGCATCCACCCAGCACAGATCGAGATCGTCAACGAGGTTTTCACCCCGAGCGATGACGAAATCGCGGCGGCGCGCGCGCTGATCGCCGCCTACATCGAGGCAACGACCGCCGGTATTGGGGCGGCGGTGCATGATGGGGTGATGATCGACGCCGCGAGCATTAAAATGGCGGAGGCGACTCTGGCGATTGCCGAGCGCGCCGGTCTGTAACCGGCGTCTACCGAAACCCGCGACACCTGTGCTAAAATCGACCGTCGCGGGTGCTCGTGCGCCCGAGTTCGGCGTGCGTGTGCAGGTATGCACTGAGTTTGTGAGCACTGCGAGAATTTGATGGCTGATTCAACCACAGCAACCGGGTACGCGATTGTCGAAACCGGTGGCAAGCAATATCGCGTCAGCGTCGGTGACAAAATCACCGTCGAAAAGCTGGATAGCGAAGCGGGCAGCGAAATTACCCTCGACAAGGTTCTCCTTGTTGGCGGGGCTGCCGGTTCGCAAATCGGCGCTCCGTATGTGAGCGGCGCCAGCGTGACCGCGACGGTCGATGCGCAAGGCAAGGGCGAGAAGATCGTGGTCTTCAAGTACAAGCCGAAGAAGCGCTATCGCCGCCGCATCGGTCACCGCCAGCAGCTGACCGAGCTGACGATCACCGGGATCAACGCCTAGGCCGGTTCGGCCGTCAACATCGTCGCGAGACGAGGGGAGAAACAACCATGGCCCACAAGAAGGGTGTTGGTAGTTCCCGCAATGGTCGGGACAGCCAGGCGCAACGACTCGGCGTCAAGCGCGCTGATGGTGAAGTGGTACGCGCGGGCACGATCGTCGTGCGCCAGCGTGGCACTGAGTTTTGGGTCGGCAACAATGTCGGTATCGGCAAGGATCACACGATCTACGCCAAGATCGACGGCATCGTCAAATTCGAGCCGGTCACCCGCAACAAGCGGCGCATCTCGGTCTACCCGCTGACGCAGTATCAGCCGGGCGGGCTCGCGATCGAGACCACGGAAGCGGTCGCCGCCGACTAATTTTCTCGGCCGCCTCACACGGAGTGCGGCATGTTCCCGCGATCGGATGGAAATCGATCGCACCTGTATGGAGTAAGAATCCGATGAAAACGGGTATTCACCCGCGATATCAGCTGACCACGGTCACCTGCGCTTGCGGTAGCGTTTTCGAAACCCGATCGACCCGCCAGAATCTGCGCGTCGATCTCTGCAGCGTTTGCCACCCGTTCTACACTGGTGAGCAGCGCATCGTTGACACGGCCGGTCAGGTCGAGCGCTTCACCAACAAGCTCGCTCGCGCCCAGGCCCTGGAGCAGAAGGGCTCGAAGCGCCAGCAGCGCCTCTCGGCTCGCGCCACTCAGCTCGCTGAGGAGAAGAAGCGCGTCGAGGAAGCCCAGGCTGCCGCCCGCGCCGCTCAGCGTGAGCGCGCCAAGGCGATCGCCGAGGCTCGCGCCGCCTCCGAAGCGGCAGCTGCCGCTGAAGCCGCCGCTGCTGCTCCGGCCGAGGCCGTTGAGGCTGCCGAAGCTGAGACCGCAGAGGTTGTGGAATCGGCCGAGTAATCAGCCGCTCTCAGCGCCCCGGGTTGCTAGCAACCCGGGGCGCTTTTTCTTTCTCGAACAAACGGAGTCAATGATGACCCGCCAGAAAATGCACGACAACGAGTTTCCGATTGACGAACAGCTCGTGCGATCGCTTGTCGACGCGCAGTTTCCGGAGTGGGCGGAGCTGCCGATCGTTGCTATCGATTCGGCGGGAACAGATAACGCGCTTTTTCGCCTTGGCAACGAACTGGCGGTGCGGCTGCCTCGTATTCCTGGCGCGGTCGAGCAGGTGGCAAAAGAGCAACGCTGGTTGCCGGTGCTCGCTCCCCAACTGCCGCTGGCGATTTCGGCGCCGATTGGCGCGGGTGCCCCGGGGAACGACTATCCGTGGCCCTGGTCGATCAATCGCTCGAAGCCGCTCGCGCACTGGGGAGTTTCGTCGTCGCGCTCCGCGGGTTGGATATAACCGGTGGGCCTCATCCCGGTGGGCACAACAGCTATCGCGGCGAGCCATTGGCGAACCGCGACGAGGGTACGCGTAACGCGATTCGCGCCTGCGCGGGGCTGATCGATACTGAGATCGCGCTCGCCGCCTGGGACGCGACGATGCGGGTACGCGCCTGGCGTGATCGTCCGCGCTGGATTCATGGCGATCTGCAATCGGGGAATTTGCTCGCAGAGGACGGCCGTCTCACCGCTGTGATCGATTTCGGCTGCCTGGGCATCGGCGATCCGGCCGGTGATCTGCTCCCAGCCTGGAATCTCTTCTCCGGCGAAAGCCGGGCGGCGTTTCGCGAAACAGTGAACGTCGATGAGGCGACCTGGGCACGGGGCAGGGGGCAGGGGATGGGCGCTCAGCGTCTCGGCCGTGGCGCTTCCGTACTACCTGAATTCGAATCCGGCGCTCGCCGGGCTTTCGCGCTTCGCGATCGAGCAGGTGATCGCGGATTATCTCCTGGATGCGTGACATTCCCGCGCGAATTGCTAACATCGGTTTCACCCGATTTTTCGATCGTTCACTATACTTTTCGGGGAACTGGCAGGAAGGAGCAACGCACCGGTGCTGAGCCAACGCCAAACTGGGGTTACGGTTTTGGTCGTTGACGACGAACCGCTGCTTCGCGACACGATCGAGCTCAATCTCCGCCGCGAAGGGTATGAGGTGCTGCTGGCGAGTGATGGCCAGCAGGCGCTCGATATGGCTCGCAGCAATCCGATCGATCTCATGGTGCTCGATATCATGCTTCCTGAGGTCGATGGTCTGCAGGTGCTGCGCACGATACGCGAAGAATCAACGGTGCCGGTGCTGCTGCTTTCGGCGCGCGGCGAGGAAATCGATCGCGTGCTCGGGCTGGAACTCGGTGCAGATGATTACCTGGCCAAGCCGTTCGCGATGCGCGAGCTGGTGGCGCGGGCGCGAGCGATGATCCGTCGCTCACGGATCGTGATCGAGGAAGCGACGCGCGACCAGAGCGCGGGCGATTCCGCTCGTGGCACGATCGTTGCCGGCGCCGTCTCGATCGATCCGATCGCGCGCCAGGTACGCGTCGACGGCGCGCTGGTCGATCTCAAACCAAAAGAATTTGATCTGCTGATTTATCTCGCCCGGCACCCAGGGGTGGTGCTCTCACGCGATGCGCTGCTGCGTGAGGTGTGGGGCTATGCCTTCCCCGTGGACACGCGCACGATCGACGTGCACATCCGTGGGATTCGCCAGAAAATCGAGGTTGATTCGAGCCAGCCGGAGTTGATCGAAACGGTGCGCGGGTATGGGTATCGATTCGCAACCCTCGGTGCCTGACTTTTCGTCCCCGAGGGACGAGCGCTGGTGGGCGCGGGTTATTCCGTGGACGCTCGCCGGCCGGCTGGCGATCACCTTTGCGCTGGTAACCGCGGTTGTGATGATCGCGCTCGGCGTTTTTCTCGACGTCTCGATTCGCTCGCTCTACCTCGACCGGCTTGAATCGCAGCTCGCTTCCCAGGCGAATGTCGTCGGCCGCTCGCTCTCGACGCAATTGACCACCGATCCGTCAATCGCAGCGATCGATCCGCTGGTCAAGGCGTACAGCCAGGATATCGACGCGCGGATCACGATCATCGCTCCGGATGGCAGCGTGCTCGGCGATTCGAGCGCGGACCCGGCGCAGATGAACAATCACCTCAACCGGCCGGAAATCGCTGAGGCGGTGCAGAGCGGTCGTGGCTCGATCCAACGCAAAAGCGGCACGATCAACGCCGAGTACCTCTACGTCGCCGTGCAGATTCCGGGCGCGCCGAGCTATATCGCGGAGACGGCGCTGCCGGTGGCACAGGTCGACGACGCCATGGCTGACGTTCGCCGCCGTATCGCGGCGGGAACATTGATCGCCGTGGCGATTTCGGTTGCCGCCGGACTGCTGGTGTCGCGAAAAATCACCGCGTCGATCAAGGATGTTCGCGATTCTGCCGTCCGCTTCGCGTCGGGGGATCTCACTGCCACGGTTGAGCCGCCGCCGACGCGGGAAATGGCCGATCTCGCCAACGCCTTCAACACGATGACCTCGCAGATCGACCAGCTGGTGGAGGAGAGCCGGCGCGCGCGCATGCGCTGGGCATCGGCATTCGCCAGTCTCGGCGATGGCATGTTGCTGGTGAACAACGACGAGGTCGTGACGGCGATCAATATCGCCGCGGCCGATCTCCTCGATTCCGATCCCGATTGGGCGGTGAACCAGGCGTTCGTGGTGGTAGCGCGCGATCACGAATTGACGGCGCTGCTGCGGGAATCGGTGCAACGCCAGGAAATGCGCCGCTCCGTG
>JAESFN010000701.1_pt1 | contig 23969 bp, 21 predicted proteins | sample 9269411 | NCBI WGS metagenome assembly JAESFN01 (sample SAMN14505399, study PRJNA617100) | algae metagenome | isolation source: Iphinoe sp. HA4291-MV1 and co-occurring heterotrophs from trail next to... | place: USA: Maunawili Falls, Hawaii | collected 2009-07-25
ACACGGGTCAGATTGCTAGGGTATGCTTTACTCATGTTGCTCTCTCAGTGCTGTCTATTATCTATTAACAGCGTATACTGAGAGAGCTTTTTTACTATTTCTCCGACTTTTCAAACAGCCTCTAAGGGAGACGTCGGTGCAGCGCTGTCTCACCACGTAGCCCAAATACCCAACTGAATTCTAGGGAGATCCAAAAAATAAAATAGAGCGCCGTCTAATTTATCGATTCTTCCAAATCCTTGCGTTGAGGCTGTCAAGCGCCCTCCGGGCTGGGACACGGCTGGATATTTTATTACTTGTAAGTGCCCTAGCTCCTGACTCCTGACTGCTTTCTTGGTCATACTGTTAATTTCGATACGTATAAAAGCATGAAATTTAAAGCTTTAAATAAGATTTGCATTTACAAACAACTCATCTGAAAAATTTTGTTATTCTTATCACAGTGTTAGGATTTAAATACTTTGTATAAAGTTATCACCTTTTATGTTAGGTATCGCTTTTATGTTAGGAGTTAAGCAGTCAAAATTTAGTTCACTGGCAGTTTAGCAGTGCTGTTTTTTAGAAATTCGTTATCACAGCTTTTTAGTCATTCGCTCTACAGAGTTGATATTTGATTAAAATGTAGGGGGTAAAGAAGCTGTTGCTTTGACTGCTTGGCTGTGTTCATCTCACCTGCGCTCTTGAAGTTATTTGATTATGACTCATCATCTACCTAACGCAAAGATACCAGCTCCGTGCATTATCAACACAGGCGTTGTTGTGAATAAGCTTGATATGCGGCGATTGCTGGCGGATTTAGGTCGTGTCCGCTATGTCTACACTTACCAAGGTAAGTTGCAGAGTGAGGGTGAGGGGGATGTTATGGAAGTGTTTGCCAATCCACAACGTTCCACCCTAGTCGCGAACCATGCTCTTTACCTGAATATTTGCAGTTTCGATTACTTGGAACTGAAACAGTCTTCAGAAAAAGAAACCTGCTTTGATCTAGTGCAAGAAGAGGTGTGTCTGCGACTGATTCCTCTGTCAACTCCATTTCAAGAGCGCCAACAGCGTTGCTTGAATGTTAGTGACATAGAAGTGATGATGGAGCAGGTACTATCAGCCAAATGGGATGCGGAATTTGATGACGATAATTCCGATTTACTATAAAGCCATCAGCTATCAGCCATCGGTTAATTCTGTCTTGAGTCCAAAATTTTCTTTTCAACGTCTTACTAGCTGTAGCCAAACAAAAGCTAGAGCCGGAATTTTTTTTACCCCTCATGGTACTGTGGAAACTCCACGCTTTATGCCAGTGGGGACTTTGGCAAATGTCAAAACTTTAACTCCAGCCCAACTTTGGGATACGGGAGCACAGATGATACTGTGTAATACTTATCATTTGCACCTGCAACCAGGTGAAGCAATCGTGGCTGGAGGTGGAGGACTGCATAAATTTATGGGCTGGAATGGTCCAATTCTCACTGATTCAGGTGGATTTCAGGTCTTCAGCTTAAGCGAAATGCGAAAAATCAGTGAAGAAGGTGTCACATTTCGCTCACCCCATGATGGTCAGATTATTAACTTAACACCAGAACGCTCCATCGAGATTCAGAACATTCTGGGGGCAGATGTCATCATGGCATTTGATGAGTGTCCACCCTATCCAGCAACTCGCCAAGAGGTAGAAGCAGCACAACAGCGGACTTACCGTTGGCTAGAACGTTGTATTGTGGCGCATCAACGTAGTGATCAGGCATTGTTTGGTATTGTACAGGGAGGTGTGCATCTCGATTTACGCTCCTCTGCGGCTATTGCTTTAACAAAGTTGGATCTACCCGGATATGCTATTGGTGGTGTAAGTGTGGGCGAACCACCAGAACTCATTGCAAAAATTGTGCAAGCGACAGCGCCGCTGCTACCACCAGAAAAGCCGCGTTACTTAATGGGTGTCGGGACTTATCGAGAGATAGCGATCGCGATCGCATCTGGTGTGGATTTATTTGACTGCGTGATTCCCACTCGTTGGGCGAGACATGGTACAGCGATGGTGCAAGGTGAACGTTGGAACTTAAAGAATGCAAAGTTTCGTGAAGATTTTACGCCTTTAGATGAAACATGTCCTTGCTACACTTGTCAAAACTTTAGCCGTGCATATTTGTCTCATTTAGTGCGATCGCAAGAAATATTAGCTTACACCTTGTTAAGTATTCACAACATTACTGAATTGATTCGCTTTACGCACAATATACGGAAGGCAATATTAGAAGACCAATTTCCCACAGAATTTGCCCAATGGCTCACTCCAGAAAATGCTGAGAACTCATATGAGGACTCATAAATGACTAAACCGTGTTAAGATACTTGTCAATTGTGAAAGCTGTGTTGGATAGGTGGATTTAATAAATATGGAAGCAGCATTGTTGTTAGCAAAACTGCCTGAAGCTTACCAAATCTTCAACCCTCTGGTAGATGTTCTACCACTCATTCCTTTATTTTTCTTGTTGCTGGCTTTTGTTTGGCAAGCAGCCGTTGGTTTCAGATAAATAAAATCGGCGGACGCAATTAATCGCGTCTTCACTATCGTGAAAATATAACAGTATAAAGTGGGGTGAGCAATGCTCACCCCACTTTCACTTTTGCTTCATTTCCACTTCTTATGCCAACGGTAGCGAAAATCGAAACGTACTTCCCTTATCTAGCTCACTTTCTACCAGGATTTCGCCTCCTTGCAACTTCACTAAACGATAGGAGATAGCTAGACCCATTCCAGAACCACCAGGGTTGCGCTCCCGAGAGCGCTCTGATCGCCAAAATCGATTAAAAACAAGGGGTAGATCCTCTGCCTTCATGCCATGACCTGTATCAATAACCGCAATCCATAACTTCTGAGGTTCGCTCCAAACGCGCACAGTGATAGAACCTTCCGCAGTGTAGCGTACTGCATTGCCAAGTAGGTTGACCAGAATCTGCTCAACTCGCTCAGGATCGGCAGATACTAGAGGAGGATTGGGTGGGCACTCCAAACGCAATACCGGACCTTCTTCTAAAAGTTGATCACAAAACCGTTTAATTAGGGAGAGCAGAAGTGGATATAGATTGATGGGTTGAATATTGATGGGTAAATATCCCGCCTCCGCCTTAGAAAGTTCTTGTGTATCATTCACCAATCGACCTAATCGGGCTGTCTCTGCGGCTAATCGCTCAAACAGTTCTGCTTTTGGTTCAATCGCGCCATCTGTTAAACCCTCCAGATAACCCTCCAAGATAGTCAACGGTGTACGTAGCTCATGGGTCAGATCTTCCATGAGTTCTCGACGACGCTGTTCTACCCCTTCAAGGTTTGATGCCATTCGGTTAAAATTCATAGCAAGGCGGTTCAACTCTGGAATTTTACTCTCAGGTATACGCGCTGCCAAGTTCCCCTTAGCAAACTGCTGAGTAATTTTCTCGATCTGAACGAGAGGTTGTACAATGCGCTTGGCAATCAGGGAACTCAAACCACCTGCTACGGTTGCACTTATCAGTAATGACCACCAAACTCCTCGATTCCAGGCTACCTCAAACTCCTCAATCAGCTCATTGCGAATTATACCCAGGTCAAATCCTCGTTCTTCTAAAAGCGTCAAATGTAATCCAAACAAGTAGTGCGAGAAGAACCAGCCCATTATGACTAAGGTCATCAACCCAATCAATATCACAAAAATGTGAGACAACAGTAATCGCGATCGCAGGTTAAGCTTACTCACAATTTATCCTAGATAACCTCGTCTTCAAACTTATAACCTGCTCCAATCACAGTTTTGACAAAGGTTGGATGAGTTGGATCAGGTTCAATCTTCTTTCGTAGACGTGCGATGTGGGTATCAACAACCCGTTCATCACCATAAAAATCACTACCCCAAAGTTTGTGAATGAGTTGAGTTCGATTCCAAACCCGACCCGGGTCACTCATAAATGTTGCTAGGAGTTCAAACTCCAAAGTTGTTAGGTCTAAAAGAGTCAATTGATTTGTACTCAGAATCCGTTTGGCTGAGTGTTGCTCGATATTAATGACAAAGTGTTGAGTGCGATAAATCTGACTCTGCTTACCATGACGTAGCGTCCGTCGTAGGAGTGCTCGTACACGGGCTACCAGTTCCTTTGGGCTGAAGGGCTTGACCATGTAGTCATCTGCTCCAGTGGATAAACCGACGATGCGATCGTTTTCCTCACCCTTCGCCGTCAACATCAATATGTAAGGGTCTTTAGATCTTGGTTGCTGTCGAATACGAGCACAAACTTCCAGTCCGTCCAAACCGGGAATCTTTAGATCTAAGATTATTAAGTCAGGTAGATGCTCTTGAAAGGCTTGAAGCGCACTGAATCCATCTTGACAGTGGCGACAAAAAAATCCTTCCCTTTCCAAATACAGTTGAATTAACTGAGCAATCTCAACTTCATCCTCAACAATCAAAATCTCCATTAGCCTGATAAAATTTCTTCTGCCAAGTATAAATTATATCATTCAAGAACTCTACCAACCAAGAGCGAAGTTTGAAGCCAGAGTTGACTAGCGGGGAGCGCGAATATAGTACAATTTCGCTACGTTGTATTTTACATATTCTTCACAGAATTTGGGGTCAACTCTAACAAATCTTAGCGAAGATGTCACAACTTCGCCACAGGATTTACGTATCTTTGTTGACTGTTTGTTAGAAGAAAAGTGTAAATTCACAATAATATATCAACAAACAATTAGCGTCAAACACTGCCACTACACCATCCTGGAAACCAACTTTAAGTTCCCACTCGTCAGTTCAGTTTCCTATTGACAGAATTTTTGACGCTTTTGTTCAAGTTTTGGTGTGTTTACTACTAAGAATTTTGTTCAGTCAAACTGGCAAACTGGCTGAGATAAAACAATAGCAAATCTTCTCAATCGATTTTCTAAAAAGAGAGTTTCTGAATGTTAATTGATGCGTATACTCTATCTACTGGTGAAACTATTGAAACAGAAGTTTGTATTGTTGGTGCTGGACCAGCAGGTATTACGCTGGCGCGAGAATTTATTGGACAGGACTTTCGAGTTTGCTTACTAGAAAGTGGTGATATTGAATTTAATCAACAGACACAGTCCTTGTGTGAGGGTGAAACTGTTGGAGATCGTTTTCCAGAACTACAGGAGTTACGTCGTCGCCAGTTTGGTGGACTGGCTAGTGCTTGGAGTATTGAAATAGATCACAAGCAACTTGGTCTGAGGCATATGCCTTTAGACGAGATAGACTTTGAAAAACGTGATTGGCTTCCATACAGTGGTTGGCCTTTTAGTAAATCTCAGCTGAATCCTTTCTACGAACGTGCTCAAACAGTTTGCAAACTCGGACCTTTTGCTTATGAAGCTTCAGCTTGGGAGGATGCAAAATCTCCTCAGCTACCCTTGACTAGCAACCGGGTAACTACCAGTATGTTTCAATTCGGACCAAGCAAGATTTTTACTGATGAATATCGCAGGGAAATCAATCAATCTCCTAATATTACCACCTATCTCAATGCAAACGTGGTAGAGATAGAGACTGACGAAACAGCGAAAATTGTAACCCGCTTGCGAGTAGCCTGTTTACAAGGTAATAAATTTTGGGTGGCGGCAAAAATATTTATCTTAGCCACAGGTGGTATAGAGAACGCACGTTTATTATTGCTATCAAACCAGACTCAAAAAACTGGATTAGGCAATCAAAACGATCTCGTCGGCAGATTCTTTATGGACCATCCCTTTGTCCATTGTGGTCTGCTTTTTCCTCATAATCGAAAAATATTTAATTCAACGGCTTTATACGATTTACGTCAAGTGAATAATGTACCAGTCATGGGAAAACTCGCGCTGACTGAACAAGTGATGCACCGTGAGCGTTTGCTAAATATGAGTGCCTTGCTCTTTCCCAGACATGAGCAATTTAGATCGGCGGTAAAGGATTCTGTGAAAATCTTGCTTTCTTGTGCTCGACGTAGGGAAGTGCCCAAGGATATGATGAAGCATTTGAGCAACGTAGTTAAGAACATTGATAGTCTGACTGTCCATTGGTGGTACAAATATGTTCTCAAAAAGTACTCAAAGTTGTCTCCTAATTTGAGCGAAGGAGGATGGTCTAACCTCAACAGGAAAGAACATAAATTTGCAATGTTTGAAGTTTGGAGCCAAACTGAACAAGCGCCAAATCCAGATAATCAAGTGACACTCAGTACTCAGCTTGACAGACTTGGTTGTCCTCAAGCACGATTAACTTGGCACTGGAGTGAAACAGATATTTCCAGTATCAAGCGATCGCAAGTGATATTTGCAGAAGATATAGCTCGTTCCGGACTAGGTCAATTGCAGATTGAACTGGATGGAGAGATACCGCAAGTTATGTTCCCTAGTACGCACCATCATATGGGAACAACGCGTATGCATGATGACCCGAAACAGGGTGTTGTCGATGCAAATTGTCAGGTTCATAGCATCTCTAATTTATTCATAGCAGGTAGCTCTGTTTTCCCTACAGGAGGCTATGCTAATCCCACACTGACCATTGTCGCTTTAGCAATCCGGCTAGCAGATCATGTGAAAGCTCACTTTGCAGCTAGTCCTTTGAAGCTAACAGAAACCCTTCACAGAGATTTTACAATTTAGACCAACTTGACCAGTTTTGCGGCGAGGCTCTTGGTAGCCTCCCAACCAAGCTAATGCTTGCACTCCCAGACAACGATGAGGTGCTATGAGGATTGCTACATGAATAAATTACTCACCATTGCCATCCCCACTTATAATCGCGCCGAGTTACTTGATAAACAGCTAGCATGGCTCGCTCAAGCGATCATTGGCTTTGAATCTGACTGCGAAATTTTAGTTTCTAATAATTGTTCAACCGACAATACTCAGGAGGTCATAAAAAAGTGGCATACCATTTTTAGTAACATGACATTTAAATCTAATAAAAATTCCAAAAATATAGGCGTAATGAGAAATATTAGTTATTGCCTCAATACTGCCAAAACAAAATATATTTGGACAATTGGTGATGATGATATAATTCATCAAAAAGCCCTTGCTTATGTAATAAATACACTGAAAAAAGAACATGATTTATCATTATTGGTTCTGAATTTTTCTGTTCGTGATGTAGAAACTGGTGAAGTATGTTTTAAAAGTACCTTTGACATTGAAAATGAAGAAGTAAAATCTGATGGCAAAGCCTTTATAGAAAGTTATTTAGAAACAGACCATCGCGGTCTCGGATTTCTGACTGCTCAGGTATACCGAACAGAATTGGTACAGGGCGCTCTAAAAAAGTGGCCATCTAGTGTTAATAACTTGGAAGGACAAATATATTGGACTGCATTTTGTGCTGTTCAAGGAAATATAAATATCACTAAAGAGACCTATGTTGAAAATGTTTATGCGATATACAAACCTAAGTTATGGTTCCGGATGAATTATGCCGATTTGCCTCAAGTTTATGCAAAAATGAGGTTAATTGGATATAGTAAAAAATTTTGCAGAAAATTAATTATCAAGCATTTTGCAAAATATGAATCGCGTGTTGTCTTAGGTGCTTTAAAACGGTGGCCTCTTTTGGCAATCACTACTATCATTCCTTACTTTACTTTGATAGGCTTATCCGCTTTGGCAATTATTTTCGCACTCTAGCAAATTTGTAGTCTTTAGGCTATAGTTCTAGGACTTACGCATTGACAGAAAGCTGACTAAGCGCGTTTCCCACGCTTAGTGAGGTACAGGAAGAAAAAATTAACCGCAGATAAACGCACCCTCGACGCAGATAAATCTGTACCTTAGCCAAATGAGAACGGCTATATGTGAATTTGGGATTTGAGCAGGACAAACGCATTTAAACTTGGTGTACTTTTATAGAAGATAAAGCTAATTTAAATAACTTAGCCGAGATGGTGAGTACATCAGCCGCAACCAAGAGCCTCCACTATATCGCTTGTCAACCTCAGCAGAACCAATCTCAATGGTGCTATCTTGAGTTGTGTCAGAATTAATCAGGCAACACAATTGCAGAAAAAATGGCTTTTAGTCTAGGAACTTTAAATCTGGGAAATTGGTAGTCGCACGATCCAAAAGCCACAATAGAAGATACAGGCTGTATACAATAAAGCCTTGTCTTGAATATGGAGTTTGTTATCTGTGGTATTACAAGTACAAACAAGCACCTACGAAGCGAAAACCCAAGAAATCGCTAAACAGCTTCTCGCCGCGACTCAAGAGAATCGTTCCTTCTTTGGTGCATTACGAGATCAAATGCGCTGGGATGATAAGTTATTAGCTTGGGCGATGAGCAATCCTGGGTTACGAGTGCAACTATTTCGCTTTATTGATACTCTTCCTGCTTTACGTAGTAAACCAGAAATTGCGGCGCATTTACAAGAATATCTGGGCGATGAGTCGGTAGAATTACCAGCAGCCCTCAAGGGAATGCTAGGCTTTGCCAATCCTGATTCTATGCCTGGACAAGTCGCTGCGACAACTGTTTCCACAGGTGTGGAAACATTAGCTCATAAATATATTTCTGGGGAAAATATTAAACAAGCACTGAAGACTATTGAGCGACTGCGTAAGGAAAAAATGGCTTTCACCGTGGACTTATTGGGTGAGGCTGTGATTACCGAAGCAGAAGCGCAGTCTTATTTGGAAGGCTATCTAGATTTGATGCAACAATTGGTGGAAGCATCGAAGAGTTGGACACCAGTTCCGTCGGTTGACGAATCTGATGGAGAAATTATACCAAAAGTCCAGGTTTCTGTCAAGTTAACGGCGTTTTATTCACAGTTTGACCCGTTGGATGCTAAAGGTAGTGAGGAACGGGTGAGCGATCGCATCCGCACTCTGTTACGTCGTGCCAAGGAACTTGGTGCTGCTGTTCATTTTGACATGGAACAGTATGTTTACAAAGACTTAACTTTCAGCATCTTGAAAAAACTTCTCATGGAAGAGGAGTTTCGCTCTCGTACAGATATTGGTATGACAATTCAAGCGTATCTACGCGAGAGCGAGCAAGATGCATTAACCTTGATTAATTGGGCGAAACAGCGTGGTTATCCAATCACAATTCGTTTGGTGAAAGGAGCGTATTGGGATCAGGAAACGATTAAAGCAGAACAAAAACATTGGCAACAGCCAGTTTATAACGATAAAGCGGCGACGGATGCAAATTTTGAGACGATAACTCAGTTATTGCTGGAGAATTATCAATATGTGTATGCTGCGATCGGTAGCCATAATGTGCGATCGCTCTCTCATGCTATAGCAATAGCTGAAAGTTTAAATGTCCCTCGCCGTTGCTTTGAGATGCAAGTGTTATATGGTATGGGGGATAAGCTCGCAAAGGCTTTGGTTGATAGGGGTTATCGGGTTCGGGTTTATTGTCCTTATGGGGAATTGCTTCCGGGAATGGCGTATCTGATTCGCCGGTTGTTGGAGAATACGGCGAATAGTTCGTTTTTGCGGCAAAATATGGAGAATCGTCCGGTTGAGGAGTTATTAGCTCCGCCGATGGTGGAAATGTCTCACGCAAAGACGCAAAGACGCAAAGAAGAGGACGCAAAGTTTGTTGGTGCTGCGGATAGTGATTATGCTGAGGAGGAGGAGAGGAGGGAGGTTAATCAAGCTTTCCAAGGGGTTCGTCGGGAGTTAGGAAGGACTTATCTTCCTTTGATTAATGGGGAGTATACAAATACTCAGGTTGTTATAGATTCTGTGAATCCCTCGAATTTTAATGAGGTGGTTGGTAAGGTTGGACTTATTAGTGTTGAACAGGCGGATCTGGCGATGTTGGCGGCGAAGGCTGCGTTTGGTGGGTGGCGCAAAACGCCTGTGAAAGAACGTGCTGGGATATTACGCAAAGCGGCTGATTTGATGGAACAACGCCGCGCTGAACTTTCGGCTTGGATAGTTTTGGAGGTTGGGAAGCCGGTAAGGGAGGCGGATGCTGAGGTTTCTGAGGCGATAGATTTTTGTCGCTACTATGCTTCACAGATGGAAGGGTTGGAGCAGGGGTACAATTATGACGTTGCTGGGGAGATGAATCGTTATATTTATCAGCCACGGGGAATTGCTGTGGTGATTTCTCCTTGGAATTTCCCTCTGGCGATCGCGACGGGAATGACGGTTGCTGCTTTGGTTGCAGGAAATTGTACTTTGCTCAAACCTGCGGAAACGTCTTCTGTGATTGCGGCGAAGCTGACGGAGGTTTTGGTTGATGCTGGAATACCTAAAGGTGTTTTTCAGTATGTTCCTGGTAAGGGTTCGCAAGTTGGTGCTTATTTGGTGAATCATGCAGATACTCATGTGATTGCTTTTACTGGTTCACAAGAAGTTGGTTGTCGGATTTACGCAGAGGCGGCAATTCTCAAACCTGGTCAAAAGCATATGAAACGGGTGATTGCTGAGATGGGTGGAAAGAATGCCATCATTGTGGATGAAAGTGCTGATTTAGACCAAGCTGTTGTTGGGGTGGTGCAGTCAGCGTTTGGTTATAGCGGACAAAAATGTTCTGCTTGTTCAAGGGTGGTGGTGTCCGAACCGATATATGATATCTTTGTGCAGCGGTTTGTGGAAGCAACGAAATCACTTAATATTGGAGAGACGGAGTTACCGAGTACGCAAGTTGGACCAGTGATTGATGCTAATGCACGCGATCGCATTCTTGGGTATATCGAAAAGGGTAAAGCAGAAGCAAAAGTGGCTTTGGAAATGTCAGCACCGGATAACGGGTATTTTATCGGTCCTGTTATTTTTAAAGATGTACCACCAAATGCGGTCATTGCTCAACAAGAAATTTTTGGTCCAGTTATAGCGGTGATTAAGGTGAAGAACTTCAAAGAGGCGCTGGAAGTTGCTAACGGAACTAACTACGCTTTGACTGGGGGACTTTACTCTAGAACTCCTTCGCATATCAAGATGGCGCAGGATGAGTTTGAAGTTGGTAATTTATACATTAACCGCAACATTACAGGTGCTATAGTCGCACGACAGCCGTTTGGTGGTTTCAAACTTTCTGGTGTTGGTTCTAAGGCGGGGGGAGCAGATTATTTGCTACAGTTCTTAGAACCGCGTACGGTGACAGAGAATATTCAACGTCAAGGCTTTGCACCAATTGAGGGAGCAGAATAACAATTCAAAATTCAAAATTCACGCATTAAAGACAGTGAGTAGGGTGGGCAATTTTGCCCACCTTATAATCGAATCACGAAGACGCAAAGAGCGCGAAGAGATTTGAATGAAGGATATCATCGTTAGAGTTGCTGATTGGCATAAAGATTTTTCAGCAATTCAAGCAATCAGGAAGTCTGTTTTTCAGGAAGAACAAGGAGTCGATCCTAATTTAGATTTTGATGGTGAAGATGAAACATCCCAGCAGTTGATTGCTTATTTAAATGGAGAGTATGTAGGAACCGCTAGGATTAGATATTTTGATAGAAACACTGCGAAGATTGAAAGGCTTGCTGTTTTGCCTGTAGCTAGAGGATATGGTATTGGCAAGAAAATTATGGAAAAGGCTTTGGAGATTATAGCTAATCGAAATATTCCAGAAGTTGTGGTTAATGCCCAAGAGTATGTGAAGAGTTTATATCAACAGCTGGGTTTTCAGCAAGAAGGAGAGGTTTTTGAAGAAGCTGGCATTCGCCATGTGACAATGAGGAAAAAATTAAGATAGGTGAGTTGTCACTAAACTTCTTGCACTCATTCTTTCTTTTTGCGCTCTTCTTTGCGCCGCCAGATACCTCTGTCGGGAAACCCTCATCAAGTACTGGCTCGCCTTTGCGCCTACTCTGCGAGAACGGCTCCGCCGAATGCGTGAAACAAAAAACACCATGAGCAATCACAAAAGAAAGCGAAATAGATCTAAAAACTTACTCATACTTGGGATAATTTGGTTATTAGGGGCGTTGTGCGATCGCATTTGGTTTGCCTTAGATCACTCCATCCCAGCTTGGGATCAAGCAGACTATTTAACTGGTACTCTAAATTATTGGCGAGCGTTGCACAATCCCCAGTGGTGGAACCAAGAGTGGTGGCAAAGTTTTTGGCTACTTTCTTCCAAAATACCGCCCTTGACCTATATTGTTACAGCTGTTGTTCAGAATATCTTTGGAACTGGACCAGATCAAGCAACTCTGGTTATGTTGTTGTTCAGTGCAATTTTACTAGGTTCAGTCTATGGGTTGGGCACAGTGCTATTTAGCGAGTCTGTCGGTTTATGGGCTGCTGCACTATGCCAAATTTTACCCGCTCTCTATCAACTTCGTCTAGAATTTCTGCTAGATTATCCCCTGACAGCAGTTGTGAGTTTGAGTTTCTTTTGCCTAACTGTTTGGCGGAATTTTGGAACCGCAGAGGCGCAGAGGAGCCAGTGCGTTGCGGGGGTTCCCCCCGTTGTAGCACCTGGCGTGACGCAGAGGAGAATTTTTGACTGGTTCTGGATAATAGCCTTTGGCTTAACCTTGGGATTGGCGTTGATGGTGAAACAGACGGCGTTGTTTTTTCTGTTGACGCCGATAGTGTGGGTTGGGGTGGGTGCGCTACGTCATCGGCGTTGGGGACGATTGGTACAACTACTAGGCGCTTTGTGCTTATCGGTGTTAGTTTTTGGTCCCTGGTATCGCACAAATTGGCTCATTATCCTTACTTCTAGTAAGCGAGCAACGATAGATTCTGCTATTGCTGAACGTCAGCCAGGTCTTGATAAGCTAGAGTCTTGGATTTATTATTGGAATCAGCTACCTTACCAGGTTTCGTTACCTTTGTTAATTGTACCTCTGGTAGGTTTGCTTCTATGGTGGGGTCGCTCAAAATTTACCACTGAGGATGCAAAACTCGAAACTATAACCTTAAGTAAAGCGAAGAGTCAAAACTTTCCACTCACATGGTTAGTCGTGTTTTGGGTTGGCGGATATTTTCTGTCATGTTTGAACATTAATAAACATGAGCGCTACGTATTGCCTTATTTACCAGTGCTAGCAGTGCTTTTAGCTTATGGGTTGACACGTTCGCGTAGTCTGTTGGGACGGCGTATCCGTTGGGGTACTGTTGGTTTAGCAGTCATACTGATGTTGCTCAACCTGTTTCCGGTGGGAGGTGTTGTTGGTGGCTGGGTAACACAAGCTTTGAGTCCCAACGCCCAGCGTTATCCTTATATGAAAGAGGAGTTACCCCATCAGCAAGTCATTACCCAAATTATCCAAACAGAACCGTATTTGCGTTCTACTCTGGGAGTGTTACCATCAACGGCAGAAATTAACCAACACAATTTGAATTATTACGGGGCGCTACAAAACTTTCAAGTTTACGGGCGTCAAGTGGGAATCAGGAAAAAGTATGTTGCTCAGGATGCGCGATCGCTTGAGTGGTTCCTCACGAAAACAGGTGAACAAGGACCAGTCAAAGAAGCTCAAGCTGCTATAGTCAAAACTGTTGAGCAAGGTGGCAATTTCCAGCTTTGGGAGTCTTGGAATTTACCCGATGGCAGTTTTCTCAAGCTTTATCATCAACGAATGCCAACAGTAGAGGTAAAGCCAATAGATGAGAAAAGTATTTCGCCTGTCCGTGTTGCTCTTTCACAAGTCATTATACCAGAAAAAGCTCCGCCAGGAGTACCAGTACCTGTAACCTATGAGTGGTCTGGTTCTTGGGAAGAACTGCAATACGGGTTAGTACTGCTGACTTGGAAAAATATAGCCGCAGATGCACAGCAAAACACGCAGATAAAACAGACAAATATCCCCGTTCACCTGCTAGAGTCTGCGGTTCAAAATTCCAAATGGATACATGACCATGGTATCGCGATGGGAACTTTGCATCCTGGTGCAAAAAAACCTAGAGGAACATTTCAAGTGATTGAAAAGATGGCGATGTTACCTCCTGCTGACATGGCATCAGGAACATACACGTTAGAAGCAATTTACCTCAACAGACTATCAGGAGAAAGTTATCCTCTTTCAGTGCCAAAAGTCACACTGCAAATTGACCCTCAAGCAACTGCCACATCAACGCCCGAATTAGATTTAGTGACTCAATTAGAAACTTTAGGGGCTTCTCTAAACAAAGGAACTGAAGCAGTGGGTCAAGTCTTTGAGGAAGTAGGGCGTATTAATCAATACGATCCAATTCAGGATTATCTCGTACAAGCAAGGCTCACTTTAGAATATCGATTGCAACATTTTACCCCAAACCGAGATTGGGCTTACGCTTTGGCTCTAGCAAACGTGTTGCAGCGGCGAGTAGAAGGTGCGATCGCATCTCTCAAACAAGTTACTCAGTTAGACTCAGAAAATCCTTATGCTCATGCTTATCTAGCATTTGTCCAATTATACAACTGGCAACCAGCAGCAGCCCAAAAGTCTTTAGAACCAAGTTTAGCCAAAAACCCCAATTTACCTGAATTCAGACTTCTTTCAGGAGTTGCAGCTCTGATGCAAGGCGATTTTGTCAAAGCATGGCACGATTTTAGCAATTCAAAATCGCGTAGCGCCGCGAGCGGAGCGTGGCGGTCTCATTCAAAGTTCAAAATGAAGAAAAGCAGTTCTAGCAATTAGTCTAGTATTATAAGCCGATGCTCTGTTAAGTATATCACATGGAATCTCTGCTTTAGGACTGTTGCAGATCATATAACAAATTTGCATTTTGAGTAGATAGCTGCTTGACCAAACAGCTGATTTTTCTCACCTATAATATTCCATAGAATACCATCTTGGATATCAAAGCGCTTACCTGTGCTGGTGATACGGATTCCAGAAAAATGACTAAAGCCTTTTCTTACTATCTGGGCTAGTAGTCTATCACGTTCTTCTTGCACGACCTCTTGAGCTGTCTTACGGGAAGGCATTTGAGTAAATTCCTCCCAAGAAAGCTCCCAAAGTTGCAACGCCCTACGATTGCCGTAGTTAAGTATTGGATCTGGTTGCACATCGTGAGAAACTAAAACAAATGGTGCATCAAACAATGCCTTCGCTATTTCCTCTGGTGAGCCGCTAACATCTAACAAAGAACGTCCTGTCCAAGAGTGAAAACTTTGTATCAGACGTTGACTATGGCGAATCACTGTCTCTTGCTGCAAAAGAAGTTGTGTATCACTGTCCATAAGTGTCAGCGTTTCTCATAAGCATTAGCATCTGCGCTATTCTACCGTTTCTTCATACAATATTGTTCATTTCACTTGTTTTGTTGGAAAAAATATTATCGGACACATCAAATGAAATCAAATGTTATCTACCCTACGAGGGAATTCACGCATTATAAATTCAAAATTATTTTTAGGAACTTTGAATATTTGAGCACAGCAAGAAGCAATCTTTATTTAGTATAAGTATTGAGTAGGTTTTTATATCTGCCGTATGTATCATTTTTTGAACTTTTAAGATACACTTAATAACTGTTAAATACGCTGTCAAATGAATACAAATGAGACTGGGAACATTGCCAGCATTCTTGAAAAGCGTCTTCCCTTAGCCAAAAAAATAGTAGGTGTAGAGGCGGAACTTAAATCGCTTGACTCAGCAATCCGGCATCTTCAACAACATCATAATCAGTTGTTGAAACAACTTGATGACCAAAATCTAGCTAGGCTTTTGGAAGAAATCAATTTAGCAACACTACAATCAAGCATTCATACTGAACTGGAAGCACTAGTGAAACTCAAAGAGCGCTTTTGTCGGAAGACGCTTAATATCGGTGTTGTTGGACGAGCAAAGCAAGGTAAGAGTCGCCTGCTACAGAGTCTAACAGGACTGACGAGTGCTGAAGTTCCAGATGGAGAAAAACATTATTGCACAGGTGTTCTTAGTATTATTCACAATCATCAGAATGGGGAGACCTATGCTGAGGTTTTGTTTCACTCAGAGCAGTCACTTCTAGATGAAGTTATCAGTCCCTACTATGAAAAACTTCACTTGGGCGAAAAGCCAAAGACAATAAACGAGTTTGCCGCTAAACCTCTCCCTGTGTTGCCCATCAGTGACCATCCCAAATCCTTTCAAAAGGAAGCGATGTATGAACGATTACAACAGTATCACATACATTTAGGCAAGTATCGCTTCCTTTTGCAGCAACCCTCACCCTGTCGCATTTCTCAGGATAAAATTCGAGAGTACGTGGCTCAAGAGACTGCCTTTGGACAGCATATCTTTTTTAAATATTTGGCAGTCAGGGAAGTCAAGATTTTTTGTAAATATCCTAACACTGATGTCGGACAAATAGCCTTTGTAGATATGCCTGGTTTGGGTGATACAGGCATTTGCGATGAACAGCATCTGGTAAAAATTTTAGGGCAACAGGTCGATGCGATTATATTTGTGCGGATGCCAAAGTCCACTGGCGACTACTGGACAGATGTGGATATACGTTTGTATGATACAGTGTGTGCAGCACAAGTTGATGTACCACTTAACTTATGGTCCTTCTTGATACTTAACCGTACGGAAGCAGATTCACGCTTTCGCAATAACTTAAAAAGCTGCCAAGATTTAGCTCAGGATATTGCAAACACAAATATCAATGTTGTTGAGTGTGTAACGGCTAACTGCGCCAATACCCAAGAAGTGCACAAAGTTCTTGGGCGAGTTCTCGATAACTTGAAGCCAAAAATGGCTGATTTAGATTATAAGTACGCCTTATTGTGCCAACAGCGATTGAATTTACTCCAACACCGAGTGAAAGTTGAGTTAGAAAAAGTCACTAAGGCTTTAGATTTAGCAACGCACGACGATATTCATGGGTTTGCGCTGTTTGAGGTAAAATTTAAAGAACTTTGGTGGACTGTGACAAACAGTTTGGAGGAACTGCTCAAAGAGCTTAGGCAAAAACGAGAAGCAGTTGATATAGATTTTAAGAAGCAAGTAGAAGCTGTTTTCCAGGCTTGTCGAAGTGATACAGGAATTCCGTCGATTCAAGAAATAGAACAGCGCTTTTGTATTGAAAAGAGCTATGGGATTGTATACGAAAAGTACCTAAATGAAATCCGTGCTCATTTATCGAAACATCTGTCGTTATTGGATAGCGGTTTAGAGCGATCGCTTGACAAGGTAAAATCACAGGTGGCTCAGGTACTGATGGACAAGGGACTCTTGGGAAAACTGACACAAGCCAAAGAAACTGAATTCATTGAAGTCATCGCTGCACAAATACCCGATGAACTGATACCAGGGATACCAAGTCAACTGAAGTATGGGTTCCAAACGCTAGCTAAGTTTAAGCTTTCTTACCGAGGATTTCTACAGTACCGCATTCGCAAACACCTGGATGGACTAACTCCAAATGAGCCTGCAACAATCAAGCTTTCTGCATCGTCCTCTGCTGAACAGGTGCTGCTCAATCTCAAGATAGCTTATGCAGAAACTCTCCGTAAGTGTGAAAAAGTCTTGAAAGAGTTGCTGTGTGAGCCAAGTCAAGCACTTTATGCAATTGTAGAAGAATTTATAGATTGCATACTTCGTGCTAAAAATGTAGAAAGTGAATGGCGAATCTTTTTACAAGACGTGCGAGGGCAAATTTGGCAGGAATTTCAACAGTTAGGCGATCGCACTCAGTTGCGACGTGACATACTAAACTGTGTTGAGCAAGCAACAGCGGCTAATCAATTAGACTTGACGCGCTTTTTGCAGTCACAACATCAGCAAAGATAAATGTGTTGAGGGCGGGTGGAAGCAAATTGTGACTTGAGTCAATGCCATTTGTTCCTAGGGTATGCTATAATTGGAATCCTTGTCTAAATTGGAGAAAAGTGTCTGCCACTCAATGACAGATGGTCTTGGTCCCTGGTTGACCATTTCCAAAACTTGCCCTTCACAGCGAGAGTTTTGAATGCATTCCACACAAGCTGCTGCTACATCAATTCGGCTAGCCTGACCTACTAGTGTATCGCCTGTACCCAACACTACACCAAACTTGCCTCCTGTTTTTGCTTTTAACAAAGTATTGAGATCGTATGACGTGTAGGGACCATCAATGAGACGTCCTGGGCGGATGATTGTGTAGGGTAATCCTGAGGTGATGACAGTTTCCTCACCTTTGAGTTTAGCATCAAGGACACCGAATGCATTCAGGATACTAAAAGGAAACTTATCCTTGCGGAGAACTCCACTGGAAGATACAAAAACAAACCGCCTCAAGTTGCGAGGTGCTGTTGCTACTAAGTTACTAACACCTTCTACATCAACTTTTGAAGGGCTATTTTTTGCTTTTGCTTCACAAGATTTGGGGTTAAGAAACAGCCCAACCCATTCAATCAAGCTAGGAGTTTTGTCAAACTCCCATCTAGCAGAAGGAAACGCAGTCGTCCCAGTACAGCATATGATGTAGGTAACATCTTGCGTTGCAGCTGGGAGTGTATTTGAGTTGTGTGTATCACCAATGGCAATTTCTACTTTATTATTAAACATCTTTTGGGCAATTGCCGCATTGCGTGTTAGGACGCGAACTTTATAGCCCTTCTCCAGTAAATTGCTGACTACGAGTTGTCCTACTCCGCCTGTAGCACCAGCAACGAGTACTAAATTTTCCACCGACTCTCCTATGGACGTCATAATCGTATATAAAAGCGTTTACTGCTAGTGTAGTTGAAAGTTCTTGCTTACAATGTTAAAAGGATCGCCTCTCACTTAAGCCTTTGCTAAGTAAGTCGGCGAGAAAAATTCAATGTATATGAAGAAATATAAATTGTTCGTAGGGTGTGTTATGCCGTAGGAATCGCGCACCTTGAATTCTTGATGGTGCGTTGCGCTGCGCGACAACACACCCTACATTTAAATTTCTTAACATAGCTTGAAATATTAGCGCCGACTTACTTAGAACTCTACAGAAAGGGTAAATTAATTTTTGTAGGTCGATGCATTAGATCAATTATTAGGCTATTACGTCAGCAGTAGGTCAAATCTGTACTATCCTTTCTCCAGGAACTGCAAGACTCGCCGGTTAAACTTTTCCCGATTCTCAATGAACATGAAATGTCCTCCGCCTTCAGCCTCTTCAAAGATTTCCAGCTCAGAGTCAGGAATACTTTTATTGATCCAGACTTGCGATTCCCACGGGATAACACTTTTTCTTCCGGCAATAATTAGGGTTGGCTTGTGAATCTTCACAATTTGATCTCGCCAGTCCATATGAAACTGGTTGTACAATAGGGTCGCCGCTAGCGATTGCCCAAAGGGCCGCAGCAAAGCTGATCGCGGACACCGAAGATTGCACTGTACCATCCACTCAAATTGTTCTTTTGACATCGCGTTCGTCACCATCGAAGCAAGAATGCTTAAGGAAGCACCATCTGAAGTTTTGAATGTCTTTCTTTGGAACTCGTCCATGCAGCTAAAACCTTTTCACAAAATTTCGCCATGAGTGCGCGTTACAGTTAAGTGATCGCGAACAGAAAACTTATGTATTAAGTTGAGGCAATCGCACTTCAATGCTTCACCCGATAGTGAAGCAACATGAAACCGTTGTTGTAGATTTTGCTGTCGGTAAGTTCGAGTTTGGTCTGTTTGACGACGCCAGAAAACAGTGGAATCCCTGAGCCGAGAAGTACCGGATGCACTTTCAGGATCATCTCATCGATTTCGGAAAAAAGCGTCGTGGCTAAATCGCCACCACCGCAGAGCCAGATGTCTTTGCCGGTTTGCGTTTTCAATTTCCTGACCAATGCAACAGCGTCTGTTGAAACAAGCTCAACATTTTTATCTGGACTTTCTTTCAGGGTGCGAGAAAAAAGATACTGCTTCATCTGTGGGTAAGGGTTGGTGAATCCCTCCTTTAACCCCACTTCGTAAGTCCTGCGTCCCATCAGAACGACATCAAACCATTTATTCTCGGCACTGATGCCTAGTGTATCGCGAAGGTGAGCCGGAATGGTTTCAGGAAAGTTTTCAAGCAAATAGGCGACTTGCTCCCCTTCCATAAGGAAAAAGTCAAACGAACCGTCCTCGCAGGCAATGAATTTATCGACGGTACAAGCCACGTAATATTTGAGTTCGCGCATATCGAATATTCTCTAAACAAAATTTTCGGTAACCAATTATCATCCGTTACTCAACATCTTGCCATGTTTACTCGTTTTGAAGATGACCACAAAGAGGAGAATGAAACGACCCTTTGAATATCAAGTAACCAATCGAACTTCCACCAGAATTTAAATTCCGTACTATAAATAAGATAAATAGTGTGCTTGTCTGTCACAATAATAACTTTTTGGGGAATCAACAATGAGTCCAGCAGCACCAGCAGAGGTAGATACTTTATCACTCATCACACAGGACTATAGAGACTGGTATCGACAGGGTAAACGGCTCGAAAAGAAAGAACATTACGAAGAAGCGATCGCTTGTTACGACAAAGCTATAGAGGTTTGCCCTGATGAATACTGGCTTTGGTATGATCGAGGCAGCGTTCTACAGGAATTAGGTCACTATGAGGAAGCGATCGCGAGTTTTGACCGAGCTTTAGGACTTCGCCCCAATGATTACTGGGCGTGGTACAGTCGAGGCTACATTTTGCTAGAAGAACTAGAGCAACTAGAGGAAGCGATCGCGAATTTTGACAAAGCTCTCGCAATTCGCCGCGATGATTACTGGGCGTGGTTTCGCCGAGGAGATGCCTTCAGACATTTGGAACGTTATGAAGATGCAATTTCTGACTATGATCAAGCTCTATCAATTCGCCGCAATGATTACTGGGCGTGGTTTCGCCGAGGAGATGCCTTCAGACATTTAGGTCGTTATGAAGATGCACTTCAAAGTTATGATAGAGCGACTTCTCGGCGCTCAGATAATTTTTGGACTCATTACAAGATAGGCGATACGTTGAGATATTTGGAGCGCTACAAAGAAGCACTAGCCAGCTATCAAAAAGCAACTAAACTGAACCCAGACGATGAGTATGCTTGGTACAATAGCGCTTGCTGTGCAGCCAAAGTTGGAAAAAAATCGTTAGCGCTTGAAAGCCTTGAGACAGCGCTGAAAATCAATCCGAATTTTCAAATGTTTGTCAAGATAGATCCCGACTTAGATGCCATTCAAGATAGCAGAGACCTTGAGGATTTGCTGTACAAGATAACTGAGTGATCAAGATCCCCGACTTCTTCAAGAAGTCGGGGATCTTGTTTTTCAATGATTTAGGAATGCTACATTCGTTACATCATATCATGTCCGGTTGATTAGTTGTGATTCCCGCAATATCTGCACCCCACCCCTTAATCCCCTCCCGTTAGTAAGGGGAGGGGCGGTTTTGGCGCAAGACAAAATCGGGGTGGGGTTGGGTTGTGCGGGATTTATAAGCAATTAACCGGACATGATATCATCCGTTGCGAAGGTTCACTCTGCGTTTAAAAACTCTAGATACCCGTTGCTGAGTTCTTTCACCGCTAATTCGTAAAACTGCTTACCGTGTTCAGGTGTTGCTAAAGCAGGATTTGAACCCATTCTGCCATCTGGATATTTCTGGCGAAAGTCAGCAGCACCATAAATTCTGTGTCCAGTACCGACTTCTTGAGAAAGAGGTGCTTGCTTTATCGCCTCTGGATACACAAATTGAGTGACAGCAACTTCACTAGGTGTTGCATGGGAACCTTCTTGGTCACCGTATAATTCTTTAGCAAGCTTGTATACAGAAGTGCACATAAACCAGTTAGCAACTTGACATTGCACCCGTTGAGCGTTGGGAATTTGCAAATCTTCCAAGTGAGCGTATGTTTCAGAAAAAGCCGCCTTGAGGGTGGCGATGTTACCGCCGTGTCCGTTGATAAAGTAAAACTTGGTAAAACCAGCTTTGGCTAAACAGGTGATGTAGTCTCGCACCAGTTGAATCATCGTGCTGGGACGCAGACTTATACTGCCAGGAAAGGAGGTATGATGTAATGCCATACCCACGTTAATTGTTGGACCAATTATTGCTTGAGTAGCTTCACCCACACCACGAGCGATCGCTTCTGCACAAATCGCATCTGTACCAATTAATCCCGTGGGTCCGTGTTGTTCTGTGGAACCAATAGGGAAAATAATACCCTTAGACTGCTCTAGGTAAGCCTCAACTTCCTGCCAGGTGCTTAAATGCAATAACATATCTTATCAGCGTCCTTATCAAGATTGCACCTTTTTAAGGATAGATTATGAACGCTGAATAATGAATTATGGCAATACGCTTGATTCCATAATTCAGAATTTGTCTACTAATCAAAACTATAGTGTTTCTTCACATCGCTTCTAATTTCCCAAGTGCAGGACATTCCAGTAGGAAAAGTGACTAAATCGCCTTTACCCATTTGCACCGGCTGTCCACCGTCAGGTGTAACGACAACATCACCTTCTAAAAAATAGCAAGTTTCTTGAGTGTCATAAGTCCAAGGAAACTTTGAGATTTCCTTTGTCCAAATTGCCCATTGGGATACACCCAGTTCGTTGAGCCGCTCTTGACTGGGTTGACTCTCTACTATAATTTCCATTATTTGTCTCCTTCCATAAGGGTGATCACAAAAGAAGCAATTGCAATTATTCTTACTGCTGTTGCAGGTGCTGGAAAAAATTTCAGATTGCTCTAATAATTAGCATTCTCTTGTGTGCTTTTACTTGTTTTTTTGCTACTTTTATGACTAAGCATAGTAGAGATAAATGTAAAATGCACTGAAAAAGAAAAAATATGCGGGTATTGCTAGTCGAAGATGAACCAGGGATTGCTCAATTTATCAGTCAAGGTCTCAGGGAGACGGGCTACGCAGTGGATATTGCTCAGGATGGCGAAGAAGGCAGGGAATACATTTCCTTTACTGAGTACGACGTTATTATCTTAGATATCATGCTACCAAATATCGACGGGTTAAACTTACTAGGAGAATTCCGCAGCCAGAAAATTCAGACTCCGGTATTGCTGCTGACAGCACGGGATACCGTAGAAGACCGCGTCAAATGCAAGTTTAATGGATGCATAGCGTCATCGCATGGATTGTGTCCCCCTTTCCAAAACTTACAAGTAAGCCAAGCTACCTACTATACATTGAGGTAGTTTTTAACACCCTAGCAGTAGGATTGAACATCTTCCCCGCAGACATCGGCTAAATAACACAAAGCACGAAAACGTAACCCTACTAATTCGTCGTACAGTGGATTTAACTTGCACATAGGGGGAATATGGGCAACTTTGCGACCAAACAAAAGAATATCTCGCTCAAAAGGACATTGAGCGGGGATCATTTTTGCAATAAATGTCGCCAATTTCCGATTTTGAATTTCTAAAGAATCGAGCTTACAACGTAATGGTTGCAGTAAATCAATTTTAGGCTGAATAACTTGATTTTGATTTACTGTTTGATGAGTTTCTAACTCAGAGTGAACAAAAGCAGAGAAGATAATATGCCGACGATGATTCCTGGTTTCGAGCATAGTCATAATTAAGTTAATCCTTACAATTGGAATTGTTTGATTGCAGATTTGTTGCTGTCCATACAATCTATTTCTGTAGATTTTGAAATAGAATCATGGCAACACCAAATATATGTATATACGGAATATTTACTTTTGTAAACACCGTATGTAATTTTTATTTAAACTGACCGTAGAGTGAAAAACTGTCCAACCTAATACAATACTCTAAAAAAAATCTAAAGGAACTTTTTATACTTATTGAAATCGGAAATTTGTAATCTTTATTTCATATCTTGAATGTAAACGACCTCAGCTAAAACCACACAGTACCCTGAGGTGTAGTTTTTTTGATGAGAAAAGTCGTTTCGCTCATACTTAAGCTACATATTGTTCTGATGTTACTTATTAAAATATATTGTTATAGCTATTGCTTCACCAGTGTAATGTGAGATATATCACAAAATAGCAAGATATAAATTATCTGAACAGGGTAAGCGCATCTAATTTTGTGCTTAAGAATACAGACTAATTTGCTAAAGTATAGAGCGGTGTATCGAATTTGAGCATGAAATGTGTTAGATAGTACGCTAATTAACAAAGCGTTCAATGAT
>JAESFN010000702.1_pt1 | contig 23929 bp, 26 predicted proteins | sample 9269411 | NCBI WGS metagenome assembly JAESFN01 (sample SAMN14505399, study PRJNA617100) | algae metagenome | isolation source: Iphinoe sp. HA4291-MV1 and co-occurring heterotrophs from trail next to... | place: USA: Maunawili Falls, Hawaii | collected 2009-07-25
CGGCAGAATCCAAACTTTCTCGAAGAACTCCTTCTTCGGTCCGTAGAAACGCGCCATCAGCTCGAACTTGCGCGCCGGATCGGTCGGCACCCAGTTCGCCTCCTTGCCCGCCGGCGCCTTCGGTCCGAACCAGATGTCGATCGAGCCGTCGACATTCTTCGGCATCTCGGCAATCTGCGAGGAGCGACTCGCCCGCGGCATGTTCTTGATCAGCGCGTGCGTCTCCCGGTCGTAGGCCGTCACCGACCAATACTGCTCGACCGGTGCGTTGGGCGGCACCGTCAAACGATAGGTCTTGCTGCCGTCGAAGGCGTCGCCGTCCTTGTCGCGGATCGAGATCAGGTAGAATTGCCCGGCGCCCAGCCGCTTGATGCCGATGTAAGCATAGCTGTAGGCCATGCCGCGGTTGTCGACCGGATAGACATTGGCATCGGCATATGCGTCCTGCGCCGCCTTGACCATGTCGGGCGGCGCCGGAAACGTCCAGCGGCTGGTTGGCGAGAAGAAGGGTGGCAGGCCCGCGTTGTATTTCGCCTCCAGCAGCGCATGCGCCTCACGCGCGGCCGATGCGAACTGCACCTGGGTGGCATCGCTTGGATTGAACGGCTTGCCCTTCTCGATGCCGAGCGAGCGGAGCGGATCGATCATCGTGCGGTCGCGCTGGAGCCACGGCTCGCTTTGCACGATTCGGTCGAGGCCCTGGAAGAAGCTCGCGTCGTAACGGATGGTCGAGTCGAAATCGACGTCCTTCACATCGGTGAAGACGGTCGCGGAAGGCTTCGCCGCCTGCGCCAGCGGATAGACCTTCAACCGCTTCCCATAGGCGATGGACGCCTGCACATCGGCATCGCTGTGGCTCTTCAGGTTCGCGCGGAACAGCATGTAGCCGCCGAACGTGTCGGATTGCAGCGGCATATAGCCGTCGGGCGGCGCGCCTTTGTGGTCGGGCGGCAGAACGAGATACTTGCCGCCCTTGCCCTTGTCGGCGCCGAGCAGGCCCGCATCCTCCAGCGGCATCTGCCAGACGGTGACGATGTTGGCGTTGAACGATCCGTTGGCGTCTCCGGGCGGCAGATCGAGCACCACCGGCCCGTCCTTGGTGTTGAAGAACACCATGAAGTAGAGCGCGTCGGGGTTGGGCGTCAGCGTCTGGTTCTTCGAGTCGAGCGGGCCGCCCCAATAAATGACCTGGCCAACCTTGCCGCTTGTTTTGGTCAGCATCTGCTGGAGCATCAGGTCGTAGTTGACCGCCGGCATGCCCCAGATCACCGCCTCGACGGCGCGGCGCTCGATGAGGCGCCGGTTGAGATCGTCCGTGCCCACTTCCGCAGAGTGGGCCGCCGACCCCATCACGCCCAGCGCGAGTGTCGCAACCAGAGCTCTTTTCACGGTCACCTCCCTGCGGTTCGACGGCACGTCCGTCAGACCGACCTACGCCTCGGCATGGCTGTGCCGGCGCAGTCGCAGCGAGAACGAGACGAGCAGCGCCCCGTACACGATCGCGTAGGCGCCGATGACGAAGATCAACGCGAGCGCGCCCGCACCCGGCATCGCGAGCATCACCAAGCCGAAGATGACCGACAGGACGCCGCCGGCAATCAGCAGCCATTCGCCCTCGATCTCGTGGCGCAGTTTGATGGCGCCGATGACCTGCATGACCCCGACCGCGATCGCCCAACCGGCGATGAAGAACAGCAGGACGAGCGCGGTGAGGCCCGGCCACAGGAAGGTGAGGACGCCGGCGGCGATACCGAAAACGCCCAGGATCGCCAGCCACCAGCGCGGCGCCGGATCGCCGCCCTTGATCGCGGCGATGATCGCAAGCACGCCGTCGACCAGGGCGAACGCGCCGTAAAAGAGCACCAGCGTGACCAGGGTCAGCCCCGGCCAGATGAACGTCAGCACACCGAACAGGATGGCACACAATCCGCGCAGCAGCAGCAGCCACCAGTTCTGGGCCAGGGCATGCAGCAGCAGGCCCGGGGGGTTCATTGGGATGTGTTCGGAGGCGGTCATGACAGTTCTCCTTGGTCAATCGCCGAAAGCTTATGAGGTCGGTAAAGCGCTCTCACGTTGCCGCTCGCGCACGTCTTCGAGATCGCGCTCGAGAAAGTAATTGAGAGCCGTGCGGATGACGGCAATGGCGCCGAGCCGTCCGATGTCATCCCAGGACGGGGTGATCGATGTCTCGATGATGTCCGCGGCAAGCTGGAAGGTCAGGCCCGCCACCAGCCACCGCGCGTATCTGAGCCAGACGTCGCGGCGCTCGTGGCCGGTCGGAGACGAGAGCAGGACCTTGGTCCCCGAGAAGAACGCCTCGACCGTGCCGACGAAGATGATGATCAGCGCCATCGCATCGATCAGGACGATGGCGTGCTCCGTCGCGAAAATGAGCCAGCTCTTCATGGGCCACGCACCGCCACGGACGGCGACCCGGCATCCGCCATCGCCGCGAACCCGTCCAGGCCCGATTTGCCGGCGGGCTGTGGCCGAATTGACCTTGGACGGCCGGCGCGCCCATGCAACCCTGAGGAGGGGAAAGGGGTTTTACGGGGGATAGTGAGATGGCTTTCGACCCAACGCCCGCCAGCGGCGGCGGCGAGCCACGCGAGCCGTGGTGCGCGAGCTGCAAGGCGCCGATCACTAGGGACGAACGCAGCGTGCGCGTCCATTTCGACAACGACCCTCATGGCTTTCATGGTCTGAGCGGCGAATATCACGAGGCCTGCGGCAAGCCGTTCGCGTCGATGGCCCGCGTGATCAACCTGAACTGGCTCGGCCGGTTCTGATCGGGGTGTCATCCTGCGACTCCTGAAACGCCGGACGACGAAAAGCATTCTTCGCCGCCCGGCCTTCATGCTCGCTTAGTGCATTCCCCCTCCGGCGGAGTCTTTCATCTTTTCCATCACCTGATCCACGCTGAAGCTGGCCGCTTTCTGCCGCGGCGGGAACTCCTTGAACGTCTCGAGGAATTCCGCCACGCCCGCCTGCGCGGGAACCAGTATGAACACGTGATCGAGCAGCCAGTCGTAGTAGGTGTTGGATGTGATGTCCGCGCGCTCATAGGGATCGGTGCGCAGGTTGAAGATCTTGGGGACCCGCAGCGCTACGAAAGGCTCCGCCCAAATTTGCAACGTGCCGCGGGCGCGCTGCTCCAGGAACGCCACCTTCCAGTTGTCGTAGCGCAGGCAAGCGAGATCACCGTCATCCGTGAAGTATAGGAACCCGATCCGGCTTCTTGGCTTTTCCGGTGAAGAACGGCATGAGGCTGAAGCCATCGAGGTGAACCTTGAACTTTTTGCCGTTCGCCTCGACACCACCCTTCTTGAGCTTTTCCTTGATGCTCGGGTCTCCGGCCGCGTCGACGATGGTCGGCAGCCAGTCGAGATGGCTGACGATGTCGTTGACAACCGTCCCGGGCTCGATCACGCTCGGCCAGCGCACCAGGCAGGGCACGCGGTAGGCGCCTTCCCACATCGAATTCTTTTCGCTGCGGAACGGCGTCATGCCGGCGTCCGGCCAGGAATTCATATGCGGGCCGTTGTCGGTGCTGTACATCACCATCGTGTTGTCGGCGATGCCGAGCTCGTCGAGCAGGTCGAGCATTTCGCCGATATGCTTGTCATGCTCGATCATGCAGTCGTGGTATTCGGACTGCCAGCGTCCCGCCTGGCCGCGAATGCGGCCCTCGATATGAGTGCGGAAGTGCATGTGTGTGGTGTTGAACCAGACGAAGAAGGGCTTGTCGTCCTTCGCCGCCTTCTTGATGAAGTCCTTCGCAGCTTTCAGAAACTCGGTGTCGGCGGTTTCCATCCGCTTCTTGGTGAGCGGACCCGTGTTCTCGATCTTCTGCCCACCCTTTCCGTCGGACCAGCAGTGCAGAACGCCGCGAGGACCGAATTTCTTCTTGAAGTTGGGGAAATCCTTGTCAGTTGGGTAGTCAGGCAGCTCCGGCTCCTCTTCGGCATTGAGGTGATAAAGGTTGCCGAAGAACTCGTCGAAGCCGTGCATCGTCGGCAGATGCTCGTCACGATCGCCGAAATGGTTCTTGCCGAACTGGCCGGTCGCATATCCCATCGGCTTGAGCAGCTCCGGAATGTTCGGGTCTTCGGCCCGCATCCCGAGTGGGGCGCCGGGCAGGCCGACCTTTGTGAGGCCGGTTCGCAGCCCGCACTGCCCGGTAATGAACGACGCACGGCCCGCCGTGCAGCTCTGCTCTCCATAATAATCGGTGAAGAGCGCTCCCTCCTCTCCGATGCGGTCGATATTGGGGGTCCGGTAGCCCATCAACCCTTTGGTGAAGATGCTCAGGTTCGCCTGGCCAATATCGTCACCCCACAAGATCAAGAAGTTGGGTTTCCCGCTCTTCCCGTTTTTCGCGGCCTTCGCCATACGCAGCACTCCTTTGTCTATCCGCTCGGTTACCTACGCTCGCTCTAGTCCTTCGGCATAAGCCTCTCGACGATCTGATCGACGCTGAAGCTCGCCGGCTTCTGGCGCGGGGGAAATTCCTTGAAGCTTTCGAGCCATTCGTGAACGACCGCCTGTGCCGCGTACTGGTACGGGACGTGCTCCACGAACCAGTCATTGAACTTGAAGCTGTCCTCGCCGCACTCGAAGGGATCGGCGCGGAGATCGAACATCTTGGGAATGCGCAGCGGCGACAGCGGCTCCCGCCAGACGTCGATTCCCTTCGCGCGCTGCTCGGCGAAGACGATCTTGAACTGATTGATGCGCAGCGCCATCAGGTCGCCGTCATCGCTCCAGTAGAGGAAGCCCTTGCGCGGCGACTCTTTCTCCTTGCCGGAGAGGAACGGCATCAGGTTGTAGCCGTCGAGGTGAACCTTGAAGCTGGTGTCGCCGATCTTGTAGCCCTTCTTCACCTTCGCAACGAGATCGGGCTCTCCGGCCGCCGCGGCAAACGTTGGGATGAAGTCCTGCAGGGAGCAGATGTCGTTGATGACGCGGCCTGGCTCGATCACGCCCGGCCAGCGCATGACGCACGGCACGCGCCAGCCGCCTTCCCAGTTGGTGTCCTTCTCGCCGCGGAACGGGGTCGTGCCGCCGTCCGGCCAGGACATCACCTCGGCGCCGTTGTCGGTGGTGAAGACGATGATCGTGTTGTCCGCAATGCCGAGGTCGTCGAGCTTCTTCAAAAGCTGGCCGATGTAGCCGTCGAGCTCCACCATCCCGTCGGGGTACAGCCCATGTCCGGTCTTGCCGACGGATGACGGCTTCAGATGCGTGAAGACGTGCATACGCGTCGTGTTGAAGTAGCAAAGCCAGGGCGCGCCTTCCTTGCTCTTACGGTCAATGAAGTCGAGCGCCGCAGAAAGGAACTCCTCGTCGACCGTCTCCATGCGCTTGCGCGTCAGCGGCCCGGTGTTCTCGATCGTCTGCTTGCCCACCTTGCCGAATACCGGATCGACGGTCGTGTCGTCCTTGTCGGTGGCTTTGCATTTCAGCACACCGCGCGGACCGAATTTCTTCCGGAAGTTCGGGTCCTTCGGGTAGTCCGGGTATTCGGGCTCCTCTTCGGCATTGAGGTGGTAGAGGTTGCCGAAGAACTCGTCGAAGCCGTGCACCGTCGGCAGGTGCTCGTTGCGGTCGCCGAGATGGTTCTTGCCGAACTGGCCTGTGGCGTAGCCGAGATTCTTGAGGAACTGAGCAACGGTCGGGTCCTCGGCCTTGAGTCCGAGGGTTGCCCCCGGCATGCCGACTTTGGTCAGCCCCGTGCGGATCGGAGATTGTCCGGTGATGAATGCGGCGCGCCCCGCGGTACAGCTCTGCTGGCCGTAGAAGTCCGTGAAGTTCGCACCCTCTTTGGCGATACGGTCGATATTGGGCGTGCGGTAGCCCATGATCCCGTTGTTGTTGCAGCTTATGTTGAACCAACCGATGTCATCGCTCATGATGAACAGGATGTTCGGCTTCTTCGACTTGCTGTTGCCCGGTGATTTGGCCATGCGACGTACTCCTGAGCTTTCTGCCGCGTTCCTCCCCCCTGTTCCGACCATTCCCTGCAGTTGAGGTTCCCCGTGCCTGCGACTAGCTGCGCATCGCTGCGTCCTCCTCAGCCAAATGGCCCGATCTGAAAAAGCATGCTGCTGATCGCCGCGATGCCGATGACGAGCAGGATCACGGCGGTGACGAGCGTCAGTGACGGCGGAAATTTGCTCTCGCCGTGAATGAGTCCGGCCTCGGTCATTTCCTGGCGAACCTCGCGCAGGCCGAGCATGAACTGCACGTGGTAGACGATGCCGATCACCAGCATCGCGATGCCGAGCGCGACCAGCGCCACGCCGAAATTGCGCGCAGGCCCGGCACCGGTCACCATCGCCTGGTCCCGCAACTTCTGGAAAACCTGGTAGATCGTGAAGCCGAAGCTGATCAGCGACAATGAGGTACGGATCACCGACATCAGGGTGCGGTCCGCACTCATGCGCGTGCGCTGGAACGACATGCCCGTGCGGCGCGCCGACAGCTCGACATTGATGTCGTCCGACTTCAACGGTCGCGTGACGCGCGCTTCGGTCATGACGCGGCGCCCCCGCGATGCGCGAACCACCAGCGCGCGACGATCTCGACGATCCAGCGGAAGACGAAGTACGGAACCACCGCCAGCAGGATCGCGATCACCGCGGCTTCCGCCGGATAGAAGGTGCCGAGCTGCTTGAGCTGGTAGATGACGTCCATGCTGACGCCGAGCAGCAGAATGCGCGCGACCGACGTCAGCCCTTCGCTCAGGCGGCCGGCCTGTTGTGCCGGGTCGCGCCACGCGGACCAGAAAAACGATTTATGCCCGCCGTGGGCATCCTTGATGCCGTCGTGCAAGGCCGCAACCGCGGCCATGGTCGGCTGCAGGACGAAGCGGAACGTCATCGGCCCGCCGAAGCGGGCGAACATGTCGCCCCAGAAGCGCTGGCGAACCTCGAGAGAGAAGCCGTGCCAGAGCAGGCCGACGACCAGCAATGCGGCCGTCAGGGCGACAACCACCCATGTGAAAACCGTGGGGCCGCCAGAGTGCGTATCGGTTGCCATAGCCCCGCTCACCCTCTGCTTTCGGGCCGGCCGCCGGACGGCAGCCGCATGACGCACCGAAATCCGACATGGCTGGTTGACGTATCGACGGGCTCAGGGTGCCGCGGCCGGCCGATAGCGCCGGCAGTAGTTGGGCGCGCACAGGTGAGAGCCGCCTTTCAGCACTTTTCGCGGAATTTTGATCTTCGGCTGGCAGGGGTCGTAGCTCTGGTCCTCGCGGCCGCCACGCGGGTTCTCGGGGATGCAGCAGGCCTTGGGCGCATCGGCCTCGTGCTTGGGCACGTACCAGTCGCTGGTCCACTCCCACACATTCCCGATCATGTCGTAGAGGCCGTAGCCATTCGGCGGAAACGCCTCGACCGGCGATGTCCCTTCGAACTTGTCCTCGGCCTTATTCTCGATCGGGAACTGCCCCTGCCAAGTGTTGGCCATGTGTCGGCCGCCTGGCGTGAGCTCGCTCCCCCAGGCAAACTCCGCGTCCTCGAGCCCGCCGCGCGCCGCGAGCTCCCACTCGGCTTCCGTCGGCAGGCTTTTGCCGGCCCACGTCGCATAGGCCAGCGCATCCCGGTAGGCGATGTGGACCACCGGATGATCGTCGAGCCCCCGGATCCAGCTCCCGCGGCCTTGCGGGTGGCGCCAGTTGGCGCCGAACGTGAAGCTCCACCATTGCGACCAATCGCGAAGATCCCCGACGCGATCCGGCCGTTTGAAGACCAGCGAGCCCGCCTTCAGCATGTGCGGCAGGGCGCCAGGATAGTCCTTCGGGTCGGGCGGAATTTCCGCGAACGTCACATATCCGGTTGCATCTACGAAGGTGCGGAACTGCCGGTTGGTCACCGGGGTCCGGTCCATCCAGAACCCGTCCACGGTGACGCGGTGCGACGGCGCCTCCTCCGGGTAGTGCGAATCCGATCCCATGCGGAACGTGCCGCCGGGAACGTGAACCATGTCGAAGGAGGCGGGTCGGCCTTCCACTGCCGGCTGGCGAATGTCCGGTTCAGACGACCTGAGCGCGTGCAAGGGTCCACTCATTGGTGAGTTGTACAAGCCGGCGCAGCACGACCTTTTCGGTCTTTGAGGCCGCCAAGCAGCAGGTCAAATTAAGGGGGGCACCTTGCTGGGAAATCCCCCGATCCGCTGCGCAGTTCCGGCAAAAACCATTTACGAAAACTTGAACACGAATTGCGCCGGGGAGCTTTCTTGGTTTTTCACACCTGCGTGCTCAGGACGCCGTCAACCACGTCCGGCATCGTTCGCGATGCCCTTTCACCGACCCCCTCGCGCCCGCACCCAGCGCGGTCAGAACTTGCCGTGCTTGAGATAGGCGTCCTGCGGGTCGGCGCCCGCGCGCAAGGCGCGCCGCATCTCCGATTCCGTGCTGATGCAGGCTTCCGTCCGGCCGATGACCTCCTCGGCATCCGCCTTGGGAATGACGACGATGCCGTCGCGATCGCCGAGGATGTAGTCGCCCGGAAAGAGCGTCACCGTTCCGATCGTGACCGGAACGTCAAACGCCTCCGGCCGCCACGCCGCGACGATGTCGATCGGTGTCGTGTAGCGGCAGAACACCGGAAATCCCTGGCCCACGATCAGCTCGGTATCGCGACACCCGCCGTCGATGATGCAGCCGAGCACGCCCCGCAGCTTCAAGGTCTCCGCCGACAGCTCGCCCATCAGCGCGCGCACGTCGTCCTGCGGCTGGATCACCAGCACATGGCCGCTGCGCGCCTTGGACAGCAGGCCGGTCCACTCGAGAAGAGACGTATGGGCGTCGATCGTCGGATCGGGTCGGCCGCGCACGGTAAAGACCGGCCCCGCCATCCGGCTCCCGGTTGTCAGGCCGGCGATCGTGCGTGGCAGCACGCCGGGGCGAAGTCCCATATCCCGCATCACGTCGTAGACGGCACCCGAATAGCAGCGGCTCAGCCGCTCAGAGAGCGAGGTCATGGCGTTTCCTCATGAGGCGACCGTTTCGGATGACGGAGTTTCATTTTGCGACGTGGCGATGCCACTCTTGCATGTATTCTTTCGCCTGATGTTCAAACATCAGACGACGGCGTGACAAGCCTCGAGAGGGCGCATCCGTGACGAATTTGAAGACGCCACATCCCTTCCACGGCGTTTATCCCGTGCTCTACGCATTCTACGACCGCTCCGGCGCCATCGATGTCGAGGCCATGCGCCGGCAGGTCGAGCACTGCATCGGCGCCGGCGCGCACGGCCTGATGATCTTGGGCTTGGTCACCGAGGTCAACAAGATGGACGTGACCGAGCGCCTGGCCGTGGCCGAGTTGGTCGGCGAGCTGAACGGCGGCCGCCGGCCCTATGCCGTCACGGTCGGCGAGCCCTCCATCGACGGCCAGATTGCCTTTGCCCGCAAGGCGCGGCGCGCCGGCGCCGATTGGGTCATCCTGCAACCGCCGGCGGCGCGCGGCGGCGGCGAGGCGGAGCTGCTGCGCTTCTTCGGGCGGATCGCGGACGCGCTGGATTTTCCGGTCGCCATTCAGCACAACCCGTTCAATCTCGATGTCTGGCTGTCCGTCGAAAGCATGGTCACCTTGCACACCCAGCATCCCAACGTCACGGTGCTGAAGGGAGAGGGCACTGCCATCGAGACGGAGCGGCTGGTGCAGGCGACCGGCGGCTCCCTCGCCGTCTTCGGCGGCCATGGCGGCATCGAATATCTGTCCGTGCTCCGCGCCGGTGCGGCCGGTCTCATCCCGGCGCCGGATTGCCTGCCCGTCCAGGTCCGCATTTACGAGCACTTCCGAACCGGAACCCCGGAGGCGCTGGCCGAGGCCGAGCGATTGCACAAGGAGGTGCTGCCGCTGATCGTCTTCATGATCCGGTCGATCCCAGCGCTGCTCTGCTACGGCAAGCGGTTCATGGCCAAGCGGCTGGGTCTGGGCGAGGTCGTCGATCGCGCGCCCGCGATCGCCCCGACGGCCTACGGCATCGCCGAGATGGAGCGGCTTTTCGCGGCGCTGGAGGCTCTCGAGCGCCGCGAGCGCCTCGCCGTGGGCGTTTGATCGGCGCCACCCCCACCTTGCCGTTGCCCACAGGCGCGCGGCAACGCGGGCCTGGACGCTCACGCGAATATGAGCAAGCGTCGCGCCATGGAATATTCGGTCTACATCGTCGAATGCGCCGACGGCACGTACTACACGGGCATCGCCACGGACGTTCAGCGCCGGCTCCTGGAGCACAATGGCGCCGGCGGCAAGGGTGCGCGCTACACAGCGGCCCGCTCCCCCGTCTCCCTGGTCTACGAGGTGCGGTGCGCATCGCGGTCCGCCGCGCTCAAGGAGGAGGTCCGCATCAAGCGGCTGACCAGGGACCAGAAGCGCACGCTGATCTCCACGCCGCCTGGCGCGGATGCCACGGGCCCATGATCGCATCCGAGGAAGCCTTCGACGCCATCGTCCTCGGAGCGGGCGCCGCCGGGCTGATGTGCGCGCTGACAGCGGGGCAACGTGGCCGCAAGGTCGTCCTGCTCGAGCATACCAACAAGGTGGGAGCAAAGATCCTGATCTCGGGCGGGGGGCGCTGCAATTTCACCAACCTCGATGCGGCGCCCGAGCGCTTCCTGTCCGGCAACCCGCATTTCTGCACCTCGGCGCTGCACCGCTACACGCAAGCCGATTTCATCGCCCTCGTTCGTCGTCATGGCATCGCCTATCACGAAAAGACGCTGGGCCAGTTGTTCTGCGACGGCTCGGCACGCGCCATCGTCGCCATGCTGCTCGAGGAGTGCGCCCGCGGCGGCGTCGACATCCGGCTGGGAGAAACCGTTTCGAGTGTCACTCGGACCGAGCGGTTCCACGTCGAGACCAACACGGGCCGCTTCACCGCCGCGGCGCTCGTGCTGGCGACCGGCGGCCTCTCCATCCCGAAAATGGGCGCGACCGGGCTGAGCTACGACCTCGCCCGCCAATTCGGCTTGCGCGTTTCGCAACCACGGCCCGGGCTCGTGCCGTTCATTGCCGCAGCACCGAGCATGGGCATCGGGCCCAACCTTGCCGGCGTATCCCTCGACGCGGTGGCAACCTGCGGCAAACAGAGCTTCCGCGAAAAGATGCTGTTCACGCATCGCGGACTGTCCGGCCCGGCGATCCTGCAAATCTCCTCCTACTGGCGCGAGGGGAACGCCGTCACGCTCGACCTGCTGCCCGATCACGATGCAGCGGCGTTTCTGATGGAACGCAAACGGACGCGACCCAAGACATCCCCGCAAACCGTCATCGCCGAGATCATGCCGGCACGCCTGGCGCAGGTTCTGACGGCGGCCCATCTGCCGGCCGGGGAGCTCGCCAACATCTCCGACCGGGCCCTGGCCGCCTTTGCCGCTCACCTGAAACAATGGAGCATCGTCCCGGAGCGCACCGAAGGGTACGCCAAGGCCGAGGTGACGCTTGGGGGCATCGACACCCGCGACGTGTCGTCGAAGACCATGGCCGCACGCCACGTGCCCGGCCTCTATGCGATCGGCGAGGCTGTCGACGTCACCGGCTGGCTGGGCGGCTACAATTTTCAGTGGGCCTGGTCCAGCGGTTGGTCGGCCGGACAGGCCATCTAGAGCGCTTCCGGAAAAGTGTGAAGCCCAAGGGAAAAGCCCAGGGGTCGTTCCGCGACTCAACGAAGAGCGGAATGACCCTAGCCCGCATCCTCAGCCGCCCTTCGGGCAGGCCTTGTAGCCGAACCGTTGGATCATATCGCGGCCCGATATGGTGTGAAACGCCGGGCTCTCCATGACGTGATTGGCCGCGAGATAACTGCGCAGTTTGGCGTTGTAGGAGTTCACCATGCGGCTGGTCGCCAGGGCGTTGTCGCCGGCGTGGAACAAGAGCCGTGCACCAGACTCGATGCACACGTTGCGCACCGCCAGGAACATGGTGCATGCCGACTGGCAATGGCCGGTGATCCGGAATAGCTCACCCGATTGATCGTAGCGCTGGACATCCACGGCAAAATCTTTCGTTCTCCCACCCTTCCCATAGCCCGCGGACGATGCCGCGAAGGCCGGTGCGGAGAAGCACGCGACGACTGCGCCCAGCACGAGGGCACGTCCTGCACGCATCATGGTTGTCCCCTTCTCTGGTGAATTCCGCACCGTACTCGCGCTAACGAGACGCGCTGTGCCGCGAGGAACTGACAGGCCGTGCGGGAGGGAGCACGGCGCGAGCCGCGACGTGCTGCGGCTCAGAGCCAGAGCACCTTGCGTCGCAAATCGAGATCGTCGCGCAATGCCTTGGACTCGCCCGTCCATTGCACCTGGCCGCGCTCCAGCGCAACCGTGCGATCCGACAGCGCCAGCGCCAGGTCGAGATGATGATCGACGATGATGATCGCCACCTCCCGGCGCAGCTTGTCGAAGCTCTCGAACAACTGCTCGACCACCGCCGGGGCGAGGCCCTCGAAAGGCTCGTCGAGCAGCAGGATGCGGATGTCGCCGGACAGAGCGCGGGCGACGGCGACCATCTGCTGCTCGCCACCGGACAGAAAATCGGCCGGCGTCTGCAGGCGATCCTTGATGCGCGGGAAGTACTCCAGAATGCGGTCGAGATCCCACCGCACGCCGATGCCGGTCTGGCGTTTGAGCCGGCCGAGCTCGAGGTTGTGGGCCACCGTCATGCCGGCGAACAGGCCGCGACCCTGCGGCACGTAGCCCACACCGAGGCGCGCGGTCCGGGCCGACTGCAGCCGCGCGATCTCCACGCCGTCGAGCGTGATGCTGCCCGTCGCCGGCGGCGCGATGCCGACGAGGGATTTGAGCAGCGTCGACTTGCCGGCACCGTTGCGCCCGAGCAGCGCCACCACCTCGTGCTCGCGCACATCGAGAGAGACATCGCTCAGGATGTGGCTTTTGCCGTAGAACGTATTGATCTGGTCGAGCACCAGCAGCGGCTTGGCTTCGGCGGCGCTGACCCGTTCCTTCGCGGCCACATGCGCGGCGCCCGATCCGATGTAGACCTCCTGCACGTGCCGGGACGTCCGCGCATCCGCCACCGTGCCGTCGAGCAGCACGCCGCCCTCGTTCATCACCGTCACGTGGTCGGCGAGGCGGAACACGCGATCGATATCGTGCTCCACCAGCAGCACGGGAACGTCCGCCGACAGCGTCTTGACGAGGCCGCCGATGCGCTCGCGCTCCGCCGTGGCCAGGCCCGCCAGCGGTTCATCCAGCAGGAGCAGGCGCGGCCGGGTGGCGAGCGCCAGCCCCATGTCGACCAGCCGCTGGCCGCCGTACGACAAGGCGCCCGCTTCCGCGCTTTCGATGCCATCGAGGCCGAGATAGGAGATCAGGGCGGCCGTCTCCGCCTCGATCTGCGCGATCGAGCGCGCCGGCGTCCAGAGATCGAACCGGCGGGGGTGGCGCGCCTGCACGGCAAGGCGGATGTTTTCCGCGATCGGCAGGGTCGGAAACAGGTTGGTGATCTGGAACGAGCGCCCAATGCCGGCGCGGCAGATTTCCTCGGGCGGCAGGCCGGAAATGTCACGCCCCCCGAGCCGGATCGTCCCGGCATCCGGCGGAAACAGGCCCGAGACCAAATTGAACGCGGTGGTCTTGCCGGCGCCGTTCGGCCCGATCAGCGCATGCAGCGTGCGGTCACGCACGGCGAAGGTCACGCCCTGGACGGCTTTGATGCCGCCGAAATGCTTCACCAGGCCGTCGGCCGTCAGAACCGGCCCGTCGGCATGAGCCGTGGGCTTCAGAAACTCCGGCAGCGGCACATCGCCGATCCGCCGGCCAGCCATCGCCGCCGCTTCTACCGCCGTCTTGCGGAACGGCGCGAGAAGGCGCCCGGCGACGCCGACCAGCCCGGTCGGCGAGAACAGGACGAACCCGATGAACAGCAGGCCGAACCACAACAGCCAGTTCTCGGTAATGCCCGAGAGGTAGTCCCGGAAGATCACGAAGAACAGCGCACCGAGCGCGGGCCCGAGAAAGGACCGCATGCCACCGATCACCACCATCGCCAGCAGCTCGCCCGAGAACGCGACCGAGATCGGGTCCGCCGAGGTCATGCGGTTGTTGAACAGCAGCAGGCAGCCGGCAAGCCCCGTGAGCGTGGCCGATAGCGTGAACGCGACGAGCTTGTACCGGTTGGTCGGATAACCGATGAACCGCGCCCGCTGCTCGTTCTCGCGGATGGCGATCAGCACATGGCCCACCGGCGAGCGGTGGAAGCGCCAGAGCAGGGCGACGACCACGAACGCCAGTGCCGCAACCACACCATAGAACGTCGTGTTGGTCTCGAGCCGCAAGCCGGCGATATCCGGCCGCACGATGCCACCGAGGCCGTTCTCGCCGCCGGTCACCGACGTCCAACGGAAGGCCACGACGTACATCATGGCGGCGAGCGCCATCGTCAGCAGCGAGAAGTAGACGCCCCGGCGACGCAGGATCAGGTAACCGAACGTGACGGCAATGAACGCGACCGCGGCCAGTGCCGACAGAACCGGCAGCACCATTGATCCCGGCGTCAGCTCCCGCTGGACAAGGGCGGCGATATAGGCCGCAAGCCCGAACCAGGCGCCGTGGCCGAACGACACCAGCCCCGTGTAGCCGACGAGGATATTGAGCGCCATGCAGGCCATGGCGAAAATGACGACCTCGGTCGCCGAGGTCACCCCGAGGCCGAGGCCGTGCAGCACGAACGGCAGCGCGACGAGCGCGGCCGCAGCGATCAGCAGTGGGGAACGGTCGCCCATGACGCCGCCTCACTCGAACCGCTGGATGCGTTCGCCGAACAGTCCGCGCGGTCGGAACAGCAGGATCAGCATCATCAGCAGGTAGATGGCTGCCGTGGAGAACGCCGTGTAGCCGAAGGCGATGATCAGGCCCTTGACCAGTCCGACCAGCAGCGCCGCCACCACCACGCCCCAGAACGAGCCGAGCCCGCCGATCACCACGACGACGAAGGCGGGCGTGATGATCTCCTGTCCCATCGCTGGGTGGACGGCATAGATCGGCGCCAGCAGCACGCCGGCGAGCCCGGCCAATCCGATGCCGAGCGCGGCGACGCCGGCCATGTAGGGCTCGAGCGAGATGCCGAGCGCACCGACCATGTCCGGATTCTGTACGCCGGCCCGGACCACCCGCCCGAACGCGGTGCGATTGAGCAGCACCCACAATCCGGTGACACACACCGCGGCGACGACGAGCAGGATCGTGCGGTAGTAGGAATAGCTGAAATCACCGATCCGCACCTGGCCGCGCAGAGCTTGCGGAATAGCGAAAGACAGTGGTGCCGCGCCGTAGATCCATCGCAGCGTCTGCTCCGCCACCATGGCCAGCCCGAAAGTCAGCAGCAGCGAGAGGATGGGGTCGGCGCGATAGAATCGGCGAAACAGGAAACGCTCGATCAGCACCCCGAGCAGCGCCACGGTGACCGGCGCCACCACGAACGCGCCACCGAAGCCCAGATAGTCGGCCAGCGTCACCGTGAGGTAGGCACCGATCGCGAAGAAACCGCCATGGGCGAGGTTGACAATTCCGCCGAGGCTGAAGATCAGCGAGAGCCCGAGCGCGATCAGCAGATAGTAGACGCCGTCGAGCAGGCCGTTCAGCACCTGCTGCACTAGCAGTGTCGTCGTCACGGGGAGAGCTCCGGCGGGTCGCGCAAGCCTCGGGAGGAGCGGTGTCGCGCCCCTCCCGAGGCCACAAGCGTTCAGGCGTCAGGCCACCCGACCCTCACGTCATCTTGCAGGCGTTCTCTTCAGGCGTGGCCGCAATGGCCTCGAGCGGCTCGTTGGGGCCGGGCACCGGCGCGCTCGGCTTGTAGATGTCCCACTGGTTCTTCAGCTCGTTGGCCTTCAGCGCCTCGACCGCATACATCTCGTGCATGAGCTGGTGGTCGTACTTGCGGAAATAGCCCTCGCGCGTCTTGAGCAGGTCGAACTTCGGCTCCTTCTCGAGATGCTCGATGATCGTCGTCGCCTCGATCGACTTCGCATCGTTCATCGCCCGGGTGAGGATCTTGAGCGCGACGTAGTCGCCCCACGCCTGGTTCTCCGGCGGCTTCTTGTAGCGGGCGGTGAAGTCGGCCACGAACTTCTTGGAGCCGGCCGTGTCGATCAGGTGATGCCACACCAGCGGCCAGGTGCCGAAGAAGTTGCCCTTGCCGGCACCCCACGCCACCGCGGTGTCGAAGCCGAACCCGGCCACCGGAAACTCCAGCCCGAACTCGGAATACTGCTTGAGGAAGTTGGTGATCTGGTTGCCGGCGAGGTTGGACACCACGAGGTCCGGCTTGCTGTCCTTGATCTTGGTGAGGATGGTGGAAAAGTCCGAAAAATCGGTCGGCACCAGCTCGTCCGCCGCGAACTGTCCGCCGTTCTGCTCCATGAACCGCTTGGCGACCTTGAGCAGGTCATGGCCGAAGGCATAGTCCGCGGTCAGCGAATACCACTTCTTGCCCTTGACCATGTTGGCGGCCAGCAGCGAGCGCCCGACCGTCTTCACGTACATCGAGTTCTGGCTCTCGACGTGGAACATGTACTTGTTGCAGTTGGAGCCGCGCAGTGCGTCGGAATTGCCGCCGGTATTGACGAAGAGATTCTTGGTGCGCTGCGCCACCTGCGCGATCGTCAGGCACGACGCCGAGGAGATTTCCCCGACGATACACGCCACCTTGTCGCGTTCGATCATACGCTCGGCCTTGGTCGAGGCGGTCTGGGGATTGACCGAATCTTCCTTGATGAGCTCGATCTTGCGCCCGAGCACGCCGCCGGCGGCGTTGATCTCGTCGGCTGACATGTCGGCTGCCATCACGGCGTAGTCACCGAGCACGCCGAGGAACCCGGTGCGCGGGGTCAGATGCCCGATCTTGATCACGTCCGCCTGTGCGCGGCTGATGGCCGGGAAACCCAGGATGCCGGTGGCCAGTGCCGTGCCGGCCCCTGTAGCGCCCACGATGACCTGGCGCCGCGATACGCTCTTGCGCGTCGTCATTACTGCTTTCCTCCGGGTATTTTTTGTTTGCAGCCCAGCATTGAGCCAATCGCCAGCGGCGTCAACGCGCGACCGCAGCGGTACCCGGAGCGGTGTCATCCTTCCATGTGATGATCACCCAACTCGCGGGAACGGTTGGCACGTGGCCAACCGACCGTGGATCGGGCAGAAAATCTCAATAGAATCATAGTGCTCGCATGGACCAACCGTAAGGTTGCCCAGGCGGCCGGGAACCCGGAGGCACAGCGTGGCCCTCTATACCTATCGGCACCTCGCGAACACGGACACGGGCCTCCTCAAAGGCATGCTGCGCGTATTCGCAGAGGCCTTCGCAGACGTGGCGACCTATCAGCATGCCCTACCCAGCGACGCCTATCTGTCCCGGCTGCTGAGCAAGGAGCACTTCATCGCAGTGGCCGCACTGAACGGCGAGAACGTCGTCGGCGGCCTTGCCGCCTACCAATTGGACAAGTTCGAGCAGGATCGGCGAGAGATCTACATCTACGATCTCGCCGTCCTGGAAGGGCATCGGCGCAAGGGTGTCGCCACCGGAATGATCAACGCACTCCGCAGGATCGCCGCGGAGCGCACTGTCTACGTCATCTTCGTGCAGGCCGATCTCGAAGATGATCCGGCCATCGCGCTGTACGACTCACTGGGCACCAAGGAGACGGCGCATCACTTCGACATCGCGGTGCGCACAGCAGAAGGAGTTGCAACGGCCCGTCCTGAACCCGCTCGGCCACGCGATCGCTGAGCGGGCGCGTCACGCCGACACCACCGACCGCTGCATCGGGGGTCCATTCAATCAGCCCGTTTGCGGACAGCCTGGCGCTGCCCATGGACGCTCGTTCGCTCAATGGCGGGAACGCGTTTGAATGCAGATGTCGCAATGGAGGTTGTTGGCTTTCCAAGTGCGGTCAGGCGATTGATCAGATCCTCAAGGTGATCGCTGGAGCTGACCACCGCCTTAATTACTGCGCTGTCTTCTCCAGTGACGCGAAACGCCTCCAACACTTCCGGGTGTTTGGCCAAGGAGGATAGCAGCGTTGGGCATTGGCTGCCGGTCGGGACCGCAAGTCGTATGATGGCCGTAATTCCATAACCGAGCAGGTGGGCGTTAACGTCAGCGCGATAACCATCAATCACGCCATCAGCTTCTAGATTCCGGACTCTTTCTGCTACGGCAGGCGCTGTGAGCCCCACTTGTCGCCCCAGTTCAGTGAATGTCAGGCGCCCAGCCCGTTGCAGCGCCTCCAACAGGCGCCAATCGATGGGGTCCAGCCTTGCATTGCTGTCGAAAGATTTTTTCATCCTGCGCTTTCAAATCAATATTTGCATCAATGATCGACTAATGCGCCACCATGGCGGTTTTGCAAAGGGGTCGATATCTTCGAGCTCCTAAAACCGCGTAGTTGGGTGCTCAAGATGCCGCACATCGTGTTGGAGTATTCGAAAAAACTCGAGCAGAGGATCGACTTCTCGAGATTGCTAAAAAAGATGCACGACGTGCTGGGAGGCATGAGTGATTTCGAGTTGGACAGGATCAAGAGCCGATCAATCGGCTATGGCACCTGCTTCGTTGGGAACGACCCCGAACGAACATTTGTCCACGTGACCTTGGTGTTCTCGCAGGGACGCGCCGACAGCGTCCGGGATTCGCTTGGCCGGCACATGCTGAACCTGCTTACTTCGGACGTGTCACCGAAGGGCGTGGCAGTGTCGCGCAGCGTGGAAATTCGCCAGTTTGAGCCTGGCATGTACTTCAACGATTACAAGTCGGCGAGCGTGTCGTGACCTGACAGACCCGAGGGTCGGGAAGCCACCGCCGCCCGCAAGCGTCGTCCCCTCAGCATACGGCGACGAGCATTTTCGCTTGAGTGATCCACTCCAACCGTTGGAGCCGAGGCGCCACCCACATCACTTCGGCGGTGTCGGCGGCGACAGGGATGGGGGGAAATGATTCAGACTTTCAGCGCAATCGCCTCGGCAGAGAGCCGCGCAAACTCCGCGCGCAAACGCGGCGCGGCAAAGTCGAGAAAGGCCCGCACCTTGGGAACCGTCGCGCGTCCCTGCGGCATGAGAAGATTGATGGGCCTGGGAGGAGGCGAAGCATCCTGCAGCAGGAGTTGCAACGACCCGTCCTGGACCCGATCGGCCACGTGATAGGTGAGCAGGCGTGTCACGCCGACCCCGCCGACCGCCGCACCGAGCGCGGCACGCACGCTGTTGACGATCAGGCGCGGCTTGAAATGGACGGAGCGGGCGATGGACCCTCCGGCCGCGGGCGCAAACACCCAGGCATCGCGCCCGAAATCCGTGCAGGCGACAATGCGATGCTTCGCCAGATCGGCGGGCTCGTCGATGCGGGGATGCTGCGCGAGATAGCGCGGCGATGCCACGATCACCGGCCGCACATCCCCGCCGATGCGAACGGCCACCATGGAGGAATCCGGCAGTTCGGCGATGCGCAGGGCCACGTCGATCCCCTCCTCGATCAGGTTCGCGCTACGCGCAAGCAGGACGAGATCGACCGAAACACCCGGGTAGGCCTCGAGGTAGGCATCGACGATCGGGCGGAGGATTTCCTCACCGACGATGGGCGGCGCTGTAATGCTCAGCGTGCCTCGCGGGGCGGCGTGCTCGCCCGTCGCCACCATCTCCGCTTCCTGCAGGTCGACGAGAACGCGGCGGCACGCCGGGGCGTACCGCTCGCCGATCTCGCTCAATTTGATGGCGCGAGTCGTGCGGTGAAGCAGGGGCGCTCCCACCTGCTGCTCGAGAAACGCGATAGCCCTGCTGACCGCGGCCGGGGAGCGGCCGAGCCGCCGCCCCGCCGCGGCGAGGCTCCCCTCGTCGAGTGCGGCGATGAAAATCCTCATCGCGTCGATACGATCCATGCCGCGCCCGAATCCTCTCCGAGCGCCCAAGGTCGGCCATTCACAGGCGATGTTCAAGCTTGATCCACCGCCAGGATCGCCTCGGCGAACGCCGCAGGCGCTTCCTGCGGGAGGTTGTGCCCGATCCCGCCCCGAATGGTCCTGTGCTCGTACCGGGCCGTAAACCTCTTGGCATAGGACGCCGGGTCCGGATGCGGCGCACCGTTGGCGTCGCCTTCGAGCGTGATCGTGGGCACCGCGATGGACGGAAACTGCGCAAGCCGCCGCTCCAGCTCGTCGTACTGCGCTTCACCCGGCGCGAGGCTGAGCCGCCAGCGGTAGTTGTGGATGACGATGGCGACATGGTCCGGATTGTCGAAGGAAGCGGCGCTGCGCTCGAACGTGGCTGCGTCGAACGTCCATTGGGGCGAAGCGGTCTGCCAGATCAGCCGCGCGAACTCCCGGGTGTTTTGCTCGTATCCCGCTCGTCCGCGTTCCGTCGCGAAGTAGTACTGGTACCACCAATCCTGCTCCGCCTTCGGCGCCAACGGCATCCGGTTGACGGCCTGGCTACCGATCAGATAGCCGCTCACCGACACCATCGCCTTGACGCGCTCCGGCCAGAGCGCTGCGATGATATTGACCGTCCGGGCACCCCAGTCGCACCCACCGAGAAGCGCCTTCTCGATCTTGAGGGCATCCATCAGCGCGATGACATCGACGGCGAGCGCCGACTGCTGCCCGTTCCGGGGGGTCGCCTCCGACAGGAAGCGCGTCGGGCCATAGCCGCGCAGATAGGGCACGATCACGCGATAGCCCTTGGCCGCGAGCAGTTGCGTCGCCTCGCCGTAGGTCTCGACATCGTAGGGCCAGCCGTGGAGAAGGATGACGGCCGGTCCGCCGGCGGGGCCGGCTTCGGCGTAGGCGACGTTGAGCACCCCGGCCCTGATCTGCTTCACCGGGCCGAAGGAGCTCGCGCCCTGCGCCGCAGGTGCGAGTCCCTTCCCGGCCGGCTGCGCCGTCGCGAAACCGATGGTTCCCAGTTCCGCGGCCGCCGCGATCAGCGCCGCCGCCCCAATGAGGCGGCGGCGCTCGAGGTTGACACCTTTGTCCATGTCTCGAGCTCCCTGTGCGGGTCTTGCTGGATGCCGCCTAGATCACGGTGATCGTGACGTCGACGTTGCCACTGAGCGCCTTGGAATAGGGGCACGTGCGATGGGCCTCATCCACGAGCGCCTGCGCGACGTCCCGCTCGACCCCCGGCAGGCTGACGTTCAGCCGCGCGCGCAGGAAGTAGCCGCTCTCACCGTGGTTCAAGTCGACCTCGGCGTCAATTTCCGGACCAGCCGGCAGCGTGATCCGCTGACGGCGAGCCGCCAATCCGATCGCGCCCTCGAAGCATGCCGACCACCCGGCCGCCAGGAGCTGCTCGGGGTTGGTACCGGGTCGGCCGGAGCCCGGAGGCGAAAGCCTGATGTCGAGGTTGCCATCGGAGCTGCGGGCAACGCCGTGCTCCCGGCCACCTGTCGTGTGGGTCTTGGCCGTGTACAGCAGCTTGTCGGCCTTCCGGGCCGTTGCCAGTTCGGTCATTGTCGTTGTCCTTTCGAATTGAGGTTGCTCATGAGCGCGCATGGCGCGCCGGTCTTCCGCTAAGCCGCCTGAGCGGCGCCATAGCGCGCCGCGGGGCGGCTCAGGGAAAGGTTCGGGGCGAGCGTCTGCCGGGCCGCCTCATAGGCGTGCCAATCCGCAACGTGCGGCAGCGAAGGAATGGTGACGAGCTCGCCCTGATCGAGGCCGGCAAGCGCCGCGTCCACCAGGTCCTCCGCCCTCATGACGATCTGGCTCGGCAGGTGCTCGACCGAGCCCCCCGCAACGTCCCAGAAATTGGTGGCCGTGGCGCCGGGCAGAACCGCCTGAACGCGGACGTTCTTGTCGGCCAGCTCCTTGTGCAGCGACAGGCTCAAGGCGAGCACGAAGGCTTTCGTTCCGCCGTAGACGCCGTTGAGGAGCTCCGGCGCGATGGCGACGGCCGAGGCGATGTTGACGATCGTGCCGCCGCCGCGCGCGACGAGCGCGGGCGCAACCGCATAGGTCAGCCGCGTGAGCGCCGTGACGCACGCCGTCATGCCACGGAATGAGGCTGTGCCCTATCTCGTGCGCTTCATTCCAGCGATGCTTCTTGATCGGCTCGTCCCCATCAAGAAGAATGCGTTTGCGGTCCGGCAGATAGAGCGCCTTGAGAGAGAATTTGCGAACAGCGTCAATGATCAGCGTCGGCCGATGGAAGACCTGGATGGCCGAGACGCGAATGCGGCTGATCGCTTCGCGAGCGATACCCGGGTCGTGGGCGGTATAGAAGGCCCGATCGAGCTTCAGCAGCTCCCGCACGTCCTCCAGCCGCAACGGGGGCTCGGGATTGCCGAGCCCCCGCAGCACACGTTCGACACGCTGATCGATATCCTGGGCGGCCTTGGGAGGCAGCAGATAGTTCTTCGCCAATGGACCGCCCCGTGTTTTCTCTACTTCTGCTCGCTCAATACGGCCACAAAAGCCTCCAACGCAGCACTTTCCTCAGGTGTGAGAGCCGCAACCGTTTCGGAGCGGGCCGCAAAGCGAACCGCTTCATCGTGCAACCGAACATCTCTCGGAACCGTCAGTCCCGCGATCTGTTGCAGCTTGCCTTGCGGCACCTGAAAATAATTCGCCAATAGGTACACTGTCCTCAACGTCGGCTTATGCCGAGCGTCCTCCTCGATCTCCACCAGCTCCACAATCTCGACATCGGTGTCTTCGGCGAGCTTTTCGAGCGACAAGCCGCGTCGGCGCCGCATCAGATGCACAAATCGACCAAACGCGATGTTCGACTCTTCCAGAGTTTCCGTCATTGACGCATCGCCTTCGAAAACCGGATCGACCGCGAGCAGGCCAGCCCCGATCTCGGCGTCAGCTTCAAGCTGCGCCATACGGAGGCACCATTCCTTCGTGATCTCGATCTTCATGGTTGACGTCCTTTCGCGATGAAGGCCCCCGCTTGCTCCGGTGTCATTTCGAAGTAACGCAAGCCCTCGTAACTCGGATCGATCCCTAAATCAGTCATGCCGCAGGTATTGGCGTAGAAGCTGTTGGCCTGCGGCAGCGAATGAAGGCCGATCCGACCTTTGAACTCCTCTTGTTGGCTCAACGCTATCGCGGCGCGGAGCAAAACGCTGCCAATGCCGCGATAGCGCGGGGGGTTGAACAATTCCGGCCGGTTCCACGGCGCGGCCTCGACAAACTCCACATACACAAGATGCTGCCCTTTCTGGCCGTCGATCCGGCAGCGTTTCGTCGCCGTATCAACGATCATCATGCCTTGCGTAACACCGCCACAGAGGATGCTGAAGCCGGGATGAGCCAGCATGCCCTGCAGTGCAGCGGCCTTCCGGCGCCAATCCCAATGACGGCTCTGCGGCCACAGCCGCCGTTGCACTCCCGCCCTGTGCATCCGCTGGAGGGCCTTGAGCAACTCTGGCGTCCACTCGGCCTCCCAATCGGCAAGCTGCTGCTCCGTGATCGCATCCCACAGCTCAGCCGCCACCAGATGTCCACCGGCGACGTCAAGGAGATGAATCGGACTGACGGTCACCGTCATAGCATCATCACCTCGGCCTTCTCCTTCGTCAGGTCGTCCTCAAAGAACAGCTTGTCGCCCTTCTCAATCCGCGCCTCGACGAGCTGATAAAGCCGCAGTGCCTGGCGCAGCAGCGCCGTCTTGCTCAGATCCTTCTTGGTGCAAAGTTCCTCCAGAACGCGCATTTCGGCGTCCGTGAGATTGAGCGTCATCGTCTTCTTGGTCATGCCGTCTCCTGCTGCAGACAGCTTCCTATATACATGCGCACTACGTAATTTGTCAAGGTATTATAGCTTATAAATAGCTCTTGATTAGCTATATAATAGCTATTATATGCTGATTGCAGTGAGGTGCCTACGGCGAAGTGGTCCGAGTTGAGGTATGGCCTGAGAGGCCAACTGGAGGGACCACGATGGCAAAGCGGCACAAGCCTGAAGAGATCAT
>JAESFN010000703.1_pt1 | contig 23901 bp, 18 predicted proteins | sample 9269411 | NCBI WGS metagenome assembly JAESFN01 (sample SAMN14505399, study PRJNA617100) | algae metagenome | isolation source: Iphinoe sp. HA4291-MV1 and co-occurring heterotrophs from trail next to... | place: USA: Maunawili Falls, Hawaii | collected 2009-07-25
CGCCTCGTCGTTCAACCCCCAGCCTACGCGCACGCCGACCTCGAGGTTGGGCGTGATCAGGTAGTGCGTGCCGGGGCTGAAATATTGCTTCACGGTGTCGTCTTCGCTGCCATCGCGGAACAGACCAAAGTACTCGACGTGTGCGTTCCACTTCTCGGTCAGCATGACCTTGAGCACCGTTGAGGGGGCCCACACGCCGAAACGGTCGCCCAATTCGCTGGCGGTCCCATAGCGGATGGCCGAGTCGAACTTGATGCGCTCGGCCCACGTCCAGCCCCACGCGTAGGTCGCAACGACCTGCGAGGCGGCTGCTTCGCCCGTGGTGGGCGTGTAGCCCTGCACGATGACCACGCTCTGGGGGATCCAATCGTCCTGCTCGCTGACTTCGGCTTTGATGCCGTAGGCGATGCGGTGCTCGCGTTCGATGCCTGCGCCGCCGAAGGCGTCGTCACCGTCGCTGTTTGAAGTGTCGCTCGGTGCGCCGCCGACCTCGTAGTTCCACCCCAGTCGCAACTCGAGCTTCTCGCCAATTCCGTAACGGGCCAGAAACTCCGGAAAGCTATGCGTTTCCGCAACGTCGCGGTTGTCGGTAAACGTGTAGGCCGATTCGAGGATCAGCCGGCCAGCGCCTGCGACCGTTGTCGCCGGGGTAAACGAGTCGCGGTCGGTCTCGATTTCCCCGTCGTCGTCCGCGTCAGCCGATTCGCCGCCTGGTTCAGCGGCTGCCAACGGCCGGAAGCTCAAGAAGGTTGGCGACTCGGCTTCTTGGGCACTGACGATCGCTGCCGCCAGCGCGAAATTGCCGCCGAGCGCAAGCAAAACCGCTCGTAGCAGGAGACGACGCACGGCAACCATCCTTGGGCCAACTGCGCGACCGAGGCCCAAACCGACATGGTAAGCGGAAGGGTAAACCTCCCGTTCTTCGGTCAAAACAGGCAACCAGCGTGAGCGGTAACGCTTGCGCTACTCTTGACCGGCGCCAGCCGCTTCCTTGCGCACGTGCCGAGGCCGAATGACCTTGCGGGCAAGGCCCACCGATTCAAGCACGCGAATCGAGTAGTAGGTGGGATCGAATTCCCACCAGCGGTGCTGCACGCTCGCGCTGGCCGGGTCGTGATGATGGTTGTTGTGCCAACCTTCGCCCATCGCCACGAGGCCCACGAACCAATTGTTGCGACTGTTCTCGTCGGTCTCGTAGGTGCGGTAGCCGAACAGGTGCGTGAGCGAATTGACGCTCCAGGTGATGTGCCACACGAGCACCGTTCGCAGGAACACGCCCCACACGAGCAGGCTGAGGCCGAACTGCAGCGCGGCCTGCGAGCCCCACAGAGCCCAGCCGGCTAAGGCGCCGCCGAGAAAGATCAGCGCCGCATGCGCCAAATAGATGGCCGGGGAACGCCAGGGACGCTTCTCCAACCACCAGTAGTACGGATCGGACAACAGGTCGCGGGCATACTTGTCGTAGACGGCCGCCGATTGGAGCGACGAGTTCCGGTACAAGAGCCAGCCGATGTGCGACCAGAAAAACGTTTCTTCCGGCGAATGCGGATCTTCAGGATCGTCGGAGTGGTTGTGGTGCAACCGATGTGTCGCCACCCACCGGGAGGGGGTCGTCTGGAGCGAGCAGAGGGCGAGCGTCGTCAGGCAGTATTCCAACCAGCGAGGCACCTGCAGGCTGCGGTGCGCGAGCAGTCGGTGATAGCCCAGGTTGATGCCCAGCGTCGCAAACAGGTACAGGCCGACCGCGACCGAGACCACGCCCGTCCACGAAAAGAAGTACGGCACAAGCGCCAGGCAGGCGAGCAAGTGCATTACCGCGATTGGCGCGGCGTAGAACCAGAAGATGCCTTCGGCGCGGGGAGAGCGCGTCGCCGGGCCGAGTTGGGCGGAAGTTTCGGGGTTAACGATGACCACGCGAGCGATCCCGGTGTTTGAGAAAGGCAAACTGCCCGAGACGGTCCGTGCCTCGCCAAAGCCATCCTGACAGGTTCAGTGAGTGCGCGAAAGCGGCTGGACGCGAAAATCGGCGTTCCGGCGCGGCCTGGTACCGGGGAATCCGAACGCGTTGGCTAGGGACAACACATTACCCGAAGGCCGCGAATAAAGAAACTAACCCGATTAACGGGAATTCCTAGACAACGAAACCCGTTGTCTAGTCGTAAATTCAGGTCTCTCGGGTATCATGGGCCGGAGACCGCTGGGAGCATCGCCCAGAATCGTAAGTCGTCTAATCTACGCACCTGCAAGGAGCAAATCGCGTGCGACGAACGACCTTTCGTGGATTGCCGGCAATCCTTGCGACCTTGCTCGCCCTGGGCGGATCTCTCCCGATCCAAGCCCAGCCCCCCGCCAGCCCGATTCCAGGAGAAAGTGCGCCGCTCACCGCGATCGACGTGCTCCTCGAACCAGGCCCGGCCATGGTTCAGGCGGCGCTCAGCGCCAACGCCAAACTCCGCGCGAATTACCCCGCCGGTTTCGCTTTGGATGCAGCGCATATTCCGCACGTTACGCTCGCTCAGCGGTATGTACGCACGGCGGATCTGCCGCGCGTGGCTGAGGTCGTACAGGGCGTGGTAGCCGCGGCCCGGCCCAACCGGTGGCGGTTGCGTGCAAAAGGCTTCTATGCCCTGCCGATGCAGAATCTAGCGCTGGCCGGGATCGTCATCGAACCCACCCCGGAGTTGATTGGCCTGCAAGAGCGCGTGTTGTCGGCGCTCGCGCCTTTCTCGGTGGCTAAGGGAACAGCCGACGCCTTTGTGCCGCCACCCGCTGGTGGGGCCATCGATCCGGCGGTCGTCGCCTACGTGAACGACTACGTGCCGAAGTACAGCGGCGCGAACTACAATCCGCACGTCACCGTAGGGCTGGGCCAGCCCGAATTCACGCGCACGCTTGCCTCTCCGGCGTTCCAGCCGTTCGAGTTCTCCGTGGCCGGCGTCGGCATCTATCACCTCGGCAACTACGGGACCGCCGCGCGACAGCTCTGGTCATCGACCACAAGCGACCCGCTTCCATCCTGGAACGAGGGGGAAGTCAAACGCTCGATCCTCGAGTTCGTCGCCAAGACGACGACGCCTGGCAGCCCACGGTTCATTCCGGTCGCCGAGCGCATCGCCACCTTCGACAACGACGGCACGCTGTGGTGCGAGCAGCCGATGTACACGCAGCTCGTCTTCCTGCTCGACCGCGTCCGCCAGCTCGCTCCCCAACACCCGGAGTGGGAACAGAACCCTGCGTATATCGCTCTGCGCGAGCAGCGGCTCGCTTTAGCTCCCGGCGGCGAGAAGCAGATGGAACATCTGATCGCGCTGGCGAACACCGGCATGACCACGGCGGAGTACGAAAAGCTGATCGTCGACTGGCTCGCCACGGCGCGGCATCCCCGCTTCGATCGCCCTTACACGCAACTCGTCTATCAGCCGATGCTCGAGCTGCTCGCCTACCTGCGATCGAAGGATTTCAAGACCTACGTCGTCTCTGGCGGCGGCATCGAGTTCATGCGCCCCTGGACCGACCGCGTTTACGGCGTGCCGCCAGAGCAGGTTGTCGGCACCAGCGTGAAGCTGAAGTACGAGTTGCGGACGAGCGGGCCCGTCTTGCTCCGGCTGCCGGAGATCAACTTCATCGACGACAAGGCGGGCAAGCCGGTTGGCATTGCCCAGTTCATCGGCCGCCGGCCGGTGGCGGCGTTTGGCAACTCCGACGGCGACCAACAGATGCTGGAGTGGACCGCCGGCGGCGACGGCGCCAGCCTGATGCTGCTCGTGCATCACGACGACGCCGAACGCGAGTATGCCTACGACCGCCGCTCACAGATCGGCCGTCTCGACAAGGCCTGGGACGAAGCCGTGGAGCGCGGGTGGAGCGTGGTCAGCATGAAACGCGATTGGAAGCGAATCTTCCCGTTTGAAGAGACCCCGGCGGAGTTGCGGAAGTAGGGCGTGGGCGGCAGCTCGACCGGTATTTCCCCCCCCGTCATTGACGGGGGGCTAATGCGTATTCATTAGCCCCCGGCGAGTCGCCGGGGGGAGAGGGATCGCATCGCACCCATCGCGCTATTCTCGCGCGCAAGCCGTGCTCAGGCCCGGACCAATACCATGGCCAGCATGCCGATGAACCCGACCAGCCCTGCGTAACCGGCGATCGTCCACCGCCGCCAGGCCGCATCTTCGTCGAGGGCGGCCTGCGTCCACGCCACCGCGTCTTGCACCTCGTTCATCTGGGCGGGAATGCCGGCAGCGAATGCTTGCTCGCGCAAGGTATCAGCCCCAGTCGCCGCCATGTACAGGCCGCACAGTCTCCAGTGCGCCGCGCCGCTCGCGCTCAGTGCGCGGGTTAGGCACCGCGCCAGCCGCGGCTGCAACTCACGCAGGTCGACGAGCAACCGGTAGAGGGCCGCGTTGCCGTCGGCCGCTGCCGCCTGGGCAGCAGCATCTTGGCCGCCGAACTCGAAGAGCCGGTTGATCAGGCCCGCGGTCATCTCGACGAGCGACCAGCGGGTCGCCAGCTCAACGTTCTCGCGCAGTGCCCGCTCATCGACATGGTCGGCCAGCGGCAATTGGGCTCCCAAGCGGCGGTCGCGCTGTTCGGCGGGGAACCGCGCGAGGAACTCGTGCCCCCCCGGTGCTCGCTCGAGATCGCAGACGACGCTCACCACGGGGCAGGCCACGCGCGTGGCTTCGGCCACAGTGCGCAGATCCTGCTCGAGCGCGGCGGCACACTGAGCAGCGGTCGCCTCGCTGGTGAAACCCGCATAGGGGAGCAGCACCAGCACCCCGTTGATTGGGCAGAAGGGAGCCCTGCCGCGCGCGATCAACTGGCAAGCATAGTCGAGCCGCGCGACCTGCCGTTGCACTTCCTCGGCCTGCAGTTGCTCGACGACGGCTACCGTTTCTTGCAGGGGGCTGAACTCATCGCGCGCCGCCTGCGTCAGTGATTCGAGCTGATCGAGCGTTTGCTCGGTGCGAGAGGCTGCGGCCAGGTCGCGCGTCGCGGTTTGCGTGTCGACGCGATCCGCAACGGCCACTCCGCCGACCTGTGCAACCACAGCCGCAGGCGAGGCTGCTCGAGCGGCCGCGAGCGCAGGCTGTGCAACGACACGCGGAGCGCTCGCTGGTCGCACCGGCGCTTCCGGCGTACGCGCGACGGCCGCGCGCCGCGCAAACTCCGCCAGCAGCGAAACGCCGCTCAAGCACACATAGACAGCGTCAGGCTGTGCGAACACCCGTAGCGGCTGATCGCCAGAAGCGGTTTGCGCGACCGCCAGCGGCATCTTGGCTGCTTGGAAGAACGTCAACTCCGCGCCGGCTGGCTTTCCGAGCACGAGGAACAGCGGCGTCTGCGCAAGATCGATTCCGGCCCGATCGAGCGCGTGCTGCGCTTCTTGCCAGCAAGTGTCGAGGTCGGGATGTTCCCCTTCCTCCGCGGGCGCTCGCAACTGCCGCACGAGCCACCAGGCGACCCAGCCGCCGGCATACGTCAGCAAGCAGAGCAGCGGCAGCCAAGTGCGGCGGAGGAATTCGGAATGCGCGGCGACGTCGCCGTCGAGCCCCATCCAATAGCCCAGCCAGCCAAGACCGCCCACGGCCAGCGCCACGAGCGTCACATGGAGCGCCCACAGCAGCCAGGTCGGAAACTTGGGGCGCTCGCGGATGGCCACGATCGGCAACACCAAGAGTTTGCCGAGGCCCTTGAGCCCGTTCCAAATCAAGTTGAGCAAACCCATCGTCGCCAATCCTGAGAACCGTGGGAGAGAGGCCGCACTCGTGGCCGACGCTAGCCGCTGAAACGGCGGAACACGACGAACGTGACTAAGGGGATCGCGGTGAGCAGCGCCAGCCAACCGGTGAGCACCATCCGTTCGAGCCGCCGTTCGCCCAGCAGTGGCTGTGCCTCGCAGGGAGGCACGAGTTCATCGGCCAGCGGCCATTGCGGCTCGCGCACCACACCGAGTTGACGTTTTACCGAAGCCGTCCAGGCTTCCAGCTTGTCGGGATCGCCCGCGAGCTGCCCTTGAAACCCGAGTGCCACGCAGAGGTAGCAGGCCTCGAGCGCATCGGCGCCGACGCGATTCTGCGCGAGCCGTGCCTGTTCCCAAAAACGCCACGCGCGGTCATTCGAGCCGTAGAGCTCCATCTCGAGCTTCCGCTCATTCCATGCGCGGCCCCATTCCGAGTCGTCGGTAAAGAGCTCGTCGAGCCAGCACACGAGCAAGTAGCGAATGCCCAGGAACCGCGGCGCGTCGCCAGGACGAGCCGCAGCAGCGCCCGGCGCGGCGGCGTCGGCCCCGAACTCGCGGCGCTCGTCAGCCGCGTTGGCCGCCAGCAGCATGTCTTTGAGCACCGCCTGCTCGGCGCTTAGGTTCGGGCGTTTCCCTTGCGCGATCCGCCGGCGCAAAACGAGCCCGTAGTTCAAGGTCTGATGCACGAGGCTCGCAAGCGGTTCGTTCATGCGGGATGGGGCTCGGGCGGGAGAGTGGCGACGCCTGCGCAGGCCGCGCAAACGGTCGAGACGGCTTGCGCAAGTTCCTGGGCGCAGCGCCGCTCGTGCAAACCTAGGACGAACCGCCTGACCGCGACGGGGGATTTTTTGCCGAACCCCCACGGATGACCTAGTTTCCTTTGGGAATCCGCGCGGGCCTGGCTTTTTGTCCGGCCCCACCCCGCTCGCCCGCTCAACCCGCCCAAGGTTTCGATGCCAGCCGCCGCCTTCGATGTCGACAGTCTGGTCGCTCCGTTGACCGGCGCCGATCCGGCCGGTGATCCGCGGGCCTACGTCTATCGACTGCGCGAGCTGCTGGCCGATCTGCGGCGGCAGGAAGAGCCAGAAGATTTCGACGACGCTACGCGCCCAGCCGATCTGAAGCAGGCCGATTGGCCCGGCGTGGTGAGTCTGTGCGAAGAAGCGCTGGCCACCGAGACCAAAGACCTGCGCGTCGCGGTTCACTTGCTCGAAGGCTTGGCCAACACGCAGGGCTTTGCCGGCGTGGCCGAAGGCCTCGATCTGCTCACGCGACTGCTTGATGAGGCCTGGGACCGACTCAATCCGCCGCTCGAGGGCGGCGACATCGACGAGCGCGCGGCCCCCTTGGCCAACATGCTCGACGACCCCGATCACGGACTCCGCTTCCCGCTTACGCTGCGGGCGATTCCGCTGATCGGCGGATGGGGATACACGCAGTGGATGGCCTTGCGGGCCAGCACGACGCCGCTCGACCAACAAGCCGCGGCGACCGCTCTCAACAACCTGTCGGCCGAGCGCGTGCAAGAGCTCGATCAGCAGCTCGCCACTTGTCAAACGAATCTCAAGGCGCTGCTCGCCGTTTGCGATCGGCAGATGGGCGCTGAGGCCCCGAGCCTTTCGGCCGTGGCGGCGTCGCTCGCCGACTGTCGCCGCGTCGTGGCTCAAGAGCAGCAACGTCTCTCGCCCGGCGCGGCCCCGGCAGCGGCCGATGGCGAGCCGGCCCCCGCTTCAGCCGGCGCGGCCCCCACTCGCTCGCGCAGCGAAGCTTATGCCCAACTCGACCGCGCGGCCGATGTGCTGCTCGAGCTCGAGCCTCATAGTCCGATCCCTTACCTGGTGAAGCGGGCGGTCACGTTGGGCCGCTTGCCGTTTCCCCAGTTGATGCAGCGGATGATTCGCGACGGCAATGTGCTGGCGGAACTCAGCCGCGAACTCGATCTCGACGCCGCGAGCGCTACCTCCAAGTAGCGCTCGATTTTTTTGTTCGCAACCGAAACTGTTTTTTTGCCCGACCGAGGAGACTGACCCATGGCCGAGAGCCTGCAACACAAACTGGACCGGGTTCGCCGGCCCCGCGTTCAGATTACGTACGACGTAGAGACCGGCGGCGCGATGGAGAAGAAGGAGCTGCCGTTCGTGGTGGGCGTGCTCGCCGATTTGTCGGGGCAGCCGAAGGAAGCGCCCAAGCCGATGAAGGACCGCAAGTACACCCCGATCGACCGCGACAACTTCAACGCGGTGCTCGAGAAGGCGGCCCCGCGGTTGGCCATGTCTGTGCAGAACCGGCTGACCGACGCCGACACCAAGCTCGCGGTCGAGCTGAACTTCAAGAACCTCAGCGATTTCGAGCCGGCCGCCGTGGCCGAGCAAGTGCCGGCGCTCAAGGAGCTGCTCGAAGTCCGCGGCAAGCTCAACGAGCTGCTCGGCAAGATGGAAGGCAACGACAAGCTCAACCAACTCCTCGGCGAGGTATTGAGCAATGCCCAGCAGGCCCTGCAACTCGCAGGCGACCTGGGCATCGACAAGGCCGACGGCCAGACGCCGGCCGCCACGCCCGAGACCCCGGCCACTCCGGCCAAGTAACGCAAATTGCCACCTGCCCGCGGCGCTCGCGCCCGCGAGGCGGATTCCATCCAATACCAAACCAACAAGCAAATAGAGAGAACTCATGAGCACCGACGTGCTGGAACAGAAGTCGGCCGACGCCGCGGCGACGCAGACGCTCAGCCTGCTCGACGACATTCTCGATCAAACCCGCGCCCTCGACGATAGCGAGCGGCAGCGCAACAAGACCTATCTGGAAGAGTTCGTTCGCTCGGCGGTGAAGCCCGGCCAGACGATCTCGAAGGATGTCGAGGCCACGATCAACTACTGGATCGCCGAGCTGGACAAGAAGCTCTCGGCCCAGCTCAACGAGATCATGCACACGCCCGGCTTCCAGAAGTTGGAAGGCACCTGGCGTGGCCTGTCGTACTTGGTGCAGAACACGGAAACCAGCGACTCGCTGAAGATCCGCGTGCTGAACGTCACCAAGCAAGACCTGCTCAAGGACCTGGAGAAGGCGGTCGAGTTCGACCAAAGCTCGCTCTTCAAGAAGACCTACGAAGAAGAGTACGGTCAGCTCGGCGGCGAGCCCTACGGCATGCTCGTGGGCGACTTCGAATTCAGCCGCCACCCTGAAGACCTCAACTTGCTGAAGTTGGTGTCTCAGGTGGCCGCCGCGGGGCATGCCCCGTTCGTGTCGGGCGCCGATCCCAAGCTCTTCAACATGCAGAGCTTTACGGAGTTGGCCAATCCCCGCGACCTGGCCAAGATCTTCCAAGGCGTTGAATACGCCTCGTGGCGCTCGTTCCGCGAGTCGGAAGATTCGCGCTATGTCGCCCTCACGCTGCCGCGCGTGCTCGGCCGCCTCCCCTACGGCGCCGAGTTCAAGCGGGTCGAGGAGTTCGGCTTCGAGGAGTTCGTCGACGGCAAGCACCACGACAAGTACTTGTGGATGAACGCCGCCTGGGCCTATGCGGCCCGCGTGACCGACGCCTTCGCCAAGTACGGCTGGTTTGCCCGTACGCGTGGCGTCGAAGGCGGCGGCGTGGTGGAGGGCCTGCCGGTCCACACCTTCCCGACCGACGACGGCGCGATGGCCATGAAGTGCCCCACGGAGTTGGCCATCTCCGATCGCCGCGAGTTCGAGCTGTCGACGCTCGGCTTCCTGCCGCTGCTGCATGCCAAGAACCGCGACTTCGCGGTGTTCATGGGCGCGCAGTCGTGCCAGAAGCCCAAGCAGTACATGGACGACGCCGCGAATTCGAACGCGGAGCTGTCGGCCAAGTTCAACCACATCCTCTGCGTCTCGCGGTTCGCCCATTACCTGAAGGTCATGGCCCGCGACAAAATCGGCTCCGACATGGAGCTGAAGGACTGCGAGCGCTGGCTGAACTCGTGGATCAGCAACTACGTGTGCGATCCGACGACCGCCGGCGAAGAGACCAAGGCCAAGTGCCCGCTGTCCGAGGCCCGCATCGAAGTCCGCGCGGTCAAGGGCAAGCCCGGCTGGTACGAGGCCATCGCCTACCTGCGTCCGCACTTCCAGCTCGAGACGCTCAGCGCCTCGATGCGGTTGGTGGCCGAGGTGCCGAAGAAGGCCTAGGCAGTCCAGATTGGTCCGCATAGCGGACCCTACTTCCGCACAGTGGACCCTCTCGTAGGGTCCGCTGTGCGGACCGATTCGAACAACTCAAACTTCAAGCAATAGGAACCGGACCCATGTCGGTTGACTACTTCCTCAAGATCGACGGCATCGACGGCGAGTCGCAAGACAAGACCCACGGCAAGGAAATCGAGCTGATGGGCTTCAATTGGAGCGAGGCCCAGTCGGGCACGTTCGCCGCTGCCGGCGGCGGTGGCGCAGGCCGCGTGAAGATGAATGACTTCGTCTTCACGCAGCGCACCAACAAGGCCACCCCCAAGCTCTTGCTCGCTTGCGCGACCGGCCAGCACATCAAGAGCGTCGTGCTCACCTGCCGCAAGGCGGGCGGCGGCCAGCAAGACTTCTTCAAGGCCACGATGAGCGACGTGCTCGTTTCGGGCTTCAATATCGCCGCCGGCGACTTGGACACCGACGACGACCACGCTCAGAAGGCTGGCGACGAGATTCCGCTCGAGACCGTGAGCCTGAACTTCGCCAAGATCGAAGTCGAGTACCATCCGCAGAAGTCGGACGGCAGCCTCGATGGACCGGTCAAGGCCGGCTACGACCTGAAGCAGAACGCGGCCGTCTAACCGGTTCTGCAGCGCGTACTACCCACGCCGCCCGTGCGGAGACGCCGGCCCACACTCTGGGGCGGCGTCTCCGTGTCGGGTTCTGCCCAACACATCGTCAACGTCTTATTTCTGGCTTGCGGGGGTGCCTGGGGTCGAGCAGAGCGAGCCCCCAGTAACCACTCCTACTAGGCCAGTAGCGTTGATCGAAAGCGTCCTGGGGGCTCGCCTGAGGGCTCGACCCCAGGCACCCTGTACATTGAGAAAAAGCGAGTTATTTGCTCGGATAGACTCGCTACCCCGCCTACTGATCTCTCATGCCGCTGACCACTCAAACCGGCCTGTTGCCTTCGCTCTTGGACCGGCTCGAGGCCGCGGGCCAAGCGAGCAGCGGCGCGCCCTGGTATGGTCCGGCCGAAATGGCCCAGGCAGTGCAGCGCGACCTCGAGGAACTGCTCAATACCCGCGAGACGCATCAAGGTCTCGTCGACGATCTGCCCGAAGCTCGCCGCTCCCTGCTCACCTTTGGCTTGCCCGACCTGGCTTCACTCGACACCGGATCGGCCGACTACCAACAGGACTTGGCCGAAAGCATCGAAACGGCCGTGCGATTCTTCGAGCCGCGGCTGACCGATGTCCGCGCCGTGCCGCTCGATACCCCCACGCCCACGCGGCCCACCATTCGTTTCCGGATCGCCGGCAAGTTGCGGCTCGAGCCGGCGCCCGCGGTGGCCTTTGATACGACGCTTGAACTGGCCAGCGGCCACTACTCGGTGGAGCTGACTACGCCATGACGGCCACCCTCTACGACTTCTACGAGCGCGAGCTGCTGTTCATCCGCCGGATGTCGCAGGAGTTTGCCCGCCAGTACCCCACGGTCGCCAACCGGCTGCTGCTCGAGCCCGACCGCAGCGTCGACCCGCACGTCGAGCGGCTGATCGAAGCCTTTGCGCTGCTCACCGCGCGAATTCGCGAGAAGCTCGACGACGAGTTTCCCGAACTGACCGATGGGCTGCTCGGCATTCTCTACCCGCACTACCTGGCGCCGATTCCGTCGTGTTCGATCGTGCAGTTCGATCTCGACCCGGCCAATGCCGTGCCGGAAGGCGTGGTCGTGCCGCGGCACAGTCGGCTGCACACCCAGCAGATCGACGGCGCTTCCTGCCGCTTCCGCACCTGCTATCCCACGCAGCTCTGGCCGCTGCGGCTTGTCGAAGCGCGGCTGCAAGGGCCGCCGTTTCCGCCAGGGCTGTCGCCTCCCACCGAGGCCGCGGCGGTCATTCGCTTGCTTTGGCGGACCGAAGGCGATCTGAAGTTCGCCGGCCTCGAGCTCGATACGCTACGGCTCTATCTGGCCGGCAGCCCAGCGCTCAACGCGCGGCTCTACGAGTTGATCTTCAACCGCGCGCTGCGGGTGGAGTTTCGTAACCCGGCCACGGGCGAAGTCGTCGCGCGGCTCGAGCCCGATCAGGCCTTGCGCCAGGTCGGCTTCGAGGCCGACGAGGGGCTGCTCCCTTATCCACCGCAGGCGTTCCTCGGCTACCGGCTGCTGACCGAGCTGTTCGCCTTTCCCGCGAAGTTCAACTTCGTTGATCTGGCTGGCTGGAGCCAAGCCTGCGCGAAGACGACCGGCGACCGGCTGGAAACGCTGATCTACCTCGACGTAGCCGACGCCGACCTCGAGCGGCAGATCGACACGGCGACCTTTCAATTGGGCTGTGCGCCTGCCGTGAACTTGTATGAGCAACTCGCCGAGCCGATTGCGCTGACCGAGCGACGCAGCGAATACGCGGTGGTGCCTGATGTGCATCACCCGCTCGAGACCGAGGTCTACTCGGTCGATGCGGTGACGAGCGCCACGCCACGGGGCCTGCGCACCTTTCGCCCGATCTACTCGGTTCACCATCACAGTGGCTGGAGCCCGCAAGAAACGCCTGACGCGTATTTCAACTCGGTGCGTCGCCCTTCGCTGACCGCCGGTGATCAAGGCACCGATGTCTTCCTGCAACTCGTCGACCTCGATTTCGAGCCACGCCAGCCGGCCGACGCCGTGCTGACCGTGCGCACGACCTGCACGAATCGCGACCTGCCGACCCGTCTGCGGCAAGTCAGCGGCCTGCCGGCGCTCGAGTTGGAAGCGGCCATTCCCGTGCGCGAGGTCCGCTGCCTCACGATTCCCACGGCACCGCTAAGGCCGCCGCTCCGCCGCGGCGCTCAGTGGCGGTTGGTGTCGCACTTGGCGCTCAATCATCTGTCGCTCGGCGACGACGAGCATGGCTGCGCGGCGCTGCAAGAGATGCTGCGGCTTTACGACTTCTCGAGCAGCGACCACGGCCAACAGCTCGCGGCCGTGAATCGGCAGATCATCGACGGCATCACGGGCCTCTCGAGCCGCCGCACGGTCGCCCGCATCGAAGGGGCCACCGCGAGCGGCTTCGCTCGCGGTCTAGAGGTGACCCTCGAGCTCGACGAAGCCAAGTACACCGGCATCGGCGCACTCTTGGTTGGCTCGGTGCTCGAGCGGTTCCTGTCGCTCTATGCCTCGCTCAACTCGTTCACGCGGCTCGTAGTGCGCTGCAAGGGACGCGAAACGCCGCTCAAGGCGTGGCCGCCGCGGGCAGGCGAGGAGCCACTGCTGTGACGCCGGTAAGCGCGCTCGACGATCTCAAGGCGGAAGGGCTAGCGCCGGTCGCCGACGCTCTGACCGGCCTGACCCAAGAGAACGCCGCGCAGCGATTGGCCAACGCGCGCCGCGTAGACCAACCGGCCGGCACATTGCTCGGCGAGCTTCAGCGCGACGCTTCGAGCTTCGACTTTTTCCAAGCGGTTCGGCTGCTCGAGCGCGCGGCGACGGTGCGCGGCGCGGTCGGCCGTGACGAAGCGCCGGCCAGCGAGGCGGTGCGCTTTCGCGCCCGGCCATCGTTCGCCTTCCCTGCCAGCAGCATTCAAGAACTGCGGCCGCCGCAGGCAGACGATCGACCGCCGGAACTGGTCACCAACTTCTTTGGGCTGACCGGCGCGACAGGCGCCCTGCCGACGCATTACACCGAGCGACTACAGCGGCTCGAACGCGATGGCCGCGCGCCCGGCAAGTTTGCCCTCCGCGATTTCCTCGACCTTTTCCACCACCGGCTCATCTCGCTGTTCTATCGTGCTTGGGCCAAGTATCGCGGGGTGCTGCCGCTCGAACGGGGCGAAGCGACGCGCCGCGAGCCAGACACGTTCACAGCGGCGCTACGCAGCGTGGCGGGTCTGAATAGTCCCGCGCTGCAAGGCCGCTTGACTGTTGCGCGGCAGCCGAGCGAAAACTCGGCACGCGGAGAAACGCTGGGCCGCGTTGACGACCTGGGGCTACTGCGATTCGCAGGATCGCTAGGGCAACGCCCGCGATCGGCAGCGAATCTGGCAGCGCTGCTACGCGAGTACTTCCGCGTACCGGTCGCCATCAAGCAGTTCGTCGGGCAGTGGCTGCGGCTCGACGAGGAGAACCAATCGCGTTTGGGAGGCGCTCAATCTCGGCTCGGGCGCAGTGTGGTGCTCGGCGAGCGGGTGTGGGACGTTCAGGGGCAGTTCCGCGTGGTCTTGGGTCCGCTCGACTACGAGCAGTTCGTCGAATTTCTGCCTGACAAGAGTCCCACGCCCCGGCGCAAGGCCTTCTTTCTGCTCTCGCACCTCACACGGTTGGCCGTTGGGCCCGAACTCGACTTTCTGGTGCAACTGCGACTGCGCGGCAGTGACGTGCCGGCCTGCAAGATCGACCGAGACGCTGAAGTCGGGCCGCGACTCGGCTGGAACACCTGGCTCTGCGCGAAGCCGCCGGAGCGCGACGCCGAAGATGCAGTGTTCGCCGGCGAAGCCTGCCGCCGCGTGTAGGGTCCGCTGTGCGGACCAATCTCACGCGGCGACTGGTCAATCGGGTGGCCGGGGTCGAGCCGACAGGCGAGCCCCCGGAACGCGACGTGGCCGAGCGCGTTGAACATCTCGCCGCGTCGCGCCCCTTGAATGCTGTCGCGTTAGCGACAACCGAGAATAGCCCCGCAGTTTCACGGCGGGTTCGCGCGATGCGAAACGTTCGCCGCGTGCCAGCCGGCACGCGATGAAGGATTTCGCGCCCGCACGTACCCCGCGTTGAAACGCGGGGCTAATCTCGCGTCATGCCTACGGCATACAATCGATCGGCCTGCTTCCTGATCTGACGGCACGATTCGCGCCGACGCCGAGACTCTCGCGTTGTCATTGGTCCGCACAACGGACCCTACTTCGCACCATCAACCCTCGGTGGAAACACCCGAATTGTCTCCCCCTCGATACGAAAGCCCAGCCCGGCTTGACCGAGCACCTCGCGGAACAACTCTTCCGGCGTAGCGCCTTCCGCGCTCACCGAGACCGGTCGCTCGAGCGACAGCCCGGCCTTCTTGATGGCCTCGTCATCGAACTCAGCCTGCCAGCCCAAGCGTTCGGCGAGTTGCCGCACGAGCGAGCCAACCGCCTTGTCTTGCGCCACGATGTTGAGGCGATACACCTGCTGCGTTGGGCGACGCGGCGCTTTGGCCGTCGTCGATCGCTTGGCCGTCATGCGCTCGAAGTCTTCGAGCCGGCCGCGGGCTTCGAGCCGGCCGCCGCGCACGCGGACCTGGGCTTGCGGCGCTTGCTCCTTCCACGCCGCCAGGGTTTTCTCGGCCCCGCCACGCAGCGGAAACGTGCGGGCAAGCATCGGCTCAGCCGGCGCTGGCACGAAACGCAACAGGTTGCGCTCCTCGTCGATTTCGTAAGTCAAACCGAAGCCGGCCAGCACGAGCGTCAAGCGATCAGTCCAGGGCAGCGGCGGCAGATCCACCGCCGGCCACAGATCATGTGGCAGCGCGTTTTCATCCGCTAGCTTCAAATCGACTTCGGCGGCGAGCTGCGCAGCGAGCTCACGCGGGGTGCTCAGCCGCGGCCAAGCGAGCGGGCGAGAAGACGACAGCGCCAACCGCAACTGCGGCCGCAACTGGTCGGCATCCTCGCGGCGAGTTTCGGCGAGCGTGCGCAGCCGCGCGGCCGAATCGGCGGGGCCCCAGTAAATCACTGGGCCAAGCACCGCGGAGCCCAGCGAGACCTTCTCCGCCACCCGCTCGAGTGCTTGCCTCAGTGGCGTGTCGACGAGCGTCACGTCGAGCTTGAGGCCTGGGTCGACGCGGCGATCCAGAAACGACGACAGGCGATCGGTCTCGGCCAGGCTAGTGAGCGCCGCGCTCAGCGACTGCCCCGACCACGACCAAGTCACCGGCTCGTCGAGGTGCTTGGCTAGCTCCATGGCGGTGCGCCACGCCTGCGGCGGCGCTCCGCGCTTGCGCTGCGCCCAAACCATGTCGGCAAAACTGAGCGCTGCCAGCACCCAAAACAGCGTCAGACAGCCGCTGGCGCTACGGAAACTAAACAAACGCGCGAAGCTTTGTCGCTTAGCGAAACTCTGCGGCAATCGTTTCGCCAGGAAATCTCGTTGTTTTGCGACTAAGCGTTGCCGCACGCCGGGGCCTCTGATTAGACTCGAAATACAGGCTGTGCGGCGGCCGGATGCAATGGCTGCCCTGCGATGTGGGGTCTTTTCGTTCGTTACCGAACCGAGGCGGGAGTATTGCTGGCGTGAATCGCAAACCGACGAACACCCCTGTCCTTGATTCATTGTACCGCGAGTTCCTGCTCCAAGAAGACACGGCCAACTTCATCCGCAAGGTGTCCTTGCGCTACACGACGGCCACCCTCGAACGGCTGGCCTCTCACGGCACCACGACCTCGCGCCGCGGCGCGATTTTGGCCCTGGGCTTCGTCGGCGATTACGAATCGAATCCGGTGCTCGGGCGGGCGCTCGTCGATCGCGACCGGGGCGTGCGCATGCTGGCCGAAAACGGCATCCGCACCATCTGGTGCCGGGCCGGCAGCGAGATCCAGCGGCAGCAGCTCGAAACCATCATTCGGCTGAATCAATCGGAGCAGCACCAAGACGCGCTCCGCCGCGCGACCTCATTGATCCACACCGCGCCTTGGTTTGCCGAGGCCTGGAATCAGCGGGGAATCGCCCATTTCCAACTCGGCCGCTACACCGAGGGCGCTCGCGACTGCCATCAAACGCTCGAGATCAATCCGTATCACTTCGGCGCCGCCGCCGGCATGGGGCACTGCCAGCTCAAGCTGAAGCAGCCGGCTGCAGCCCTTGAGTCGTTTCGCCGGGCGCTCAAGTTGAACCCGGGGCTCGAAAGCATTCGCGCGCACGCGGCGGCGCTCGAGCGGTCGCTGGAACGCGAAATCTAATTCGGGGCGCAACAAACCCGCGCGGCCAAGGCGGCAGCTTGGAGCGGCCGTGCATCGACCGAAAGGCGTGTTCGGCCGTGGAGCGTTTCATTCTGGCCTTGGATCAAGGCACCACGTCGAGCCGCGCGCTCGTCATCGACCACGCAGGGGCAATCCGCGCGACGGCGCAGCGTGAGTTCACGCAGCATCTGCCCTCGCCGGGGCACGTGGAGCACGATCCCGAGCAAATCTGGGACACGCAGCTCACCGTAGCGCGCGAGGCGCTCGCTCAAGCCGGCATCGAAGCCAAGCAGCTCGCCGCGGCCGGCGTCACCAATCAGCGCGAGACCACCATCCTGTGGCGGCGCAGCGATGGCCGCCCGGTGGCCAACGCCATCGTCTGGCAGAGCCGCATCACCGCGCCGCTCTGCGATCGCCTGAATGCCGAAGGCCTGGGCCCGCTCGTGCGCGAGAAGACCGGCCTGGTGATCGACGCCTACTTCTCGGCCAGCAAGATCAAGTACCTGCTCGACACCGTGCCAGGTCTGCGCCAAGAGGCCGAGGCTGGCGACATCTTGTTCGGCACCGTCGATTGCTTTCTCGCCTGGCGGCTCACCAGCCGGCATGTCACCGACGTCAGCAACGCCAGCCGCACGCTGCTGTTCAACATCCACACGCTCGACTGGGACGAAGACCTGCTGAAGATCTTCGAGGTGCCACGCTGCATCTTGCCTGAAGTGTGCGCCTCGAGCGAGGTCGTCGGCCAGATCGACGCGAAGTGGCTGGGGGCCGAGGTGCCTTTGGCTGGCATGGCCGGCGATCAGCAGGCGGCCACGTTCGGCCAGGCCTGCTTCAGCTCCGGCGACGCCAAGAACACCTACGGCACCGGCTGCTTCATGCTGCTCAACACCGGCGAGCAGCCGGTCGCCTCGAGCCATGGCCTGCTGACCACGATCGGCTGGAAGCTGGGCGGCCGCGTGACCTACTGCCTGGAAGGGGCGGTGTTCATTGCCGGCGCCGTGGTCCAGTGGCTTCGCGACGGCCTCGGCATCATTCGCCAAGCGAGCGAGGTTGACGCCTTGGCGGCGAGCGTGCCTGACACGGGCGGAGTGTATCTGGTGCCGGCGTTCGTGGGCTTGGGGGCGCCCGATTGGGACCCGCATGCCCGCGGCCTGATCATCGGCCTCACGCGCGGCACCACGGCGGCGGACCTGGCCCGCGCGGCGCTCGAGTCGCTTGCCCACCAGACGCAGGACGTGCTCGAAGCGATGCAGCAAGACGCCGGAATCGAACTCGCCAGCCTCAAGGTCGACGGCGGCGCCAGCCGCAGCGATCTGCTGATGCAGTTCCAGGCCGATCTGCTGGGCGTGCCGGTGCAACGACCCCGCGTGACCGAGAGCACGGCGCTGGGCGCAGGCTTCCTCGCCGGCCTGGCCGTCGGCTACTGGGACAACACCGACGCCGTGGCCAACGCCTGGTCGCTTGATCAAGAGTTCCGGCCGAACATGAAGAAGGAAGAACGCATCCACCGAAATCGAAGGTGGCGCGAGGCGGTGGAGCGCTCGAAGGGGTGGGCCAAGGAATAAGTAGCCCGCATTCTCCGAATGCGGAATGCCCGAGTGCGCATGAACCAAGCGTCAACTTCGAACTTGCAAACTCCATCGACGCCGGCCGCCCTGGGAAATCCGACTAGCGCCCGCAGCGCCGTCTCGCGATATACTTCCTTCATGGCTTCCACCCAACACGCCTACATCGTTTCCACCCCCGGCACCTGCGGCGGCAAGCCCCGAGTAGACGGCACGCGAATCCGCGTGCAGGACATCGCGCTCTGGACCGAGCAGGGCCAATCGGCCGACGAGATCGTGGCCGAGTTCCCTCAGCTCTCGCTCTCCGCAGTCTACTCGGCGCTCGCCTATTACCACGATCACCGTGACGAAATCGAGCGGCAGATTCGCGAGGGGGAGGAGTTGGCGGATCGGATGCAAGGTGAAAGTCGACGGTGAACTCATGCCAATGCCGGTAACCTTCTGCCGTGACCTGTCTGCTCAGTTCGCTCCTTGCGACGACCGAGATTTCCTGGCGCTCTTCGCCTCGAGGCTCTCGGGCGGCATAACGGCGGACCTCGAGCGAGATGGAGCGCTCGACCTCTCAATGAGCGAATCACTTGACGCGGCGGCGTTGGTGAGCCCTTTGGGCAGCAAACGCTTTCCGGTCGACAATCTGCGCCAGCGCAATTGGGTGCTGGGAGAAATCGTTAGCGGCTACGCGGCAAAGGAGATGCCTTCCAAGGCGGACGAACGCGACAAACAACTCTTCGTACTTGCGTGCTACCTGAATGCGAACTCGGCGGATGCGGGTCTGTCCGACTTACCGACGGAACTCGTGACGGCGATGATCGCCGAACGGGCAGCGACACTTTCCATCGACAACCGGCTTGTCGTGGCGAGGTTCCTGTTTGGCATCGCGCTTCGATACGAGCCTTTTGCAACACGCAGGTCGGAAGACCCACGCCCTTTGATACTCGCCGCGATCGCTTGTTTGGTCGCCGGAACCTTCGCTGACCTAGCAGACTGCAGTGGTGAACTCGCCGGCAATCGCGGACTTCTTGCCGGCGCTATTTCGAAATCGGGCGCTGATCGCTGGCAGCGAATGTCACGTAGGCTGCTTTCTGCCGAAGGGCGTGTGTCAGAAGCCGCGCTGAACCTCGCGGCGATACTCGAGGAGCAGCCGGACTGGCGGTGACAACTTTGGCTTCGCCAGCAAACGGACGTGGCAGCAGCGGTTGCGGCTAGCTATCGTAGGACGGCACGCTTTCCCGCCTCCTATCCCGCCTAGCTCCTCATGCTCTGCACCCTCTGCCTGGCCTTGCTCCTTGGCGGCGTCGCCGATGAGCCGTTTCCTACCTGGACCGTCACGCCCGCTGCCGCCGAGGCTGAGCTGCCGGCGAGCGCAGTGCCACTTCTGTCAAAAGCCGAGATCGCCAAACACCTCGCGCAGGAACCCATCACGCCGCTCGAATCCGCCGCCCTCGGCGTGCGCGATCAGGCCGGCCGCGTCTGGCTCGGCAGTGACGGCGGCCTCATGCTGCTCGAGCCGGGGGCGAAGCGTTGGCGGCTGTTTCACTCCCGGCGCTGGTTGCCGGAGGATCGCGTCACCGGGATCGCTGTCGACGACCAGGGCGTCGTCTGGGTGCGCACCGCGGCGGGCATCGTGAAGTTCAGGCAGGAGCAGACGACGCTCGACCACAAGGTGCACGGCGTTCACGACACGCTGCGCAAGCATCACGTGCGCTTAGGCCTGGTCGGTTCGGTCGAGCTCAAGACGCCTGGCACGTTTGCCGGCGGTTGGTTCAAGCACACCGACGACAACGACGGCCTGTGGACCAGCATGTACGCCGGGGGCGAGGCCTTTCGCTATGGCGCTACCGGCGCGGCCGACGCCAAGCAGAATGCCTGGGACGCCGTGCAGGCACTGATGCGGCTCGAAGAAATCACCGGCATTCCTGGCTTCGCCGCCCGCAGCATCGTGCCGGCCACCGAAGAGCCGCAGAAGTACGGCGGCGTATGGTTTAAGTCGGCAGACGGCCAGTGGTGGTGGAAGGGAGACACCTCGAGCGACGAGCTCGACGGCCACTACTTCGCCTACGCCGTGTACTACGACCTGGCGGCCGATGAGCCGCAGCGCGAGCAGATCCGCCGCGTCGTCGCCCGCATGACCGACCACATCATCGACCACGGTTTCTACTACGTCGGCCCCGACGGCAAGCCGACCTCCTGGGGCGTGTGGGCGCCCGAGCGGCTGAATCACGACCTCGAGTGGTTCGTGGAACGCGGGATCAACTCGCTCGAGCTGCTCTCGCATCTCAAGGTCGCGAGCCACATCACGGGCGACCCCAAGTATGCCGAGATTGCCCGCGAGCTGATCGAAAAACACGCCTACGCCACGAACACGATCGATCAAAAGCTGCTGTGGCCGCCACACGCGGTGAACCACAGCGACGACGAGTTGGCCTTCCTGGCCTACTATCCGCTGCTCCGCTACGAGCGCGATCCCAAACTGCGGAAGGTCTATCTGGCGAGCATCCGCCGCTCATGGGAAATCGAGCGGCCCGAGGAAAGCCCGCTCTTCAACTACATCTACGCCGCGGCCCTGGCGGCCGACGCCTGGCCCGATACGAGCAAGCGGCCGGACAAGGGCTATGTGCCGCCAGCCGACTACGACGCCGCGGCCAGCCTGGCGTGGTTTCGCGACGTGCCGAGCGACACGATCTATTGGTCGGTGAAGAACTCACACCGCCGCGACTTGGATACCCAAGGCAAGAACCGCGTCGGCAAGCCGGTGCTCGCCACGCCGATCAACGTCGCGGAGCGGATCTTGATGAAGTGGAACGGCGATCCCTTCGAGATCGACGGCGGCGAAGGGGGCACCCGCCGCGACGACGGGGCATTTATTCTGTTGCCGTATTGGATGGGGCGGTATCACCGGTTTTTGGAGTAGAGGAGGCCGGACAGGCTGGAAGCCTGTCCCACGAGCGGGCAAGCAGGGTTGTGGCCTTCTCCCTCGTGGCACAGGCTTCCAGCCTGTGATCCTCTCACCGTGGACCCGCGCGGTAAGATTGGGAACCAACGCCCACAGCCGCCACGGTTCCTGCTTCATGCCAGACCTCATCGCCCAAGGCCCGCTTGTCCATCAACGCTGGCGGCGTCGGCTGCCGGTGGGCAAGAGCGTGACCCTGGGCCGCGGAGCGGGCGCATGGGAGGCACCCTGGGACGACCGCATCTCGCGGGCACACGCCTCGCTCCGCTGGCACGAAGGTCGCCTCGAAGTGCGCGTGGCCCCCGCGGCCAAGAATCCGGTCTTCTGGAACGGCCAGCCGGCTGCCCGCTTCGACGCTGAGGCGGGCGAGCACTTCGTCATTGGGCAGACGACCTTCACGGTGGTCGACGAATCGGCCGAGGCTTCTCTCGAACATCCGCGGCCGCGGAACGAGCAAACCTTCTCGGCCGAGTATCTGCGGCGGCTTCCCTATCGCAACGCGACGGAACGAATCGAAGCCCTCAGCCGTTTGCCGGATTTGATCGCCGGCGATCCGACCGAACGCGAGCTCTTCGTCCGCGTGGTCAACACGCTCTTGTCAGGCGTGAGCCGAGCCACGGCGGTGGCGCTCGTGAACGCGGCGGACAAAGCCGTCGAGGTGTTGCACTGGGACCGGCGCGATCATCGCGGCGGGGTGTTCCGGCCAAGCGAGCGGCTGATTCGCGCGGCGGTGGAGCAGGGAGACGCGGTTCTCCATGTTTGGCCCAACGCCGCTGGCGATGATGCGCAGAACTACACCGTGGCCGCTGGGCTCGATTGGGCATTCGCGATGCCGCTATCGGCGTCGGCTTGTCGCGGGTGGGCGCTGTACGTGGCCGGTTCGATGGAGGGGGCCGGGCCAGCGACCGCCGAGGAACTGCGCGACGATCTGAAGTTCGCCGAGCTAGCTGCGCAAACCCTGTCGGCCTTGTGTGAGACGCGGGCTCTCGAGCGCCGCCAGGCCGCGCTCGGTCAGTTCTTTTCGCCGGTGGTGCTCGAGGCGCTGGCCGAAGCTGATCCCGAGCAAGCACTCGCACCGCGCGAGGCGGAAGTGGTCGTGCTGTTCTGCGATCTGCGCGGTTTTTCTCGCCGCGCCGAACGCGAAGCGGGTGATCTGCTCGGACTGCTGCGCCGCGTGAGCCGAGCGCTGGGCGTCGCCACGGCCCACATTCTGGAAGCGGGCGGCGTGGTCGGCGATTTCCAGGGAGACGCCGTGATGGGCTTTTGGGGCTGGCCGCTGGCCACACCCAAGGACGCCGAGCGGGCGGCCCAAGCGGCGCTCGCGATCCGGGCCGAATTCGCCGCCGCGGCCCGCGATCCGGCAGATCCGCTCGCCGGGTTCGAAGCAGGTTTGGGGCTCGCCGCCGGACGGGCCGTGGCCGGCAAGATCGGCACCGCGGATCAAGTGAAGGTCACGGCCTTCGGCCCCGTGGTGAACCTGGCGTCGCGGCTCGAAGGGATGACACGGCTGCTGCGGGCGCCGGTGCTGGTCGATGAAGCGCTCGCCCGCCGCATTCAGAAGAGCCTGCCGGCGGAGCAAGCGCGAGTGCGGCGGCTGGCAGTGGTGCGTCCGGTCGGCATGGACAACCCGCTCACGGTTTGCGAATTGCTGCCGCCGGCCACGGACGAAGCGAGCCTGACCGACGCCCAACTCGCGGCCTACGAACAAGCGTTCGAAGACTGGCAGGCAGGCCGCTGGGAGGCCGCCTTCGCGCGACTGCACGAAGTGCCGGCGACTGACCGGGCCAAGGACTTTCTCACCGCCTTCATTACCCAGCACCAGCGGACGCCGCCGGCGGACTGGGACGGGGCAATTCAGTTAGTGGCGAAGGGGTAGTGCCTCGCCAAGGCCTCGACTTTGGGTCGCCGGGTGCCTGTGGGTCGAGCCAGCAGGCGAGCCCCCAGCAAGCCACGTTAATCAAGAAGGGCACGCAAACGGTAAGGTCGCAGTACTGGGGGCTCGCCTTGAGGGCTCGACCCCAGGCACCCTCGCTATTCCGTGGTCTCCTGCGCCTGCCCCAGCTTCAGCTTCACCGACGTCTCCCGCCCTTCGCGAATCACGACCAGGTTCACCTCGTCACCCGGCTTGCGGCTTTCGATCAGCGTGAGAAACTCGTCGGCGGTTTTGATCTCTTGGCCTTCGAGCGAGATGACCAGGTCGGCGCGGCTGACGTCGCGTTTCTGGAACTCGTAGACGAAGTTCCCTTGCCGGCGGCGCTCCGTGGAGAGCGCGATGCCGTGTAGGCCGGAGCGCTCGGCCGGCCCGCCGGGCACGAGCACGGCGATCAGCAGCCCGCGGTCGGTTTCATAGACCTGGGCGATGCCATGGTCGGGGCGTTCCACATGCCCCCGCTCGATCAACTGCGGCACGATGCGGGCGATCGTGTTCACCGGGATTGCAAAGCCGACGCCGGCGCTCTGCCCGGTGCGGCTGGCGATGGCCGTGTTCATGCCGATCAGCCGGCCGCGGCTGTTGAGCAGCGGGCCGCCGGAGTTGCCGGGGTTGATCGCGGCGTCGATCTGAATCACCGACTTGATGGTGCGGGCTTGATCGCG
>JAESFN010000704.1_pt1 | contig 23897 bp, 21 predicted proteins | sample 9269411 | NCBI WGS metagenome assembly JAESFN01 (sample SAMN14505399, study PRJNA617100) | algae metagenome | isolation source: Iphinoe sp. HA4291-MV1 and co-occurring heterotrophs from trail next to... | place: USA: Maunawili Falls, Hawaii | collected 2009-07-25
CCAACCGGCACACCGTGGCGTCGTCCGAGGTGGAGGGGGTGACGATCCCGGACCAGGCGCATGTCTACGTCTGCTACGGCGCGGCGAACATCGACCCGGCCGCGTTCGAGCTGCCCGACCGGGTCGACCTGCGGCAGCACCGGCGCCGGGACATCTTCATCTTCGGCGGCGGCACCCACCGCTGTCTGGGCTCGCACCTGGCCCGCAAGGAGCTGCGGATGGTGTTCGAGGAGTTCCACCGGCGGGTCCCGGACTACTCCCTCGCCCCGGGGGCGGCGCCGATCGCCCGCTGGCCCGCCGTCATCGTCTCGCTGGACACCGTGCCGCTGGAGTTCCGGACATGACCGGGAACTGGAGCCGGTGGGGCGACGACGACCAGCGCGGCGCGGCCAACCTGATCACCCCGGAGGTGCTGCTCACCGCGCTGCGGGTGGCCCGCACCGGCGAGGTGGTGTCGCTGGCCGACGAGATCCGCCGCGACCGGGTCCCGGTGGCCCCGGTCCGGTCCCCGGCCACCCACCTGATGGCGCTGGACGGCGGCGACTTCGCGGCCGGCTACCACCTGCAGGACAGCAACCACGGGGTGGCCGACGACTACCTGTTCATGGCCTGCCAGGGCACCACGCACGTCGACGGTCTGGGCCACCTCTGGTACGACGGCGCGCTCTACAACGGCTTCCCCGCCGACCGGGTGCGCAGCTACGGCGCCACCCGGCTGGGCATCGAGAAGCTCGGCCACCTGATCGGTCGCGGCGTGTTCCTGGACGTGCCGAAGCTGCTCGGCGTCCGGCACCTCACCGACGCCTACGTGATCACCCCGGACGAGCTGGAGTACTGCGTCACGGCGATCGGGACCGAGCTGCGCGGCGGCGACATCGTGGTGATCCGCACCGGCTGGCGCCAGGTGTTCGACACCGATCCGGACCGCTACTTCGACACCTCGCCGGGCATCGGCATCGACGCGGCCCGCTGGCTGGTCGGGCACGACATCGCGGCGGTGGCCGCGGACAACATCTCGGTCGAGGTGCAGACCCCGGACGACCGGTTCGAGAACGGCTCGGTCGCCCCCGAGTGCCACAAGCTGCTCATCCGCGACCACGGCATCTACATGCTGGAGCTGCTCAATCTGGAGGAGCTGGCGGTGCGTGGGGCCGGGGAGTTCCTGTTCGTCGCCGCTCCGCTGAAGATCAAGGGCGGCGTGGGCAGCCCGATCAACCCCTTGGCCGTGCTGTGAGCGGGGTTGATGCGGGCGCCGGCGGCGCCTGGCCCCGGTCCGTCGCGCCGGACTTCCTCGCCCCGGCCCCGGACGGCGGCTGGGAGCTGCTCGGCCGCCGCTGCGGGTCGTGCCCCGAGGCGCTGTTCGGCCGGGCGGACCGGTGCTGCCCGGCCTGCGGCGCGGAGGCGCTGACCGACGCCGTGTTCGGCGGCCGGGGCACCGTGTGGTCCTACACCGTGCTGCGCAACCCGCCGCCCGGGCCACGCCGCGCCGAGGACCCGGCGCTGCCCTGCCCGCTGGCCCTGGTCGAGCTGGACGACGCCGCGCTGCGGGTGTCCGCCCCGCTCGCGGTCCCGGTGGAGCGGCTGCGGATCGGGCTGCCGGTGGAGCTGGATCCCCGGCGGTTGTCCCAGGATGACGGCGGCGCGCCGGTGTTCGGGATCCGCTTCCGGGAGGTGACCCGGTGAACCCGGAGGACATCGTGGTGGCCGGCGTCGGCATGCACCCTTTCGGGAGGTTCGACGGCGTCTCCCCGGTCCAGCTCGGGCAGACCGCGGTGATCGCCGCGCTGCGCGACGCCGGCATGCGCTGGACCGAGGTGGACGCCGCGTACTTCGCCAGCATGTACCTGCCGGCCACTTCCGGGGCGCGCACGCTCAAGCCGCTCGGGGCCACCGGGATCCCGATCAGCGACGTCGAGGCGGCCTGCGCCAGCGGTGGGGTGGCGCTCAAGCAGGCGCTGCTGGGGCTGCGCTCCGGCGAGTACGGCTGCGTGGCGGTGGTCGGCGCGGAGAAGATGCCGCGCGGGTTCATGGACCCCCGGGCGATCTTCGACGAGTGGCAGATCGAGGCCGGCGTCGACGTCACCCCGAGCTACTGGGCGATGCGGGCGATCCGGCACATGCACGACCACGGCACCACCGAGGAGCAGATCGCCGGGGTGGCGGTGAAGAACCACCGGCACAGCGTGCACAACGAGTACGCCATGTACCGCAAGGAGTTCAGTCTCGCGGAGGTGCTCGGGTCGGCGCTGGTCTGCGACCCGATCCGGCTGCTCGGGATCTGCTCGCCGAACGAGGGCGCGGCGGCGGTGATCCTGGTCCGCGGCGACCGGTACCAGCCGGTCGAGGGCCGCCGCCCGGTGCGGGTGGCCGGCTGCGCCCAGGTGCTGGCCGAGTTCTCCGCCGACTGGCGGGCCCCGATGCACTCGCTGAGCGCCCGGGACGTGCAGCGGGTGCCGCCGACCACCCGGGCCGCCGCTGCCGCGTTGGAGCAGGCCGGGCTGGGGGTCGAGGACGTGGACTGCTTCGAGGTCCAGGACACCGACAGCTTCTCCGAGCTGGAGGCCTACGAGCACCTGGGGCTGTGCGCGGTGGGGGAGTCCGGCCGGCTGATCGACGACCGGGTGACCGAGCTGGGCGGGCCGCGCCCGGTGAACGTCAGCGGCGGGCTGATCAGCAAGGGCGAACCGGTCGGCGCCTCGCACCTCGGCCAGGTGGTGGAGCTGGTCGGGCAGCTGCGCGGGACCGCCGGGCCCCGCCAGGTCGAGGGCGCCCGGGTCGGGCTGGCCCACGTGCTCGGCGCGGCGGGCAACTGCGCGGTCACCGTGTTACGCGCATCGGACCGGCCCGGGTGACCAGCGTGGATAATTCGCGACAGCCCATACTGTCCCGCATGACAGGCGGAGACGGGACCGTGGTCAACCGGCGGGCGCGGCGCCCCTCGAGCGAGGTGCGCCGGCAGCTGATCGAGGAGGCCGCGCGCCAGTTCACCGAGCGCGGCTACGCGGCGACCACGATGAAGGACCTGAGCACCGAGACCGGGACGGCCATCTCGGTGCTCTACCACCACTTCCCGTCCAAGGCCGAGCTGCTGCGCGAGGCGGTACTGCTGCCGTTCATGGACGTGGTGGACGACATCGGGGCCAACTGGACCGCGCTGCAGGACCAGCCGTGGGAGGACGCCAAGCTGATCCGGGCCTTCCTGTCCGACCTCTACACCCGGCTGTTCGAGCACCGGGGCGCCCTGCTGACCCTGGTCTCCGCGCAGTCCGAGCTGGACGACGAGGTGCGCGCGGAGATCTCCCGGGCGCTGCGCCGGATGTTCCTCGACCTGCGGCTGATCACCGAGGAGTCCCGGTCCCGGGGCTGGCACCCGTCGGAGCACATCGACACCCAGATCCGGCTGATGGTCACGCTGATGGCCGGCGTGGCGTTCTTCGGCGAGCTGTTCCTGCCCTCGGCGGCCGGGCCGGACAACGACGAGCTGCTCGACGACATGACCGACTTCGTCCGGTTCGGCCTGTCCAGCCGGCGAACCTCCGGGGCGCGGCCCGCCGCCGCGGCCCGGGAGAAGCACGCCTGACCCAACCGGAGGGACGACCATGCCGTTCGCGGACATCAGGGACCAGCGCTTCTACTATGAGGACACCGGGTCCGGGCCGGCGATCGTCTTCTCGCACGGCGTGCTCATGGACCACTCGATGTACACCGCGCAGGTGGCCGAGTTCTCCCGGGACCACCGGGTGATCACCTGGGACTGGCGGGGCTTCGGGCAGACCGAGACCGACGGGAAGCCGTTCACCATCTGGGACCAGGTCGACGACCTGCTGGCCCTGCTCGACCACCTGGGCGTCGGCGAGGCGGTGTTCGCCGGGATGAGCCACGGTGGCTACATCACCATGCGCGCCCCGCTGGTCGCGCCGGACCGGGTGCGCGGGATCGTCCCGATGAACACCAACTCCGCCGGCCTGGGCCCCGAGGAGCGGGTGAGCTACCGGCAGCTGTTCGACCAGTGGATGACCGACGGCCCGACCGACGAGCTGTGCGACACCTTCGCGCACATCATCATCGGCGACCCCCAGCTGAACTCCGAGTGGAAGCGGCGCTGGCAGGCCCGGCCCAAGGACCAGATGCGGAACGCCATCACGGTGACCATCGAGCTGGACGACCTGCGGCCGAGGCTGTCGGAGATCGCCTGCCCGGCGGTGGTGATCCACGGGGAGGACGACGTGGCCTTCTCCAAGGACCAGGCGGCCGAGATCGCTCGGCTGATCCCGACCTCGGGCGACCCGGTGTTCGTCCCCGGCGGGCACGCGGCCTGCATGAGCCACCCGCACGAGACCAACCAGGCCATCCGCGCCTTCCTCGGGACGCTCTGACCGGCGAGTCCCGCACTTCGTGTCGGCGTGTTCCGCACTTGATGTCGGCGAGTTCCGCACTTCGTGCGCGGCTGAGCGGATCCCGCTACGGGCTCGGTGCGGCACGACGCCGACCGTATCCAGTGATCATCAGGACATCACAGTTGTCCGGGTCGGGCGGAACCGCGCTCATGTCCTGATGATCACGCGACCGGGATGGGCGGCCGCTGGTTGCGGTGGGTGCGATGTGCATGCTCTGTCGAAGCGACCTCGCCGGCCGGCAGGTCAGTGGTCGTAGGGGGAGGGGAAGTCCCGGCCGATCACCAGGTCGGCCATCCCGGGCGGCTGGACGAAGGTGGAGGTCACGGTGCCGTCCCCGGCCAGGACGTGCTCGACCAGGCCGGTGCGCTTGTCCCCGATCACCGGCTGGATGTGGTCGGGGAGCAGCGCCCAGGTCGACGGCGCCCAGACGTGGTGCACCCCGTCGTCGTCGTGGGTCAGGAACTGGTGGACGTGCCCGGAGCCGACCAGCCGCACGCCGCGCGCGAGCAGCCCGGCCAGCCGGGCCCGCAACGGCTCGCCGACGTAGCGGCGCGGCTCGTCGTCCGCCTCGCCCCACGGCCACAGCGGGCGGTGCAGGAACAGCGCCGTCGGGCCGGGCGCGCTCAGCTCGGAGACCAGCCAGTCCGCCAGCTCCGCCGACTCCGGCCGGTGGTCGGCCAGGGTCTGCACGTCCACGCCGACCAGCCGCCAGCCGCCGATCCGGTGTGACCAGCGATCGGTGCCGAACACCTCGGCCCAGCGGGCCCGGCGGTCCCCGTCGAGCGGGTGCCGGGGATCGCCGGCGTCACCGACGTCGTGGTTGCCGGGCAGCACCAGCCACGGCACCGGCAGCGCGGCCAGCCGCTCGCGCGCGTAGGCCAGCTGCGCGGGGTCGGCGTGCCCGTCGAGCGTGACGTCGCCGGTGTGCACGACCAGGTCCGGCCGGGTCGCGGTGACGTACGCCGTGACGGCGGCCCAGTGCTGGTCGGCGTGCGGTGAGTCCGGGGCGAAGTGGGTGTCACTGACGTGCGCGATCCGCGGCGGCGGCGCGGCCGGAGGCGACATGCCGCCAGTGTCCTCCCGGTCCGCCCCGCGGCGCCGCCCCCGGATCCCCAGTCGTGAGGCAGCTCATGTTCACCTGACCGGCACGACCAGCCGGGTGCGGTCCGGGTGGTACTCCTCGACGACCGGACCGGTGACCCGGAGGCCCTGCCGGTGGGCCTCGCCGAGGAGGCGGTGGTAGGCGTGCGGGAGGGTGCCGTGGGGGCCGTCGTGGGTCAGCTCGATGGCCCGGCCGTGCGGTAGCGCGATGCTGGCGAGCGCGTCGGCCGGCGGGACGGGTGCCCGGACGAAGACGTGGCCCGCCACCTGCTCGTCGACATCGAGGGGTAGCAAGGCGCCCCAGGTCGGCCTGGCGGGCAGCCGCCGGCGACGTCTCAACTGGCCGCGCAGGGTGGCTATGCGACGGGTGATCGTGCTGGTCAGGGCGGCGGCGTCGGTGGTGAAGTGCAGCGCGGGAACCCGGCCGGGCGCGAGGCGGACGTGCCGGACCTCGGCCCCGGTGACCGGGCGGTCGAGCTGGTCGAGGTAGGCGTCGAGGTAGGCCAGGCCGAGGGTGCGCTCGCTGATCTCCTCGGCCAGGCGTCGCCGTTCGGCGGCGATCGCGGTGGCGGCGGTCGGCCCACCGCGCAGGATGCGGGCGATGACCTCGGGTGCGGAGTTGATCGCGCGGAGGCCGGCGATGGTGACGGCCGCGGCGACCTGGTCGTCGTGGTAGCGGCGGTAGCCACTGTCGGGGTCCACCTCGGCCGGGCGCAAGAGGCCGACGCGGTCGTAGTAGCGCAGCGTGGAGACGGGCAGGCGGGTGCGCCGGGCGAACTCGGAGATCAACAGCCATTCGCCGTCCGTCACGGGGCCAGCATCGCCGATCCGGCCGCCGCGACCTCGATCGACGGCCGGCGGCGCACGATTCCGGCCACCGCGGTCGGGGCGATGCCCACCGCCAGCAGCGCGGCCGCCCGGTCGAAGTGCTCGCGGTAGGTGTGGCAGAGGTCCCCCCAGGTCTCGAACACCGACACCCCGGTGAAGCGCAGGGTGCGACCGGCGCCGTGTGGGACCGCGTCGCTGACGGTGAAGGTGAAGCGCCACTCGCCGATCGTGGCTCGCTCGCCCACGACGACGGTGGTCATCTCCCAGTGGTGCTGGCGGCCCTCGGCGTACATGCGCCCGAACAGCGCCCGCAGCCCGGCGTGGCCGTCGGCGGTGCCGTAGAAGAGGTCGTGGTACCGGGCGTCGTCGGTGAAGACCCGGACCACCTGCTCGACCTCGCGGGTGTTGAACGCTTCGGCGAAGCGGTGGGCGACCGAACTCGGGTGTGTGGTCATGGAGCGGAGGATGGGGGCTCGACCGGGGTGAGGGTCAAGCGGCGGCGCTCACCGGACCGGTCACCGATCAACGCCGAGCAGGACCGCGCTGGTCGGGACGGCGCCACCGGCGGTGGCCAGCACGTGCTCCACCGACTTCTGCTGGTTGACCGCCGTACCCCGGACCTGGCGGACCGCCTCGGCGATGCCGTTCATGCCGTGCACGTAGGCCTCGCCGAGCTGCCCGCCGTTGGGGTTCACCGGCAGCCGGCCGCCGGCGGCGTGCTCCCCGGAGCGCACGAAGTCCTTCCCCTCCCCGGGCCCGCAGAAGCCGAACTCCTCCAGCTGGTTGAGCACGAACGGGGTGAAGTGGTCGTAGAGCACGGCGGTCTGCACGTCCTCCGGCCCGAGCCCGGACTGCGCCCACAGCTGGTCCGCCACCAGCCGCATCGACGGCAGCCCGGAGAAGTGCTCGCCGGCGTAGAAGCTGGTCATCGCCCGCTGCCCCCGTACCGAGCCCTGCGCCGCCCCCCTGATCACCGCCGGCGCCGCGCGCAACGAACGGGCCCGCTCCAGCGAGGTGACCAGCAGGGCCACCGCGCCGTCGCTCTCCTGGCAGCAGTCCAGCAGCCGCAGCGGGGCGGCGATCATCCGGGACGCCTGGTGGTCGGCCAGGGTGATCGGCCGGCCGTGGAAGAACGCCGCCGGGTTGGTGGCCGCGAACTCCCGCCCGGCCACCGCGACCCGGCCCAGGTCCTCGCCGGTGGCCCCGGTCTCGTGCAGGTAGCGGGAGGTCCACAGGGCGGCCATGGCGGCGGCGGTGGCCACCCCGAACGGCAGCGTCCACTGGAACTGCAGCAGCTCGGCCGGCCCGAAGGTCTGCACCCCGGCGCCGTAGCGGTGCGCGGAGCGGCCGTTCAGCGACCGGTAGACCACCACGGTGTCGGCCACCCCGCAGGCCACCGCCATCACCGCCTGCTGCAGGCAGCCACCGGGGGCGCCGCCGCCGTGCGGGATCTTGCTGAACAGCCGCAGCTCGCGGATGCCCAGGGCGTCGACCAGGTCGATCTCCCAGGTGTTGTCGTAGGTGTAGGTGACCAGCCCGTCGATGTCGCGGGCGTCCAGGCCGGCGTCGGCGCAGGCGGCCAGGATCGCCTCGATGGCCAGGGTCAGCTCGGAGCGGCCGGAGTCCTTGGAGAACTCGGTGGCCCCGATCCCGGCGATCGCCGCCCGCCCGGAGATGCTCATGCGTCGACCACCCGGAACCGGTGCAGCTGCGTTCCCTCGGCCGCCGGGAAGAACTCCACCTCGACGGCATGCCCGATCCGCACCTGGTCGGGCTCCAGCCCGACCACGTTGGACACCAGGTGGGTGCCCTCGGCCAGCTCGATCACCGCCGCGGCCAGCGGGTAGTCGAACCCGGGCAGCGGCGGGTGGTGCAGCACGGTGACGCTGTACACGGTGCCCCGCCCGGACGCCTCGACCGGGGACCAGTCGAGCGAGTGGCAGTGCGGACACGACGGCAGCGGCGGGTGCCGGAGCTCCGAACAGCCGTCGCAGCGCTGGATCAGCAGCCGCCCGTCGTTCACCCCGTCCCACCACCACCGGCTGTCCGGCGTGCTCAGCGGCAGCGGTCGGCTCACCGCGTCAGACCCACAGCGTCGGCGCGTCGAGGTCCAGGCCGCCGACCAGACCGTCCAGCCGGGCCTTGATCTGCAGGGCCACGTACCGGCCGTAGTTGCGGGCGTGCGGGATGCCGCCGCCGACGAACCACAGCCCCTCGGCCGGCGTGGGCCGCCAGGTGTTGCGGATCTCCCCGTCCGGGCCGAACCCCCAGATCTCGCCGACGGTGTCCGCGACGTCCGAGCCGAACAGCTCCCGGACCTGCTCCTGCTGGTTGCCGTAGCCGGTGGCGAACACCGCGGTGTCGGCCGGGACGGTCCGGCCGTCGGTCAGCACCAGCCCCTTCTCGTCGAACCGGGCGATGTCGGCGAACTGGACCAGCCCGATCTTCCCGTCGACGATCATCTGTGAGGTGCCGACGTCGATGTAGTAGCCGCCGCCGCGGATCAGGAAGTCCCAGAAGTAGCCGGCGTCGTCGACCCCGTTGTGGGTGCGGAACCCGGCCGCCTCCAGCGCGGTGGTCAGCTCCCGGTCCAGGTCGGCCGCGATGCCGGTCATCGCCACGAAGCCGTCCTTGGTGACCTGTTGGGAGTTCGCGTTGAAGATCAGGTCGACCTCCTCGGCCGGCCGCTCCTCGAAGATCTGCAGGTACAGGTTGGCGGTCTTCTGGCTGACGATCGTGGTCGGGTTGCGCTGCACCATGGTGACGTTCGCGCCGGACTCGGCCAGCTGGGTGGCGATGTCGTGCGCGCTGGTCCCGGTGCCGAAGACGAGAGCGTTGCCCGGGGTCAGCGGGTCGGCCGCCCCGGCCTGCGACGAGTGCAGCACCGGGCCGGCGAAGTCCTCGATGCCCTCGACGTGCGGCAGGTTCGGGTGGGCGCAGATGCCACCGCCGGTGGCCAGCACCACGTGTCGGGCCCGCAGCTCCCGCTCCTCACCGTCCCGCTCGATCCGCAACACCCACCGGCCGTCCCCGGCCTCCCACCGCCCGCCGAGCAGCGTCGTCGATGTCCAGACCGGGATCTCCATCTCCTGGGCGTAGGTCTCCAGCCAGCCGCCGAACTTGTCCTTCGGCAGGTACTCCGGGTACGTCGTCGGGAACGACATGTAGGGCATCTTGTTGACCGACAGCAGGTTGTGCAGGATCAGCGAGTGGTAGCGGTTGCGCCAGTTGTCGCCGACCCGTTCGTTGCGCTCGATGGTGAGCACGTCCACGCCCATCAGCCGCAGGCCGGCCGCCACGCACAGCCCGCCCTGGCCGGCCCCGACGATCACCACCTCGGGGTCGGGGCGGCCGGTCGCGGTGAGGGCGTCGATGTGCTCACGCCAGTTCGGGCCGCTGAACTGGTGCGGCACCGCGTGCTCCCGGCGCCGGGGCCCGATCGGCTCCTCGAACCCCTTCAGCTCCTGGGCCGCCGTCATGAACGCCCAGGCCTGGACGCCCAGATCGTTGTCCGCGGCGGTGAGCCGGACGGCGCCCAGGCCCCGGGTGTGCGCGGTCTCGAACTCGAGGAACGCCTCGACGCACTCCTCGATCCCGCGCGGCTGCACCGACGGCGCGGTGTGCCCGGGGGATAGCCGGAAGCCCTTGGGTTCGATCTTCGGCGCCAGCTCGACCAGCAGGTCCGCCACGGTGTCCCGGCCGTGCACGGCGCGGACCTGACCACTGAAGGCCACCAGGTCCCGCCAGTAGGAGTCCGCCCGGAACAGCCCGGCCAGGGCCGCCCGGTCGCGCTCCTCCAGCGCGGTGGCGAACCGTTCCAGCCACGCCCGGGCGGTGCCGGCCGGGTCGGTGATCCGCTCGGCGAGCGACGGTCCGGTCTGCGTCACGGGAGCTCCCTGGGTCGATGGCGGGCCGAGGCAAGCTTAGCCAGTGAACGGTGTACTGACTACGTACTGAAGGGAGGATTGAGTCCCTCGCTGGCGGTCCCGGATCTCGCGAATCCACCCCACGGGATCGAGTCTGCTCGGTAACTTGCCGTTGATCACGCGATCGGATGAAGCGGCGCCTCGGGGTTAACGCACCGGGCGCCCCGGTCGATTTCAAGATCACGTGACGATACGCGTGTGACGTGGGGGCGTTGTGGTCGATCCGTTGGTGGCGAGGGACTTCCCCGGCTGGTGTGGCCGGGTTGTGAGGGTGTGCCGGTCGGAGTTCGTTCCATTGGCGAGGCTCGCTGCGATCCCGGCGGGGTTGACCGCGGCGTATCTGTGGGCGATCTCGCTGGCGTATCTGGGTCCGGAGAAGATCCGGGAGCGGGTGGCGGCGGCGTCGGCGGCCGCTGGTCACGAGATCAGCAACGAGGCCGCGGTCGGGATCGTGACAGCTCGGTATCTGCCGATCATGGTGGTGTTCGGTCTACTGCTCCTGGTGGCGCTGCCGCTGGTGCAGAGCGCGGGTGTGTTCACCGTGATCCGGCGGGCGAACCGGGAGTTCGCGCCGGTGGATGTGGCGGTGCGGTTCGCGCTGCCCCGGCTGGGGCGCCTGATCAGCTGGTCGCTGGTGGCCGGGTTGCTGACAGCGTCGATGGTCATGGTGACGCTGCTGCCAGGCGTCGTGGCGCAGTCCAGAGACCTGTTCACCGTGGGGACCGCGGTCGGCGCGGTCCTGGCCGTGGCGGTCGGCGGTTCGCTGCTGTCGGTGTTGCTCGGGGTGGTGCTGGTCGAGGGCAGGGGCCTGAAGCGCTGCCTGGAACTGCTGCGGGGTCGGTGGCTGGCCACGGGCGTGCGGATGCTGGTGTTCGGGGCGGTCTACTGGGGTTACCAGCTGGTGTCGGAGTGGCTGGTGGGCGGGGTCGTCGGGCTGGTCGGGACGGGGTTGGTCCCGGCCGTGGTGACGGGTTTGTCGATGATCCCGGCGGTGGTGGCCCAGGTCGTGGTATCGGTGGTCACCTACGCGGAGTTGCGGGGCCGTGCGGACGGTACGGGCACGGGTGGGTTGGCGGCCGGGCTGGTCGAGCGCCGGTCGTCGGGCCCGGCCGCTGCGTTGTCCTTCGGTGGTCCAGCGGCCTTCGGTGGTCCGACCGCGACGGCGATCAGTGTGATGCCCCGGCGGCGTTGGCGCGGGTTCGGGTGGGCGGCGCCGACGTTGGTGATGGCGTTGATTTTGGGCGCGGGTGGCCCCGGGCTGGTCGGCGCATCGGTGTTGCCGGTCGCGGCGGTGTCCCCGGTACCGGCGGGCGTGGAGGGCGACGCGGGCGGCGGTGGCTCGGGCGGCGATTCCGGCGGCGACGCGGGGTCGAAGACGTCGGTGAGCGGGGCACTGGACTCTGGTTCGAAGAACGACAGCGGTGGCGACAGCGAAGCTCCCGAGCCGAAGGCGAAGAGCACCCCCGACTCGAAAGCTAGCGAGGACTCCGGTGGGGATTCCGCCCGGGAGGCCGCGCGGACGGTGACAACCCCGGACACGTCGCAACCGGATTCCGACGCCACCGGTGGTTCGGGTCCCGAGCGGCAGGAGGTGGCTCGCTCCGGCGCGGTCAGGGGCGCGGAGCAGGGCAGCCGGGTCGATAGTGCCGCTCCGGTTCCCCCCTCCGAGACCGGTGCGGTCGCGGCCGACCCGACGGTCGCCACGACCGGCCCGGTCCGGGGCGCCCAGCAGGGCAGCCACGTCGGGGTCGCGGCAACCAGACCGCCCGGAGCTGTTCCGGAGAACTCGAACGTGGCGGCCGGCGTGCCGGGTGTGAAGCCGGAAGGGCCGGAGGCGACCGCCGTCAACACCGAATCGGAACTGATCTGCCGCGGCTCCTTCTGCGCCGTGGTCCCGGCCACCTCGCGCGAGGCAGTGGCCCCGAACGCGCCCGCGCCGCCGAAACCCACCGCCATGGAAGCCGCCCACATGTCCCTGGACATGGCCGGGATGAGCCAGCACTGGTCGGGATCGGTCGCGGACGGACTCAACGCCGGCCTCTACGCATCCGAAGGTGAATGGGGCGACGCCCTCATATCGGGCGGCGCAGCGGTCCCGTTGGGCGATGTCACCAAGCTCGGTCGGGCAGCGAAAACCGCGGAACGAATCAAGGCGCTGCGCGCCGCGCACGCCGGACAGATGACGCCGGCCCTCCGCAAGAACCTCGACAACCGGCTCGAAGAGCTCAAACGAGAAGGCAAGCTCGTCGAGGGCAACCCCGCCGACGCGGCCCGCCGCGAAACCCTCGCCCAAGGCGACAACCCGGCGCTGAAGGACTGCCTCAACAGCTTCACCGCCACCACCCTCGTACTGATGGCCGACGGCACCAGAAAACCGATCAAGGACGTCGCCCGAGGCAACACGGTGCTGGCCACCGACCCGGTCACCGGTGAACGCGGCCCACGCGAGGTCACCGACCTGATCCGCCACGGCGGCATGCACACCATGGTCGCGGTGCAATTCGCCGGCGCCGGACAGCTCGACGCCACCGACAAACACCCCTTCTGGGTCGCCTCCCAGCGCAAGTGGGTCGACGCGATCGACCTCAAACCAGGCGACGTCGTACTCTCCGACCGAGGCGACCAGATCAAGGTCGCCAACCTCAAAACAAGCAAACAAGACCTGACCGCCTACAACCTCACCGTCGCCGGCCTGCACACCTACTATACGCTCGCTGGTCAGACACCAATTTTGGTTCATAACAGCGACTGCCCCAATGGGAAGCTATCGGATCGCTTGCCCGAGGGTATGAATAACAAGATCGCTTCAGCCTACGACGATGTGAAGGCGGGACGTATTCCTTCGCACAACACATATCGGGGAGGTGAACACCCGTGGTGGGCAGGTGCTAAAGAGTACCGCGTGCCTGGCAGGCCTGAAACTGAAAGAATTCTGGAGAAGGAGCTGCCGAACGGCGCCAAGGCATACGGTTGGACAAACACGCATTACAGGAAGATTCAACGCTTCGGAGCTCCCCATTTCCCTGACTCGGGGTGGAAATAATGGTAGCTCATCGGCTAACTGGTGCAGCAGTACTATTGCCGCTGTGTCGACTAGGTTTTGAGGACTAGGCATGGCCAGCGACCTTCCCGCAGTGGACGAGATCGATTTTCCGATGTACGTGGTATCGGATGAAGAGTCAAGAAGGCTTCTTGTTTCGGCCGAGGAAATAGAGGGGTTCTTTGTCGACCCGGAAAACGAGCCGCCGGGAGTGGCATTTCTGAGGGTCCATGAGGTCGAGAAGGGTAAGCAGAGGGTCGAAGATGCGGTGATGGCGGTCATGAATCGCCGACGGGAGAAGATTGGTGAGTACCTAGTTGGTCGGGTGACGCTCGACGCCTCGGGCATAGAGGGTTCAGGTGGAACTGTCTCGAGAGTTGCGTACCGATTCTTTGGTACTCGCTGCGAGTATCCCGAAGCTGAAAGAATCTGGCAGCGCTGGGTGTCAGGGGCCGCCTTGGAGAGGGGTGAATGGCTTCGGTGGCCGGTGAGCTATCAGGATGCATGGCTTCACGTCGTTCAGAACTCATGGTTCGTTTTGAATCGTAGGGCGGCTCGATACGGAGTGGATGAAGTCGTCCACCTGGACGGAGCGCAAATATCCACGAAGTCGGGGTTCTATTGCGCATTGGGTGAGGCTGTCAATGGTCCAGGTGGATACTTTGGAGCGAGCCTCGACGCTCTCGCGGAATGCATTTCTTCGAGTTTCGGCGAAGGGCCTCCGGCGAGGATCATTTGGCGGAACTTTCATGCGTCTCAAGAGAGGCTCGACCGCGCCTATCTTGATTCCATTGCAGGAGTAATGCGTGAGTTCAACGTGGATCTCTCCATTTGCTGAACTCGGGTGGCGTGTGCGCGTAAGTCGAACCGCAAAGGCGGCAAAGAACTACGCTCTTGATGGTCGGCATGGCAGTGAGATCCTGCCGGAGAACGAAGCGAACGTAACACACCGACTACTTGCCGGGAGTGGGACGGGCGCTCGCGTGATCCCGTATGCCTGACCTCCGTCACGACCGGATCGGCGACGACGGCGGCCACCATGACCGGACACTATGACTACTGAGAATCGGTGCGCGGTGAGCCGAGAGGACGCGACGGCGTTTCCTCTGTTCGACTCGCTGGGGGCGGGGGAGATCGGCGTCGTATCCGCCGTCTGCCTTCGGCGGGGTGGCGATTTCACTTCGGCGGTTCGGCGCGCGTCGGACTGCTTGGGTGCCCTGTTCACCGACATCCCGGGCGAGTTCCAGTTCGCGTTGTTCGCCAAGCCGAACGGGCCGCCGGGCCCGACCCGGACGTCGCGGGCCATCGCGCTGAAGGCAGGGTGTTGGAACGGCATCGCCACACGAAGGTCCCTGCCTTCGGGGGAGCGTGAAGAGTTCTTGTTCCCTGAGGCAACGACGCCGACGATCGGACGCATCGTCTTCCCCATCGGTGAGCTGGCCCTTGCTCTGGAGGTGGTACGGGCCGAGCGGGCGATCGCGTGTCTGGCCCGCCGGGAGGTCCTCGAGACGCTGCTGGGGAGGTTGGTGCCGCTCGAGTCGTCCCGAGAGATGCTGCGTGAGTCCGTTGCCCTCTCCTCGGATGGCGCCGTCACCTTGCGAGGCACGGGATGGTTCGACGATCACGAGGTCTCCGCGGACGCGTTCGGCCGGCCCGCTGTCCTGGCATCGGTCCTCAGAAGCTGACGCATGGGAGGAGGTGCGACACGCTCTTGTGCGGCCGCGCTCCCGGCGGGTTGACCGGGGCAAAATCGGAAGGTGCTCAGCCGTCGAGGCGATAGGAGTGGCATCTATGACGCAGATCTCAAGTACGTCAAGAACTGACGCCTTCTGCATCGAGGTTGAATCGGACCGACCTCCGGCCGCCTTGCTCCAAGAGTCGGGAGCAACAGGGAGGATCACTGTTGGCGACTTCGCGGAGTCGTTCTACATGGATCTCTCTTACTGGAGCGTCGAGGAGTATGAACGTAGTTGGCGTGATTCGCTTCAGGTGATTTTCGGCGGAGAAGAAGGAGACTCTTGTCTCGTTGCTTCGATCGCCAACCCGGAATCCAGTAGCTTCATCTTCTGTTGGCCGCTTTACAGGCGAAGGGAAGATGTGGTTATCCAGAACTCGATCATCTTCCTGGATGAGCTGGAGAGGGATTTCAACCCGCTTGAGCCGTGGGCTTCAGTAAGGTCTCGCCTTACTGTTGATGAAGACGGAAATTCCATCTCCGAATGGCGGACCAGCGTTTCGGCGGTACGTGAGTACCTGGAGGGGCGCCGAGGTTCGCAATCGTTCAGCTCGCAAATCTGAAGCCCCACCAGACGGTGTCGGTCGAACGCGACGACCAGGTACTGGCAGAAGACCCCGTCACCGGCGAACGCGGCCCATGCGAGGTCACCGACTGAGCCGCCACGGCGGAATGCACACCCGCTGTTCCCGTCGGAGCGTCCACCCTCGGGCGGTCGAACCCGACACCAGGGCTCGCGTCCGAGCCGAGTCCCGCGCGGGTTGCTCTGGCCGTACCGGTACACCAGGCTGGGATCATGGACGAGCGCTTCACGTCGCGGACGGTCATGGCCGGCGCCCAGCGGGTGCACCTGGTGGAGGCGGGGGAGGGTCCGCTGGTCTTGATGTGCCACGGCTTTCCCGAGTCGTGGTACTCGTGGCGGCACCAGCTGGTCGCGCTGGCCGACGCCGGCTACCGGGCGGTGGCCATGGACATGCGTGGCTACGGGCGCTCCGGCAAACCCGAGAAGGTCCACGACTACCGGATCACCGAGCTGGTCGCCGACTGCGTGGGCGTCGTGCAGGCCCTGGGCGAGGAGACCGCCGTGATCGTCGGGCACGACTGGGGCGCCCCGGTGGCCTGGACCGCCGCCTGGACCCGCCCGGACGTGTTCCGCGCGGTGGCCGGGCTGTCCGTGGTCTTCGGGGGGCGGGGGCTGATGGGGCTGCCCGGCGACCCGCTGGGCGAGCGCAGGCCGAGCACCGTCGAGCGCGAGCTGGCCGGGCCCGACCTGCTCTTCTACCAGGAGCACTGGAGCTCCGCGGCGGGCAGCGCCGAGTTCCTGGGCGACGTCCGGAGCTGGATCCGCGGCGGGCTGTACGGCTTCTCCGCCTCGCCGCCGCTGTCCCCGGAGCTGGCCGCCCCGCCGCTCGAGGGCGACCTCACCCGGCTGCCGGACGAGGCGATCGCCGGCTTCACCCGCTCGGTGATGTGCTTCCAGCCGGGCACCAGCATGCGCGACCGGCTGCCCCCGGTGCCCGACCCGCTGCCGGACTGGCTGACCGAGGCCGACGTCGACTTCTACGTGGGCGAGTTCGAGCGCACCGGGTTCGAGGGCGGGCTGAACTACTACCGCTGCGTGGACCTGAACTGGGAGCTGTTGGAGGCCTACGAGGGCCGCCCGGTGTCGGTACCATCGGTGTTCATCGGCGGCGACCGCGACGTGGCCACCGTGTGGGCCAAGGAGGCCATCGCGCTGTTGCCGAAGACGCAGTCCGACCTGCGGGGTTCGCACATCGTCCGCAACTCGGGGCACTGGATCCAGCAGGAGCAGCCGGACGAGGTGAACCGGCTGCTGGTGGAGTTCCTTCGAGGGTTGTAGCCGGGCGGGGTTTGCCGGCCGGGGGTCCTGGGAACGGGTAGGACGTGACGAGTACGGCGAAGGGTGAACGGATGCACGTCGAGTCGTCGGAACCCGTCGAGTACGTGCACGAGAGCTGGCCCGCCGACCCGTCGTTGATCAGTCATATCCGGCACGCCGTGCGGGACTGGCTGGACACCCTGCCGCTGGACGAGCCGCAGGCCGCGGACGTCGTGCTCGCGGTGGACGAGGCGGTGGAGAACATCGTCCAGCACGCCTACTCCGCCGGCCGCCTGGGCAGCGCCGAACTGGTGCTGTGGACCGAACCCGAGACGCTGTGCATCGAGATCATCGACTACGGCGAGTGGCAGGTGCCGGCCGGCGACTCCCGGGGCCTGGGCATCCCGATGATGGAGAAGCTGGTCGAGTCCGTCATGATCCACTTCGACGAGCGGGGCACCCGGGTGTTGCTGCGCTACCCGCTGCCGGCCCGGGACACGGCGGAGGCGAAGGCCCGGATCAGCTGAGCGGGTCACCGTCGCCGAGCAGGAACTCCCGCGACGACACCGAGATCTCGCTGAACCGGTGGTCGTCGCCGTCCATCCGCAGCTGCGCCCGCCACGCTTCCTCCAGCGCCTGGGCGAACTGGGCGGCCCGCCGGCGGGGGTCGGTGGAGCGGCGGTCGACCAGTTCCCGGGACACCGCGAGCTTGCCCTTCCCGCGCAGCGTCCGGGGGCCCATCTGGTGGCAGACCAGGTACTCGATGTTGGCGCCGTCCGGGGCGGGGCCCCCGGGGTCGATCCCCGGGTAGCAGAGCCGGTTGACCGCCGTCTGCAGCGCCAGCAGCGGTGAGCGCAGCCCGGCGTCGGAGCGGGGCATCCGCCAGCTGATCCAGATCGGGATCCGGCGGACCTTGCTCTCCGCGACGATCGGCAGCGCCGGCCCGAGCACCGTCCGGTAGTCGCCCGCCCGCTCCCGCAGCGCCCCGGCGAGGTCGTCCGGCGGGTCCTCGGGTTGCCCGCCGGTCAGCCGCCCGAGCATCCGGGGCAGCACCTCGTGCGGGCCCAGCGCGGTGGCCCGCAGCTCGGCCAGCTCGCTGGTGAGCGCCTTCATCCGGGCCCTCGACGCACCGCTCACCCCCAGCTGCAGGTGCAGGAACGCCAGCTCGTCCAGCACGTTCATCGAGCAGGCCAGCAGGGGGATGGCGGCCGGCGAGCCCGCGGGCCGGCGGGGTGGGTCATGAACAGGCCTGATCCCGGGGAACCCGCCGAGGAAGGACAGCACGGCGTGCACCGAGCCCTGCCGGGCCGGGCCGACCATGGTCAACGGCAGGCAGCCCTGGGCGGCGTTGCCCGCGCCGCGGTGGCGGGCCGCGCGGCGGTAGGTGGCCTCCCGGGCCGACGCGCGGTCGTGCGGCAGCACCAGGAACCAGTTGCCGGCCCGGTAGCCCGGGCGGGTGTCCTCCAGCCACAGGCCCAGGCCCCGCTCCTCGCAGTGCCGGGCCAGCCGGTCGGCCAGCTGCAGCCGCAGGTCGGCGCTGGGGCGCTCGAGCGCCATCCGGAACCGGATCGCCAGCGACGACGACCGCCCCGGCTCCATCACCCGGCCGTCGATGCCGCCGCCCTCCCAGAACGAGTTCGTCGGCGGCAGCTGGGCCGGGCACTGGATGGACAGCAGTGCGGCGTCGCCGGCGTGCAGCGCGGTCTCCGCGATGTGCTCGCAGGCGTCGGCGATCATCAGGCCGTGCCGCAGCAGCAGCCGCCTCGGCTCGTCCTCGATCGAGATGACGCCCTCGAACGTCTCCGCCGACTCGTGCTGGAAGGTGAGGTTGGGCCGCTCCGAACCGCTGTACGCGGCCCGGCCGGACTCGTCGAGGTCCAGCTGGACCCAGGCGGTGTGCTCGCGCTCGGCCGATCCGGGCCGCGGCGGAGCGGCGCCGAGGGGGGTGCCGACCCGGGTGCCGATGACCAGCCCGACGCCGTTCGCGCAGGTGGACAGCGTCTCGGCGAACCCCGCGTGCCCAGCATCCTCGCCGACCGTGTCCTGCCGGGCTGTGTCCTGTCGCCCGACGATCTCGGCCAGCCGGCCCGGGCCGTCGGCCAGGTGGTGGATCTCGTACTCCACCTGCATCGACGGCTCGTGCAGGACCCGGTAGCCGGCCCGGACCACGTCCGCCAGCGCCCGCGCCGAGCTCATCGCCGCTCCTCGCTGCACTCGTCGCCGCGCTTCGCGGGTGCGCTGTGCTGATTGTTCGCTCGCCGAGGCTCGCTCATGACCGCTCCTCGGCGCTGGTGTCGCCGGCCGAGTAGAAGCGCGCGTCGCCGGGGACGCGCCGCACGTCCGCCGCGTCCAACCAGCGGGGCGCGCCGAGCCGGACCAGCTCGGCGGTCTCCCGGCCGGTCGGCCGGCGGTAGAGCAGCAGCGACGCCCCGGCCAGCGGGATCGCCACCATGGCGGCGAACGCGTGCTGCACCCAGGTCCCGGGCACCCCCGCCGCCACCATCCCGCCGACCAGCGCGATCAGCGCGATGCAGATATTGGCGACCAGCCGGGACAGCCCGCGCAGGTGGCTGGCGATCGAGTGCCGCTCGGACAACCCCAGCTTGGTGTAGAGGAAACCGGGGACCAGCAGCAGCACCGAGATCAGCGCGTCCGCGTCCTCGATCTTGTCCAGCTTCGTGTGCGCGCCGGCCCCGAACGGCCAGCCGTTCTGGGTCAGGAACCCGGCCAGCAGGTAACCGACCACCGCGACCATCAGCGCGTACAGGCAGACCCGGCGCGGGCCGGCGGTGGTGGCGTCGCGCAGCAGCATGCCGGACCGGATCTGGATCGGCGCCGCGTTGCTGGTGGTCCGGGTGGTGCCCCGCCAGTGCGCGTGCGCCCGGTTGGTGGTCGGGTCGTTCTCCAGGGCCACGTCCCGGTACAGCTCCTCGTCGAACAGCTCCCGGGCGGCGTCCCGCAGCTGCTCGGGGAACAGCCGGGGATGGCGCAGGATCGAGCTGTCCACCTCCCCGCCGCGGCCGATCGTGCCCTCCCCGGCCACCGCGACCAGGGCCAGGCTGGCGCAGGCCGTCATCCGGTTGGCCGGCACCGACAACCCGGCCTGGGCGGCGTCCCAGCGGCGGCGGCGGACCAGATCGGCCAGCTCCCGCAGCGTGGTCTGCATCTGCAGCTCCAGGATCTTGCCGGACGCCCTCGGGGTCTCGCCCTGCTCGGCCTCCTCCCGGCGCAGGTTCTCCAGCCGGGAGGCGAGCACGGTCAGGTCGGTGCTCAGCACGCCGGCGATCCGCCGGTCGGCGTCGGTGCTCAGGTACATCCGGTCGATGTCCACCCCGGCCTCGGTCTCCACGACCAGGTGGTAGCCGGGGATGGACGAGGAGATGTGGCTGCGGTAGTCCACGCCGTACCCGTCCGAGGTGGACCGCAGCAGCCGGCCCAGCCTCGGCCCCGACCCGACCTCCGGCTCCAGCAGCAGCGCCGTCTCGTAGCTGAGCAGGTGCTCGTCGCTCGCCGGGTCCAGGCCCACGATCAGCAGCTCGTTGTCCAGCGCGATGTCGAAGAGCTGGAAGAAGTCGTCCAGTGCCTCGTCGTGCTTGTCCAGCACGGCCAGCGCCAGCGACCGGTAGCGGGCGCCCTGCCCCTCCAGCACGCCCGACTCGGGCGCCCGCCGCTCCGGCACCGCGGGCCGGTGCCGCTCGGTGACCAGGACCTCGATGGCGTGCTGCACCAGCCACTCCGACTCGTGCGCCCGGTGCAGGAACCGGTGCAGGTCCGAGTCCGGTACGGCCGAGGGCAGGCCGTCCAGGATGCCGTGCAGCACCCGGGACAGGCCGGCGGCCAGCCACCGGCTGGCCTCGAAGTGCGGCAACCGGGGCAGCCGCTCGCCGCCGGCCCCGGTGACCTCCACCGGGGCGGCGCTGCGCCGGTCCAGCCGGGCCACCGGCACCCAGCGGTGCCCGGACGCCGCGCCGTCCGGCTGCCCGGGGCGTTCCCGGGGCCGTTCCGGCGTCCCGGTCCCGGCCCGGGGCGGTTCCGAGTCGAGCTTGCGCAGGCTGACGTGCACCTCGGTGATCCGCCGGGCCACCCGGTGGTCGGTGATGGTCAGCCGCTCGGTGAGCCGCCGGACGTGGTTCAGCCGCAACGCGGTGTCCAGGAACCACAACCCGGTGACCGCGCTGGTCTGCCGGGGCGGTGCCCCCGGCACCGGGACGCTCATGATCGCGTGCCGCAGCGCGGCCCTGCCGTCCAACCCGCCCCCCATCGTTCCCCCACCTGCGTCGATGGTGCGTCACTCGGGTGGTCAAGTCCAGCCCGCCGGCTCCGGTGGCGAGGTCGTCCGGTTACCGTGGTGCACGTGCAGCCACCCGGACAGATGCCGACCGTGCTCGTCGTGGACTACGGGGCGCAGTACGCCCAGCTCATCGCCCGCCGGGTGCGCGAGGCGCACGTGTTCTCCGAGATCGTCCCCTCGGACACCCCGGTGGCCGACATCGTGGCCCGCAAGCCGGCGGCGGTGATCCTCTCCGGCGGGCCGTCCAGCGTGTACGCCGAGAACGCCCCCCGGGTGGACGGCGAGCTGTTCACCAGCGGGGTTCCGGTGCTCGGCCTCTGCTACGGCTTCCAGGCCATGGCGGCGGCGCTCGGCGGCGAGGTCGCCCCGGACGGCACCCGGGAGTACGGCCGCACCGAGCTGACCGTGGCCGGGCCGGCCGGGACGCTGCACGACGGGCTGCCCGGGCGGCACCCGGTGTGGATGAGCCACGGCGACTCGGTGGTCCGGGCCCCGGAGGGGTTCGTGGTGACGGCGTCCTCCGCGCGGGCGAAGGTGGCCGCGTTCGAGGACGTCGAGCGGCGGCTGGCCGGGGTTCAGTACCACCCCGAGGTGGCGCACTCGCCGCACGGGCAGGAGGTGCTGCGCCGGTTCCTCTACCAGATCGCCGGGATCGCCCCGGGCTGGACGACCGCGTCGATCATCAACGACACGGTGGACGCCGTGCGGGCGCAGATCGGCGACGGGCACGCGGTGTGCGGGCTGTCCGGCGGGGTGGACTCCGCGGTGGCCGCCGCGTTGGTGCAGCGGGCCATCGGTGACCGGCTGACCTGCGTCTTCGTCGACCACGGGCTGCTGCGTACCGGGGAGCGGCGGCAGGTGGAGCGGGACTTCGTGGCCGCCACCGGGGCCCGGCTGGTCACCGTGGACGCCGAGGAGCGGTTCCTCGGCGCGCTGGCCGGGGTGACCGACCCGGAGCAGAAACGCAAGATCATCGGCCGGGAGTTCATCCGGGTCTTCGAGGGCGCGACCGCCGAGGTGGCCGAGGCCGAGCACGTGGGCTTCCTGGTGCAGGGCACGCTCTACCCGGACGTGGTGGAGTCCGGCGGCGGCACCGGCACCGCGACCATCAAGAGCCACCACAACGTCGGCGGTCTGCCCGACGACCTGGAGTTCGCGCTGGTCGAGCCGCTGCGCACGCTGTTCAAGGACGAGGTGCGGCGGGTCGGCGCCGAGCTGGGGCTGCCCGAGACGATCGTCGGACGGCAACCGTTCCCCGGGCCGGGGCTGGGCATCCGGATCATCGGTGAGGTCACCCGGGACCGGTTGGACACGTTGCGCGCGGCCGACGCGATCGCCCGTGAGGAGCTGACCTCGGCCGGGTTGGACAAGGCGATCTGGCAGTGCCCGGTGGTGCTGCTGGCCGACGTGCGCAGCGTCGGGGTGCAGGGGGATGGGCGCAGCTACGGCCACCCGGTGGTGCTGCGTCCGGTGAGCTCCGAGGACGCGATGACCGCCGACTGGACCCGGCTGCCCTACGACGTGCTCGAGCGGATCTCCACCCGGATCACCAACGAGGTGGCCGAGGTGAACCGGGTGGTGCTGGACGTGACCAGCAAACCACCCGGCACCATCGAATGGGAGTGAGCTACTAGGCGGCGGCGAGCTTGCGGGGGCGGCCGCGGCCGCGCTTGTGCGCGATGATCGCGCCGCCCTGCACGATCTGGCCGCCCCACACCCCCCACGGCTCCCGCCGGGTCAGGGCGTCGTCCAGGCACGGCCGGCGTAGCGGGCAGCGCCGGCACAGCGCCTGGGCGACGGCGAGCACCTCGGGTCGTTCGGCGAACCACAGATCGGGCTGGCCGTTCTGGCAGGGCAGCCGGCCGCTCACGGTCGTGACCGGATCGAGCTGACCAGCAGCACGGTGCCCAGTGCCACCGCGCCGCCGGCCAGGATCCAGCGCGGGTCGAAGCTGATGTCCGGCGACCATCCGGTGATCGCCATCAGCGCCACGACCAGGCAGACCAGACCGGTGACCAGGGTCAGCAGGTCCGGGGTGGGCCGGCGCTCCGGTTCGGCCCCGGCGGGCGGGGTGCCGGTTCCGGTTCCGGTGCCGATTCCGGCGGGTGCGGTCTCGATGGTCGGTTGCTCGCTCATCGTGGTCTCCCTCGTCTCGGTCGGGGTCGGGGTCGGGGTCGGGGTCGGGGTCGGGTCGGTCGGTGCCTCGGCGCTCTCCGGTGGCTCAGCCCTCTCCGGCACGGCGCACCTCCACCTGGCCGACCCCGACGCTCACGTCCAGCTCCAGCACCCGGCCGCCGCGGGCCGCGTCGGCGCCCAGGTTGTCCACCCGGGCGTCGGCGGACGGGCCCTCGGTGTCGTCGTCGGACTCCGGCCGGCCGTCGACGCCCAGGCAGTCCACGTCCCCGGCGTCGGCGTGGCAGTGCACCCGTACGTCCATGTCGGCGGGGACGATCACCACCACTTCTCCGGTCTGCACCCGGACCCGGGTCCGGACCGGCTCGTCCGGGCCCACCGGCGCGGCCGGGGCTGCCGGGACGACCGCCGCGCCGGGAGCCGGCGGTGTCCCGGGGGCGGCCGGAGCGATCGGGGCGCCGGGAGCCGGCGGCGTGGCGGGAGCGGCCGGAGTGGCTGTGGCGCCGGGTGCGGGCGGCGTCCCGGGGACGGCCGCCGGGCCGGGGGGCGCCGGCGTGCCGGGAGTCGCCGGCGTGCCGGGCGTGCCGGGAGTGGGCGGGGTGGGGG
>JAESFN010000705.1_pt1 | contig 23883 bp, 21 predicted proteins | sample 9269411 | NCBI WGS metagenome assembly JAESFN01 (sample SAMN14505399, study PRJNA617100) | algae metagenome | isolation source: Iphinoe sp. HA4291-MV1 and co-occurring heterotrophs from trail next to... | place: USA: Maunawili Falls, Hawaii | collected 2009-07-25
GCCGCCGGCGATCAGGATCATGTCAGGACGCAGCTCGCGGATGCGCTGAATCTGCTCGTGCGGCCGGCGCTTGTCGTTCGAGGAGATTGTGTCCATCACGATCGCACCTGCGCCCAGGGCTGCCCGCTTGGCGCTGGCGGCCGACATTTCGCGAACGACGCCGGCGACCATCATCTGCAGACCGCCGCCGGCGCTGGAGGTGGAGATGTAGATGTCGCAGCCGTCGCCATTCTTGGCCGGGTGAATGAGCCGGCCCTCGTCGTCGACGAGTTTGCGGCCGGCGAGCTCGCCGACCTCGAGCGCGGCGTTCACCACGCCCTGGGTTACGTCGGCCACCGGCTCTTCCACGGTCGTCGGCGCTTCGCCTCGCCAGGTTTGGCGGTAGGTTCCGTCGGGCTGGCGCTCGATGAGAATCGCCTTGGTCGTGGTGCTCCCGCAGTCGGTGGCCAGAATCACGCGAAGCTGGTCAGGCACGACGTTCGGCATGGGGACTCACGAGGCGGGCTGATCGGGGGCGTCGGGTCGGGGCGACTCGAGACGCTGGCAAAGATAGTCGACCGCGCCACGCTGTTCGAGCAACTCGGCAAACCCACGCACGCGGGCATCGCCCACCAAGCTGCCCAACAGCGGCGTAAGCCCATGCAGCATTTGCGCGGCCACGTAATTCAGCGGTCGGCTCATCTCCAAGAGCATGACCGCGGGCACGGCCATGCCGCGGCGAGCCACGGTGTCGGCAATGCGGTTGGCCAGCTCTTGGCTTTCCGCCGAGATCGTCGCGTCGCCCTCCGCGGTCGGCGCCACGGCAAAGGCGTGCCGAAACTTGTCGCGCCAGCGGCCCTGGCCGGATGGGTGCGACGAGAGGGGGCTTGGGTCTGACATCGGCACGCCGCCAGCCAGCGAAAAGCGGAGAAATTTAACCACTTGCGTTCACTCTATCAGCCATTTCCCAGGCTGGCGACCCCTGAAAGGCTTGCTGGGGGCCCGGTTACGTATTGCCGGGGAAACGCGGTAACAATCGGGCCGTCTGTTCACTTGAGAGAGTGGGGAAACGGAAACAACCGCAAAGCGAACTGGAGTGTGGATCATGCCAGATGGAAAACGCAAACGCCGCCACAGCCCCGACCGTTGCCGCCGCGAATGGTACGCCCTGCACCGCTCCACCCGCTTCTGCCGCCGCTTTGGCCTGGGTTCGGCCGTGCAGGCGAGCTGACCCATTTGGGCCGCTTGCCAAGGCCCAATCGAACCGGTAATTTCAAAGGCTTGCCTCGATAGGGTTTGCTGCCAGGCGTGTGAGCGATTTGGATCGCGCGGCCGCTGGCGGCTTTGGCCTGAAATTCCGGTCTCGGCGGTCCTGCCCGCCCCTTCTGCTGCACGATGATTGCCCCTTCTCTGCCGGATCACCAACGGATTGTCATTACCGGCGTCGGGCTGACGTCGCCCAACGGCAATTCGTTGCCTGAGTTCCGCGCGAGCTTGCTGGCCGGTCGCAGCGGCGTAAGCCCCTACGAGATCCGCTACGTCGGCCAAACCTTGGCCGGCATCTGCAATTTCGACGAGCTTCGCCACCAGAAGAAGAAAGACCGCCGCCGCGGCACCCGCGCCGGCAGTGTCGGCATCTACTGCGCCCACGAAGCGATCGCCGACAGCGGCCTCGACTGGGCCAACGTCGACAAGTCGCAAGTCGGCATCTATGTAGGCGTTACCGAACACGGCAACGTCGAGACCGAAAACGAGATCTACGAGATCAAGGGGTTCGACTACGACACCAAGTTCTGGTCGCACCACCACAACCCGCGCACCGTGGCCAACAACCCGGCGGGCGAAATCTCGCTCAACCTGGGCATCACCGGCCCGCACTACACGCTCGGCGCCGCTTGTGCCGCCGGCAACGCGGGGCTAATCCAGGGCGCGCAGATGCTTCGCCTCGGCGAGTGCGACGTGGCGATCGCCGGCGGCGTTTCGGAAAGCATCCACACATTCGGCATCTTCGCTAGCTTCAAGAGCCAAGGCGCGCTCGCCTGGCACGACGATCCGGCCCGCGCCTCGCGACCCTTCGACATGCACCGCAACGGCATCGTGGTGAGCGAAGGGGGCTGCCTCTGCACCCTCGAGCGTTACAGCGATGCAGCCGCCCGCGGCGCGAAGATCTACGGCGAACTCGTCGGCTACGCCATGAATAGCGACGCCACCGACTTTGTGCTCCCCAACCCCCAGCGGCAGGCCGAATGCTTGCGGCTGGCGCTCAAGCGCGCCGGGCTCACGCCGGCCGACGTCGACATCGTGAGCACCCACGCCACGGGCACGACCAGCGGCGACGCCCAGGAGTGCGAGGCGCTGGTCAAGGTGTTCGGCGAGTCGGGCCGCACGCGGTTCAACAACTCGAAGAGCTTTATCGGCCACACGATGGGGGCCGCCGGGGCGCTCGAGCTGGCCGGCAACCTGCCCTCGTTTGCCGACCGGCAGTGCCACGCTACCATCAACGTAGACGAGATCGACCCCGAGTGCCGGCTGCCTGGCCTGGTGATCAACCAGCCGCAAGAGCTGGGGCGGGCCGACATCATCGTGAACAACTCGTTCGGCATGCTGGGCATCAACTCGGTCGTCGTCGTCAAACGCGTTTAGAAGAACAACTCACCACGGAGCCACGGAGACACGGAGATTTTTTTACCGCGGAGGACGCGGAGGGACGCAGAGAAGAAATATCTGCTCTGTGTCCTCTGCGTCCTCTGCGGTGAAACGTCCTCTCCGTGTCTCCGTGTCTCCCTGGTTCAAGTAAACCGTGCGGAGAATCTGAATGACCTCGAATGAGATCCGTGACGCCGTGCTCGATATTCTCGAAGGGATCGCCCCCGACGAGGACCTAGGCAGCTTGCGCGACGAAGTGCCCTTCCGCGAGCAGCTCGAGCTCGACAGCATGGACTTTCTCGACATCGTCATGGAGCTCCGTAAGCGCTACCGCGTGCAGGTGCCTGAGGACGACTACGGCCAACTGGTGAGCATGGCCAGCACCGTGCAGTACCTGGAACCCAAAATGGCCGACTTGCAAAAGGTTTAGGAAAGTTTCACCACGGAGGCACGGAGACACAGAGAAGGCTTTGCGAGGACGAGCAGAGCAACGAGCGCCGCGGCAATTCGGATTGCATTGCTACGTTCACTCTGTGATTTGAATCTCAGTGCCTCCGTGTCTCCGTGGTTCAATCGCCTCTGCCGCCAGCGCCCATGTACGACACGATCATCATTGGCGCGGGGATGTCGGGGTTGGCGGCCGGGATTCGGCTAGCCTACTACGACCAGCGGGTCTGCATTCTCGAGCGGCACACCACGATCGGCGGGCTGAACTCGTTCTATCGGCTCGGCGGCCGCAACTACGATGTCGGCCTGCACGCGATCACCAACTTTCAGCCCAAGGGCACGAAGCGCGGCCCGCTGGCCCTGCTGCTGCGGCAGCTTCGCATCGCCTGGGAAGAGTTTGCCCTCTCGCCGCAGGTCGGCTCGTCGATCGCCTTCCCTGGCGTCACGCTGAAGTTCGCAAACGGCCTCGAGTTGCTCACCGAAGAGATCCGCCGGGCGTTTCCCAAGCAGATCGACAACTTCCGTCGCTTCTTGGGCGCAGTCGTTGATTACGACGATCTCGAGACCGAGGGCTTCGGCCATTCGGCCCGCGAACGGGTGTCGCAGTACATCACCGATCCGCTGCTGGTGGAAATGCTTTTCTGTCCGCTCATGTTCTACGGCAATGCCCGCGAACACGACATGGACTTTGGGCAGTTCTGCATCATGTTTCGCAGCATCTTCTTCGAGGGCCTGGCGCGGCCGCTCGCCGGCGTGCGGCTGATCCTCAAGAACCTGGTGCGAAGATTCAAAGCGCTCGGCGGCGAACTGCGGCTGCGGGCAGGCGTGAGCCGGTTGGCCGTGGACAATGGCCGTGTGAGCCGCGTGGAGCTCGACGATGGCAGTGTCGTTGAGGGCAAACGCGTGCTCTCCTCCGCCGGCTGGCTCGAGACGATGAAGCTCTGCGAGGACAGCAGCATTGCAGACCCCGACCGCGCGGGCAGGCTGTCGTTTGTCGAATCGGTGTCGGTGCTCGATTGCACGCCCAAGGACCTAGGGCATGACCGCACGATCGTGTTCTACAACGACTCCGAAAAGTTCCACTGGGAAGTGTCGCGCGAGCTCTGCGACGTGCGGAGCGGCGTGATCTGCTCGCCGAATAACTTTCTCTACGATCAGCCGCTGGCCGAAGGCATGCTCCGGGTCACGTCGCTCGCCAACTTCAACCAGTGGGCGGCGTTGCCGGAAGATCAGTACCGGCTCGAAAAGCTCCGCTGGTACGACCGCGTGTCCGCCTCGGCCGTGCGGTTCATGCCGGACTTCCGCCATCATGTGATCGCGACCGACGTGTTCACGCCGACGACGATCCGCCGCTTCACCGGGCACGACAACGGCGCCGTGTACGGCGCTCCCGACAAGGTGTACGACGGCGCCACGCACCTAAAGAATTTGTTCCTCTGCGGCACCGACCAGGGCTACGTCGGCATCGTCGGCGCTCTGGTCTCCGGCATCACGATGGCCAACCGCCACCTGCTGCGCGACCCCGCTTAACCATTCGTTGAACCACAAAGGCACGAAGACACAAGGCAGATTGGTTCTCGCAAAGACGCAAAGGCCGCAAAGTAGAGAGAAGCCATCTGGCCTTCTTGGCGAGCTTTGCGCCTTGGCGAGAAATAGATTTCTTAGTGTCTTCGTGCCTTTGTGGTTCAATTGAGCAACTATGTAGCTTGCCCCCTGCTCTATGCCTAAAGACTTTCTCGCTGGCGTTTCGGATTACTACGACGTTGTCGTGATCGGCAGCGGTCTGGCCGGGTTGACCGCCGCCAATACGCTGGCCCGCGCCGGCCGCAGCGTGCTCTTGCTCGAACAGCACTACAAGCTAGGCGGCATGGCCACCTGGTTCCGCCGGCCGCACGGTCATATCTTCGACATCTCGCTGCACGGCTTTCCCGTTGGCATGGTGAAAAGCTGCCGGAGGTATTGGTCGGCCGAGATCGCCGACTCGATCGTGCAGCTCGAGAACATTCGCTTCGACAACCCGATGTTCTCGCTGACCACCACCTTCAATCGCGAGGACTTCACGCGGCTGCTGATCGAGAAGTTCGCCGTGCCCGCCGAGCAGGTGCAGGCGTTCTTCGACACCGCCCGCGGCATGAACTTCTACGACGACCAGGGCGCCACGGTCGGGCAGCTCTTCGAGCGGTTCTTCCCCGGGCGCGAAGACGTGATCCGGCTGCTCATGGAGCCCATCACCTACGCCAACGGCAGCACGCTCGAGGATCCGGCGATCTCCTACGGCATCGTCTTTTCGAACTTCATGTCGAAGGGCGTGTTCACCTTCAAGGGAGGCACCGACCGCTTGATCGACCTGATGGAAGCCGAACTCGAGAAGAGCGGCGTTGATGTGCGCATCAAGTGCGACGCGGCCAAGATCGTCGTCCGCAACGGCAAGGTCGAGGCCGTGGAGGTCGGCGGCCGCACGATTCGCACCGGGGCCGTCGTTTCGAACGCCAACCTGAAGAGCACGATTTTTCGCTTGGTGGGCGAGGAGCACTTCGACCGCAACTTCATCGACGATGCCCGCGCAGTGCGACTCAACAACTCGAGCACGCAGGTCTACATGGCGCTCAAGCCGGGCGAGCAGCTCGACGAGAGCCTGGGCGATTTGCTGTTCAGCTCGACCGCGCCGCTGTTCCGTACCGAAGCGCTGCTCAGCCGCGACATCACGAGCCGCACTTACTCGTTCTACTATCCGCGCACCCGCCCCGGGTCCGATCGCTGCTTGATCGTGTCGAGCACGAATGCTCGCTGGGAAGACTGGGCCGAGTTGCCGGAAGACGAGTACGAGCGGAGCAAGGCCGACCTAGTGGAAACGACGCTGGCGGCCCTGGAAAAGTACATTCCGGACGTGCGGTCGCGGCTCGATCATGCCGAGGCGGCCACGCCGAGAACCTTCTACCACTACACGCGTCATGAGCACGGCGCGAGCTTCGGCACCAAGTTCGAGGGCCTGGCCGTGAGCCGGGCGATCCCGCAACAGGTGTCGGGGCTCTTCCATGCCGGCAGCGTAGGCATCATCATGTCGGGGTGGCTGGGCGCGATGAACTACGGCGTCATCGTGTCCAACGACGTCGACTCCCTCCTGACCAAACGCGCGGCCCAACCCGCGGGAGCGACCTAGAGACCGTTTTCGCCACGGAGCAGACAATTGAACCACGAAGACACAAAGACACTAAGAAGGCGGGCAGTTTCTCGCGAAGGCGCAAAGATCGCCAAGAGGTTGCTCGCCGAATGATCGTTTCTTTGTGAGCATTACGTCTTGGCGAGAAATGAATTCTTCGTGCCTTTGTGTCTTCGTGGTTCAATAAGATCTTGCCGTGTCTCCGTGGTTAGTTCGAGCTTCGAGCGAGCATGAAGCGTACGATCCCGCAGATCCTGTGTACGTCGGCCGGGTTGGTGCTGGTCGTTACGTTCTTCCTCTCGAGCCCTCAGGCTCAGTCGTGGCAGGAACAGGCGTCGATCTGGTTCAATATCCTGGCCGCGGTGGCCATGGTCTTGGGCGCGGCCAATCTGGTGCGGGTGCATCTGCAGAAGATCTCCGACCGTAAGTCCGGCTGGGGCTACTCCGGCGTCACGCTCGTCGCCTTCTTCGTGATGCTGTCCGTGGGGCTGTTCAAGATCGGCGTGCCAGCCTCGCCGCAATACCCCGCGTTTCCTTGGTCGGGTCAGTTCGACCAGGAGGGCTCGCCCTTCTGGTGGTGCTACGAGTACATGTTCCGGCCGCTCTTGGCCACGATCTTTTCGCTGCTGGCCTTCTACGTGGCCACGGCGGCGTTTCGCGCCTTCCGCGCCAAAAACACCGAGGCCACGCTGCTGCTCGGCACAGCCTTCATCGTGCTCCTCGCCCAAACCTACGCCGGCACGCTGCTGACCGATTGGGTGCCGCTCGAGTGGCAGGGCATGCCGACGGGCGACCTGCGGCTCGAGAACGTTAAGGTCACGATCATGAAGGTGTTCGCCACGGCGGGGAACCGCGCGATCATGATCGGCATCGCACTCGGCATCGTCGCCACCTCGCTGAAACTCCTCCTCGGCATGGACCGCTCTTACTTGGGGCGGGATTAGAAAGATGATTAAACCGCCGAGACGCAGAGACACGGAGAGGAATCACTTACCGCAGAGGACGCGGAGGGCGCTGAGGACACAATCAATCATGCTCTGCGTCCTCCGCGACCTCTGCGGTGCAATCGTCTCTCTCAGTGTCTCTGTGTCTCCGTGGTGAGAGTCTCCTGAACCATGGTCGAACGGCTGCTTAATTTGGATCGTCGCTGGATTTATCTGGCGATGCTGTTGGCCGTGGGCATTCCTGTGCTTACGCAGCCCGTGTTTCCTGAGCTGCCGACCCCGCTCGTGCAAAAGGTCTTCGACGCGATCGACAAGCTCCCTGCCGGCTCGAAGGTGATGATCGCCTTCGACTACGACCCGAGCGCCGAGGGAGAGATCGGCCCGATGGCCACCGCCTTCGTGCGGCACTGTGCCCAGAAGGGGCACAAGATGTACATGATCGCCCTCTGGCCGGTGGGGCCGCTAATGATCGACGAGCGGATCAACAGTGTGCTGCGGCCCAACTACCCCAATCTGAAGTACGGCGAGCACTACGTAAACCTGGGCTATAAGGACGGCAAGGAAGCGGTGATCAAGGTCATCGTCACCAACTTGAACGCGATGTTTCCGACCGATCATCGCGGCACGAGCCTGAGCAACATCCCCATGCTGCAAGGCGTGCAGTCGGTGCAGGACATGGACCTGCTCCTCAATATCAGCGCCGGTACCCCAGGCACCAAAGAGTGGGTGCAGTATGCGTCGACTCCCTTCCGCATCCCGACGGCCGCCGGCGTCACCGGCGTGCAGGCGCCCTTGTTCTATCCCTACCTTGGCCGGCAACTCTTGGGCCTGCTGGGCGGAGTGAAGGGGGCCGCCGAATACGAGGCCGCGCTGTCGCTCGCCTATCCCGAGTTCGAAGGACCAGCATTCTCCGAGGCTCGCCGGCGGATGGGCCCGCAGCTCGTCGCGCATCTGCTGATGATCGGCCTGATCGTGGCCGGCAACGTGTTGTACTTCTTGAACCGGCGGAGCTAACACGTGGCAGCCGACAACGCGCCCATCGAGCCGACTCCCCGCTCGCGCGAGACCTTGTTCTGGACGGTGCTCTTCGTCGCCGGAGCGCTCGCGCTGCTGGGACGGGCGATGTTCACCACGCAAGGGATGGGGCGCGAGTACGTCAAGGAGGCGCCAACGGTCGAGGGGCAAGACCACATCCGCTACGAAGCGGCCACCTATCGCGAGTTCGCCGCCGGAGAGGCGCAGCTCAGCCTTGCTCGCAGCGTGGGGTTGTGGATTTCGGCGTTCCTCACGCTGGCCGTATTCTCGTTCCTCTACAAGGACAACGTCTTCTACCGGCTGGCCGAGTCGATCTTTGTCGGTATCTCGGCCGCTTACTGGATGGTCTATGCCTTTTGGAGCACGATCATCCCCACGCTCGTCGCCCGGCTGAAACCGGAGCTGGTGACCAACCACTTCATGCCTGGCCTGAAGATCGAGCCGGAAATGGTGCCCTTCAAGGCGCCGTTCACGTCGATGGAACCTTTGTTCTCATTCCCACTGGCGGTCTTTCCGCTCATCCTGTGCATCATGCTCCTCTGGCGGCTGTCGCCCGTGGGAGGGTGGATTGCCCGCTGGCCGCTGGCCTTCATCGTCGGCACGACGGCCGGCATCCGGCTGGTCGGCTTCCTGCAGGCAGACTTCCTCAGCCAGATCGACAACACGATCGTGCCATTTGCCGTCCGCAGCGCCCAGGGCAACGGAATCGAATTCTGGGCGTCGCTGGCCAACGTGCTCTTGGTCGTAGGCGTGCTGTCCGGCCTCGTCTACTTCTTCTTCTCCGTCGAACACAAAGGGCCCGTGGGCACCGTGGCCCGCGTGGGCATTTGGTTCATGATGATCACGTTCGGGGCGGCCTTCGGCTACACCGTGATGGGACGCATCGCGCTGTTGGCCGCGCGGCTCGAGTTCCTGTTCGACGATTGGCTCTGGCTGATCGACCCAGCCGGCAACCGGCTGCTGGGGCCCTAGCGCTTCTTGGCAGGGACCGCGCTGGCAGGCTTGCTCTTCGGCGCCAGTTCAAGCTGGACCGGCGCAAGCGCCGCGAGCCGCTTTTCGGCCTCGGCGCGCCGCTCCGCGTTATCGCCCGCGCGAATGCTCTCCCAATACCGGATCGCGCTGGTCGCCATTTCTTCGCGCAGCGCGGCGTATTTGCCGCTGGGCTTGGTATGGAGCGCAAACGTTTCGCCGCCCACCACTGTCGCCCGATGCCGCCGATACCGTTCGGCTTCGCGCCACTCGGCGGCCGCTTGCCGTGATTTCGCAGGCAGCCGAGCCACGCTGGCCCGGGCGGCGACCGCTGCCGGAGTTTCTGGCCAGCGTTCCGCCACGACTTCGAGCTGGCGCACGGCTTCCGCATCGCTTGGATCACCAGCCAAGCGATGCTCAGCCTCGGTTAGCAAGGCTTGCGCTCGTTCGTCGGCTCCAAAGGCACCCTTGTCCGGAACGCGCATGGTCGGCCGCTTGCCTGCCAAGGTTCGCCGACCAGGTACGCCTGCTTCATGCCACCGGATCACTTCCCAAAGTTGCTCGGGCCTTGGCAACACGTGCCCCAATCGCGGAAACACGCGCAGCCGCGTCGTCATGCCTGCTTCGCTGAGAATCGGCTGGAAGAGATACTCAACCATTCCTCGATTGGGGTCGAGGCGCCCCGTGCTCAAGCTCGCTGACAAGCGGTCGCAAGCTCGCCGGCCGAGCAGTTCGTCTTCCGGCAGCGCCAATGAGCCACTGATCGCCATGACCCCGCCGAAGCACTCCGGGAGATTAAAGCCAATCTGTCCTGCGATGTGCGCTCCGCCTGAAAAGCCAGCGATATACGAGCGATCGGGATCGATCGGATAGCGACGGCGCACATCATCAAAGGCGTCGAGCACGATGCGGACGCGTAGTGCTATGGGCGTATTGTTGCCCGCGTTATGCGGCCCGACAAAGATGCAGCCCAGGCGTCGGCAAGTCGCTTGCCAGTGTTGCCAGCCTGCGTTGTTCTGCGAGGGAGAAACGAACAGGACCAGCGGATACCCATTGCCTGCCGCCTGCGACGCGTCAGGCACGTAGAGCTGGTACGACTGATTGAGCGCACTATAGTCGGCAGGCAGCCAAGCGGCGGGCGGCTCAGGCAAGCTCTTTTCGGCCACCGCGAAGGTCCAGTCGAGCGATGTCGGGCCGGAAACGGCCTCTCGCTCGACATAACTTTCATCGGCCGCAGCCAGCCGGTGCAGGGCGACTAGGCCAAAAATCGCCAGCATGGCAAAACGCCAGGCCGCTAAACCAAAAGCATCTCGCGACATCGCCGCCTCCCGTCAGAAGCTTCGCCTCCGCTTGTTCGCGACCGCCGATCCGTTGTACCGCGCCCGGCACACGCCTGCACGAAACGCTGCTTCAGAATCGCGCCGCCGCGCGGCTACAATTGGGAACTTTGTGTGACCGCGCCCCCTGAATCGAACTGGGAGTTTTCCATGTCATCCGCCGACAAGCCAAAGATCATCATCGACGAAGACTGGAAGTCGCAGGTCGAGCGCGAGAAGGAGCAGCTCGCGCATCAAGAAAAGGCGCCGCCCGAACCCGCCGCGGGGGCCCAAGCGATCCCTCAAGCGTCGTTCGTGGAGCTCGTGACGATGCTGGCTACGCAGGCGCTCGTCTCGCTTGGGCAGATTCCGCACCCCCTGTCAGGCAAAGCCGAACTGCGGCCGGCCGAGGCCAAGCACTTCATCGACTTGCTCGAAGTGCTCGACGAGAAGACGAAAGGCAATCTCTTACCCGACGAAGCGGCTTTACTGGCCGACGCACTGCATCAACTGCGGCTCGGCTTCGTGAGTCTGACCTCACGCTGAGCCGCCCGCATGAACGCGTAAACACGTAGGTTATGCTTCAGCATAACTGACACTTACCCACCGTGGCCCCGTCGATAGCCTTAGCTTCGAGCGTGGTAACGAGGGTCGGTCGCTCGAGAGTTATGCTGAAGCATAACCTACGCCGGTTCGGCCGAATTGCCGATGCGGCCACGTTCAAAGATAGTCGCGAACAACCGCGCCCAGCCCGGTCGGAGGAAAGGAAAACAAGGCATCCATGCCATGCGGGTCCCATCCATGGGATTTACTTGCCTCCCAGCCGGGTGACATGCGGGGGAGAACTGCGTTCCTCCGAGCCGGGCTTCGGGCGCTGGTCTAGTTCGCGAGCTTGCCAAAGAGCCGCCGGAATTTAGGCATCCGGCGTGCCAAGTACTGCAGCCAGGCGGCCGGCTGCCAGATTTCTACACATACGGCGGCGCCAACCACCACCACGTCGCCGCCGGCCTCGACCTGCAAGAACTCCCGAAAGCCTTCGGGAATTAGCAGCCGACTGCGGCCAGCAATTTGTACGGTCTTGTGCCGCGACGAAAGCAATCGGCCCAAAAGCTGGACTTCGCCCAGTCGTCCCTCGAGCCGCCCCGCGGCAATGCGGGCCTTGATGAGTTCCACGCCCGTGTCGAGCTTGGCCTGCCAAGCGGCCGCCGGCCACAAGCTCAAACACCCCGTCCGTTCCTTGGCCAAGATGAGATCTGCCCCGGTGGCCAACAGCGGCTCGGCCAACTCGGTGGGCAGCGAGAGCCGAAAGCGGTCGTCGAGCGAGCGGGGATGCTCCCCGAGCAGGAAATCGTTGGCGGCGGTCATCCCGTGCAACCGGTTCCCGGCGGCAGGTCCGTTCCGAACGATCCCGGCCGTGGTGAGTTGGCATCTGCTTCCGACTTATTGGGCAAGTATCCCACAATCACCACAGCTTTCAATCGCTGGTGGGCACGTTTCCCACGGAGGCAGAGTGTACCAAACCCGATACACGCTGCAACGCCCCCGATTGGAATTTTCGCCCGCCGGCCGACTTCGCAACCTAGATCGACTGGGGGCCCTATGCGGATTCGGCTGGCGAAATATGATGGTTTCGCGTACCTAGTACGATCGTGGAAGATGCGCACCGCTTCGCCGAGCATGCGCGGCGCACTTCCGCAGCACGCGCCCCCACGCCTGACCATGATTGCATCCAACGCCAACCACCGCTCGCTCGAGCCGTTAGAGCCCGTCGTGATCACCGGCATCGGTCTGGTCACCTCGGTCGGAACCCAGCGCGAAGACGTTTGGAAAGCGGTCCGCAGCGGCGCCTCCGGCGTGCGCAATCTCGAAGGCCTGATGGGCATTCCCGTCGGCCTGCTGCAAGGCGCCCCGGCCGATGTCGCGCCCGAGTACCCCGGACAGCTCAAGGTCATTTCGCTTACGCAGCATGCCACGCGCGAAGCTCTGGCCGACGCGCAGGTCGACCTGGAGAACATCGATCGCGCGAACTTCGGCTGCGCTCTGAGCGCCCACATGGGCGACACCGCCTGGGTGAACGAGAAGATCCATCGCGAGGATCTGCTGGGCAACTATGCCCGCCCTTGGTGCGAGCAGTTCTTCCCGCTCACGGCCTGCACTTCGGTGGCGCAGCGTTACGGGCTCGGCGGCCCGCTGCTGGCCCACTCCACGGCCTGCGCGAGCGGGATGATCGACATTCTTGGCGCGGTGCGAATGATTCAAGACGGCCAATGCGACATCGCGCTTGCCGGCGGCGCCGAGGCGTTTCATCCGGTCTTCGCGGCGGGCTTCTATCAGATGCGGGTGCTGGCGCACCACGACGATCCGACGCAGGCCTGCCGACCGTTCGACCGCAACCGCCAGGGCTTTGTGATGGGCGAAGGGGGCGCGGTGTTCGTGCTCGAGCGCGAAAGCCATGCCCGGGCGCGAGGCGCCGTTCCCTACGCTCAGATTCTCGGCGGCGCCATGCTGGCCGAAGCGCATCACGTGACGGGGCTCGACGCCGAGAGCGACGCCCTGGCGCATCTCATCGATCGAGCGCTCAGCCGGGCCGATGTGAAAACGACCGACATCGGTCACATCAACGCCCACGGCACCGGCACGCAGCAGAACGACCTGGTGGAAGCACGCGGAATCCACAAGGCCTTTGGTCCGGCGGCTCGCGAGGTGCTGGTTTCGGGCACCAAATCAATGCTGGGGCATCTGGTGAACGCGTCGGGAAGCGTCGAACTGGCGCTGACGACGCTGGCGCTCCGCGACCAATTCGCGCCTCCCACGCTGAACCTTACCGACCCCGACCCCGAGTGCGACCTCAACGTCGTCCCCCCGACGGGACACGCGCTCAACACCGACCACGCGCTCAAGCTCTCGATCGCGTTCGGAGGTCACTTGGCGGCGATCGTCTTGCGCCGTTTACCAAGTGGCCGCGACCGGCAATCTTAATCAAGTCGTTCGCATCTTCGCGCCGATCTGTGGGGTGACTTGGCAGGGCCATCGATAGGCCCGTGCGCAAACACCTTTTCTTGTCCACGCAGTTCGCCGACTTTATCCGTTTGCGAATGCCCGTTGCTAGCATGGCCGCGGGCGCGCCGTGGATCTGCCGCGTCCGAGGGCCGACCGATGCCAACGACCACGCTTCCCGCGTTCTTCCACCCCTATCAAGCCAGCCGGGGCGAGATCGTGGAGCTTGTGCGCCCACACAGCCGCGAGCAGATTCGCGAGACGTTTGCCCACGATCCGTTCTTGGCCAACTTCCTGGTGAATCACTGGGAGTTCGCGCACGGCGTGCCGGAATGCACGTCGTATCCGTGGAACGTGGTGATCCCGGTCTCCGACGTGTGCAACGCAAGCTGCTCGTTCTGCAACGCCTGGCTCCGCGGCAAGCGGCTGCTGAAGCTCGAGGAGTTGGATCGCTTCGAGCCGCTGATCCGGCATGCGGCCATGCTCGGGCTCGAGGGGCACGGCGAGCCGCTCGTGCATCCGGAGTTCGAGGCCATCGTCGAACGGCTGCATCAGAACGCCGATCCGCGCTGCCGGAAGTACATCATCACCAACGCCTGGCTGCTCGAAGACAAGTTCGAACTGCTGCAGAAGCTAGGCATCAACGTCTACAACATTAGCCTCAACGCCGCTAGCGCGCCGACGCATCACAAGGTGATGCACCTCGGCGAACGGGCATTCCATAAGATCCTTCGCGGCATTCGCAAGCTGATCGAGCGCAAGCGGGCAGAAGACAAAGACAACGAGCGGGCGATCAACCTTTCGATGGTCGTGACCAGCGAGAACGTTCACGAAGCGGCCGCCTTCGTGCGGCTCTGCAACGAGCTAGGCGTGACGCACGCCAACCTGCGAACGTTGCTGCCCACACAGGAGTTGCTGGCCGGGCTGAACTATCATCTGCTTCCGCCGTATCAGGCGCCCGACTTCGAGCGGCATCGCCAAGACGCCATTGCGGCGATCGCGCAATCGCAGGTGCCGATCTCGGCCGATCCGGCCTCGTGGAGCAACCCCGTGTTCACTCCCGAGCAAGAAGAGCGGATTCGGCGCGAGCCGCCGGTCGTGCTCTCGCGTGCCGAGGGGCGCAAGCTCGTCAGCCAGATGAAGGAAGAATATCGCTGGTACGCCGAAGTAGCCTCGCGCGGCGAAGCTTGCCCTGAAGGTCAAGAAGGCCCCCACCAGTCGTCATCGACGTTCACCGACAGCCCGTATGGTCGCACCGCCGGCTACCAGTGCTGGGACATCTACTCGATCTTCCACATGAACGACTTCTACTTCCTGCTGCGTCCCTGCTGCTATATGGACTCCGTGCCGGGGTATAAGTTCATCAAGTTCGACGGCAGCTACACCTTCTTCGAAGCCTGGAACAGCCCTGCCATGGTGGCTCTGCGCCGCAGCCTGAAGGACGGTCCGCTGATGGACATGTGCAAGCGCTGCGCGCCGCAACCACAGTTCGTGCCGGTGGATCAGTTGCGCATGGCGGCGTAGGCGTTCTGTCGCGGCGTGATTCCGTAGTGTTCGTAGGGTGCCGTCAAGCGTAGCGCAAACGCACCGTCCGTTGATCGCGCCATGGTGCGTCTGCGCTGCGATTGACGGCACCCTACAAAATGTGGCCATCGCGCGAACCGCGCGGGTGGCTCACCCGCCTGTTAGAATGGCGGGTAACCCGCTATGGAATCCGCATCGCCTGCCCACACTCGCTCCCCCGGACACCCTTGGCGGCCAGGCACGAATCTTCTATTGCGGGGCTTTCGCGATTCCTGGACTACCGTTCGGCGCGGGCCTGGGCGCTCTCTTCGGCAAGACAGCGTGGGGAGCAATGCTTGGCCCACCGGCAGGCATAGCGGTAGCTTTTCTCATCACCGACTCGCATTGATGGCCGACGTGAAAATCACTATGCGGGCGGCAACCTATGCGAACGTGCTCGCATTCGTCGCGATCGCCATCGGCATACCGCTCGCGGATTCTGATGCGTGGTGGCGCTATCTGGGCGAGGGCCTCTGCTACTCGTCGCTGGCGTTCTTGCCGTTCTCGCTTTTGGTGACGCTCTCTAGTTGGTGGAACTGCTTGCGTCGTCCGTCACGAGATCACCGGGCCCAAGCGATTCTGAACACCTTCGTCTTAATGATGCTCGGCAAGCTATGGTATCGGCCGCTGTCCATCTTGGCCGGTAACTGGCTCCCATAAGCCGGTTGCGAAGTTCGGAACCGGCGATGGGCCGTGGGCCGAACTGCGACTGGCTCCGCATCGCCAGACCGAAGATGGTGCGTCTGCGCTGCGTTTGACGGCACCCTTCAGGGCGCAGCCGAATCAGCCCACCAGTTGCCGAATCGGCGTCCCCTCGGTCACGAGACGCAAGACATCGCGCGGCACGTTGTCTTGCAGCCGCAGGACCGTGGGGTCCATTAGCGTCTGCATGATCGTGGCGATCAGGTTGCTCATGCTCACCGGGTCCGAGGCCGGCTCCCCGGCGTCGCGCGTGCTGCGGCCAATCACCTGTCCCATCGGCAGCCCGCCGCCGGCGAACAGCAGCGGCCCCAGATTGCCCCAGTGATCGCGGCCTCCTTGGGCATTCAAGCGCGGGGTGCGGCCCATCTCGCCGCAGACCACGAGCAGGATCTTGTCGCTCAGCCCCCGGCTTTCGACATCCTCGAGAAACGCCGACACCGCGTGGTCGAGCGGCGGCCCCATGTAGCTCATGCCTTCGCCCATCGGCGCGTTGTTCACGTCGGCATGCATGTCCCACACGAAGTTGGTCGTCACGGTGACGAAGCCGCAGCCCGATTCACACAGCCGGCGGGCAAGTAACATGAGCTTGCCGAGCGACTTGGCGTTGTCCACATAGTTGCGGTGGTTGTTCCAGTGGCGGCTGATGCTCTCCGGCCGCACGAGGGGCGCTGTGTCGTAGCGGGCCACAGTGCGCGGGTCTTCTTGGCCCAGGTCGAAGGCTGTGCCGACGCCGCGGAGAATGACCTCGAAGGCCTGCCCCTGCAGGCGATCGACGGCCGTGAGCGTGTCGCTCGCCCCGACGCTGCGGCGCAGAGCATCAAGTTGCTGCAGCAGTCGGCGGCGATCGTCGAGCCGATCGCGCGGCAGCTTGAGCTTCAGATCCTGCTGCAGCGTGCCTCCGGCGCCGGGCTCGAAGGGAGCGTAGGCCGCGCCAAACGGTCCGCTGGCGCCGAAACGCCCGAACGTCATTTCGCCTGGCTGAGCTTCGGGTTCCACGGCCTGCGGAAACAAGAGCGTATTGGTGGGCAGCCCTGTCACCGCGTGGTTGACGCCAGCCACCCGCGAGTAGATCGAACCCAGATTCGCCCCCAAGGTCTCGCGATGCACCACGGGCTTGATGTCGTGATTCGCATCCCCCGGCACAAACGACCGCACGATCGCCAGCCGATCGGCCAGGCTCGCCAGCCGCGGAAACGAGCCGCCAAAGGTGACACCGGGGATCGAGGTCGAAATCTCGCCTGTCACGCTGCGAATGCCCGCGGGGGCCTCGCCCTTGGGGTCAAAGGTCTCGATCTGGCTCGGCCCGCCGTGCAAAAACAGGAGGACCACGGATCGATCGCGGAGTGCGGAAGAGGTCGCGGTCGCGGCTTCGCTTCGTACCGCCCAAGGCAGCCCGGCCAGGCCCCAAGCGCCCAAACGCAAAAACTCGCGGCGGCCGAGCCTGGGGCTGTGGTCGAAGAAGGTCAGCATGAGTACTGCACTCCTGGGGGACACTGAGACCAGCGGGGATTCATCGTAGCGTGCTACGGGGCCGCACACGAGCAGCGGTACGAGCAGCGAGTTCAACACTCTTCACCGAGCATCCGAGGTTTCCGGGGCGACCCTCGAGGGCTATACTCGGCTGTGATGACTTCGCTGCTGATTGTGCTGGCTGGCTGGTGTTGCGCGGGAGCGTGGGATACTCCGCCTGCGCATGCGCCGGGACAGGCGACCGCCGAATCGCGCCGCCTCGAATTGCCCGTCGACCAGCCGCCTCAGGCCGCCTGTGTTGATTGGCAGTCTCGGCCGGTGTTTGGGCGTGACTTGCGTTCGTCTCCGCTGACAACGCTGTCCGTCGAAGCCGTGCCGGTCACTCGTCAGCAGCCGCGTCAAACTCGTTCCGGGGCGACTCTTCGGCGGTTGTCGCCCACGCTCCAAGAAATCCGCATTCGACTCCAAATCTAGGCGCATCCGAGCGGCATTCGTCTCTCGGTTTGTACGTCCACTGGCTGCGGTCGCAGTCTGCGCCTGTTCTTGGAGTTTTTTTACGTGAGCCCCGATCCTGAAGCCCCCCAGCCCGGTCCCAGCAATGCGGCCAAAGACCTCCTCAAGTTAACGGCCCTGGTGACAGCCCTGATCTGCAGCGCCTGGCTGCTCAACAAGTTATTCGAGGTCCTGTTCTGACCCACGCCGAACTGAGCACCCCAGACCGCGAACTCCGCGGGGAGCGGCCCGATGCACGATGAAGACCTGCGGATCCTACTCACCCTCTCGGTCAGCCTGACGGCGGCGCTGGCGCTGGGCTTTATCACCCAACGCCTGAAGCTCTCGCCGATTCTGGGCTATCTGCTGGCGGGCGTAGCCGTGGGTCCGCATACGCCCGGGTTCGTAGCCAACCAGGGCACGGCTGCGCTGTTCGCCGAGATCGGCGTCATTCTGCTGATGTTTGGCGTCGGGCTGCATTTCCACCTCGACGATTTGCTAGCGGTTCGGCGTGTGGCCTTGCCTGGTGCGGTCGGCCAGATCGCCGTGGCGAAGGCCCTGGGTGCGCTGGCGGCCGTGGCGACTGGCGGCACCTGGACAGCAGGGCTTGTGATCGGCGTGGCGGTCTCGGTCGCCAGTACGGTCGTCCTCATTCGCGTGCTGACCGACAACAACGTGTTGCAGAGCGAGCAGGGGCATATCGCGGTTGGCTGGCTGATCGTCGAGGATCTGTTCACGGTCTTCGTGCTCGTCACGCTGCCCGCCATGGCGGCCGTGGCCAAGGGAGACGATTACAGCGTCGGCGGCGTGCTGCTGTCGGTCGGCTGGGCCGTGCTCAAGATGATCGTGCTCGGCGTGATCGTGCTCTGGGGCGGCCGCAAGCTCATCCCCTGGCTGCTCGAGGCCGTCGCCCGCACCCGCACGCGCGAACTGTTCACGTTGGCCATCCTGGGGGTCGCGCTCACGGTGGCCACCGGATCGGCCGTCGTGTTCGGCGTCTCCATGGCGCTGGGCGCGTTCTTGGCCGGCATGGTCGTGGGCCAATCCGAAGTCAGCCATCAAGCGGCGGCAGACGCCTTGCCGATGCGCGATGCGTTCGCCGTGTTGTTCTTCGTGTCGGTCGGCATGCTGTTCAGCGTGTCCACGGTGCAAGACCATCCGCTGCTGTTCATCGCCCTGGTGGCGATCGTGCTCTTGGTAAAGCCGCTCACGGCCATTCTGATCGTGTGGGTATTGGGCTATTCGCCGCGAACGGCCATGACCGTTGCCGTGGGGCTGGCTCAAATCGGCGAATTCTCGTTCATCCTCGCCGCACAGGCGGAAGAACTGGGGCTCGTGTCGAAGGAAGAGCAAAGCCTGCTCGTGGCTTGCTCGATCGTTTCGATCGTGCTCAACCCCCTGCTGTTCCGCGGCATTGCGCCGCTGGAAACGTGGATGCGGAAGCGCCGCAAGCTGTGGGCGATCGTGGCCGGGCGGTCCGAGCGCCGCGCGCGCACCGATCTGACTCAAGCGGCTCCGGTCGAGGAAAAGGGCGGACAGACTCGGGCGATCCTGATCGGCTACGGCCCGGTGGGTCGCACCGCGGCCAAGATTCTCGAGGACTTCGGCCTCAAGACCGTGGTCATCGACATGAACGTCGACACGATCGGCATGCTCAAGTCGCAGGGCAAGGCGGCCGTTTACGGCGACGCCGCGCAGCGCTCCGTGCTGCAAGTGGCCGGCATCGAAAAGGCCAAGTATCTGCTAATCACCATCCCGCAGATCGAAACCCGCACCGCCGCCATGCTGGCCGCCCGCGAGCTCAACCCCGACCTCAAGGTTTTCGTACGGGCACGCTACCTCGACGAACGAGCGTGGCTCGAGGAAATGGGGGCCGACGGCATCTGCTTCGAAGAAGGCGAGGCCGCGATGGGACTGGCGGCCATGCTGCTGCCGGAAGTAGGCGCTGATGATGAGCGCATCCGCAGCGAACTACGCCGGTTGCGACGCAAGTTCTCAGCCACGCCGGGCAGCGAGCCAGCGGCCGACGCGGCAGCCACGGCCAACTGACCGGCGAGCAACACGATCGGCCGGCGAGCGGGGGACAAAAGTCCCCCGAGCTACAACCGCTCAAGCGTCCAAGCGGGCGACTGACGGCAGCCGTCTGAAAAGGCCGCGCTATTCGGATCGCTTCAGCTTCAGGCCATACGGGAGCTGCGCCCGCAGAGCAGCTTCGGCCGCCGCGTCAAGTTTGGTCCGGATCAACGAAATCTCGCGCAAGTTCGGCAGCTTTGTGAGCTCTGGCACGCTGGTGTCGTCAATTTCGCTGTCGATCAGGGCAATCGACGAGAACTTAGGCAACCGTTGTAACGAGCGTACCACCGCGGGCGTGATCTTGGCGTTGGAGAGCCCAAGGTGATCCAGATTTGCTAGCGCAGCGAGCTCCTCGCAATAGGACTCCAACTCGCTCGCGTCGAAGCCCAACGATGCGAGCTTGGGAAGTGTCTTTAGAACGCGAACACCTTCCCGGGTCAGCTTCGAGGGTAAGATGAACAGCCCCTCGAGTTCAGGCATACCAGCCAAATGCCTAACGCAGCGGTCGGTGACGAGTGTTTCAGCGAGAAATAGCCCGCCGAGCGATCGGTTGCCTTTGAGGCTCTCGATATCTGTATCGGTGACGTTGGAGCGTACGAGGCTAAGAATCTGCAGGTGCGGCAGCTTGGCGAGGGCGGCGAAGCCGGGGCCGGATACCTGAGTTTCTCTTAGCTCGAGCGACTCGATTCGCTGCAATCCCGCCAGGTGCGGCAATCCGGCCGCGGTGATCTGCGTACCGGAAAGCGACAGGTAGTTCAGGTGAGAGAGCTTTCCAACATACTCAAGCCCCTCATCGGTGACGGACGATCCCGAAAGGCTCAGCGAGCGCAGTTTTAAGGCACTTTGCAGATGCTCGAGGCCCGAGCCCGTGATCCGCGTATTCGCGGCATACAGCGTTTCCAATTTTTGTAAGCTGCCCAGGTGCTCGAGGCCGCGGTCAGAGATTGCTGTGTCGTCGATGGTTAGGTGAACCAGCCGACGAAATTGGGCAACGTGCCGCAGGTCGTGGTCCGTCACGGCCGTATTACTAACATCGACGTTCACCACGTTCGAGGCGAAGCGGTCGCCGACCCAGTCTCGCAGCCAGGGGAGCGCGGGTAACCTATCCGAATCCTGGTAGTCGTAGCCGATTCTTGCACCCAAGCGCTCAAGGGCTTCGACCGCGGCGGCGTGCTCGTTCACTCGTCGCATGTAGAAGCCGAGCGACAGCGCAATAACTGTCACCGCGAGCAGCAACGCTCGGATGGAGAACCGCGGCGCGAGTCGTGGCAGGTGAAAGCCCATGAGTGAAGCGTAGCCGCGGCCGAGGCGCATTTCCAGATTGGCCGCTCCAATCGCCGTATCTCAGCCGGGTAACTCCGGCCGCTCGCCGGAACCGCTCTCTCAGATGCTTTGCGATCACTGGCAAAAATCCCCTGCCCACCGCTTGACGCACCCCAACTGTACTAGTAGTATCAGTACACACACGAGGAGCATATGGAGCTGCAAGTCGATCCCGCCAGCCGACAGCCGATCTACCGGCAGTTGGCGGCGCAAATTCGCGAGGCGGTGGCCCGCGGCCGGTTGCGGCCCGAGGAGAAGCTGCCTTCGGTGCGCGATCTGTCGCGGCAGCTCGTGATCAACCCGAACACCGTGGCCCGCGTCTACACCGAGCTCGAACGCGAAGGCGTGCTCAATACCCGCCCGGGCCTAGGCGTGTTCGTGGCCCAGCCTGGCAACGACCTGACCAAGCGGGCGCGCAAGGAGCGGCTGTTGGTCCTGGCCGACGAACTGCTCACGGCCGCGGTCCACCTGGGCTTCTCGGCCGACGAAGTGCTCGGCCTCGTGTCAGAACGCATGTCGCGCTACCAGTGGGTTCAACCAACCCTCAGCGAATAGCTCCCCCGAGGCCGCACGCATGACCGCCGCGATCTCCACCACCGGCCTGACCAAGTACTACGGCTCGCGCTGCGTGGTCGACAGCCTCACGCTCGACGTGCCGGAAGGCTCGGTCTATGGCCTGCTGGGCCGCAACGGCTCAGGCAAGTCGACCACGCTCAAGATGCTGCTTGGTTTCGTCCGCCCCGATCGCGGCAGCGCCAAGCTGCTCGGAGAAGACGTGGCCACGCTCTCACCGGCTACGCGTGCCCGCATCGCTTACATTGCGGAAGGACATCCGTTCGTCCGCTGGATGACCGTAGGCGATGCGGTGAAGTTCACGCGTGCGTTCTACCCCAACTGGAACAACGCGCTGCTCGATCAGGTGCTCGACCACTTCGCTCTACCGCGGCGGGCCAAGATCCGCAAGCTCTCGAACGGCCAGCGCGCTCAAGTGTCGCTCGCCCTGGCGGTAGCGCCCGATCCAGAGCTGCTGATCCTCGACGACCCCACGCTCGGCCTCGACACCGTGGTGCGCCGCGACTTCCTCGAGTCGCTCATTCAAATCATTCAGCGTCAGGGCCGCACGATTCTGATCAGTTCGCACATCCTCGGCGACGTGGAACGGGTGGCCGACCGCATCGGCATCATGGTCGACGGCGTGCTGCGAGTCGATTGCCCCACGGAACATTTCAAGCTCGCGGTGCGCAAGGTCGTGCTCGAGTTTGCCGGCGAGCCGCCGACCTGCCCGCCGAGCGAAGGCCTGGTAAGCGCGTGGCGCGCAGGCAAGCGGCTCGAGCTCGTGTTCGTCGGCTACGGAGAGCGGCAGCAGGCGCTCGTCGAGTCGCTAGAGCCGGAGAGCATCGACGTGCTCGAACTGAACCTCGAAGACGCGTTCATCGAATACACCCGCGGCCCCCGGCGCGGTCTGCCGATGCTGGCGTGGTCAGACAGGCTAGAAGCCTGTCCCACGACGAGATAGCAGCCCCTCATTCGTCAGAGCTTCAAAGTGGCACAGGCTTCCAGCCTGTGGCCTCCTCCGAATGCTGACTTCAACCTAGCAGCCCCCCTGCCCCGAGAGAGTCGCCCATGATTCGAGCCATTGCCCTCAAGGAGCTGCGCGAGATCTCGGTGTTTGCCGGGCTGGGGCTGCTGGCCTTCTTGCTCGTGGCCACGGCGCACATGGGCCTGAATCCCCTCTGGCCGTCGGCGCGCCTCTACTATCCCTTCCTCGGCGACGGCTTTCGCTTTCAGTTTGGACTGGTGGCCGTTTCACTGGCCACAGCGATTGGTCTCTGGCAGTCGATCGGCGACCAATGGGGCGGGGCGCATCTCTTCCTCCAGCATCGGCCCGTGAGCCGACGACAGCTAGTTGGCGCGAAACTCGCCTTGGGCCTCGTGGCCTATCTGGCGGTCGCGGCCGTGCCAATCGTGATCTACGCCGCGTGGGCACGGACTCCAGGTTCCTTCGCCGGGCCGTTCTTTTGGTCGATGACCAGCGAGACATGGCAAACCTGGGCCGCAGGCGCCGCGGTCTATCTGGGCGCGTTCGTGTCTGGACTGCGTCCGGCCTCGTGGTTCGGCACGCGTCTTGCGCCGCTCGCGGCCGCCTTGATCGTGGTGTTTCCGCTGGCAATGTTTCGCTGGCTCGTGTTTCTGCCGAGCCTGCTCGTCGCCTGCGCCGCGCTTATTTCTGTCGCGCTGTTTGTGGCCCGCGAGCGCGAGTGCGGCTAGTCCAATCCGCTGTCGAATTGCATCCAGTTCGACTGTATCCCTGCCGAGGCGAACCTTACCCATGTGGAAACTGCCGTTGGGCCGACTGCTGTTGCTCGGGATCGTCGTCGCCGTGGGAATCGCCGTCGCCTGGGGGAGCGCGGTGGGCTTCGCGATGGCCATGGTCGAGCAAACGCGTGCGCGATCGATGGTGTCGGAACTTGTCTATCTGACGCCCACAGGCGTTCCCATCGTCTATCGCCGTGGCGGCAGCCAATTCGACCGTGCCGAGCTGTTCGACCTCGATGGCAAGGCGCGAACCGACCTCCAGCCCGACGAACTGTTGCAGCTAAGGTACAGTTCGATTGGCTCCCTCTCGGACAATCGCTCGTGGTTTATCGGCGTGCCTTGGCGCGAGCGAATTGCCGGCGACATCGGCGAAAACGTACCGAAGACGGCTTGGTATCTGATTCATGACGGGCAGGTCAACGGTCTCGTCTACGGCGTCGGCTACGACGTA
>JAESFN010000706.1_pt1 | contig 23807 bp, 22 predicted proteins | sample 9269411 | NCBI WGS metagenome assembly JAESFN01 (sample SAMN14505399, study PRJNA617100) | algae metagenome | isolation source: Iphinoe sp. HA4291-MV1 and co-occurring heterotrophs from trail next to... | place: USA: Maunawili Falls, Hawaii | collected 2009-07-25
TCGCACCACTCTCCAAACCGGGCTTATTGGTAAATGGGTAGATCGCTCCAACGGGTGTTACCGACCCAAACGAATGTGACCTCTGTCACCCATTCGTCTCACAGTTCAGGTAACACCCCGGCCGTCCCCAGAGACGTGCCGATGGAGGTCATTCCATGCAGCATGCCCATTTCGAAAAGCCACATAGCGCCAAGCCCATAGCTGTCGACATCGACGGCGAACCGAAGGGCGTCCTGGTCGCACACGACGCCGGTTTCCGCTTCCTCGCCGTCAAGCTCGACGCGTTTGGAGTGGATGGCCAGGTGTTCGCAACCATCGAGGCCGCCGAGGCGGCCGTCCGCGACGCGCTGCGTCCGGCAGCCTGATCTCCGGGGACGTCGTTCCCCGGAGTCTTACGTCCCTACCCGCTTCCGCCAGGCCGCCGCATAGTTCGCGGCCGCAGCATCGCCTTCCACCAGCACCGACGCATGCCCGTCAGGCAGTGGCCGATCCATCCGCGCCAGCAGCGCCGCACCGATCGAGGTGCCCGTCGCACTGCGCTTGATCGGCTCCACCGGTCGCCCAGTCGCCGCCGCCAGCATCCTCAGATAGAGCGCATTCCCGGCGAACGGCCCCTCGACCACAGTGTGGTTCTCGGCCCCGGTCAGTTCCAGGCACTCCGCCGTCATCATCGCCAGGTAGAACGAGGTCACAACATAGACCTCGTCGTCGCTCAACTGCTCGCGCGGCTGGCTCCACTGCGCCTGCCGGCCGGGGAACGGGCCGGAGCCCTGCACCACCGACGGGGTCAGGATGATCGCGTCGCGCAGCACCCGCGCGACCGTCTCGGCCGATGGCTCGCGCGGCGTGGTCAGCATCTCGAACTCGCGCCCGCCCATGAAGCGCGAGGACGGCACCGGGCGGCCCAGCGCATCGATATTGGCGAGGCAGTCGCGGGCGAGGTCGAGGTTGTCGATGTCACCGCCGGGCGAGGCGACGATCACCCAGGTGCCGGTCGACACCAGCCCGAACGGCGGATCGCGCTCGAGCAGGTGCGGCAGCAGCGAGGCGTTGGAATCGTGGATGCCGGAATAGACCGGCAGCGGGCGCTTGAGGCGCAGCGCTTCGGTTACCTCAGGCAGCGTCACGCCCAGCACGTCGGAGGCCGGGCGGACCTCGGCGAACTTGTCGAGCCAGCCCTGCTTCATCACCAGCGAGGAGTAGAGGTTGGTGGTGAAATCCCACAGGTCCGTATGGCAGCCGAGCGAGGTGATCTCCTCGGCGACGACGCCGGTGAGGCGGAACGACCAATACTGAGGGTAGGTAAGGATCCAGCGGGTGCGGGCGAATTCGGTTGGAAATGCATGGGCTTGCCAGAACAGCTGGGCGCCGACATTGAGCCCGCCGGGCAGCCGCGGCGTAAAGCTTTCGGAGAAATCCGGGCGGACGCGATCGTACTCGGCCCAGAGCTGGTCGGGGCCGGCGAACTCGTAGTCCAGCACCGGCAGTGACAGCTCGCCCTCGGCATCGATCAGCGCGGCGGAGGCTCCGTGGGTGGTGACGCTGATGGCGTCGAGCGGGTACTCGGCGTTCAGTTCGCGCAGCGATCCGAGTACGAAATCCATGATTCCGTCGATGTCGAAGTGCGGATATTTCCCATCGCGGAGCACGGAATTTGGCCGCTTGCGCACCGCGATCTCGGTGCGGCTGTCGAGGTCGACCACCGCCACCTTGGCGTTGGACTTTCCGATATCGATGACCCCGACGGTGCGGACGGTCATTTTCGGACCATGCGGTAGACGATGGGCAGCGCGATGACGATGACCAGCAAGAGGCCGATGAAGATCGACATGACGATCCCCGGCACGTTCAAGAGCCCGAGGCCGAAGGTCACCAGCCCCATGATGAAGGCGGCGATCACCACGCCGATGATCGAGCCGGCACCGCCGAGAATGGAGACGCCGCCCAGTACCACCATGGTGATGGCCTCGAGCTCCCAGCCCTGCGCGATAGCCGGGCGGGTCGAGCCGAGGCGGCTGGTGAGCAGCACCGCGGCGATGCCCGACATCAGGCCGGTGAGGCAGAACAGCACGAACTTCACGCGGGCGACGCGCACGCCGGAGAAGCGTGCCGCCGTCTCGTTGTTGCCGATGGCGAAGATGCGGCGGCCGAAATTGGTGCGGTGCAGCACGAACCAGTAGACCACCGCCGCGACGAGGAAGAGCGCCAGCTCGAACGAGATCACCCAGAACACGTAGCCCTGGCCGAAGAAGCCAAAATCCTTGGGGTAACCCTTGAACACGCCGTCGCCGAGGATGATGAAACTCAGCCCGCGGAACAGGCTCATCGTGCCGATGGTGACCACGATCGAGGGCAGCTTCAGCCCGGTGACCAGCGCGCCGTTGAAGGCGCCGCAGACCAGTCCGGTGCCGATACCGATGGCGACCAGCGTCGGGGTATCGGCACCGTACTGCACGGCAAGCCCCATCAGCGTCGAGGCCAGCGCGATGATCGAGGCCACCGACAGGTCGATCTCGCCGGCGATGATCAAGAGCGCCATGGCGAGCGCGATCAGCGCCTTCTCGGTGAAGTTGAAGGTGAGGTCGGAAAGGCTCCAGGCGTTGAGGAAGTAGGGCGAGGCAAACGAATTGACGATGAAGATCACCACTGCGACGAGCAGCAGCAGGGTCTCCCAGCTGAGCAGCGCCGCGCGCAGCGGGCTATCGAGCCGGTCGGGGATCTGGCGGTGCGTGTGGGACTGCTCGGGGGCGTCGGTCAGCGAACTCATAGGACTTCCGCCTTCTTGAGAATGATGCGGCCGCGACCGCGTTCGCCGCGCGAGTTGAAGATCACCGCGAGCAGGATTGCCGTGCCTGAAATCGCCATCTGCCAGAACGGCGAAATGCCGATCACCGGCAGTGCGTTGTTGACGACGCCGAGGAACAGCGCGCCCAGCACGGCACCCGCGACGGTGCCGATACCACCGGCAATCGAGATGCCGCCGATGACGCAGGCGGCGATGATGTTGAGTTCGAACCCGCCCGCGACATCGACATAGGCGACGGCGTAGCGGGCGATCCACAGGTAGCCGGCGAGCCCGGACACCAGCCCCGCGACGCAGAAGGCGATGAAGCGGGTGCGGCCGACATTGATGCCGGCATAGGTCGCCGCCGTCGGGTTGATGCCGGTGGCGTAGAACGAGCGGCCGAGCGGGGTGCGCGTCATCAAGACGAAGAACACCGCCACCACGGCGATGGCGAACCAGCTCAAGAGCGTGATGCCGAACAGCTCGGTGCGCGGCACTGCCTTGAACGCCTCGGTCATCTGATGGGCGTTGACCCACGAGCCGCCGGCGATGACGTAGATCATGCCGCGATAGATGGTGAGGGTGCCGAGCGTCACGACGATCGGCGGGATATCGAGCTTCCACACCAGCGCGCCGTTGATGGCGCCGAGCGCAGTGCCGAGCGCCGCGGCGGCGAGCAGCAGCAGCGGCACCGGGATGCCGGGGAACGCCACGTTCAGCAGCGCCACGCACATGCCGCAGAGCGCCAGGTTCGCGGCCATCGACAGGTCGATCGAGCGGGTGAGGATCACCACCATCTGGCCAAGCGCCAGCATGATCAGGATCGAGGTGTCGTTGAAGATGTTGGCGATGCTCTTGGGCTGGATGAAGCCGGGCGAGCGGAACGAGACGCCGATGGCGAGAGCTAGGATCGCGGCGACCAGCCAGATCTCGCGGTACTTCATAAGGGTCTTCACCGCTGCTGCTCCTCGGCGATACCGGCTGCCGTCCGGACCAGGGTCTCGGCACTCAGGTTTGTGTTGTCATGGACGGCGACGATGCGGCCTTCGCGCATCACCACCACGCGGTCGCTCATGCCGAGGATTTCGGGCAGCTCGGACGACACCATGATCACCGACAACCCCTGCGCCACCAGTTCGCCCATGAACTCGTGCACCGCGGCCTTGGAGCCGATGTCGATGCCCTTGGTGGGCTCATCGAGGATGATCACCTTGGGGCTGGTGGCCAGCCACTTGGCGATCACCACCTTCTGCTGGTTGCCGCCAGACAGCGTGCCCACATCCTGGCTCAACGACGAGGCGCGGAGGTCGAGCCGCTCGGTATAGGTGCGGGCCAGCGCGAATTCTTCCCGGAGCCGCAGCACGCCGGATTTGCTGGTGCGCTTCAGCGAGGGCAGCGAGACGTTCTTGAAGATCGGCATGCCGATCACCACGCCCTGCTTGCCGCGCTCCTCGGGCACATAGACGATGCCGGCATTCACCGCATCGGCCGGCGAGGCCGGGTTGATGGCAGCGTCGCCAAGGGTGATCGAGCCACCCGATGGCCTGGTGATGCCGAACAGCGCCTGCATCACTTCCGAGCGCCCGGCGCCGACGAGGCCATAGAAGCCGAGGATCTCGCCGGCCTTGAGGGTGAAGCTGATGTCGTCGAACTCGGTGGGATGGCTCAGCCCCTTCACCTCGAGCAGCGGCGCGCCGATATGGGCCTCGCGCTTGGGGAAGATGTGGTCGACCGAGCGCCCCACCATCATCTTGATGATGGCGTTCTGGTCGGTGTCCTTGAGCAGGCCCGAACCCACCAGCTCGCCGTCGCGGAACACCGTGTAGCGGTCGGCGATGCGGTAGATCTCATCGAACTTGTGGCTGATGAACAGCACGGCCTTGCCGTCTTCCTTCAGCAGCTCGATCAAGACGAACAGGTCCTCGATCTCCTTGTAGGAGAGCGCGGCGGTCGGCTCGTCCATGATCACCACGTCCGCATCGATCGACATGGCACGCGCCACGCCGACCAGGTGCTTGTTGGCGATGCTCAGGTCCTTGAGCCGGTGGTTGGGATCGATGTGCGAAGCGCCCATGGCGTTCAGCACGTCGCGTGCCTCGCGGCGCATTTTGGCCCAGTCGATGGTCTTGAAGCGGGTGCGCGGCGCGTGCCCCAGATAGACGTTCTCGGCCACCGACAGCTCGTCGAACAGCACCGTTTCCTGGTGGATGGCGGTGATGCCGGCGCCGAAGGCAGCATGGGCCGAGCCGAGATGGACGGGCACGCCCTTGACGGCGATCTCGCCCTCGTCGGGCTGGTAGATGCCGGTCAGAATCTTCACCAGCGTCGACTTGCCGGCGCCGTTCTCGCCGATCAGCGCGGTGACCTGACCTGGATAGAGCGACAGCGACACGTCATGCAGGGCGCGGACACCCGGGAAGCGCTTGCTGATCCCTCTGAGGGTCAGCAGCGGCTTGGTCTCGGCCAGAACGGGGCCGGGCTCGGCAGGGGTCGCGACTTCGAGCATGGCTCAGGTCATCCGGGGTCGAGGTAAACAAAAGGGCCCGGCGGCGCGAGGCGCTGCCGAGCCCGCTCTCGTCAGCCGATCTTAGAAGATCGACGAGAACTGGTCGATGTTCGACGCATCGTAGGTGAACGGGTCGCTCATGGCGGCCGAACGGGCGTCGTCGAGGGTGATCTTGCCGACGCGACCGATGGCGATCTCAGCACCCGGCTCGGCCTTCGCCTCACCCTTCAGCAGGTGATAGGCGATCATGGTGGCCGAGTAGCCGAGGTCGATCGGGTTCCAGATGGCGAAGGACTTGGAGGCGCCCGACTTGACGTGCGCAGCCATTTCCGACGGCAGGCCGAGGCCGGTGACGTTGATCTTACCGATCAGCCCGGCGTCGGTGACGGCCTGTGCCGCGGCGACGATACCGACCGAGGTCGGGGCCGAGATGGCGGCCAGATCCGGGAACGAGGCGATCAGGCCCTGGGCTTCGCGGTAGGACTTGTCGAACAGGTCATCGCCGTAGACGGTCGAGACGACTTCGACGCCCGGGAACTCGCCGTAGTGCTCCTTGGCAGCAGCCAGCCAGGCGTTCTGGTTGGTGGCGGTCGCGGTGCCCGACAGGAAGGCGATCTTGCCCTTGCCATCCGGCAGGTGGTCGGCGGCGAGCTTGACGATGGTCTTGCCGATCAGGTCGATCGACGACGGGTCGAGCTGCACGTCGCGGCCTTCGGCGGCAACGCCAGAGTCGAACGAGACGACGGTGATGCCGCGTTCCTTGGCCTTCTGCAGGGCCGGGACCAGTGCGTCCGGGTCGTTGGCCGAGATGACGATGGCGTTGACCTGCTGGGCTACCAGGGTGTTGATCACCTCGATCTGGCCTTCGGCGGTCGGCTCGGTCGGGCCGGTGAAGATGATCTCCACGTCGCCGAGTTCCTTGGCCGCCTCTTCAGCGCCCTTGCCGGCCGCCACGAAGAAGCCGTTGCCGATGTCCTTGGCGACGACGGCGATCCGAGTCTGGGCAAAGCTGGCGCCGGTTGCGGCGAGCAGAGCCATTGCGGCAACGGCCGAGCCGATGCCGAGGGTCTTGAGCAGTTTCATTATGGGTATCCTCCCTTGACGATGCTAACATGCTAACATGTCAGTCGAAGCGCTGTCGAGATTTGTCATTCAGCACTTCGTAGTGCCACCCGGCCGTCAGGCGACCGAGGCGGATTGGCTTGCGGTTTCGTTGCTGGCGTCGACCACGGTGAGGCCGACCCCGGCCTTCTCGAGCATGGCGCGGTCCGCTTCGCGGATGCCGCTATCGGTGATGACCATCGAGATGCGGTCGAGGCCACAGAGAATAAGGCTGGAACGGCCTTCGAACTTCGAGGAATCGGCGAGGACGATCAGTTCCTCGGCCTGGTTGATCAGCGCCAGTTCCGACTGCACCACCATCGGATCGGCCTCCATCAGGCCGTGCGCGCCGAGACCCTGGCAGCCGATGAACATGCGCTTGGCATAGAAGTGCGAGGCCACCACGCCGCCGAACGGCGACAGGATGACGTTCTGCTCGCGATAGACCGTGCCGCCGGGAATGACGACGCTGTTGCGCGAGTTGTGGATCAGGTGCTCGGCGATGGCGAAGCTGTTGGTGAACACCGAGAGCCGGCGGCCCGTGAGGTAGTGCACCATCTGGTAGGTGGTGGTGCCGCCATTGATGATGATCGGCTCGCCGTCCTTGCAGAGATCGGCGGCGGCACGGGCAATGGCGCGCTTGGCGGCGATGTTGATGGTTTCGTTGACGGAGAACGGGCGCCCCATCAGGCCACCCTGCTCGGGCGGGTTGATCGCCTCGGCGCCACCGCGGACGCGGCGCAGCCGGCCCTGCACGTGCAGCGCCGCAATATCGCGGCGAATGGTGGCTTCCGACGTACCGGTGATGTCGACCAGATCGGCCACTGTCGCCAGCGGACGCGCCTGGACGGCGGCCAGAATGACCCTGTGTCGCTCGGTTTCGTGCAAAGTCGTCTCCCTTGCTGCCTCAATTTCACCAAAACCCGTCACTGTCAATCATTCTACCGCTGCGGATGCGACTTTCGCCCCATCATTGATCGTTCTTGAGTGTTTCTGATTGACACGCTCGGGCCTTCGGAGGCATGTCCGGTACCAATTCAGGACCAATGCCTTCGGGAGGAATATCATGTCGGGGAACGCGCCAGCGCGCCTGCAGAACCTTTGGGACGATGCCAAGGCGGCAGGGATGACCGAGCCGGAGCGGCTGGTCTATCGCTCCAACATCCTCGGGTCGGACAAGCGCGTCACCAACTATGGCGGCGGCAACACCTCGTCCAAGATTTTCCAGAAGGACCCGCTGACCGGGCAGGACGTCGAAGTGCTGTGGGTGAAGGGATCGGGCGGCGACTCGGCCTCGATCAAGCTCGACGGCTTCTCGACCCTCTACATGGACAAGCTGCGGGCACTGAAGGGGCTCTATCGCGGCCTCGCGCACGAAGACGAGATGGTGGGCTACCTGCCGCACGCCACCTTCAACCTCAACCCGCGCGCTGCCTCGATCGATACGCCACTGCACGCCTATGTGCCGCACGCCTTCGTTGATCACATGCACCCCGACGCGATCATCGCGATCGCCGCGAGCAAGGATTCAAAGGCCCTCACGAAAGAGATCTTCGGCGACGAGATCGGCTGGCTGCCGTGGAAACGGCCGGGCTTCGAACTCGGCCTCTGGCTCGAAAAGTTCTGCCTCGATAACCCCGCCGCCAAGGGCGTGATCCTCGAGAGCCACGGGCTGTTCACCTGGGGCGACGCGCCGAAGGATTGCTACGAGCAGACCATCGACACCATCAACAAGGCGATCGCCTGGTTCGAGGGAAAGACCGCCGGCAAGGCGGCGTTCGGCGGCCAGGTGGTGGCGCCACTGCCGGCGGCCGAGCGCCGGGCCATCGCGGCGCGGCTGATGCCGAAAATCCGCGGGCTGATCTCCAACGAGTTCAAGATGCTCGGGCATTTCGACGACAGCGCTGCGGTGCTGGAGTTCGTCGGGAGCAAGGACCTGAAGCCGCTGGCGGCGCTCGGCACTTCCTGCCCCGACCACTTCTTGCGCACCAAGATCCGGCCGCTGGTGATCGAGTTCGATCCGGCCAAGCCCGATATCGACGCGGTGGTCGCCGGCCTCGAGAAGGCCACGGCGGATTACCGCGCCGACTACGCTGGCTACTACAACCGGTGCAAGCACCCGGACAGCCCGGCGATCCGCGACGCCAATGCCGTGGTCTACCTGATGCCGGGCGTCGGCATGTTCACCTTCGCCAAGGACAAGGCCACCGCCCGCATTTCGGGTGAGTTCTACGTCAACGCCATCAACGTGATGCGGGGTTCGTCGGCGGTCTCCACCTATCAGGGGCTGGCGGAGCAGGAGGCGTTCGACATCGAGTACTGGTTGCTCGAGGAGGCCAAGCTCTCCCGCATGCCGAAGCCGAAGTCGCTCGCCGGCCACATCGCGCTGGTCACCGGTGGCGCCGGCGGCATCGGCAAGGCGACCGCCGTGCGGCTGCTGCGCGAGGGGGCGTGCGTGGTGCTCGCCGATATCGACGAAGCGGCGCTTGCCGCAGCGAACGACGAGCTTGCCAAGGTGTTCGGCAAGGACGTGGTCCGGCCGGTCAACCTCAACGTCACCAGGGAAGAGGCGGTGATCTCGGGCTTCGCCCACACCGCGGTGGAGTTCGGCGGCATCGACATCCTCGTCTCCAATGCCGGGCTCGCCTCGTCAGCGCCGATCGAGGAGACGACGCTCGAGCTCTGGAACAAGAACATGGACATCCTGTCGACGGGCTACTTCCTCGTCAGCCGGGAAGCCTTCCGGATGTTCCGCGCCCAGAAGATCGGCGGCAACGTGGTGTTCGTCGCATCGAAGAACGGCCTCGCCGCTTCGCCCAACGCCGCGGCTTACTGCACTGCCAAGGCGGCCGAAATCCACCTCGCCCGCTGCCTCGCGCTGGAAGGCGCGGCCGAGCAGATCCGCGTCAACGTGGTGAACCCGGACGCGGTGCTGCGCGGCTCGAAGATCTGGGCCGGCGAATGGCTGGAACAGCGCGCCTCGACCTACAAGACCGACAAGGAGGGGCTCGAGGAAATGTACCGCCAGCGCTCCATGCTGAAGCTGAGCGTGTTCCCCGAGGACATCGCCGAGGCGATCTACTTCTTCGCTTCGGACGCTTCGGCCAAATCCACCGGCAACATCATCAACGTCGACGCGGGCAACGCGCAGAGCTTTACGCGCTGATCCGTCAGCGCGCTCAGGGAGGAAGCATGACCGACCAACTCATCGACCAGTCTGTGGTCGACCAGACCAACGATGCCAACCGCAAGGGGCTCGACGCCGACTACGCGCACCTGGGCGACCAGCTGGCCCGTCGTGGCATCGACATCGATGCGGTGCTGAAGAAGGTCTCGGCCTACACCGTCGCCGTCCCCTCCTGGGGTGTCGGCACCGGCGGCACGCGCTTTGCGAAGTTCCCGGGCACCGGCGAGCCGCGCGACATCTTCGACAAGCTCGAGGACTGCTCGGTGATCAACCAGCTGACCCGCGCCACGCCAAACGTCTCGCTGCACATTCCGTGGGACAAGGCCGATCCGAACCGGCTGAAGCAGGCGGCGAGCCGCTTCGGGCTGGGGTTCGATGCGATGAACTCCAACACCTTCTCGGATGCGCCGGGCCAGGCGCATTCCTACCGCTTCGGCTCGCTCGCCAACTACGCCAGGGAGACGCGCCAGCAGGCGATCGAGCACAATCTCGAGTGCATCGAGATCGGCAAGACCATCGGCTCGAAGGCGCTGACGGTCTGGATCGGCGACGGCTCGAACTTCCCCGGCCAGGTCAATTTCACCAAGGTGTTCGAGTATTACCTCGACGCCATGAAGGCGATCTACGCCGACCTCCCCGCCGACTGGAAGCTCTTCACCGAGCACAAGATGTACGAGCCGGCGTTCTACTCGACGGTGGTGCAGGACTGGGGCACCAACTACCTGATTGCCACCGAACTCGGCGCCAAGGCGCAGTGCCTCGTCGACCTCGGCCATCACGCGCCGAACGTCAACATCGAGATGATCGTCGCGCGGCTGATCCAGTTCAAGAAGCTCGGCGGCTTCCACTTCAACGATAGCAAGTACGGCGACGACGACCTCGACACCGGCTCGATCGATCCCTACCGGCTGTTCCTGGTGTTCAACGAGTTGGTCGATGCCGAGCTGCGCAAGGCCCCGGGGTTCGAGCCGGCGCACATGCTGGACCAGAGCCACAACGTCACCGACCCGATCGAGTCGCTGATCCGCTCGGCCAACGAGGTGCGTCGCGCCTATGCGCTGGCGCTGCTGGTCGACCGGCAGAAGTTGGCAGCCTATCAGCAGTCCAACGATGCACTTATGGCATCCGAAACGCTGAAAGTTGCCTTCCGCACGGACGTCGAACCGATCCTTGCCAAGGCCCGTCTCGACGCCAACGGCGCCATCGACCCGATCGCCGCCTACCGCAAGGCCGGCTACCGGCAGCGCGTCGCGGCGGTCCGCCCGGCCGTCGCCGCCGGCGGTGGCGGCATCGTCTGACCTGACGAAAATGGCCGCCCCGGCGTGAAGCCCGGGGCGGCCCAGTCGGCCTGAACGTTGGGGAATTTCAGGCAGTTACCTCTCGCAACCCGAGTGCCTCGATGGCGGCGAGCTGCCCGGGCTCCAGCGGGCCGTCGCGCTCGGCGCTGAGCGCATCGGCCAGTTCGTCGCGGTTCTTCACCCCCAGCACCACCGTCTCCACCCCGGCCATGCCCAGCGCGTAGCGGTGCGCAATGATCGCCGGGTCATCACCCCATTTCGCGCAGAGTGCGCGAAACGGCGCGGCGGCGTGGAAATCCTCGGTGTCGCGGTCATGCAGCGACTGCCGATCGAAACTGCGGGTCAGGGCGCCCGCCTGCACCGCGCGGATCGCCATCACTCCCACCCGGTTGAGATGCGCCTTGGCGATGATCTCGCGGGCCCGGGAGGGCGTCGCAAACCCGATCAGGCCGCCCGGACTGTCGAGCAGGTTGGCCACCGCCTGCACCGCATGCGGCCGCGACTCATGATCGAGGGCATCGAGGATCGTCGCCGGAACGCTCACCCCAGTGATGCCCCAGGCGCCGATCAACCCCTCGCGCTGCAGCTGCTGGAAGGCCGGGACCACGGCGTTGCGATAGCTCGACCAGGTGGTGGCGATCTCGGCCCGCCGCTCGTTCTCGGTAGGGTAGACGAAGTCATCGGGGCAGATCTGGTTGTGCAGGAAGAACAGGTCGACCCGCTCGAGCCGCATCGCCTTGAGGCTCTGCTCCAGCGAAGCACGAAGGCGCGGGTAGACTTGTTCGTCCGGCACAGTGCCGATGCCGCACTTGGTGGTGACCTTCACCCCGTTGGGCAGCCGGCCAGCAAAAGCCTCGCCGATCAGCGCCTCGCAGATCTTGTAGCCGGGCGCGGCGTCGATCACGTCGATGCCTTCGTCGATGGCCATCCGCAACGTGGCGATGCCCTCCTCGCGGCTGGTCTCTCCCCACACCTGGCCGATGCCGCCACCGCCGAGGGTCAGGCAACTGACCTCGCCGATGCTGCCGAACTGTCGTTTCTCCATTCGCATGCTCCTCTCAGGCAAACTCTCGCTGCAGCAGCGAGTCGATTTCGGCCATGGCGGCCATGGGAAGCGGGCCCTTGTCGAGCGCCCCGAGGTTGTCGCGGATCTGCGCCTCGGTCTTGAAACCGGGGATCGGCACGGTCTGCGGCGAGCGCGCCAGCACCCAGCCGAGCGCCCCCTGTGCGACGGTCCGGCCACCGGTGGTCAGTACGTCGCGGATCGCATCGAGCTTGCGCAACGAGTCCGGCGAGGGCTTGCCATCCTTGAAGTCGCGCACCCAGCTGTGGCCCGCCCCGCGCACGTCATCGGTCGAGACCCGCGACTGGGCGGTGAACTTGCCGGTGAGGAAGCCCATGGCGAGCGGCGAGCGGATCAGGTTGGGCAGCCGCTGCCGGTCGCAGAGCGCCACCATCTCCGGCCCATCGCGGAACACATCGAGTCCCTGCTGCACCGCCTTGAAGTGCGGATAGTGCAGCACCCGCGACACCGCCGCGGCATCGTCGGTGCTCCAGCCCCAGGCGGCGATGTCGCCGGCTTCGGCGCGGCGCTCGAGGGCCGGCGCCAGCCGCTCCATCGCCTCGGCTGAGGCATCGCCGACATGTAGCTGGTAGAGGTCGACGCGGTCGCGCCTGAGCCGCTTGAGCGAGGCGGCCAGTGCCTGCTCCATGTACTCGGGCGTCACGTTGGTGCCGGTCAACTCGCGCTTTTCCCGGTCGTAGGTGAAGCCGAACTTGGTGGCGATCACCACGTCCCGGCGATTGCCGAAGGCCTCGCCCAGCACCTCCTCGCTGTGGCCGGTGCCATAGGCGTCAGCGGTATCGAAGACGCGGGCCCCCAGTTCATGGGCGAGCGCCAGCGCCTTCAGCGAGGTCGCATCGTCGATGTCACCCCAGCCGTCATTGCGGCCGTCCATCTTGAACGGCCCGCCGATGGCCCAGCAGCCGATGCCGATGCGCGGGACGTCCCGCCCGTCCCAGAGCCGCACGGTGGTGCTCATTTCTCACCCGTGATGGCGCTGTGGGTGATGCACTCGCGCTCGATGCCGAGATCGGCCAGCAAGTGATCGTCGAGCTGCTTCAGCCGGTTGATATCGCGACGAAGGCGCGACCATTCGGCGAGGCGTCGGGTCAGGGTTCTGAACATCTGGGTCTCCTTTCAACCACGCAAAGCGACATCGCCTCCACTCCGTGATGGAGCGGACATTCCCTACGATGGCGCTGTGCTGAGCGGAGCCGCGCTGAGGCCAAGTGGTTGGCGGAAAAGTGCGCTCCGAACACCCCATACTTGCCCACCCGTCGCTTGAAGCGATACAATCAGCTTCGCAACGAGCTTTGCAGGAATGAAAAATGAGTGCGGGCGAAGCGATTTCCTGGGACGACTTGCGACTGTTCCTCGATGTGGCGCGGCTCGGTGGACTGAGCGCCGCGACCGCCACCACCGGGCTCAGTGCGGCAACGTTGGGGCGGCGGGTGACAGCGCTCGAGCAGCAGATCGGCGAGCCGTTGTTCATCCGCCGGCAGACCGGTTACCAGCTCACCCCGGCCGGCGAGGAACTGCTGCGGCGGGCCGAGGATGTAGAAGCGGCGATGCTGTCGCTGAAGCGCTGGCGCGACGGCGCCGTGGGCGAGCGGATCGTCCGCGTCTCGGCAGGCACCTGGACCTCGGCCTTCCTCGCCCGCCACATCGGCGAGCTCTGGCATGTCGACGACAACATCCGGGTCGAGCTCGCCACCGCCTATGCCAAGCTCGATATCGGCCGGCGGGCCGCCGATATCGGGGTACGCTCGGAGCGGCCGGTCGAACCCAACCTCGCGGGACGGCAGGTTGGTCGCGTGGCGCACGCCATCTATGCCGGGGTGAACCTGATCAACGGCGTCGAGGCGGGGCTGTTCGTCGGGGTGACCGGCGACGCCGCCAATGTCGCCTCGGCCCGCTGGCTGATGGCGCATCATGGCGACCGCATCGGGGTACGCGGCAACGACGTGCAAAGCGTGCGCGAGCTGGTGGCGGCAGGGGCCGGACTCAGCGTCTTTCCCTGCTTCGTCGGCGACAGCGACGGGCGGCTGGTGCGAGTGGCGACGCCGATCGCCGAACTCGAGACCGAGCAGTGGCTGGTGACCCATCACGAGGACCGGCACCGGCCGGAAGTGCGGCTGATCGCCGACCGCATCGCCCGGCTGATGCGCGACAACGGACCGCTGTTCCGCGGCGAGCGGCGCTACCCGCACCCTTAACCTCCCCGCAAGCCGCAGCAGCGATACTGCGCGTGGGGAATGCAATCGTTGGAGTGCCTTGAATGCGGGCCTGCGCCTATGTGGTCGGCCCCCCGGATGGTCCGGGGGCAGCGCTGACGGATCTGGCACGCGGGCTCGGCTTCACGATCGTCGCGAACTACACCGGCCTCGCCACCGCCGAAGCCCAGGCGCAGCAGACGCCGCTGCTGTTCTTCCTGTTCGCCGCGGTCGACGACGTCAGCGGGCTGAAGACGGTGGCGGACGCCATCCGCTTCTCGCCCAGCCGCCGTATCCGCTTCTCGCCGATGGTGTATTTTTCCGAGAGCCCGCTGGTCGAGGCGATCCGGACCTGCGTCGAGATGGGGTTCGACGACGTGCTGACCCTGCCGTTCACGCAGCAGCGCGTCGCCGGCCGGCTAGAGCGGCTGGTCGACCACACCCAGGTCTATTTCGAGACCGCCAATTACCTCGGCCCCGACCGCGGCGCGCAGCAGACCCACGGCCGCTCCGGCGTGCAATATCGCCGGCTCGAAATCATCCGCTCCCCCACCCGCGGCGTGAGCGTCATGCGCGACGAGATGCAGGTGGCGGTGTAACTCCCACCAATCCTAAGTATCACAGGGCGCGCCTTGCCCATTTGAACCGATTTTACTAGGGTCGCCGGCGTTTCCTACCCGCGAGTTCCCCACGATGAGATTCGGTATCGAATTGCCGCCGCAACAGCGGGTCTATGGCGGCTTTTTCATCTATTCGTTCTGCATGGGGAGCCTGCCGCCGCGCCTACCCGATATCCAGCACGCCATGGGCATCGAGGAGGGCGCGCTCGGCCTCGGGCTGATCGGTGCGGCACTGGGCACGCTGATCTCGCTGAGCTTTGCCGGCGCGCTGCTCGACCGCTTCGGCTACCGCCGCGCCATCCTGACGCTTATCCCGCTGCTGGCGCTCGGCTATGCGCTCGCCTCGTTCGCTACCGGTCCGCTCGCGTTCTTCCTGCTGCTGGTGCCGGTCGGGCTGGTGATCGGCGGCATCGAGATCATCCTCAACCTCGAGGCGGATCGCACCGAACACATGATCGGGCGGCGAATCATGAACCGCTCGCACGCCTTCTGGAGCTTCGGCTTCTTCTCCGCCGGCATCGTCAGCGCGGCGATCGCGCAGACTGGGCTGAACGTGCAGTTGCACCTGCTGCTGATGGTGCCGGTCGTCATCGTCGGGGTGGCGCTGCTGCTCGGCCGCTTCACTCCCGCGCCGCATCGCACCGGCACCTCGACCGACGAAGCGCCGCGCTTCGCTGCCCCTACCCTCGCCATCATGGTGCTGGTGGCGGTGACGCTCTCGGCGATGATTATGGAAGGCGCCGGCATCGACTGGTCGGCGATCTACATGAAGGACGAGTTCCAGGTGTCGCCCTTCCTCGCGGGGTTCGCCGTGGCGCTTGGCGCATTCACCCAGGCAGTGACGCGGTTCTTCGCCGATCCGTTCGTCGAGCGCTACAGCCCGACGCTGGTGTCGCGCGTGCTGCTCAGCGTGCTCGGGGTCGGCGCAGTGATCGTGTTCTTTTCGCCGAGTGACTGGCTGTCGCTGGTCGGTTTCGGCCTGATGGGCGTCGGCACGTCGGTGATCTTCCCGCTCGCAATGTCGGCGGCGGCGCAGCGCACCGATCGCCCGGCGGCGACCAATGTCGCCTCGCTGGCGCAGATTTCGTTCGTTGCCTTTCTCCTCGGACCGCCGCTTCTGGGCTATGTTGCCGAGCATTTCGGCATCCGCTGGTCCTTCGGCATCGGCATCCCACTGGTTATTCTAAGCCTGGTTTTCGCCGGGGCGCTGGGCGCCAAGCCGATCCGGCATGAGGTTGATTGATGTTTAGTCTGAAGCCGCATCAGCGGGTCTATGGAATCTTCTTCGTCTTCGCGCTGTCGATGGGGGCGCTGCTGAGCCGCCTGCCGGACCTGCAGCGTTCGCTCAACCTCACCGAGGGCCAGCTCGGCCTGACGCTGATCGCCATGTCGATCGGCGCGCTGTGCGGGCTCACGTTCTCGAGCCCGCTGATCGAGAAGTACGGGGCGCGCACCACCGCGTTCGTTACGGTGTTCGGCGCTTCCACCATGTATGCGATCGTGCCGTGGATCCCGTCGGCAATCCTGCTGCTGCCGGTGTTCTTCATCGCCGGACTGTTCGCCGGCGCGCTCGAGATCAACGTCAACCTCGAGACCGACCGGCACGAAGCGCAGCTCGGCACTCGGATCATGAGCCGGGCGCACGGCATGTGGAGCCTCGGCTTCTTCGTCACCGCCTTCATTTCGGCCGGCGTCCGCCAGGCCGGCGTCTCGGTGCACATGCACACCTTCATCGCGCTGGTCGTGGTGGTGATCGCCGGCTACTTCGTCTTCTCCAAGATCGAGAACGCCCCGGCGCGGCCCGACACCCACGAGGGCAAGATGCCGCTCGTCGCCTTCCCGACTATCGGGCTGTTGCCGCTCTGCCTGATCGGTGCGGCACCGCTGCTCGTCGAGGGCGCCGGCATCGACTGGTCGGCGATCTATATGCGCGACGTGTTCGACGTCGCCCCGTTCGTCGGCGGGCTGTCGATCACCATCTTCTCGCTGTTCATGGCGCTGGCCCGCCTGTTCATGGATCCGGTGGTCGAGCGCTACAGCCCGCGCGTCGTCGCCGGCGCGCTCCTCGGCATCGCCGCCGTCGGCCTGATCATCGTCGGCGTCGCACCGCATCCGTATGTGGCGCTGTTCGGCTTCATGCTGATGGGGCTCGGCTGTTCGTCGGTCTACCCGCTCGCCGTCTCGGCGGCGGCGCAGCGCACCGACCGGCCGGCCTCGGTCAACGTCGCCTCGCTCGGGCAGATGACGTTCGTGGTGTTCTTCCTCGGGCCACCGCTGCTCGGCTTCGTCGCCGAGAGCTTCGGCATCCGCATGTCGTATTTCGTCTGCGTGCCGCTGATCATTGCGGCGCTGCTGGTGATCCGGGCACTGTCGGCCAGGCCGACGCCGCTGATCACCGAGCCGGAACCGGCAACGCCCCATGGCTGAGCTGCCGCCGATTGTCGATCTCCGGCAATCGCCGACAGCGCTGCGGGTGCAACGCGGGGTGATGCGGTTTCTCCGCAACGCCCATGATTTCTGCTGCTACGCCGAGGTGCCGCTCAGCAACGGGCGGCGCGCCGACGTGCTGGCGGTCGGCCCAAAAGGCGAGATCTGGATCGTCGAGATCAAGTCCTCGCTGGTCGATTTCCAGGTCGACCGCAAGTGGCCGGATTACAAGGAATTCTGCGACCGCTTCTTCTTCGCCAAGCCGCCCGAGCTCGATCCAGACATCTTCCCCGACACCGAAGGGCTGATGGTCGCCGACGGGCATGATGGGGCGATCCTCCGCATGGCCGGCGAGACGGCGCTGCCGCCGGCGCGGCGCAAGGCGATGCTGCTGAAGCTGACCCGACTCGGCGCCGACCGCATCCACGTGCTGATGGACCCCAATGACCTCTAAGCGGAGTGCCGGGGCCGACGGGCTCACGGTCACGGTCCTCCGCTCCTGGCGCGCCTTCCTCGCCATCGAAACCGAGTGGCACGAGCTGTTCGTTGCTGCAGCCCACCCCACGCCATTCCTCCGCCACCGCTGGCTCCGCCTCTCGTGGGAGCTGGGCTCCCGCCGCTTCCCCAATCGCCTGCGGGTGATCCTCGTACACCAGCATGGACAGCTGGTGATGGCCGGCGCCTTCGTCCTCGGCATGCGGCGGCTGAAGCCGCAATTCGAGTTCCTCGCCTCGGGCACGCCGCAGTATCACGACGTGCTGTGGCGGCCGTCCGACAGCACCGAACGGCAGGCGGACCTGCTGCTCGAGGCGCTGCTCGTCGAAACCACGCTGCAGGCGAAGCTCGCCACCCGCTATCTTCGCGACATCTCCCCTTTTCGACCCGCCATGCGTTCGGCGGGCCTGGAGCAACGCGTTCAGCACGAGTGGCCGTGCCCTTACATCGCTTTGGACGAGCATGCGGATTTCACCGGCTATCTGGGGTCGCTCTCGGCCAACCTCCGCAACGATCACCTGCGACGGCTGCGCCGCTTCGCCGAAACCGGCGTCACCTACGGGCACGAAACCGGCGACGACGCCCGCGAGGTGGTGCAGTGGTGCTTCGACAGCAAGCGCAACTGGCTCGATCGCACCGGGCAGGAAGCCGACTGGCTCCGAAACGGTCACGTCGACCGGTTCTTCAAGGCATTCATCGAGCAAGGTGCGGACGGTGCCGAAACCTGGGTGGCCTCGCTCCGTCGCGACGGGCGCGTCATCGCGGCGTCGCTGGTGTTCATCGAGCGGGACGCGGCATTCTACTCCAAGATCACCCATGATCCGGAGTTCGCCAGCTTCTCCCCCGGCCGCACCCTGACGCTGCTGCTGATCGAATCCGCCTTCCGGCGCGGGCTCGCCGAGTTCGACCTCGGCGTCGGCGCGCTCGACTGGAAGCAGCGGCTGCAGCCCACCATGCGCACCTCCAGCATCGAAAGCATCCGCCTCAAGTGAGCATGCCACCGCCGATTGTCATCGTGTTCTTCCTCCATGCGCTCGCGCAGGGCGGCATGTTCAGCCGCATCCCCGACATGCAGCTGGCGCTCGGGCTCAACGAGGCCCAACTCGGCCTGGCGCTGCTTGGCCAGCCAGCTGGCGCCATCCTCTCATTCCTCGTCTCGAGCCATATCGTCGAGCGGGTCGGCACGCGCCTCGTGGTGCTGATCACCGTGCCGCTGCTCGCGCTTGTTCTCGTCGGCATTGCGCTAGCGCCGAGCCTGTTGCTGATGGGGCTCGGCTTTGCGGTGTTTGGGGCGGTGTTCGCCCTCAGCAACATCGCGCTCAATGTCGAGGCCGACCGAGTGGAGGCGGCGAGCGGCAGACGGCTGATGAACACCTGCCACGGAATCTGGAGCATCGGCGTGCTCACCGCCTCGCTGATCGGCACGGCGATGCGCGGATTCGATATCTCGCCGGCCGTGCACTTCGCCCTCATCCTCGTGCCGGTGCTGGCCGGCATGGCGCTGTTCGCCCTGCCGATGCAGGCGGCGCCGGCCCGGCCGCACAGCTCGGCCCGGACTGGTTTCCGCATCGCGGTGCCCACGCGGATGACGCTGCTGCTGCTCGGCTATGCGGTCGGCGCGGCCCTGCTCGAGGGCGGGTTGCGCAACTGGTCCGTGATCTTCATGCGCGACAGTTTCGTCGCGCCCGACTGGGTCGACACCCTGACCCTGCCGGCCTTCATGACGGCGCAGTCGGTCGGCCGGCTGCTCGCCGACCGGGCGGTCAGCCGCTGGGGCGCGGTGAAGTTGGCGCGCGGGCTCACGCTCACATCGATCGTTGGCCTGTTGCTGGTGGTGTTCTCGCCCCACCTGATCGTGGCGCTCGTCGGCTTCACGCTGATCGGCTTCGGCGTCTGTGTGTCGTTCCCGCTCTCCACCTCGGCAGCGGCGCGGCTCGGCGACCGTCCGGCGTCGGAGAACGTCGCGGCGCTCACCATGAGCCAGCAACTGCTGCTGCTCGGCGCGCCGGCACTGTTGGGCTGGATCGCCAACGCAGCGTCGATCCGCATCACCTTCGCGGTGCTGCTGCCGCCGTTGCTGCTCGCCTTCTACCTCGCGCGGTACCTGGCACCGAAAGCGCCGCCGGAGCGTGTCGCTCCACCCCACCCTTGATCCCTCCCCATCAAGGGGAGGGAGACGACTGACAGTTCAGCGAACTCGAACGGCCTCCCTCCCCCTTGTGGGGAGGGCATGAGGGTGGGGGTGGCCACGCGCTCCGAAGCGCTCCCTACTCCCCGCTCGGTTCGCCGTGCAGCACGGATGGCGCGTTGCCGGCCTGGGTCTTCATCGGCAGCGGCGCGGTCACCGGGCCGGTACCCGCCAGCGTCGCCTTCAGCGAATCCATCACCGCGATGCGCCAGGCATCGTTGGGTGCATCCTGCAGCTGGTGGCTCAGATCGATGATGAAGCTGGCATAGGCATTGTGCCAGTCCGCCGTGATCTGCGTCATGTCCACACGCCGCTCGGCCGGCCGTTCCACACCGGCAACGCCGTCGGCGCGCAGGTCGAAGGCGTCGTCGAGCAACGGGGTCAGCACCTGGTCGGAGGCGAGCCCGTCATCCTGCATCAGCGCGGCCTTGAGCGCGGCGCGCTCCTCGTCCTCGCCATGGGTCAGAAAGATCGCGCCATGCGCGGGCAGGCGCTTGGTCACCCAGGCGACCAGTTCGGAGTGATCGGCATGCGCCGAGTAGTTGCCGAGACTGCGCACCTGCGCCCGCACCGGCACGAGCTCGGAGTGGATGCGCACTTCCTTGGCGCCCGACTGGATGATCTGCCCGAGCGTGCCCGGCGCCTGGTAGCCGACGAACAGCACGGTGGCGTTGGCGCGCGGCAGGTTGTTGCGGAGGTGGTGCTTGATGCGGCCGGCGTCGGCCATGCCTGAGGCCGACATGATGATGGCGCCGCCTCGGATCGAGTTGATCGCCTTGCTCTCGTCGACGCTCTCGACGATGCGGAAGCGCGAGTCGTTGAACAGCTCGTCGGCGCTCAGCTCGACGTCATCGAACATCGAGGCGTACTTGCGATAGACGCCGGTGACCTTCGACGCCAGCGGGCTGTCGAGGAACACCAGCTGCGGGCTGATTTCGCCGGTCTTTATCAGGTACCCGATGTCGTGCAGCAACTCCTGGCTGCGCTCGACGGCGAAGGTCGGGATCACCAGGTTGCCGCCACGCGCCAGCGCCTCGTTGATCTCCTTCTTCAGCGATTCCTGGCGCTGCTTGAGGGTGTAGTCCTCACGCTCGCGGCCGCCATAGGTGGATTCGGAGAGGATATAGTCGTAGCCGGCCGGCGCATCGGGTGCCTCCCAGAACACCTTCACGTCCGGGCCGAGATCGCCGGAGAACAGGATGCGGATGGCCTTGCCGTCGCTGTCCTGCACTTCGACCTCGATCGAGGCCGAACCAAGGATGTGGCCGGCGTTCCAGTAGCGGGCGCGGACACCGGGACCTGGGGTGATCCACTCCTCGTACTTCACGCCCTTGGTCAGCTTCAGCGCCTCGTTGGCGTCTTCCATGATGTAGAGCGGCTGGAACGGCTCTTCGGCGCGACGGCTGCGCTTCCTGGTCTCGCGGTCGGCCTCGCTCTCCTGGATGCCGGCGGCGTCGGGCAGCAGGTACTCGAGCAGCCCGTTGGTCGGCTCGGTGGCCCAGATCGGCTTGCGATACCCCATGTGGGTCAGTCGCGGCAGCAGCCCGGCATGGTCGATATGGGCGTGCGTCAGCAGCAGGAAGTCGATCGCCTTGGGATCGAACGGGAACGGCTTGTAGTTGAGATCGCGGACGGTCTTGTTGCCCTGGAACATGCCGCAATCGACGAGGAACTGCCCCTTGGGGTGCACCACGCGATAGCAGGAGCCGGTCACGGTGCCCGACGCCCCGTGGAAGTGTAGCGTGACGGTCATCGTGGCCTCCCGGGCGGACTATCTGATCTCAGTGTGACAGGGCTATTTCGGGGCGCGCTTGGCGAGGATGCGCTGCAGCGTGCGGCGATGCATGTTGAGCCGCCGCGCCGTCTCGGAGACGTTGCGGTCGCAGAGCTCGTAGACCCGCTGGATGTGCTCCCAGCGCACCCGGTCGGCCGACATCGGGTTCTCGGGCGGCTCGGGCGGCTTGTTGCCGGTGGCGAGCAGGGCGTTGATCACGTCCTCGGCGTCGGCGGGCTTACTCAGGTAATCCACTGCGCCGAGCTTCACCGCAGTCACTGCCGTGGCGATGTTGCCGTAGCCGGTGAGGACCACGGCGCGGGCGTCTTCGCGCTTCTGGTGCAGGGCGGCAACCACGTCGAGGCCGTTGCCGTCCTCCAGCCGCAGGTCCACAACGGCGTAGGCCGGGGGCGCTTCGGAGACGGCGGCGAGGCCGCCGGCCACGGTGTCGGCAATCCGGACATCGAAGCCACGTTTCTGCATCGCCCGCTCGAGGCGGGTCAGGAAGGTCTTGTCGTCGTCGACCAGGAGCAGGGTCCGGTCGGCCGCAAGAAGTTCATCGACTGTGCTCATCGCCGCCTCATGTAGGGTCTTTTGCTGCAAAGGTCAAAAAGCAGGCACGATCACGACTGTTCAATTGCCGCGCGTGGCCAGATCAGCCGTACCTGCGCATGGCCGTCGGCTGCCTCGTTCTCGAAGCTGAGCTTGGCGCCGGTCCGCTCCAGCAGGGTCTTGGAGATGAAGATGCCGAGGCCCAGCCCGCCGGGCTCGCCGTCATCGGCGTTGCGCGGCCGGGTGGTGAGGTACGGCTCGCCCAGCCGGGTGATGAGATCGGTCGGGAAGCCCGGGCCGTCGTCGGTGATGGTGACGGTCAGCGCCTGCTTGTCCCAGCTGGCCTCGACCAGCACGGCGCGCTGGGCGAACTGCGCCGCGTTGTCGATCAGGTTGCCGAGGCCGTAGAGCAGCCCGGCATTGCGGCGGATCACCGGCTCGGCGCCGTTCCCCGATGCAGCCCGCACCGAGATCACCTTGCCACCGCCTTCCAGCGGCTTCACCACTTCGGCGAGCAGCGCCGAAACCGGCACCGCGGCGAACGGATCGCCCGGCGTCTCGCGCAGGCTCCTCAGCTTGCCGAGGATTTCGCGGCAGCGCGCCGCCTGCGACATGATCAACTCGATATCCTCGCGCACCGGCCCCTCCGGCACCTCGTCGCGGATCTCGCGCGCCGCCAGCGCAATGGTGGAGAGTGGGGTGCCGAGCTCATGCGCCGCTGCGGCCGCGAGGCCATCGAGCGCGCTCAGTTGCTCGTGCCGCGACAGCGCCAGTTCGGTGGCAGCCAGCGCGTCGGCGAGCTGGCGCGCCTCGTGCGCGACGCGGTTGGTGTAAGCGGCGATGAAGATAGTGCCGCAAAGGATCGAGACCCAGATGCCAATGACATAGACCCGATCGAAGACGATGCGGGCGTCCGGGTCCCAGGGCAGGTCCATATGATAGACCGAGAGGAGCGAGGCCAGCGCGATCGCCAGCGTGGCGAGGATCACCGTCGAGCGCTGCGGCAGTGTCGTTGCCGATACCGAGACCGGCGCCAGCAGCAGCAGCGAGAACGGGTTCTGCAGCCCGCCGGTCAGCGCCAGCAGCGCCGCCAGCTGGCAGAGGTCGAAGCTCAGATGCACGGTCGCGACCTGGGCCGTCGTGCGATAGCCCTCGCCGAGCCGGAAGATCACCCACAGGTTGAGCAGCACCGACAGCGAGATCAGCAGCAGGCATTCGGTCAACGGCAGCGGGAAGTTCAGCCCGAACGCGACGAACAGCACGCCGATGGTCTGCCCGACGATCGCCAGCCAGCGCAGCCCGACCAGCGTCGCCAGCCTCAGGGGCCGCCAATTGCCCGGCATGAGTGCTGCCGAGGTGTCCGCCAATGCCATGAAATCATCCTTTCCGGGCACGTCATTCCCGCCCGCATGGGAAGTCTAGCATGGCATTTCAAGGGCAAAAAAGCGCGGGCGAAACGCTTGACCCCCGGTCCGGTGGGACCACATCGGAGCTGTTCGTGACTGGGAGAAAAGTCCAATGCACACTGCGATTATCAAACCGCAATGGGGCCCGCTGACCATCGCTTTGATGGTCCTGGGCTTCGTTCTCTGGTGGCC
>JAESFN010000707.1_pt1 | contig 23740 bp, 16 predicted proteins | sample 9269411 | NCBI WGS metagenome assembly JAESFN01 (sample SAMN14505399, study PRJNA617100) | algae metagenome | isolation source: Iphinoe sp. HA4291-MV1 and co-occurring heterotrophs from trail next to... | place: USA: Maunawili Falls, Hawaii | collected 2009-07-25
AATACATGGAAGGGTTTGGTCGTGACTAAGCGGGTACTGCTCGATGCCAGTCCCTTGGTGGCCTTGTTTTCTGAACGGGATCAGTACCACACAATCTGTGTCGAACAATTGCGTGCACTGCAGGGGCCACTGATCACATGTTGGCCAGTGCTGACCGAGGCAGCCTACATGTTGCGTCAGCGAGTTGACTCGCTCAGAGCATTGATTGGTGGTTTCTCGGCAGGTCTTTTTTCGCTCGCTGAATTGGACGATTCGGATCTGCCAAGTATTTCTGCGATACTCGAGCGGTATCACAAGCTCGCGCCGCAGCTTGCGGATGCAACGCTGCTCCATCTCGCCGAGCGCGATGGAATCGACACGGTGTTTACGCTTGATCGCCGTGATTTCACGGTTTTTCGACGCCACGGCAAATCGCCACTCCGTCTTCTTCCTTGAGCCACTGTGTTCCGCCGCATTCAGGTTATTGATTCGCACACCGGCGGCGAGCCGACGCGCGTCGTCATTGCGGGCGGACCTGACCTGGGCGGCCGTTCGATGGCCGAGCGGGCAGCGGTGTTCCGCGAACGGTTCGATCGTTTTCGCTCGGCCGTGGTCTGCGAGCCGCGCGGGTCGGACGTAATTGTCGGCGCGCTGCTCTGTGAACCGGTGGACTCGGCCGCTACCGCCGGCGTGATCTTCTTCAACAACGTCGGCACGATCGGCATGTGCGGCCACGGCACGATCGGCCTCGTGGCCACGCTTGCGCACTTGGGGCGGATTGGCCCCGGAGAACATCGGCTAGAAACGGTGGTCGGGCCAGTCACCGCTCGCCTACACGCGGATGGCCGCGTGAGCGTAGACAACGTGCCGAGCTATCGCTCGCAGGCGGGCGTCACCATCGATGTGCCAGAGTATGGCCCCGTGACGGGCGATGTCGCCTGGGCCGGCAACTGGTTCTTTCTTGTCGGGCAGCACCGGGAACAGATTGCGCTTGAGAACGTCGAGCGGTTGGGAGAAGTCGCCTGGGCGATTCGACAAACGCTGCGGCGAGAGGGAATCGGCGGCGACGCGACCGCTGGCGCGGGTTTCCAGGAGATCGACCACATCGAATTGTTCGGCCCGCCGACGCAGCCTGGCGCCGACAGTAAGAACTTCGTGCTTTGCCCTGGCCGCGCCTACGACCGCTCCCCCTGCGGCACGGGTACGAGCGCCAAACTGGCCTGCCTCTCCGCCGATGGTAAGCTCGCACCAGGGCAAGTGTGGCGGCAAGAAGGCATCGTCGGCAGCATCTTCGAGGGAGAAATCGTCTCCCGCTCCGGCGACCGCATCGTGCCCCGCATCACGGGGCGAGCCTATCTCACGGCCGAGTCGACGCTGCTCGTGGATGCGGACGATCCGTTTGGCGAGGGGATTCGTGTCGTAGCAATGTAGGACGCACGAGGGGATCGGGTCGGCCGGCTTACGCCAGGCCGCTCGCCACGTTTTTTATTGCAACGACCGCAAGAACGCCACCAGATCCGCCAGTTCTTCCGGCTGCAGTTGCCCGTCGAGGCCGTCGGGCATGATCGAGAGTTCGGCTTGCCGCAGCTCGTCGATCTCGCCCCGTGGAATGCGGGCTTCGTCGCGTTTGCTGTCGTAGAGGAACACCGCGTCGGCGGCTTCACGGCCGATGATGCCGGTGTGGACGCGGCCGTCGGCCGTCGTGATCACATACGGCTCGAAGCCGCGGGCAAAGCTCGCGCTCGGGTAGACGATCGCCTCGAGCAGATCACGCGGGCTGCGAATCGCGCCGATCCGCGACAGATCAGGGCCGATCTTGCCGCCGCGGCCTTGCGCCGTGTGACAGGTGGAGCAAATGGCCTTCGCGCCGAAGAACAACGTGTTGCCGCGTTGAATGTCGCCGCCGGCGAGCGCGGCTTGCAGGCTCTCGAGCCGTGCCTGTTGGCGCATCGTGTCGGGGGCGAGTTTCGCGAGCAGCGGCGCGGCGGCCTGGCGAATCTCTTCGGGGAAGTCGGCGAGCGCGGCGGAGAGCAGCGCCGGTTGCACTCTCGCAAGCCCCGGCGACTCCTGCACGGCCCTGAGGAGCGCGTGCCCAAGCTGGGCGTCGCCGCCGCGGTCGAAAACGGCCAGCAGCTTGGGGGCCTCGAGCACGCTCGCGTGTTGCAGGGGGTAGAACAGATCGAAAAGCTGCTCCGGCGACAATGGAGCGCGAGTCAGCGCCTCGGCTGCAGCCAGGCGCACCAGCACCTGTTCGTTTGCTAAAGCGTGGGTAAGCAGACGAAATTGAGGCTCGCTGAGGGAGACGAGTTGCGGCGCAACGGCTCCAAGGGCCTCAACACGCAAGGCGGACGAGCGAACTCCATCGGCGGCCAGGGCTAAGAGTTCGGCCGTGAAGTTGTCGTCGCGCACCGGCGGAAAAGCGTCGCCGCCGTCGGCCGCGTACACCGTGGCTTGCAAGCCGGGCTTCAACTCGTCGCCGGCGCGATGCAACAACTGCTCCGCGGCAAACGGCGTCGGCTTGCCGTCGCACATGGCGCCGACCACGCAGTAGGCCTCGCCTCCTCCTTGCACGAACTCCACGAGCAACTCGTGGTCGCCGGCCGACAGCTCGATATCCTTCGTCACGCGCTGCACTGGATGACTGCCGGAATTGTCGACGACGACCTGCCCATCGAGCCAAAGCCGCGAGCCATCGTCGCTCTCGGTGAAAAGCGTTTGCTTGCCAGCGGTCGGCACACGCAGCACGCCCTTCCAACGACTGTAGTAATCTTCCTCCGGCACGTCGGGAAAGTTGGGGCCGTGCGGGAAGTCAATCTGCGAGTCGATCCTTTCGGCCAGCTTGGCTGGATCGGCGGGCAGCCGTCTGAGCGCGGCCACTGCCTGACGTGCTACGCCTTCGTCGGCGCTTTGCAGGTTAGCCCGCAGCCCAGCCACCCACTCTGTCGGCAACGCCTTGGGGGGCGACAGGGCGATCGCTTCGAGGATGACGCGCCGGACGTGAGCCGAAGTCTCGGGCCGCTCGAGCGCCTCGCCAATCAATTGTCGAACCCCGTCCTGTCCAGCAAAGGCAGTCAGTTGAGCGCGCAACGCAAGCTCGCTCCCCTCATCGAGCCGGTCCACATTCAGCATTGCCCGGAAGTAGGGGACGAGTTCGCGCGACCACTCGGGATGACGCGACACAATCCATCGCCCCGCCTCGCGCAGACTCTCGTCTGGATAATCCAATACATTGACGGCGTCGCGAAACTCGAGTTGCCCGTTCTCCATCTGATCGAGCGCGATGAGCGCGCCGCGATGCATTGCGGGAAGCTCGCTGTGCAAACCGCGTCGCGTCGCCTCGCGATTGCCGATCTCGATCAAGGCAAAGATCAAAGCATGCTGTAGAAAGCGATCACTCGACGCGCCCGGCAGCGCGGCCAGTAAGCCGGGCACAGCTCCCTCGTCTCGCATCCTGCCAAGCGCGGTTGCCGCCTCGCGGCGAACGGGCGCAGAATCATCATTCAACAATCGCGCGACCGCGGTCGCGAATGCCGTGTCGCGGCGAAGCCCAAGCACGCGGGCGGCGGTTTGACGCACCTGAGCGTTCGGATGCTCGAGCGCGCCGCGCACAGGTTCAAGGGCGGCTGGATTGTCGATTCGCGCGGCGGCCCAGAGCGCATTGCAAGCAGCGCGAGGCGAGCCGTGCCTCACGGTCCCGGCAAGTTGGCCTAGCGAGACCGAGTCCGACAATCTTCCGAGTTCGCGAATCGCGCGATCACGCACCGCGGGCCGCTCGTCACCCAAGAGCTTCGCAAGGTCGTTACATTGAAGCCGTGCCCAGTTCAGCTTCAGCCCGCGCGGATCATCCACCTTCGCCGCCCCCTCGCGCCGCACCCGGTAAATCGCCCCCAGCACCTCGGGCTTGGCGATCTGCGAGGTTGGGCAGCCGATCCGGAACCAGCCCCCCGTGTCGACCACGAGCAGACTGCCGTCGGCGTCTTCCAGCGTGTCAGTAGGGTGGAAGTCAGCATGCTCTGAAACGACGAAGTCTTCGTTGTGGCTCTGCCAGGTCGCGCCGGCGGGGGTCAGCACGTGGCGGCCGATCTTGTGCATGTTGAACAGGCACGAGAATAGGTTGCCTTGATACTCGGGGCCAAAGGCCGTGCCGCGATAGAGCTCGAGATCGGAGCCGGCCGCTACGCCCAGGTGAGCCAACGGGGGCAACAGATCGGGGCCGGTGCGTTTGTGCTCGTTGAGCACGCGGTCGCGCACGGGATACTCGCCGCCGTCGATGCAATGCACGAGCGCGTCGCGCAGGCCGGCGCCCATCGAGTCGGGGGCGAGGAACGTGCCGCAGGTGAACATGTCGCCTGCCTGATCGAACACCACGCCGACGCCATTGCCTTGCGTGCCGGAGACGACCTCGATCTCCGAGCCGTCAGGCTTGCAGCGGAGCAGCAGCGGAGCGGTGCCTTTGTGAATGAGCGGGCCGCCTGGCTTGCGAATTTCATGAGGAAAGCGGCCGGCGAGCCAATACACGCGACCGTCGGGTCCGAGACTTGCGCCGTGCATGTCATCGGCCACGCCGGTGTTGGCGAAGCCGGTGACCAGTTCTTCACGCTGGTCCGCTTTGCCATCGCCGTCGGTATCGGTCAGCTTCCAAAAGCTGGGCGGGGAGGAGACGAACACCGCGCCGTCGTGCCAGAGAATGCCCTGCGGGAAGACGAGCTTGTCGGCGTAGACCTCGCTCTTGTCGAAGCGGCCGTCGCCATCGGTGTCGGTCAGGCGGCGAATGACGTGCGGCGGGGCTTTGAGCAACTCCGCTCCACGCAAGTTCACGCCTGCCGAATCGGCCACATAGAGCCGGCCCTGATCGTCGAAGCTGGCCAGCATCGGCCGTTCCACGAGCGGCGGTGCGGCTGCAAGTTCCACCACGAAGCCAGGCGGAACCTTGAGGTCGCCAATTCCCACTGCGGCCTCGCTCGCGACGGCAGTCACGGCAAGGCTGGCCACGAGTCCGCCGACGAGGAGCGTCGCCAGTAATCTTGTCGTGGTACGAGCGCGATTGCAGGTGGGACAAGAGCACATGGCGAGCTTCCCAAAGGTACGTAGGTTATGCTTCAGCATAACTCTTCCACGCAGGACACTGCACGGCCGCACAGCGCTTGCGGCGTGGCGTTATGCTGAAGCATAACCTACCGGCGGAGGGGTTACCGCGCTAGCCGGACAATAACGTCATCGCCGACGTGGGCGTTCAGCCGTGCCGCGGCGCTCCCCTCGACCACGGCCAGCTCCAGTCGACCGCTCGAGCCGATGAGCGCCACGAGGTCGCCGGCGGTCCCTTCGGCGTAGGTTTGCAACAGGCCGAACGCCTCGTGCGAACCATGGGCAATCGTCAGCGGGCCAGCGCCGAGCGCGGCAAGATGGCCCGCCCGTAGGTTGGTGATCACGTTGCCAAAGGCGTCGAGCGACTCGACCTGCCCCACGAGGCCGTCGGCCAGCAGTTGCGGCTCGCTCCACTCGAGCGCGACGATGGAATCGAGCCTCGGGCCGAGGGCATCGAGATCGAGCCCCCGACTCAGGTGCGCGGCGGCCGGAGCCATGATGTCTCGGCCGTGAAAGGTGGCCGACGTAGGAGTGAGGCGATAGCGCGGATTCTCAACCGCCACGATGCGTTCCGGCTGAACGCGGGCGGTGATCAAGCTGAAGAGGCCGTTGTCGGGACCGACGAAGTGTTGCCCTGCCGCTTCGAACGCAATGATCCGCCTCGCCGTGCCGACGCCTGGATCGACCACGCCGATGTGAACTGCGCCCGCGGGAAACCAATGCACGCTATCGGCCAAGAGCAGCGCTCCGCCCCGCACATCTTGGGGCCGCACCGCATGCGACACGTCGACGATCGTCGCCACCGGATTGATCGAGAGCACAACGCCCTTCATCGCTGCCACGTAGGGCCCCGCCAGGCCAAAATCGGTCGTGAGTGTGATCAGCATGACGGCGGGCTCAAAGAAGCGGGGGCGGCAGGCGAAACGTTACAGGACCGCGGCGATGGCTTTGCAGAGCGCGTCCATGTTGCTCGTGGTCATGCCAGCCACATTGATGCGGCCCGAGCCCACGACGTAGACCCCGTGCGTTTTGCGCAGCTCGTCGACCTGCATCGGTGTGAGCCCCGAGAACGAGAACATGCCGCGCTGCCGCTCGATGAACGAAAAATCACGCTGCACGCCCAACTTGGCGAGTGTTTCCACGAATAGCCGCCGCATCTTGCCGATGCGGCCCCGGATTTCGGCCAGCTCCTGCTCCCATTGCTTACGCAGCGCAGGATCGCCCAGCACCGTGCTCACGATCGCGCCGCCGTGCGATGGCGGGTTCGAGTAGATGACGCGGATGCAGGCTTTGATCTGGCTGAGCACCGCATCCTTGACGCTCGCGTCGCGACACACGGCCGTCAACGCGCCAACGCGTTCGTTGTAGAGTCCGAAGTTCTTCGAGAACGAGCTGGCCACGAGCAGTTCGGTGCCAGGCTGCGCGAGCACGCGAAGCGCGAGCGCGTCTTCCTCGAGGCCTTCGGCCAACCCTTGGTAGGCGAAGTCGAGTAGCGGCAGCGCTTGCTTCGCGCGGAGCAAATCGGCCAGCTCGCGCCACTGCTCGGCCGTGGGATCGATGCCAGTGGGGTTATGGCAACAGCCGTGCAGTACGACGACATCGGCTGGCGCTACTTCCGCGAGCGCCGTCTTGAGTGCTTCCCAGGCGAGGCCGTTGGTTTGCTTGTCGAAGTACGGATAGGTGCGGACCTTGAGGCCCGCCGCCTGAAAGATGCCGAGGTGGTTGGGCCAGGTCGGGTCGCTGATCCAAACCGTGGCGTGAGGAAACTGCTTGGCCAGAAACTCGGCTGCCACGCGCAGGGCCGCCGTGCCGCCGGGGGTTTGGGCGACCGCGAGCCGCTTGCTCGTCACCGCCTCGTGCTGCGCGCCGAAAAGCAGGTTTTGCACGGCCTGACCATAGGCCTCGCCGCCGTGAATGCCCAGGTAGTCCTTCGACCGCTCGTCGCGGAGCAGGCGCTCTTCGGCCTGCTTCACGCACTGCATGATCGGCGTGATGCCCGTCTCGTCCTTGTAGGAGCCGACGCTCAGGTTGATCTTGGCCGGGTTGGGATCGGCGCGAAAAGCCTCGTTGAGGCCGAGAATGGCGTCGGGAGGAGCGGTCTGAACGGACTCGAACATGGAAGGCGGCAGGGGGCGTTGGGAACCTGGGCAAGGCCACGCGATCTGCGTGGCTCGAGAAGCGACCATTCTAGTTGGCCGCAGGTTCAGGGGGTAGGGCGTCGAAATGCCCTGCACACCGCAGAAAACTACTTGATCCCCGCATTATTCTGCAGCGCCCCCTTCACGCCCACCCGCTCCGGGTGCCGGGCCAGCTTGTCGGTGATCACCCGCACGTCGTCGAGAATCGGCCGCAGGCGGACTGTCATCTCGCGGATGTTGCAGACGACCTGATTCACGTTGTTGAACAGCGTGGGGTCGGTCAGCAGCTTGCCGATCGTGCCTTGGTTCGAGTTCAGGTTCTGCCCGAGCTGCACGAACTGTGCGAACAGCGAGTCGAGGCGAGCGATCGTGCGGTCGAGATTGTCGACCAATTGCGGCCCCTTCTGCCCGAGCGGTTTCGTAAAGCCTTCGATGTTGCGTAGGTTCGTGTCCGCGAGCTGCAGCACGGTGCGCATGTCGGCCACCCCTTGGCGGATGTCGACCATGGCTTCGGGAAGCTGACGCAGGCCGTTCTTCAGCGAATCGCGGAACTGCGGATCGCTCATCACCTCGTTCACGCCGGACATGGCTTGCTGGAAGCTGTCGAGGGCGAGCTCGGTCTTATTGACGATCCGGTTCAACTGCTGCTCGTTCGCGCCAAGCGTTTCGTTCAAGCGATGGGCGAGATCGCGGACCTCGACGCTGGCCTGGCCGATCGTATCGATGGCTTCGCGCAGATCGCCTTCGATACTGGTCACGCTCTCGAGCGGATCGGGGCGCACCGAGCCTTCGATGGTGTCGCCTTGCTGCAGAAACTGCTCCTGCTTGAACTGCACCGTCTGCACTTGCAGCTTGCCGTCGATCGCTTGTGGCTGTGAAGGCTGCGTGGGCGCGCCCGGCTCGAACTCGATGACCGTGTCGCCGAGTACCGAGCGCACGATGCGGCAACGGGAATCGCGCGGAAGCTTGACGTCGGAATCGATGCGCACGGTGACGAGCACGTACTGGCTGTCGTCGCTGAGCTTCACTGCAGTGACGCGGCCGATCAACAAACCGCGGCTGCGCACCGGCGTGTCTGGCGCCACGCCGGGAGCACTGTCGAACCGCACATTCACCGTATAGCCGCGCTGCACGAGCTCAGGCAGTTCGCCGAAGAGCGCAACGAGCACCACGGAGATCACGATGGTGGCGATCACCATCACTCCGACGCGAAACTGCACCACGCGCTCGTCCATCGCTATCTCCTCAGGGAGCGGGCGAATCATTGCCCGCCGTCGCCAACCTTCTGTGCTGTCTGCTGGTCGCGTTAGCGACTACCGAAAATAGCCCCGCAGCTCACTGCGGGGACTTCCCGAGCTCTATCACTATTGTCACCGCGTGCCAGCCGGCACGCGATGAGATCGCAGCTATTCGCGAACCCCACGTTGAAACGCGGGGCTAGTCTCACGTTCTGCCTCCGGCAGTGCTTCGCAACATAAGGAATCCGTCCGACCCAAACTCCTGCTCTGCGATCGTCGGCCCATCCCTATCGCGTCAAACCTTGTTCGCCGCTCTCCGCGGCCATCTCCATCAACCGCTCTCCCGCCTCGCCGCGCACGAACTGCGTCACGCGCCGATCGTTCGAACGGTCGATCTGCGCCGGCGTGCCGTCGAACAGCATCTGCGGCTCCTCCGGCTCGAGCCGGGACAGGGGGTAGACCATGATCACGCGGTCGGCCACCTTGCGGGCGGTATGCATGTCGTGCGTGACGACGACGCTCGTCACCGGATAGCGCTGCCGGCTTCGCAGGATCAACTCGTTGATCACGTCGCTCATGATCGGATCGAGCCCCGTCGTTGGCTCGTCGTACAGGATCACCTCGGGGTCGAGCGCCAGTGCCCTGGCCAGGCCGACGCGCTTCCGCATGCCGCCCGAGAGTTCGGCCGGTTTTTTGCGGACGATCGATGGCGGCAGGCCGACTTCCGCCAGACGCTCGACCACGATTCGTTCGACTTCCTTGGGCGGCGTCTGGGTGTGTTGTCGCAACGGAAAGGCGACGTTCTGCGCCACGGTCATACTGTCGAACAGCGCGGCTCCCTGAAACACGAAGCCGAATCGCACCCGCTGCTTAGTCAGCTCTTTCTCGTTGAGCTTGTTCAAGTCGCGGCCATCGAACTCGATCACGCCGCGACGAGGATGCACGAGGCCGATCAGCGTCTTGAGCAGCACCGTCTTGCCGCAGCCGCTTTCGCCGATGACGGCGACCGTTTGACCGCGCGGAATCTGCAAGTTGATGTCGCGGAGCACCGCTTGTCGTCCGAACGACACGCACAGGTCGCGCGCTTCGAGCAGCACGTCGTCGGGGTCCCAGGCGGGCACACTGGTTTTGGCCATGACGCTATACCAGCGAGCGGGTTTCAGGCCACAGGATCGTGTACACCGTGTCGAGCACGATGCCGATCACCAGGTCGAGCCAGAGGATGGTGACGAACGAGTGGACGAATGCCCCCGTCGCCGCCTGACCCACGCCTTCGGCGCCCGGACGACAATGGAAGCCACGATGACAACTAATGATCGCAATCGCAGCGCCAAAGAACAGGCTCTTGAAGATCCCGAAGAACAGATCGTACGTCCCGACGAACTGCTTCGAGTTCTCCCAGTAGTAGTGCTGATCGATGCTCAAGATGTAGACGCTGTAGGCGTAGCCACCGACCACGCCCATGAAGTCGGCCATGATCGTGAGCGTGGGAATGAGCACCAGGCAGGCCAGGAACCGAGGCACCGCGAGGTAGTGAATCGGATTGGCGCCCATGCTGACCAGGGCGTCGATTTGTTCGGTGACGCGCATCGTGCCGAGTTCGGCCGCCATGGCGCTGCCGACGCGGCCGGCGAGCATCGTGGCCGCGAGCACCGGCCCCAGTTCGCGCACCAGCGACATGTTGATCACCGCGCCCAGCCGCGTCTCGAGGTTCATCAGCCGGAACTGAGCATAGCTCTGCGCGGCCAGCACCATGCCAATGAACAAACCCGTGAGCGCCACCACCGGCAGGCTGAGCACGCCAATCTGGTAGAAGTTTGGCAGTAGCGTTTCGCGCCGCGGTAGGTGAAACAACAGCCAGGAACAGAGCCGGAGGCCAAACAAGCCCAGGCTGCCGAGCGCCATCACCCAGTCGATCACCAGCCCGCCGATGTCCGAAATGATGGCCCCTAGACTGGCGAGCGGGCCGCGGCGTTGAACTCGTCCAGGTGCGGTGGCCATGGGGGCGGAGGGCAAAGGGCAGGTGGGAAAGCAAGGTGAGCGCAGAGTTGCGTCTGTCCGGTTAGTTCGTCACCGGCAAGTTTGCCGCTTGAGACGGTTCGCGGTGATTACCCGAGTGTGCTGCAAATGCCTAGCCAATCGTTGGATGCGAACTGGGCAACCTGCGCCGACCAGCGGTCCAAGTCAAACCCTGCGAGCCTCGCGCGGCGAAGCGAAGTTTTGCTTCCCCTCGCGCGGCCTGATAGACTCGCGCCGTCCACATTCAGCCCTCGAGCCAAGGCGCCCTGATACCCATGAACCGAGTAGCTCTGGCCCTGATTGCCTGCCTGCTAGCACTCCTCGTTGATGGCCAAGTATGCGCCGCCGAGCCGTTGGTGATCTCGGCCGACACGAAGCTCGATCCCCACCGAGTCTACGGGCCAATCGTGATCGCGGCGTCGAACATCACCATTGATGGCCAGGGAGCGAGCGTGGTCGGCCGCACGGAAGGAGACCCCAAGACCTTCACCGGCGATGGGGTGTTTGCCGAGGGAGTGTCTGGCGTCACGCTCAAGAACCTCAAGGTGCGCGGCTGGGAGAATGGGCTGCACTTGCGCGAGGCGAGCGGCTGGACGATCGAAGGCTGCGACTTTTCCGACAACTTTCATGACCCGGCGTTTGGCTGGGGCGAGCAAGGGCGCCGCGGCGGCATCGTGCTGGAGAAGGTGACGAAGAGCACGCTGCGCGGCAACAAGGCGAATCGCGTGTGGGACGCCTGCGTGCTGGTGGACAGCGACGACAACGTGGTCGAGCACAACGATTTTTCGCACACCTCGAACACGTGTTTGAAGCTGTGGACGGCCTCCCGCAACGTGGTGCGGAAGAACGATCTAAGCTATGGGCTGCGGAAGGACCCCGGCGAGGTGCATGCCCGTGATTCGACCTGCGTGCTGATGGAGAGCGGCTCGAACGACAATCGCCTGCTGGGCAACGACTGCACCCACGGCGGCGACGGCATCTTCGTACGCGTGCTCAACGGTTGGGTGAGCACCGGCAACTTGTTCGAGGAGAACGATTGCTCGTACGCCAACAACAACTGCGTGGAGGCGTGGTCGCCGCGGAATGTGTGGCGGAACAACAAGGCCAACCACGGCAGCTACGGGTTTTGGCTGGGCGCTTCGGACCAGACGGTGGTCGAAGGAAACGAGGCCTCATTCAACGGCCTGGCCAGCGGCTTTCACAACTCGCCGCACCTACCGGACGAGGGGCACGCCGGCATCGTGTTCATGTTCGGACCGTCGAGCCACACGGTGGTGCGGGGAAATACTTGCGTGGGCAACAACGGGGCCGGCATCGCGGCGATCGGCGATCTCGAGTCGAAGGGGGCTGCCTGGCGAGCGTTTCACTGGATCATCGAGCAGAACACGCTCGAGCGCAACCGCTGGGGCATCTTCTTGCAGCACGCCGACATGATTGACCTGGCGGCCAACCGCTTCGTCGACAACAAGCTGGGCTACGTGCATCTCGAAGGCGATGTGTTGCGGCTCGTTGAGCGGACGGCGGACGCTCAGGTGACTCAGCCGCCGCAGGCCGCGCTCGAAGGGCCGGAGGTAACGGTGGTCGGCAAGGCGGTGAGCTTTGATGCAGCTGGCAGCAGCGATCCGGCGGGGCGGCCGCTGAAGTTTCGCTGGCGCATGGGCGAGGACGCGAGCGACGGCCCAGCGGGCCGCTTCACGCCGAGCAAGCCGGGCTTTCATCGCCTGGCGCTCACGGTGGACAACGGAGCGCTCTCGGATCTGGCGTGGCGCGATCTGTATGTGATCGACGATCTGCCGGAGTTGGGCGAAGAGGCGACGAAGGTGTGGAGCTGCTGGGGGCAGGGATGTCAGGCAAGCTTCGCGGAGGACGAGCAGGCGAAGCTGGTCGGCCGCTCGTCGCTACGGGCACGGATCGAGCCGTATGGCGGCGACCGCGTGTGGCTGCGGTTCGACCTGCCGACGCCGCTGTCGCTCGAAGGTAAATCGCGGCTCGTGTTTTGGCTCAAGACGCGCAACGAAGACGTGCCAGGCTGGCAGAACTTGAACCCGCTGGTGACGATCCACGGCGCGGGCGACACGACGCTGCGGCTCGAGCCGAAGCAGGACCAGTTGTCGAAGCCCCCTTACACCGAAGCCCGCGAAGGCTGGACGCGGTTCGCGGTGCCGCTGGCTGGCGATGCGGAGTGGAACGCTTCCGGCACGCGGCCGGAGGCGGCGAAAGCCATCGAGTTGGGCTTTGATTCGTGGGGAGCACCGCCGCTGGTGATCTGGGTCGACGGGCTGGCGGTGGAGTGAGGGCGGGCCGAGTTGCGCGTGCGCAGAGAGCGGCGAAACGAATTCGCCGCGAACCCGGCCTAGATGTAGTACATCGAGTCGGCTTCGCCGCGGGCGCGTTGGGCCAGGTCGGCCAGGCTGATGCCGGCCAGCATTTGCTGCTCGACGTCAGTCACCTCGCGCCAGACGCCGAGCAACGCTCGGGCACTTGGCGTGTCGATCGCCGAGGCCGCCGTGGGCTGATTCTCGGGGCCTTCGATGATGCCGACGACATCGGCCAGGGTGATCTCTTCCGGCGCTCGTGAGAGCTGGTAGCCGCCGGTGGCGCCACGTGTGCTTTGTACGAAGCCGGCGCCTTTGAGCTGCAGGAGGATCTGCACCAAGAAGCGGGAGGGGATGCCGTGGTCGTCGGCGATTTCGCGGATGCGCACGGGGTCGCCGGTGCTGAACCTTTCGGCCAGCTTCACGAGCGCCAGACACGCGTATTCCGTCTTGGCCGAAGCTCTCACGAATTCACCAGCCCGATAGGTTGCGCCGCAAGCAGAACGAGTGCGCTAATCCCGCGAATGCAGACCGCACTCGGTTTTGGCCGAGCCGCTCCAGCGGCCGGCGCGTTCATCTTCGCCAAACAGCACGGCGCGCGTGCAGGGCCAGCAGCCGATGCTGGTGTAGCCCTTGTCGTGCAGCGGGTTGTACGGAACGTCTTCCTTGGTGATCACGCTCCACACATCGCGCTTGGTCCAGTTTGCGAGCGGGCTGATCTTCACCAAGTTGAACTTCTTGTCCCAGGTCACGATCGGCACGTTGGCCCGGTCGGGGCTCTGATCGCGGCGAATGCCAGACATCCAGGCATGGAACCCTTGGGCCGCCCGCCGCAGCACGGTGATCTTGCGGTCGAAGCAGCACTTATCGGGATTCGTTTTGTAGAGCGGGCCGCCGTTGAGCGACTCGTATTCGACGATCGAAGTATCGGGCCGCAAGAGGTCGACTTCGATGCCGTAGCGTTTGGCAATTCGGTCGCGCAGCTCGAGCGTTTCCGAAAACTGATAGCCCGTGTCGAGATTGAAGACGTAGACTCGCGGATTGACCTGCGCCAGGTAGTGCAGAATCACGCAGCCTTCGGGGCCAAAGGCCGTGGCCATCGTGAGGTGCGGGAAGTAGCGCTCGGCCGCCCAGGCGATGATTTCGCGCGGATGCGCCTCCTCGAGCAGCGCACTGGCGGCAGCCAGTTCGGCGAACAACTCAGGGGTGCCTTCCAGCGGCTGAACCGGCGCCGGACGCGTGTGCGTTCGCGTACTCGACGATTCCTCCGCAACGACGCTAGGCGTCATGCGCACAACTCCAACCGCTGTTGGGGCAACAGCTTGAATGGTGTGAATAGGTCGGCGCCCCGATTTATCTTCCCAATCTTAGTAATCATGGTGACCTAAGTCAACTTTGGGCCGTATTGCGATTGAATCGACCGTCGGGCTGCCGATTCTTCAGCTTGGGAGAAATTGAAGGCCGACCGCCCCGTTTTCCGAGGACCGGCAAGCTAGCCGCCAAGAATCTGATGCAGTTTCAGGTGGTGCGGCCCCAGATTGCCCCCGTAGTTGCCGGCCGAGATGCGGACGATGCCCGGGCGGCAGGCCGCCTGAATGCCTACGCGCATGGCTAACTCGACCGCCGACAGGTCGAGCCCATCGATCACGATCTCGTAGACGGCCTGTACCCCCTCCTCGAGCACCGTTTCGACCCGGCCCCGCAGGCTGGGGCAGTAGGCGTCGTTGGTGCTGGCGCGAAGTTGCGGATACCGGCTGCCAACCTTGCTGCCGCTGCGCACAATTCCGCCGGGGAAGGGCATGATCACGCTTTCGAGCTGCCGGATGGCGGCGACCGCGGCTTCGGCGGCGGCGAGGGTTTCCTGCTGCGTGCGGCCGAGGATCAGGAAGTTGCCGCCGCCAACGCCTTTGACCGTGCCAAAGCGGTCTTCGCAGACGAACTCGCCGTCCATGACAGGAACCCGCCAGTACCGGCGTCCCTCGAGCCGCTTGCTCGACTGGAAGCCATCGCCAAAGTAGCGAAGCTGCCCGCCGACGCGGATCGCCTTGTCTTTGACCACTGGCAGACCGTTATAGCAGGCCGTAGTGGGGCAGGTCAGCACACACTGCCCCACGCGATTGACCACCGCCTTCTGCAGGGCGTCGCGATTGAAGGCGAACAGCAGCAGGCTGACGCCGGGGTGCCCATCGGGCGTTTCGTCCGGCGCGAGTTCACGCTCCAGGGCGGCCTCGGCGTCGCAACCGATCACGCTCTCGGCGTAGCCGGTGGTCTCGCGGGCGGCGACTAGCGCCCACTCGCGCGTGGCAGCCGTGACGATGACCCGCGTCGCGGTCATCGGAAAGGCCTCGGCGAAGGTGTCTTCGATGACGACGGAGTTGATCAGCACGGCGGGACGACGGCGGGGGAAACTAGGGCATTCTGGGGTGTCACCCTAGCATGCTACGATTGGACGAACAAGTTTAAGGATTGGCTGACCATCGGTTACCGGTCGCACCAAGTCATTAGTTTCTGGGTATCACCCTTCCGCCATGCCCCGCACCGACGATTCTGACGACGACTTTGAAGGCGGCTGGGACGACGAAGGCGATGATCTGCCGGATGATTCCGCGGCGGCGACGATCACGTGCCCCTACTGCGGCGAAGACATCTATGAAGATGCCCAGCGTTGCCCGCATTGCGATCAGTATATTTCTGCAGAGACGAGCGGCGCGTCGCCCAAGCCTTGGTGGGTGATCGCCGGGGTGGTCGTGCTGCTCTACGTCCTCATTCGCTCGCTCGTTCCTTAGCGACGAACAACCGGACGCGTTGGTCCGACTTAGCGAGTTGGTCCGCAGAGCGGACCCTACGCCCGCCGGTAGCGCGGCCACAGGCCGCCGACCAAGAGCGACACCGTGAGCGCCATCAGAATGCCTTCGATGCGTTCGCCAGCGATTTCGAGGTTGCCGAACTCGCCGGCCGGGGCGACGGCGATCATCGGCAGCACGAGCCCCATCTGCACTCCGGCATAGGCATACTGTCCGCCCGCGTGCGCGAGCCCGGCCGCCAGATAGATGCCCAGAAAGATCAGCAGCACGAAGAGCGGGAAGTGGGGCGCGAGGCCCAGCACCACGAACATCAGGCCCGACCAGGCAACGGCCAAGCCAGCGCCGGCGAGCCGCAGTTCTCCCTTCTGCAGCATCGACTGCAAGTCGGGGGCGACCATGAGCACGAGCACCGAGACCACGCTCTTATCCGGCGAGAGGTCGAGCCAGCGGGCGCCGAACTGCGTGATGATCGCCGTGACGGCCAGCATCAAGGCTTGGCTGGCCCAGGCGGGATTGATCGGCAGCAGCGGCGCTTCGCCGAGCTGAATCCGCAGGTCTGACTCCGAACGTGAGATCCAGCTCACGGCGCTCGCCACTGCCACGCCCACGGCGACGGCCACGCTCATCTCCCAGCCGGCCCAGGGGGCGGTGGCGGGGCTGGCGTGCGCGTACTCATACATGGCCACGGTGTAGAGGCCCATGTTCAGAAACGTGTAGGCCAAGCGACCAGAGAGATAAAGATAGGTGCAGTTCCAGAGCACCACGCCTTCGAGCAGAATTCCGAGGCCAGGAGCTCCGGAAAAGAACGTGGCCAGGCCCAGGCCGATCACGATGCCGGCCGCCCGCCCCAGCACTCGCTCGACTCCCTTTTGGAAGATGGTGAAAGGGTGCTGAGCCATCACCATGTAGGTGGTCCAGACGGCCAGGTTGCCGTGCTGGAGATTGAACCACTCGACGACGATCAGGCAGATCGCCGCGGCGCTGGCTACCCGCAGGGCATGCCCTGTGGTGGTCAGCGGAACTGGAGCGGTTGCAACCGTGGTGACGGACATGAGCGAGACGCGCTGGTTCGACCCTGGCTGCTTCTCGGGAGTGGCTGCTTGCGTTGAAAGGGGCGGCTCGGGGCCGCTAGCCCGGCTGCACTATACTGGAGCGTTCGCGCTGCGGCGCTAGCAATGTTGGCACGCAAGCTGCATTGATGAGTTTGCTCCTCGCCCTGCCTGGATCGAGCCGATCGCATGCCGCTGATGACCGAAAGCCCTGCCGATTCAGACCCCCGCGTTGCCGCGCCTCCTTCGGGGCGCTGGCTGGCGGCGCTGGCCGCGAGTGCGGTGGCTGGTGGCTGGTGGCTGGCCCGGCGGCGACCACGAGCGGCGAAGCCCGCCGCTCCGGCGATGCCTAGCCGTGCGGCCGTCGAGAACGAACAAACCGAAGCCGCGGCGGAAAAGACATCGACGGGCTTGCAGGTCGTCGGCTCACTTGTCGCACCAGCGCTCACCGCGCTCGCTCAAGCTCAGGTGCGTAAAGCGCTCGTTGCCGCACAGCACTCGGCGGAGCAAAACGCGCAAGGCTTCGTTCCGCTGCGTAGAGACTCAACCCCGCGGCAGCAGGAGTTCCGAGAAGCGACGTTCGCACACGGCAGCCCACGGCCGGCTTCGCTAAGCACACAAGAAGACTGCCTGCCGGATACGGCGCTGCCTACCACGGATGCCAGCCTGTGGGGCATGCTCAAACGCACGGTGCTTGATTGGCTGGCCGACGACTGTCCGCGGCTCGGCGCGGCGCTCGCCTTCTACACGCTGTTCTCGCTCGCGCCGACGCTGATTCTGGTGACCGCCCTGGCCAGCGCGGTCTTCGGGCCGGAAGCCGTTCAAGGTAAGATCGATTCGCAGGTCGAGTCGCTCATCGGCGACGAAGGCGCCGAGGCGGTGAGAATGATTGTGGTGAGCGCACGCGAAAGCCACGGCGGGACGACCGCCACCGTGCTCGGCGTGGCCACGCTGCTGCTCGGCGCTACGGCCGTGTTTGGCGAACTCAAATCGGCGCTGAACCAGATCTGGCACGCCCAGAAGCCGAAGGGCTCTAGCCTGTGGCAGCTCGTGCATACTCGCTTGCTGTCGTTTGCCGTGGTGCTGATCATCGGCGCGCTGCTCTTGGGCTCCGTCATTCTCAGCACCGTAATCTCGAACCTTGAGACGCTGGCCGCAGGCGTCGTGCCGGTCGATCAGGTGTGGCTCGTGAAGACCGGCAACCTGGCGCTATCGCTCGTGGTGTTCACGCTGCTGTTCGCGCTGATCTTCCGCATCCTGCCGGACCGCTTCATTGCCTGGAGCGATGTGTGGCTGGGGGCCGCCGTGACCGCCGGCCTGTTCACCCTCGGCAAGCATCTCATCGGCCTGTACTTGGCGCACGCCAGCGTGAGCTCGACCTACGGCGCCGCGGGGTCGGTGGCCGTGCTGCTCTTGTGGACGTACTACTCGGCTCAGATCTTGTTCTTGGGGGCCGAGTTTACGAAGGTCGTGGCATTTAGGCCGGGCTCGGCGACGCTGCAACGGCAGGCGAAGCCGCAAGCGAATGTTGTCCGGCGTTTCGCCTAAAAAACGCCCGACATCCTATTCCCGCACGCGCATCCGCACGCACCGGCTCCGCAAGCAGGCCAGCTTGTCGATGGCCGCTAGCGCACTCCGCGTCGCTCCCTCGGTCGTTTGGTGCGTCATGATCACGAGCGGGACTACGCTTTGGTCCTTGGCCTTCGCTTCGTGCTGGATCACCGAAGCGATCGAGATCTGGTGACGCCCGAGCACGCCGGCGATTTCCGAGAGCACGCTGGGCTGATCGTCGACGTCGAACCGCAGGTAGTAGCGGCTGCGAACGTTGTCGTAGTCGCGGGCGGTGACGCGGGCTGCCCGCTTCGACCAGAGCTCGAGCGTGCGAAAGGTAATGGCCGTGCGGCCGACAACCGTGTCGATCAGATCGGCAGCGACGGCGCTCGCCGTGGGCATCTGCCCCGCGCCGAGGCCGTGGAAGAAGACCGTGCCCACCGCGTCGCCCACGACGCTCACGGCGTTGTAAGCGCCGGTCACTTCAGCCAGCGGCGTGCCCATCTTCACGAGCGTGGGCGAAACGTGCAGCTCGAGTTCGTCGTCGACGAGCTTGGCCACCGCCAGCAGTCGTACGCGATAGCCCAGCTCGCGGGCATAGCGAATATCGGCCGCGTCGAGCTTGTCGATGCCGCGACGGGGAATGTCGCGCCAGTGGACGCGAGCGCCGAAGGCTAGGTGCGCCAGGATCGCCAGCTTCTGGGCGGCGTCGCTCCCGTCGACGTCCATGGCCGGATCGGCTTCGGCATAGCCCAGCCGCTGCGCCTCGGCGAGCGCCTCGGCATAGTCGATGCCACGGGCTTCCATCTGCGTGAGGATGTAGTTGCTCGTGCCGTTGAGGATGCCTTGCAGCGACTCGATCTGATTGGCCGACAGGCAGGTGCTGATGTTGGCGATGATCGGAATGCCGCCGGCCACCGCCGCCTCGAAGGCGATCGAGCGGCCCAGCTCGCGGGCACGATCGAAGAGCTCCGCGCCATGCTCTGCTAGCAGCGCCTTGTTGGCGGTGACGATATTCTTGCCGCTGGCCAGCAGCTCGAGGATGATCGTTCGCGCCGGCTCGAGCCCGCCGATCAACTCGGCCACGGTGTGGATTTCGGGATCGCTGGTGATCGACTTGAGGTCGTTCGAAAGCACGCCGGCCGGCAGCTTGAGGTCGCGGGCCTTGTCGAGATCGCGGACGACCACTTTTTCGAGCCAGAGCGTGCGGCCGGCATGGCGGGCCGTGCGATCGCCGTGGTCCAGCAAGACCTTGGCCACGCCTGAGCCGACGGTGCCCAATCCAACGAGCGCGACCTTGGTTTTTTCCATGGAGATTGCGGTTTCCGCCGAAGCCCGGGAGCAACGAAGAGAGGAGTCGCCGCAATCCTAGGTCGCGCTAGGGTTTAGCGTCAAGCGAGGCCCGGGGAGCGAGGGGCCCGAGCCTGCGCGTAATCGTGCGCAGCCATACTTTCGAACCGATCCGGCAGTCTAAACGTACTTTGTGGTGCAAAGCTGTGGGCCGGTTTAACGAGTTGTATAGGCCAGGCGGGAATCGGTTTTGATGTCGTTCTCGAGTTCTGACAACGAAACTTCTGATTCGGCCGCCGCCGATGAATGGCGCCCGCGGTATACCTTGTTGGGCCTGCTCGGCGTGATCACGGCTCTCGCCGGCATCCTCGGGTTGCTGCGCTTGCAGGCCACGATGACCGTGGTTTGGCTGATCGCCACCGGCGTGCTCTACGGCTCGCTTGGCGTCGCAATTTCCCATCGCGCGGCTTGGCGCCGTCCTCTTTGGATTCGTTTGGGTTCCAGCGGCCTCATCACGCTAGCAGCCGTTGCTTGCTTGATGGCAGGGAGCACGATCGATCCGTCCTTGGCTTTGGTGGGGGCTTTGGCCCTACTGCTCGTGGGCACTTGCCTAGCCTTCCAACTCGGCATAGGCGAGGTCCTGCTGACGGTCTTGGTGTTGTTCCTGCCGGCGTTCCTGGCCGTGCTGTCAGTCGGCGCTGCAATCTCATGGCTCTTGTTTGGGCCTTGAAGCAGTTTTCACGCTCGCTGCAGTTTTGAAGTTGCGCTTCTCGTCTCTACGAGCAAGAGTCGCAGCTTGCAGCCCCGGCAGGGGCGATTCGAGAATAGCCCCGGGCAAGGCCGGCGCAAGCCGGACGCCGCCCGGGGTATCTGGCCCGTGATAATGAAGAGCCCCAGCGGGGCGAAAGAAACTCGAGAGGCATTCAGCCAGTCTGAACTGGCAAGCCGTTCTTGTGTCGCCCCTCCGGGGCTCTGTCGCGCGTCGATTGCTAACCCCGGGCTGCGGTCAGCTTACGCTGCCCTGGCCCGGGGCTATTCTCGGGTCGCCCCTGCCGGGGCTGCACATGAAACGCTCGCTCCAGCAGCGGAACGCCTGGAATTCGCCCTTCTTTCAACCAAAAGCGCAACTTCAAAAAGCGCGAGCGAGGACGAGCCGCGTATCCGTCCCCCACCCTTTTGGAACCCTTCATGGGCCGGGCGGCATGTTCGGCCTGCGCGCAGGCCATCGTTCTCGTCCCTTGCTTGCGCTGCGGATTGGTGTAGAAGCCCGAAGATCAGGCGGTGCTAGGGGTTTGCGGCCTGCTGTCGCCCCGTGACTCGTATTGTTCCACTTTCCCTACCCCGCTAGAATCCGCCCGCCTCATCGTCTCGTTGCGCGCCATCAGGATGCGGCGCGCCTGAAAATACTGCGCTCGAAAGTCGTGGCCTGCTGACCCCAGACAGCCGGCGACGCGAAGACAACTCGGAGCTAGCCGATGTCCGCGGAAGGGATGCCGCCGGAAGAAGAGCAGTCGATCTTTGCGCGCCCCATTGCCGGGCTGACGCGCTTCGTGCTGCGGTTTCCCGTGGCCACGATTGTGGTCTGCACCGCGGCGGCCGCCGTGAGTCTGCTGTATGCCGCTCGCCACGTTGAATATCGCACGAGCCGGCTCGATCTGCTGAATCCCCAGAGCGGCTACAACCAGCTTTGGCTCGAGTACATCCAAGAGTTCGGCGCCGAAGACGACGCCGTCGTGGTGGTCGAAGGCCCCAGCCGCGATCAGGTGGTGCCGGCGCTGCAAGAACTCTCCGGCGCGCTAGTGAAAGAGAAGACGCTCTTTCACGCGGTGCTGCACGAAGTCGACCTCTCGCCGATCCGCTCCAAGGCGCTGCACTACCTGCCGCCGGTCGAACTGCAAAGCATCGAAGGCTTTCTCGACAAGCTCGCGCCGATCTTGGAAGGGGATTGGTCGAACCTGAACTTGGGCCGCATGACGCTGGGCATGTGCATGCGGATGAGCCAGCCTGCCGGTCCGCACACGGCGGCCCTGCAAGCGGCCACGCAGTCGGAATTGGGGCGTTTGGCCCGCGGCCTGGCCGTGGCGCTCACCGAGCCGGGGCAATATCAGTCTCCCTGGCCCGAAATGCCCCACTCGTTCGCCACACTCAGCGAGCTGGGCTCGCAGTACCTGCTCACCGAGCAGGGGCGGTTGGGCTTCATCATGCTGCGGCTGGTTGATCAAGGAGAGAAAGGCCTGGCCCGCAATCGCGAGGCCGTCGCCGAGCTCCGCAAGCTGATCGCGCAGATCAACGCGCGGCACACCGACGTCACGATCGGCCTCACCGGCCTGCCGGTGATGGAGCACGACGAGATGCAGGTCAGCCAGATGGACATGCAGGACGCCACTATCTTGGGGCTGATCGGCGTGTTCGTGCTGTTCGCCGCCGGACTGGGCGGCCTTCGTCACGCGCTGCTCGGCCTGTTCGTGGTCGGCATCGGCATGGCTTGGTCGCTCGGCTATTTGGCCATCGCCATCGGCCACTTGAACATTTTGAGCAGCGCCTTCGCCTTGGTGCTCATCGGCCTGGGGAACGACTATCCGATCCACTACGTCGCCCGCTACCTGCACCTGCGACGCAGCGGCGTGTGCGACGCCGCCCTGGTGACGCGCACCGCCCGCGACGTGGGGCCCGGCGTGTTCACCTCGGGCGTAGCCACGGCGCTGGCGTTCTTCGCCATCGGCTATACCGAATTCACCGGCGTGGCCGAGCTCGGCACGATTGGCGGCGGCGGCATTCTCTGCTGCATGGTCGCCACGCTGTTGGTGCTGCCGGCCTGCATCTATCTGTGGGACCGCAACCGTCGGCATGAGGTGCTGGCCGAACCGCTCCGCGTTGATCTTTGGGCCGGTCCCTTGCTCAAGGTGCCCCTCACGGCGGCCGTGCTCACGCTGATCATCACCGGCCTCACCGCCTTCGGCCTGCCGAAGCTTTGGTACGACCACAATCTCCTGAACCTGCAGGCACAGGGGGTCGAAAGCGTCGAACTCGAGCGCAAGCTGCTCGACGAGCATGGGCAGAGCGTGTGGTTTGCTCTCTCCGTGGCGGAGAACCGCGAGGAGCTGCTCGCGCGGAAGGCCAAGTTCCTGCAGTTGCCTACGGTCGAGCGGACGGAAGAAATCGTGTCGCTGCTGCCGCCCGACCATGAGCACAAGGGGCCCGCCATCGAGCGGATCGACCGCCGATTGGCCAACTTGGCCGAGACCCCGCAGTTGATTCCGGTCGACTCGCCGGAGAACCTGGGTCGCGCCCTGTCGCAGGCGCGCAGCATGCTGCCGCCGGGGCCGGAGAGTCAGAAAATCATTCGCGATCTCGATCAGATTCGCGACGTTCTGCGTCGCCTGCCGCCGCAGGAGGCCTATGCCCGCATTTCGGGCTACCAGCAGCAGTTGGCGGGCGACCTGCTGAGCCGCATGCACTTTCTCCGCGACGTAGCCGATCCCGATCCCCCGGAACTGGGCGACCTGCCGCAGAGCCTGGTGACGCGCTTCGTGGGGCAAGGCGGCCGGCATCTGCTGAAGATCTATGCCCGCGACAATACCTGGGACATGGACGCCTTGGCCAAGTTCGTGGCCGATGTCCGCAGCGTCGACCCGCGGGCGACCGGCAATCCGCTGCAAACCTATGAAGCCTCGCAAACCATGCAGCGCAGCTACCTTATGGCCGCGCTGTACTCGGTGGTCGGTATCGTGGTGGCGATCTGGCTCGACTTCCGCAGCGTGCGCCACACCCTGCTGGCCATGCTGCCGCTGGGGCTCGGCCTGGTGCAGACCTTCGGCCTGATGGGGCTGATGGACATTCCGCTCAACCCGGCGAACATGATCGCCTTGCCGCTGCTCATTGGCGTGGGCGTGGAAGACGGCGTGCATATCGTGCATGACTACCGATCGCAGCCGGGGCGCTACCGGCTGACTCCCTCGACGACGATCGCCATGCTGCTGACCTCGCTGACCAACGTGGCCAGCTTTGCCAGCTTGATGATCGCCAGCCACCGGGGGCTCTATAGCCTGGGGCGGATCATGACCCTGGGCACGACATGCTGCTTGTTGACGAGCGTGATCTTGTTGCCGGCGTTTTTCGTCTGGCTGACGCGTAACAGACCGGAGTCGGTTGACGCTCAGCAGGGGGACGAGCCGGGGGAGGGCGAGGTGATTGCCCACCGGTTCGAGAATCGCCACCGCAACCTGGCCGGCCCTCACCGCATGAGCGCCTCTGGGTTGCCCCGCAACGAGG
>JAESFN010000708.1_pt1 | contig 23710 bp, 15 predicted proteins | sample 9269411 | NCBI WGS metagenome assembly JAESFN01 (sample SAMN14505399, study PRJNA617100) | algae metagenome | isolation source: Iphinoe sp. HA4291-MV1 and co-occurring heterotrophs from trail next to... | place: USA: Maunawili Falls, Hawaii | collected 2009-07-25
CGTTCACGAAAGTCTCGCACCTCGCCGTTGGACCGAATCGTGTGCCGATAGCGCGCGGGCTCGGTGCCGTGATAGACCCGCTGGTTGCCAAACCAGGGATTTTTTTCGACCAGCCATCGGTCGTCCTCTCCCCGTTCGATCCACCCCGATTCACGCTCCACGGCTAGATGCATTCTTCTGCCGGCGGGCGAGTTGTCGTGCGCAAGACGAGCCTCATCGCTGCCGACCTGCGCGTCTTCCCCGGCGGGCTGCTTGGCGATCATGTCAACGCCGATGAGTACGGTCTTCTGTGGCTCGATCAGGACCGACGGCGCCGTTGAACCGCGAAACCGCCTCCACTTCCATTTCTGCTCACCGTCGGCCAGGAAACGGCATTCGATTCGGCACGAGACAGCGACGGGCTCGTTCGTCGCGTTCTCGACTTCAACGTACTTCTCGTACAGTCGCCGATCCCCGTTGATCGCCACTTCTGGAAAATACACTTCCATCAGGCGCAGCAAGCGGTCGCGGACCATCGCGGTCACCTGCGAATCGGGCAAACCCGAACCGTGTTTCAAGGTCGGCACGACGATGTCGGCCTTGGGTTTACCGGCCGCAGCGAGGAGCGAGTGCATGACGATCGCACACGCTTGGACGTCCGATCCCGCGGTTAGCGAGGCAGCCGTGTCCTCGCGCCCAAAGCGGGAGCCGGTCGCGGCTGTCATGACTGCGATCACAAAGCTGTCAGGCTCTTCCCCGGGCGCGGACATGACCTGCGTAAACCTCACACTAAGATTCTGTACTGCGCCCGCAGCTTGTCCTTCGCTCCCCGTCTGACGGGGCACTGTTTCCTGGACCTCGATCGTGGTGGCCATTGCGGCCGCGATGAACGGCTCCATCTTCTTGGCCACGGCAGCAAGTTTTTCCCCTCTCGCCAGCTCCGCGGGATCGGGCGGCGCCGGCTTCTTCCGTCGGCCGAAGCTAAAAAATGAGCCGATGCCCTCGACCGACTTCAGTGGGTTCTTGGCGGCGCTCCAAGCAAATTTGTGGCCGGCGGCTCGAAGATCCCCGAGTCTTTGAGCCGCTTCCTTGCCCTTGGAACTCAACTCGCCCAGGCGCTCATCGACCGCAGCGTTCCCTGTTTTCACCGTGGTGAGCCCGTACTTCTCCGCCTGCTGGTACACCGCTCCGCGGAAGTCCTCTTCGGCGTTGGCCGCAAGTTGCTCACCCCATTTGGCGAGTGATTCCAGCGCCGCCAGTCCATTCAATTGCATCTGCACGAACTCGCGGGCCAACTCTGCGGTGATCCTGTCCGGGGTGAGTTCCTTCAAGTTCGGGAGATCGAACTCGGCGGTTGCCCGCCAACAATGCGCACGAACATGGATTGGCGGGTCTCGGTCGGCATCGCCATCAACCTCGACCCCAATGTCGACTTTTGGCCCCCACCACCCGAGCGTCTGGCCCTTCAGGCAGAACACCGAGTGCATCTTGAGATGTTGGAGCCCTGGCTCGAAGGTCACCAGCGTGCTGTCCGACGTATCCAGTGACGCCAGCTTGAGGCCACGGTTGGCCTCGATGCGCCCATGTCCATTGGAATGCAGCATCAAGCGGGCGGTGCCGGCTTCTTGATCGAAGAGCGTCAGCTCGCCGTCCGACCGCAGGCCATCGCCATCCCATTGAAAATCGCCTTTCATCCGCAGCAGACCGGGATAGGGCACGGTGGTCTGAAAGGTTGAGGTGCCCTTCAGAAAGCCCTTGTCGAAATCCGCCGTGGCCTCCGTCGTTCCAAATTGAATCGTGCGGAGAGCGATGAGATCGCCCTCAACGGTGATGCTCTTGACGGGAATAGGAAAGGACAGGTCCACTTTGAGCGTGATCACATCTGGCGTAGTCGCCATGAATGTAATGTGCGTGCCAATCGATACTCGCAGGGGCGAGGTGACGCTGAATGACCCGCGCACTCCCATGAGCCTGAATACTGGGGGCACCGGAAGCGTCCATTTGTCATTGTTCACCTCGAAGACCTTCCACTCGACGACGCCATCGCCGGGGTAGACCGTGATGTCTTTCGCCGTGACTCCAAATCCCTCGGCATCGCCCAGGAGCTTGACGACCGCATCGAATCGGATGCCGCCACGGCGCCCATTGTCGCTCGACCGCTCGAAGCCCAAGAACTGCACGTTCTCAATCGTGAACGGCAGACCGGGGAAAGTTGTGGCCAGTTTGGTCAAGTTCCCCATCACCGTGCGTTCGATGCTCTCTCCCTCGTCGATCCGCAGTTGGCTCAGATCGGGCACTGGCCATTCCTTCCCCGGGTCGTAGCGGAAGTACAGGCCCGTGCCGACAACCTCGGCATCGAGCGCCCCGTACCTGACTCGGATCTTCAGATTGCTGTCCGCGGCAAAGATCGACTTGCGGGGGTCCGGACGTTCGATTCGGAACTCGAGGTCTGCGTCGTCGATCTTGCGGGGTTGCTCGATCCATTGGCTGACCTCTTCGTCCAGGAAGCGACGGACATAGTCCGCCGGCTTGCCCATTCCGGTGATCGCCGAAAGGAACGTGTCGTCGAGGAGGACAGCCAGTTCCTCCTCGACCGCCAATTCGATCGTCTCTCGCAATTGCTGACGAAACTCCTCTTCCGACATGCCGATCCATTCGTCGGAGTCAAACGGCGCCGACCGCCAGGCCGCTTCGACCTCCTTCACCTTCGTTGCAATGGCATCGAGCTCGGGGAGCAACTTCGCAACCCGTGGAGACTGCTCCAACGTATCGACGACCTCCTTTGCCAACGTCACAATGCTGTCGGTATTACCGCCTCCCGACGCCGCATCGTCAACGGCCTTGGCTGCCGCTCGGACTCTCTGAATGCGCTGCTTCCACTCGTCAGCTTTTGCAACGATCGCGGCGATTTCTCTCGCAAGCTCTTCATCCATTGCCTCGAGGAGTTTGATCTCAGCAGGCGTCAAGGGTTCGGCCGCCCAAATTCCCACAGACCCAGCCGATGGACAGACCGCAAGAATCGCGAACGCCAGGGCCAGGCTGCGAACGATTGGGCGCTGGGCGGCCGCTCTTGCCGAGGGTCGAGGGGCGCTGCGGCCACTCCGGGTTCGTGCGTGACGTTGACCGGTCATGAAGCACCTGCTCGAGTCGTAACTTTCAGCGTCCCGATCTGCTTTCCACGGTATCCGTCGTCGCTCGTCCAGTCGGACAGGCGCGGATAGGCCCGCTTGAACACGCCGATGAATGAATCCCAGTCGTCAAGCCGAAGCGTCAGGCAGCCCTCCGACGCCCTGCGCGTCCGCGACGCGTTATGGATATGGATGGCCGTCATCGTGTCCGGCGGATGCTTATGCAGCTTCGAATTGTAGTCGGAGGCCGGCTGTTGAGGATTCGGCCGCAAGCACTTGACCGGACCATCGGCGTCGACCACCAATGTCGGGCGAAGCCGTCCGCCGGGCTCGAGCGGCTTGGTCAGGTCGGTTTGTTTGGGGGTCAAGAGAACGTCCTTGCCCTTGACCTCTTCCGACCGATTATGGAATCCGAGTTGCAGGCGATACGTGCCATCACGGATTCTTCCGAGGTTGTATCGGCCAGGTCTTCCTTGCGGAGCTTCTTCGCGCAAGGACTCTTCCGCTGGGAATACCGAGCCCCGAAAAGTTCCCACGACTTTGCCGTTCTGCAGCAGCCGCACCGTCGACTCGAACTCATTGGCGCGCTGCGGCGCAAAGCGGACGCCCCCGCGCGCGACCTCGAAGACCACCTCGAATGTAGATGGGCTCGTCGTCGGCGGGACGTTCCCGGCGGACGCTCGGAAACCCTGGTAACTCGCGGACGTCAACAACGACGACGCAAGCCGGGTATTGATCCCACGGCGCGTCGCGTGGCCGGCAAGCCATTGGGCCGCGCGCGCCTGGTCGGGCGCCCACCGGTAAAGCCGATCAGAAACGGCCGTGGCGCTCTTGGGCTTGGTTCCGCGCATCCGTGCAATGCCCTCCTGGTGACGGCGCGGCGGGAAGGTGTTGTACTCGAGCCGCGAATGCCACGGGTAGATGAAGAACGACCGCTTGCGCGTTTCATCGGGGAACTGTTCATCTCCCACGTAGACCAGCGGGATGCGCCGGCTTCCTGACCCTCCGCCTAGCGAAACGACGATGACATCGCCCGCCTTCGCAGTTTGTCGCAGGCTCAGTTCCGGACCGACGTTTCCGGACACGCTCTGCACGAGTGCGTATCCGGCGGGCACGGATTCGGCCTGATGAAAGGCTCGTGAGCCTGGGAACCAATCGGTTGCGCGAGCCTGCTTGTACGTGAGTCGCTCGCGCGAGTCGGAAAACGCCTTCTTGGCCGCGACCAGCGTGGTCTGCGCATGCGATTCCGGCGTCCTTGCCACGATTTGGCCGATCGAACACACGACGAACAGCGCTAGGCCGGCCTTTCCGCGTCGCACGAACATTGCCAACAGGCTCCTTGGAAGCTCGTCGTCGTTTCAGAACATCCCGCCGCCCATCCCGCCTAACCCAGCGCCGCCGCCAGTCTGGAGCGTGATGACCATTTGCTGACGCAGGGGCTCGATCAACATCCCCGCAGTCGGAGATTGGGCAACGACAATGGGTTCGCTGGCGACTGGCCCGGAGGGTACCACCTGGGCCAGCACGAGCGCAGGGCCGGTGGGCGGATCGCGCGGCTGGTTGCGTCCAACGATCGGCGGCTGCTCCGCGAACCGAATACCAACTTGGTTCAGAATTGCGTGGGCTTCCGACCGAGCCTTGCCGACGACGTTGGGCGTGGGAATGGCGTAGACGCGCTCCACCACGGCGACCTGGATGACCGTTGAGCGTCGAACGATCATGCCTGCGTTAGGACGCTGACCGACAACGGAAATCGACCCATCCGCGGCCGATTGCTGCGTTATCTCTCGGTTCCTTGCGATGATCTGGCCGCGCAGCCCCGTTGGTCTGAGGATGCGATCGGCATCGTCGGGCGTACCACCCACGAGCAACGGGACGGCGACCCCCGGTTCGAGACGAACTGGGAATCCGATCGGTACGTAGCTGCCCCGCTCAGGGGCCTGCTCCAAGACGATGTCTTGGGAGGAAGCGGAGGGATCAGGGGCCATGGAGAGATCCGCTTCACGGAGCAGTCGAGCCGCCTCGAATAAGGGTTTCCCGGTCAAAGGAGGAACGGGCACTGCAACGGTGTAAGCCACCACCGCCTGTTGCCGATCCACCAGTGTGTTTGGCGCCGGCTGCTGACTCGCGATGCGCGCCTCGGGATTGGAACTCGCTTGCTCGGCTTGACCGACCAGATTGCGATCGTTCAGTTCTTGGAGAGCGTCGAGGAGCGGGCGGCCTTGCAGCGCCGGGATCACTGCAGCAAAGGCCAGGTCGATTGCGGCCCCCGGCGGAACAATGCTGGGACGTTCCGCCGTATGGGCTTCTGGACGTTGTGCGAGAACGACATCGCTCGGATGTCCCGGTTGTGACGCCGTGGTCAGAGCCGACTGCCGAAGAAGCTCATCCGCCCTGACCACAGACAGACGCGTGAGCGCCGGCACCGGAACTCCCGGCGCCAGGATCACTTTAGAACCGGGCGGCACCGCCTCCCCTGGTTCCGGCTCTTGTCCCAGGACCAACAAGGGCGGTGCAACGGCGCCGCCGAGATCGTCCGTGTTCAGTTCGAGTTCGCGAAGCCGTGCCGCGGCCACGGAAACGGGCACTCCGCGAAAATCAGGCACCGAACGCAGGAGTTCAAGACGGACTGGCGATCCCAGTGAAGCATACGAACCTGCCGGAGGACTCTGGTTGCGTACGACATCGGCCGACTGAGGCGATTTGACATTCAACCGCACTGCGAACCGTTTCGCAACGAGCCTTTCGTGGGCATGCTCGTACGTCTGCTTCGTCGCCTCCGGCACGCGCCTTTCCAAAGCCAGTTTCACAGTGGAACCGGTCGCGACCCAAGTCTTTGCTTTCGGAGTCGTCCGGGCCACACGATCAGTCGGTAGGAGTCGGTCTTGCGGAAGCCAGGCAAGGCCCTTCGCTTTCAAGAGCCGCGAAGCCGCGCCGAATGCCTTGCCGTTCACCGCGGGCACGCGAACCTTCGTGGGCGTGAGCGATCGCGAAACCGTGGCTGGGCCGACTGACGCCGCGCTCTTCGACGGCCGTTTGTCCGGCATCTTCACCACCGACGATTCAGCGGAACCTGCGTCGTCGGTCTCGGTCGTCGATGGCGGCGCCTGCGTCGAGCCAGCGACGGGAGAACCGGTCGGTGGACCGTCCGTCGAAGGCGGACCTTCGCGGTCAGTCTCGGCATCCGCCTTGTCCGGCGCCTTCAGGCCGGCAGGCCCCTGGTTGGTCGTGAATTCGGAGCGGGCCGGCTGATTTTCCGCACTTTCGTCGAGTTCGGCGGCAGCGTCCTCAACGCGGTCGGCATGCAGTTCCCAATCCGCAAGTTGTTGAGTGGTCGGAAACGATTTGTCCGCCGAAGGGGAATACTTCCCCCGTTTGATCGACCAGATGAGGAACCAACAACAGGCGTCGTCCGCGAGGAGCCCATTGCGATTGCGATCGAACGCTTGGGGGGCATTCCGATTTCGCGTATAAGCCTCGAACGCGTCCAAAGCTTCACGCAGGTCCGGGGTCTCCAGGCCAATATTGAGATCGTTTGCGACTCCCCTGATGAGCGGCTCGATCGGCAAGCGGGCGCTTTCGGTTCCGCGTATTGCGTGCTCCAAGAACTGATCCTCGAACTGCACGATCGTCCGACGCACCGTGGCCGGAAGGCTTCCGTCCAGTGCCTTGAGCACGTCGGGCCGCGTCATCGACCGCATCGCGGTTCGCAACAACCGCAAATCGTCAACTTTCTCGGGCGTGGCCTCCAAGCAGAGTTCGTGGGGCGGGCCTTGTTCGGTGAGGAGCGGAGGGCCTTGAACGAGGACGCCGCGGCATCGCAGCATGGTCGCGGCAAAACCGAACTCGTCTGTCACCTCGATCGGACCACGACTCGCCTTTTCCAACACCGTAGGGGCCTCCGGGGCGTCGGGCCGCTCGTCCGCCGTTCCCGTGGCTGAAGCAGCAGGCTCCGTAGAGGAGGCAACGGGCGGTGCGGTTGCCACCAGCCCAAGGGTGGTTCGGTCGGCGGGCCGCCAATCAGTGTCCGCATAGCTCGTAGGACGAGTTTCCGCTCGCAGCGACACGGACAACAGCACGGTCTGACCGCGATTGACGCGCGTGCCGGGTTGCAGGCCTTGCGCGCGAACCACCAGGTTCTCGATGTTCCTGGCTGCGACCTCACGCAACGTTTGGTCCAGGAATACGGGGATGAGGCCAGCTTGGGACAGCTCAGCTTCCGCGTCTTTGACCGATTTGAAGGAGACGACCGGCACTCGAATCGCGATTGCCACCGGCGCAGGCCGCTGGGACGAGTGTCGAAACGGGCTTCGGTCCGTCTGCTCCTTGTTGATCGTCGCGCGAACAATGCTCGACCTCGAACCATCCGAATTCAAGACCGTTAGCAGCACGGCCTCTTGCGGCAATAGTCGAAGTGCAACGTTGTACCCCGAGGATGTCCTGCGCACGGCGCCAACCGCCGGCAGAGCGCCCGGTCCGCGCGGAACTGGGGCAAAGCGCGACGCGTGGATGTCTATGCCCTCCTCGCGGTCGGCACAGAACACTTGGAAACCTGGGAGCAGCGTGCCGGTGATTCCCAGGCGGACATGGGCGATTCCGTCTCTCAATCGCACGTCATAGTCCGCAATCTCCACCGGCGAAATATCGAACCGTTGCCGCTTCTTGGCGGCGCCCCAGTCGACGACAAGAGTCCGCGTATTCCGGCGAAAGAGGTCTGGCACTGCCCCCGGAGTCGCTTTGACCACCCATCCGTTTCGCTCGCGTTGGGCTTCGAAACGGGTATTGGCCCGACCTCGGGCAACCTGAACGAAGGGGCCGTGATCAAGATTGCCTCCTCGGAACACGAGCCTTGTCCCGGCGTCCTTGCCGTCGAAAGTCGAGACGATTTGCAGTTTCGCAGGAGCATTGTCCTGTGCGAAAGCAACGGCTGGACCGCTTGAGGCAAGCAGCAAGTAAACGGCAGTCAGTCGTTTGGCGCGCATCTTCGGAACCGGTGACAGGCCGGCTAGGGAACGCCGGGCTTGGGATCCCTCTTCGGCTGTGCAGCATCAGCCACACGGAGGTAGATGGTCGTTCCGATCCCGAGATCCGCGCCTGGGGATGGAAACTGCTCGTCAATGATTCCAGAGGCGATTCCAGAAGCCTCGTCTCGACTAAGCACGTGGGTCAAGCGCCGCTCTTTCAGCGCTTTGACCGCCTGATCAAGGGGAAGTCCACGAAGGTCTGGCACTCGCACCGTCCCTCGGTTCTTCGTTGCCAGAACCGGCTGATAGAGAGCGACGATTTCGTCACGCTGCATCGGCGTGGTGGCTGCGGGCACCTGAAAGGCCACCGCGTCTGGAGCTAGGTCAGCCCTTGGTATCCCGGGCGTAAGCACTAAACTAGCGCGCTGCCCCCTGAGACCGACGAGCCGCAATATCTGCAGGGCGATAGTGCCGATTTCGCCCCGCACGTCGGGACAAAGGACATCAGTCGACGATAAGGGCCGCGGGTCGTCGTCCTCCAGAATCGCGAGTGCTGCCTGCGAGGGTGGCGGTAATTCCGGCTCGGACACCGCAACCGGCGCGACCGGCGGCGGACTCGGCTCGCTCTTACTGGAGCAACTGCACGCGAACAGACAGACGCACCATGCAAAATGGGCGGGCGTGCGAATCGATTCGCCGGGCACGACGACTGCCTCCGAGGAAGCCGCAAAACCTGCATGCCGAGAACACGAATGATTGAAGGGATGCCGTGACCGAATGTCAAGTGTCGGTCGCAAGAATTAAACAGGCCATCGACGAACATCCCAATGCGGCTGGAACGAGTTGCCTGTCAGACAGATCGCAAGGGTGGGGCTTCCGGCGGGCAGCCCGAAGCAGTTGAGCATGGTCCGACGGGCACTTGTTCGACGCGCGTGGTGTGAGCCTCCTACTCCTCAGGCGTCTCCTTGAGAATCTGAATCGTCTTCATGCCAAACAAAAAGCACGTGACGCCCATGGCGCAGATGAGCGCAAAGACTGTGTAGAAAAGCCGTCCGCCGATCAAGTGCCGGCCCGGCCAAAGTTGTATTGCCATGAATCCGCAGATGCCCGCCGCGATCATCGCTCGGAACGCCGAAAAGCGGAGACGCTTGCGACCTTCAGCATCCATGAATCTTGCTCCCTTGGCTGCGATGGGTGACGAGCATTGTTGCGCACGCCAATACGCCTGCCAAGCATCAGGCGAACCAATCGTTTCCGTACATCGGGTTCGCTCCAGCAAATCAGTGGGCCTGAAAGGAACCAGGCAAACAGTGGACGCATCGTCGACCCCGGCATTGGTCGGCAATCCTCACGGCATTTTCAGCTTCCGCATTTGCACCTGCAATCGCGCAGAGATAAACTGCGCTATTCCTTGCGGGCTAGGCACCCAAGCAGGGAAAGGGTTTGGGGCGCTGGCGCTGAGGTCATTTGATGTCGGGAACGCGCATCCTGATCGAGTCGGTGGGAAGTGTTGCCCTGTTGCTGTGGGGCATGCACATGGTTCAGAGCGGCGTTACCCGCGCCTACGGCGCCAATCTCAGACATCTACTCGGCGGCGCACTCGGCAACCGTTTCACGGCCTTGCTGGCCGGCCTCGGCGTCACGACGGTGCTGCAAAGCAGCACGGCCACGGCGCTTATCGCCACATCGTTCGTCTCGATGGGCGCGGTCGATCTCGTGCCTGCTCTGGCCCTCATGCTGGGCGCAAACGTCGGCACGACCTTGATCGTGCAAACGCTGGCCTTCGACGTGAGCTGGCTCTCGGCCATCCTCTTCTTCGGCGGCCTGCTAGCATTCCGCCGCGGCACGAAAACCGCCGCGCGCGACTTAGGCCGCGTGGCGATCGGCCTGGGGCTGATGTTGCACGCGGTGCATTTGCTCGTCGTGACGATCGATCAGGCCGAAGGCGCTACGGTGATGCGCGAGCTGTTCGCCTCGGCCAGCACCGAGCCGATCCTCGCGCTCACGCTCACGGCCGTGCTGGCCTGGGCCTCGCATTCGAGCGTGGCCGTGATCCTCGTCATCATGTCGCTGGCCGAAGCGCAGATCGTCAGCCCGCTCGGCGCGGTGCCGCTGGTGCTTGGGGCGAACTTGGGCGGAGCGCTCGTGCCGCTGCTCGAATCGGGGGCCGCTGCAACCCGCGAGAGTCGGCGACTGCCGCTGGGCAATCTGCTCACGCGACTCGCTGGCTGTGCGCTCGTGCTGCCGTTTCAGGCCCAGGTAGCGGACTGGCTCACTCCTTTGCAGAGCAGCCCGGCGCGGTTCGTCGCCAATTTTCACACGCTGCTGAATGTGGCGCTCGCGGTCCTCTTCATCGGCGTGCTCGATGGTCTGGCCAAGCTGCTCACCCGCTTGATCCCTTCGCAGGCCGCGACGGCCAGCCCCGGCCAGGCCCGCTACCTCGACCTCACGGTGCTGCAGAATCCGGCGGTCGCCATGTCGAACGCTGCCCGCGAGGCGCTGCGGATGGCCGACGTGGTCGAGCGCATGCTCCGCGGCGTGCAAGACGCGTTGGCCACCAACGACCGCAAGCTGGTCGCCGAAATCGGCCGCATGGACGACACGCTCGACGAATTGCACGAGGCGATCAAGCTCTACCTCGCCCGCATCGACTTAAATGAGCTGGACGAAGCGGAGCGTGCCCGCTACTGGGAGATCGTGGCGCTCACGATCAACTTGGAGCACGTCGGCGACATCATCGACAAGAACCTTCGCGAGCTGGCGTCGAAGAAGATCAAGCATCAACTGCAATTCTCGACCGAAGGACTGGAAGAGATCCATCGCATGCTCGCGCGGCTGATGGACAACCTGCGGCTGTCGCTGGCCGTATTTCTGAGCGGCGACGTCGACTCGGCGATGCGGCTGGTCGAGGAGAAAGAGGCTTTCCGCCAGCTCGAGCGCTCGGGCGCCCGTCAGCATTTCGCTCGCCTGCGCGAAGGCGTTCGCGAATCAGTAGAAACGAGTTCGCTGCACATCGACATCATGCGCGACGCGCGGCGCATTAACTCGCATCTGGTGGCCGTGGTTTATCCGATTCTGGATAAAACGGATCGCAGTTCGGCGTGAGCTGAATGATTCGCTCGTAACTCGTAGGTTATGCTTCAGCATAACGAACGGTCACCCACCGGAGAGCGTGACGTTGCCGACCGCCTTCGACGCCGCGCCCCATCGTGGTCAAGAGCTTGCGGCGGGGAGTTATGCTGAAGCATAACCTACGCGAACTTGACAGCCGTCGCGGCATGGGTTCGATTGGCAAGGGTTCCTGCTTCTTGCCCGTCTGCCCCTTCTGATTTGCCCATGACTGCCGAGCCCTGGTTCAAGGATGGATTGCGTTTCGAATGCACGGGCTGCGGCGATTGCTGCACCGGCGCGCCCGGCTACGTGTGGGTGAACGGCCAGGAGATCGCCGCGCTCGCGGCCCGGCTCGGCGAAACGGTTGAGGAGTTCGAGAAGAAGTACGTCCGCCGAGTCGGCGTGCGGCGCACGCTCATCGAATACGGCAACGGCGACTGCGTGTTCTTCGACGGCAAGTCGCGCAAATGCACCGTCTACGAAGATCGCCCCCGGCAGTGCAAGACCTGGCCCTTCTGGGACTCGAACGTCCGCACGGAGCAAGCCTGGCGAGAAACCTGTGAAGCTTGCCCCGGCAGCGGCAAGGGCAAGCTCTATCCGATCGAGAAGATTCTCGAATCGGTAGCGGTCATCAAGATCTAGCGTGGCGCGGGAGCTAGGGCAGAGCCAGAAGCGATCGGAAAAAGCTGGCAATGCAGCCCCGGCAGGGGCGACCGAGAATAGCCCCGGGCAAGGGCAGCGCAAGCGGACCGCAGCCCGGGGTACATTCATCAATGCGAAACAAAGCCCCGGATGGGGCGACACACGACCAGCCGGCTACCGCGGAACAACTGTCGAATTTCTGTCGCCCCGCTGGGGCTTATCGATTTCTTTGGGGCGTGACCCCGGGCAGCGACCGGCTAGCGCCGGTCTTGCCCGGGGCTATTTTCGAGTCGCCCCTGCCGGGGCTGCACTCTGCTCCAAGCCCGTGAGCAAGGGTCGTGTGCCAAGTCCGACTCTAACGGGACGCAGCACGGGCGAACGAAGCGCTACACGCTGGCGGCAATGCCGGGCTCGATCATCTCACGGGCATGGTAGCTCGAGCGCACGAAGGGGCCGCTGGCCACCTGCTCGAAGCCCAGTTGTTTGGCGGCCGCGCCGAGTTCGTCGAACTCCGCCGGGGGTACATAGCGGATCACCGGCAGGTGGGCCGGCGTCGGCTGCAGATACTGGCCGAGCGTGAGGAAGTCGCAGTGCGCGTCGCGCAGGTCACTCAGGGTGTCGAGCAACTCGTCGCGTGTTTCGCCCAAGCCCAGCATCAACCCGGTCTTAGTCTTGATGGCCGGGTTGAGTTGCTTCACCCGCCGCAACAGTTCGAGCGTCCAGCGATAGTCCGACTTGCGGCCGCGGACCTCGCGATAGAGCCGGGGCACGGTTTCGGTGTTGTGGTTGAACACCTCGGGGGCCGACTCCACGACGCGCTCGAGCGCGCCCGCCTTGCCCAGGAAGTCCGGCGTGAGCACTTCAACGGTCGCTCCGATGCGCTCGCGAACCGCGAGCACCGAGCGGTAGAAATGCTCGGCGCCGCCATCCGGCAGATCGTCTCGCGTGACCGAGGTGATCACCACATGCTTCAGGCCGAGCCGCTCGGCGGCCTCGGCCAGCCGCTCTGGCTCATCGGCCTCGAGCGCCGTGGTCTTGCCTTTGTTGACCGAGCAGAAGCCACAGGGCCGCGTGCAGACCGCGCCCAAGATCATGAACGTGGCGGTCTGCTGCGACCAACACTCCATGCGGTTAGGGCACTTGGCCTCTTCGCAAACCGTTTCGAGCCGGAGGTCGGCCAAGACCTTGGCCGTGCGGAAGTCGCCGTTGCCCAGGGGCACGTTCTTCTTCAGCCAGCGGGGCAACCGTCGGTCGGGCGCGATCGGCAGGACCGCGGCACTAAGATCCACGATGGGCAGCAGTTCCACGCGTTGCGCTCGTCAGGCTCTTGAGCAGAGGGTGTCCAGTATGAATATGATAGCGCGCACAGCCGAAGGCCGACGCCAAGCGGGGGACCAAATCGGCCCGCAAAGACGTCATGCGCGGCGGCCGCCCCCGTTCCGCCAGCAAACTGCTCATGGCCGACGGATCGCGCGGATTGGCCTGAACGTGGCGAAAGAGCCGAAGCTCGGGCGAAACATTCAGGAATGCTCCATGATACGTAACTCCCTGCCGGACGGCCACGCCTAGCGCGGCCACCTGCCCCGTACGCCCCCACAGGCCGGCCGAGCCTGGCCGCGGCGCCACGGCGAACCGCAGCTCCGTTAGGCAGTCCAAGATCGCGGTTTGCAGGGCGGCGACAAACTGTCCCACCGACAGGCGTTGCGCGGAAAGCGGAATGATCGGGTAGATGGCCATTTGCCCCGGCAGATGCAGCAAACAACCGCCGCCGCGGGCGACCCAGCGGACGGCGAGTCCTCGCTGCGCGAGTTGCTCGTCGGACAGCCGCAGGTGGCCACGCGAGCCGCCCCGGCCGATCGTCACCAGGGCCGGATGTTCGCAAACGAGCGCCACGGGGCCCGCGGCAGGCCCGTCTCCGGCTTCGAAAATCAGCCGCCGCTGCAGCGCCAGGCAGTCGTCCCAATTCACCTGGCCGAGCAGATAGACCGAGAGCGCGGACGATTCGGCCTGTTCAGGCGACGGCGAAGCGAAGGAGCGAGACGGCAACGCGGAGAACTCTTGAGCCTGGGGGGCTTACCCGGTAACTATAATAGTAGACACCCTAGCAACTTGCGGCTTGCGTCCGTAGGGCAATTGGGCAAACAGGGAGGCCGCCGCCATCGCTAAGTCGAATTCCAAGAAGCCGGTCGACAAAGAGCACGACAATGAGCGCGTGATTGCGCTCAACCGCGCCGCCAAACACGAATACGAGGTACTCGACTCCCTCGAATGCGGCCTCATGCTGGTGGGGAGCGAGGTCAAGAGCCTGCGCCGGGGCAAGGTGTCGCTCGACGAGGCCTATGGCCGCATCAAGGCCGACGAGGTTTGGCTGATCAACTGCGACATCCCCGAGTATCTCGAGGCGAGCCGGTTCAACCACGAGCCGAAGCGGCCCCGCAAGCTGCTGCTGCACCGCCGCGAGATTCGCAAGTTTGCCAGCAAGGCCTATGAAAAGGGCCTCACCTTGGTGCCGCTGAAGCTCTACTTCAAAGAAGGCAAGGCCAAGGTGCTGCTCGGCATCTGCAAGGGCAAGAAGCTGTTCGACAAGCGCGAAACCATGAAAAAGGCCACCATGCAACGCGAAATGGACCGCGCGCTGCGAAGGCGGTAAGACCCGTACTTTTTACCGCAGAGGGCTCAGAGGACGCTGAGGAACGCAGAGTTGGAACGAAGACTTTTGTTTTCTGCCTCTGTGTTCCTCGGCGTCCTCTGCGGTGCAAATCTCTGCTTGAATGGGATTTGCTAACTCGCGCCTCGTGCTCTCGAACATCACCACGCTCTGTTTCGCCGGCAGCTATACGGTCGCCCTTGCGCTCGAGGCGTCGCGGTTGCTGTTTAAGAGCGGGGTGCGCGGCGCGGTGATGATTGGCTTTGCTGCCGCGGGGTTGTTCGCCCACACGGTTTACCTGGTCTCGCAGGCCACACAGTCGAGCGGGCCGCCGCTGTCGAGCGCCACCGATTGGTGCCTGATGGCGGCCTGGGTGCTCGCGGCGTCGTACCTGTTTCTCACGCTCAGCCATCGCCGCGAGGTGATCGGGCTGTTCTTGCTCCCCTGGGTATTGGGCCTGATCGCGGCCGCGCAGTTCGCCGATCCGCAACCACTGGCGGCTGATTCGGCCCAGCGGATGTGGGGCTTGCTGCACGGCTCGTTCTTGCTGGCCGGCACCGTGGCCGTACTCGTCGGCTTCGTGTCCGGCAGCATGTACCTGGTGCAGGCCTACCGGCTCAAGCAGAAGGTTTTGCCGAGCGAAGGGCTGCGGCTGCCAAACTTGGAATGGCTCGACCGTGTGAATTCCCGGGCCATTCAGTTGTCCACGCTGCTCATGGGACTGGGTTTTGTGTCAGGCTTGGTGCTCGGCATGGTGCGCGAGCGAGCGGGCGGAGTGGCGGTTTCGCTCTGGAAAGATCCGCTCGTACTCAGCTTGGCCGGCATGCTTGTCTGGCTGCTCGCGGCAAGCGTGTTCACGGTCGTGTACCGCCCCGCGCGACAGGGGCGCAAGGTCGCCTACCTGACGATCGCCAGCGTCGTGTTCTTGCTCGTGATGCTCGGCACGCTGCTCTTTCAAGACACGGTGCATAAGACGGAGGTAGGGTCCGCTGTGCGGACCAATGCTTCCACCGCACCACGCTTGGTCCGCGCCGCGGCCCCGACGGCCGGAGGGCGAGCATGAAGCTCCAGCTCGTCGGCTGCAGCCACCACAACGCCTCGCTCGAACTGCGCGAGCGGCTGGCGTTTACCCCAGCCCAAACGCGGGAAGCGCTCGATCGTTTCCGCGTGAAGTTTCCCCGCGCCGAAGCGGTGCTGATCTCGACCTGCAACCGCATCGAAATGTTCACCGCCTGTGAAGACCCGCACGGCGGCCCGTCGCACGAGGAGCTCGTCGACTTTCTGGCCGGCTTTCACGGCGTCGAGCCGTATGAAGTCTTCGACGAGCTGTTCGAGCGAACCGGCGAAGACGCCGTGCGGCACCTGTTCACCGTCGCTGCCAGCATCGACAGCATGGTGGTCGGCGAGTCGCAGATCTTGGCCCAGGTGCGGCAAGCCTATCAGCTCGCCAACGAACGCCAGAGCACCGGTCCGCTCACGCACTCGGTCTTCCAGGGGGCGGTGCGCGTGGCGCGGCGCGTGGCGACCGAAACGGCGCTGAGCGAACGGCGCGTTAGCATTCCCAGCGTGGCCGTCGTCGATTTCGGCCGCTCGCTGTTCGAGCGGTTCGACGACAAAAAGGTGTTGCTGATCGGCGCAGGCGAAATGGGGGAGGAAACCATCCGTTTCCTCCGTGATGAGGGCGCCGTCGACATCACGGTGGTCAACCGCAGCGCCGAACGGGCGGAACGCCTTGCCGCGCGGTTCGGCGGACGGTCGGCAGCCTGGGAGCGGCGATTTGATCTTGTGGCCGACGTGGATCTCATCGTGAGCACGACGGGCGCGGAACGCCCGGTCGTCACGCTCGAAGACTTCCGCCGGCTCGAAGCGCGACGGGCGCAGCGAACCTTGTTCGTGCTCGACCTGGCGGTGCCGAGAGACTTCGAACCGGCCGTCGGCGATTGCTTGGGAGTGTATCTGTATTCGATCGACGACCTCCGCGCGACGTGCGAGAAGAACCGCAAGGAGCGCGATAAGGAATTGCCGGCGGCGCGGCGGATCGTGGAGCAGGAAACGGTCCGCTTCATGGCCGACCTTTACCACCGGGCGACCGGGCCGATCATCAAGCGGCTCAAGCAGGGCTGGCAGCAGCCGGCCGAAGACGAACTGCGGCGCCTGTTCAACAAGCTCCCGGAGCTCGACGAGCGCTCGCGGGCAGAAATCCGCACGGCGTTCGACCGCCTGGTGAACAAGCTGCTGCATCCGCCGCTCGAGTCGCTGCGCGACGAAGCCCGGGACGGCGTGCCTCATGGGCTGGTGGATGCGCTCAAGCGGCTGTTTCAGCTCAAGGATTGAGCGGAGCAGCTCGGCTCAAGGCCTGCAATCGTCTCTGGGCGGCATGAGGTGGACTTCACAGGCTAGAAGCCTGTGCCACTTGATTGCTTCACAGGCTTGAAGCTTGTGGCACTTAATTGGTTCACAGGCTGGAAGCCTGTGCCAATGGTGGGACAGGCTTCCAGCCTGTCTGGTAACGTTTGCCGCGTAGACTGCGGCAACCAAGGCCCCAGGAAAGCGAAAAGGACCACCAGGCAAGCCTGGCGGTCCTTTTCGAGCGACCGGTCCTTTCCGCTTCGGTCCCAAACGCTTTCAACAGCCCGTCCTGGGCCGGAATTTATCTGCAATCTCGGAAGCCGCATGCTACGGCCGGCGCCATCGTCGCCGACGTGTTTCGCGGTCGCATCCGAGCAATCGTTACAGTCACTAATTCCACTCTAATTCGCCCTTGCAACCTGTCAACAAATTAGCCGCGTCAGCAAGAGTGGACCATCGCCGCGGGGTTTCTGCGTCGCGTAAACGAAAAGTTCTTGGGCTGCTAACCCCGTCGCCGAAGTCGTCTCCACCTGTTGCCCTACGGACCGTTCGCCGTCTTACCCCACCGCTTGCCGTGGCGTCACGTAGAGCGTGAACGTCATCGACACGGTCTGCCCATCCACGCGGATCGATAGCGCGCGTTGGCCTTGGATGTTGCTGACGATCAGATTCTCGTTTAGCCGCACGGCTAGGCTCAGCGATTGCTCCACGCGGCCCCATTCCTCGGCCTGCGAGCCGCGGTCGACTTCGAAGTAGACCAGGCCCGGGTTCGCTGGCAGGGCGCGGGGCGGGTGCGAGGCTAGATTGAAGCGCAGTCCGGCTTGCCCCAGTCGGAAGATGTCGTCGACGCGGTCGGAGCTGCCAATCTTCATGTCGAGCCCGCTCGTCAACAGCCGCACCGTCTGTTCCGGCGGCAGCGAGCTCTGCACGCCGACGAAGAGCTGCCAGCCCGATTCGAGCCAGGCCGGCTCGAGCGTCACCTGCATCCGCAGGCCAGCGCCCACCAGGGCCCGCTCGCGGTAGTCAGGCTCGACCACCACGTCGAGCAGTTGGTCGATGTACTGCTTGGCCCGCCAGAAGCAGGCGCCCAAGTCGTCGTGGTCGTATTGCGGCAGCTTCGGCGCGCGCCGCTCGGGCCCAAAGATGGCCAAGCGGCCGACGAGCTGCGCCAGATCGCGATACATGAAGATCGGCGGCACCCCTTGCGCGAACAACAGCGCGGCCAGGGTGGTGTAGCCCTCGTTCATCACCTTGAGTTGCTCGAACAGCAGCCGGTCGCCCTGGCCTTGGCTATCGAAGGTGATGCCGCGCGAGGTCGCCTGCGAGGCGAGCAATTCCATCTTCCGCCCGAGCCGATCGTAGATGGCCTGCAGGTTGCCGGTTTGCAAAGGCCCCCAGGCATCGCAGGCGAGTAGCGGCGGGATATAGGTCTCGTCGAGCTGCGGCAAAGATTCCGCTCGGTCGGCGCGGCGAATCCGCGCGATCGGCAGCACTTCGTAGCCGCTGTGATCTTCGTTCGAGAACAGGAGCCGCACGTTGAGCAGCCGGACTTCGATTTCCTGGCTGTCGAGGCCCGTGTTCTCGTCTTCGACGTGCCGGCGATCGACCAGGTAGCGCGTCGCGCCGCTGTCGCCGCTGCCCACATTGGCCCGCGCCGCCTGCATCAGGGGGATCGCCAGGTACACGGTCAGCGAGCTCTCGCGATTGAGCGCTGCCCGCAGGTCGCGCACCGGCAGCGTCACGTCGCCCGGCACGGAGATCAGCGAGCCATCGGCCATGCGGGCTTGCAAGCTGCGGACCACGAGCCGGTAGTTGGCAAGCGCCGCGGTGTCGAGATCGATCGACCGCAGGCCCCAGCAGTAATGATGGTCCCAGGCCACCGAGCGGTTGGCCTGCTCCGTCCAAAAGCGTTCGTCGAGCTGAAAATGGTGCGGCCGAAGGAACATTCCCTCGTGCCAGTGAACGGCTTGGACGGGCATGGTTGTGCCAACGCAATGGAGGATGATCTGAGCGCGCGGATCGCTCGTCTTATCGGCCGCTCTCCGGGGCCGACTACGTCGACTCGGCGAGTTTCTCGTTTGCCCCAAGTGTGCGGGTTGCGCAGGCGATGAGGGCGGCGCTTGTGGGCCGAATGCGATCGGTTATAGTGCTGGTGGGGGATACGAATCGCCGGTCTGCTGGTCGAAGTCGGGAGCGTCCACATGTCGGAAGTAGACGAACTCGGGAGCCGCTTAGAGGCTGCTTTCTCCGCCGCGAAGGGCCGCGTGGCCGACCTGCAAAGCGAAGCCGGCAAGTCGTACGAAGATTTGCAGCACCGGTACCAAGCGTTCATCGAGTTCGCCAAAGGGCTGGCGACCGACATCGTTGGTCCGCGCGTCGGCAAGCTCAAGGAGTTCTTCCCAGGCATTGAGGAGCAGCCGCACCGCAGCCGACACGGCGGCAGCGTGGTGCTGCAGTTGCCGCGCAGCCCCGGCAGCGTCGCCTCGGTGACGCTCAGGCTTGGCCTGACCCACGATCCCGAAATTCGGCAGGGCGTGCTCGACTACGACCTCGAGATCCTGCCGATCTACGTGCAGTACGAAAAGCACGCGCGGTTCGAGTTTCCCTTGGCCCAGGCAGACCGGGCGGCGATCGCCCGGTGGTTCGACGATCGTCTGGTGGTGTTCGTCGAAACGGTGCTCTCGCTGCAGTTCTCGGAAGAGTATCAGCGCGAGAACATGGTGACCGATCCGGTGGCCGAAGTGCGCTTTCCCAAGGCGTTTGCCAGGGGAAGCGCGGAGCATGGCGGAACGACCTACTACTTCCTCAGCGAGCAATCGCTCGAGGACTTTCGCAAGAACCCAGGGCAGTTCCTTGGTTCGTAGGCTTCCGTAGAGAGCATTCATGGGTCTCGACTTTGCGCCGGCCGATTCGCTCGGCGAGTGCCGCTTTGCATCTCCGTTGCCGCTGGCCGAACACTCAGGCCAGGGCCGCGCCATGTTCGTTGCCGATCCCTGCTGGATTCGCAGCCGGATCGAAACCAACGGTTCGCCTGACGACCCTTCTGGCGTTTTGTTCGAAAAGGCGGGGCCCCGCGCGCGGTTGTTCTTCGATCCGCGCGACACCCGCGCCGCGGTGGTCACCTGCGGCGGCTTGTGCCCAGGGTTGAACAACGTCATCCGTTCGTTGTTCCTCGAACTGCACCACCGCTACGGCGTGCGGCACGTGTTGGGCATTCGCGACGGCTACCAGGGCCTCACGCCGCGTCTCGGCCGCGCGCCGCTGCACCTTACCTGCGAGCTGGTCGAAGACATTCATCACGAAGGGGGGACGCTGCTCGGCAGCTCGCGCGGCCCGCAAGATCCTGCCCGCATGGCCGATTTCCTCGCCGGCCAAGGGATCGACCTGCTGTTCTGCGTCGGCGGCGACGGCACGCATCGCGGCGCGGCGGCGATCGTCGAGGAAACGCGCCGCCGGGGGATGAACGTCGCCGTGGTGGGCATTCCGAAAACGATCGACGCCGACATTGCGTTTTGCGACCGCACGTTCGGCTTTTCGACCGCTGTGGAGCAAGCCCGCGCCGCGATCCATTCGGCCCACACCGAGGCCCGCTGCACGCGCCGCGGCGTAGGTCTGGTGAAGCTCATGGGGCGCGAGGCCGGCTTCATCGCCTGCCGAGCCACGCTCGTCAGCCAGGACGTGAATTTCTGCCTGATCCCCGAAGCCCCCTTCGAGCTAGCAGGCCCGCAAGGCTTGCTCGAAGCGCTGGGGCAGCGCGTGTCGCAGCGCGATCACGCGGTGGTCGTGGTCGCCGAGGGCGCTGGCCAGTATCTCTTCGACGACAACGGCCACTCGCGCGACGCCTCGGGCAATCGCAAGCTGCACGACATCGGCCCGTTTCTCAAGCAAAAGATCACCGACCACTTCGCTGCCCGCGGCGAGCCGGTCGACGTGAAGTACATCGACCCCAGCTACCTGATCCGCAGCGTGGCCGCCAACTGCGACGACAGCCTGCTCTGCGACCAACTCGCCCGCAGCGCCGTGCACGCGGCCATGGCAGGTCGCACGGGCGTGATGATCGGCTACCTCAACTCACAGTTCGTCCACGTGCCAATTGCGCGGGCCGTGGCGGAGAAGAAGCGGGTCGACGTGGAAAGCCCGACTTGGGCGGCCGTGTTGGGGGCCACGGGGCAGCCGGCGCGGTTTGGGGGGTAACGGAGCCGGCGAAGCCGCCGGCGGCGGCCAGCTCCCATAGCTTGATTTCTGCCCCCCCGGATCGCACACTATGGGTTCGGAAACCCCACCGTTTCCCCTGTCCCGCCTGAGCGCTGCTCGTCGCTCTGATTGTCTGCCCGTCCCTCGAAGGTGCTCCCTGTGATGCGCGTGTTTCGCTTTGCCTTGTTGCCGCTCGTTCTGACCGCCGCCGTCGGTTTGTCCTTCGTCGGCGGTCTCTTCGCCGAGCCGGCCGAGCAGCTCAAGCTGTTGCCGGGCTTCAAGGCCGAACTGCTTTACACGGTGCCGCAGGAAACGCAAGGCTCGTGGGTCGCGATGACGGTCGACCCCCAGGGCCGCCTCTATGTTTCAGACCAATACGGCAAGCTCTATCGAGTCACGCCCCCAGGCATCGCAGGCGCTAAGGAGATCAAGGTCGAGCCGATCAAGGTTGATGTCGGCGGGGCCCACGGTCTGCTTTGGGCGTTCGACAGCCTGTATGTGATGGTCAACGAAGGAGATGAGCAGCACGGCCTCTATCGGGTGCGCGACACCAACGGCGACGGCGAACTCGACAAGGTGGAGCTGCTCAAGGCAATCGACGCCGCCGGCGAGCACGGGGCGCACGCCATTCTGCTCAACCCCGACGGCAAGGGGTTGACCATCATCTGCGGCAACCAGTCGCAGCTCGTCGACTTCGACGACACGCGCGTGCCCAAGCTCTGGGGCGAAGACCACCTGCTCCCCCGCGTGCCCGACGGCAACGGCTTCATGAAGGGCGTGCTGGGCCCTGGCGGCAGCATCTATCGCACCGATCCCGACGGCAAGACCTGGGAGCTGGTGGCCACCGGCTTCCGCAACGAGTACGACGCCGCCTACGACCGCGCGGGCGAGCTGTTCACGTTCGACGCCGACATGGAATGGGACATGAACACCCCCTGGTATCGCCCCACGCGGGTATGCCACGTGGTGAGCGGCGCCGAATTCGGCTGGCGGAACGGCGCAGGCAAGTGGCCGGCCTACTATGTCGACAGCGTGCCGGCGGCGGTCGACATCGGCCCCGGCTCGCCGACCGGCATCGTGTTTGGCTATGGCGCTAAGTTCCCAGCCAAGTACCAAGATGCGCTGTTCATCTGCGACTGGAGCTACGGCAAGCTCTACGCCGTGCATCTCAAGCCGGATGGCGCTTCGTACAAGGGAGACTTCGAGGAGTTCGTGACCGGCACGCCGCTCGCGCTGACCGATCTGGTGATCAATCCGGTCGACGGTGCGATGTACTTCGCGGTCGGCGGCCGGCGTACGCAGTCGGGGCTATACCGGGTGACCTACACCGGTGAGCAGCCGGCGGCCGTGGCCTCTTCGGTCGATCAAGACACCGCCAAGGCCCGCGCCCTGCGGCATAAGCTGGAATCGCTGCACAGGCCCAGCGCTACCGCTGTAGACACCGCTTGGCCGTATCTGAGCAACCCCGATCGCTTCATCCGCTGGGCCGCCCGAGTGGCGGTCGAGCATCAGCCGGCCGACGAGTGGCGCAGCAAGGCTCTCGAGGAGAAGAATCCCCAGGCGCTCATCACGGCGATCTTGGCTCTGGCCCGGGCCAACGGCACCGATCCGTTCCATCGCCAGGCAGCCGATCCAACGCCTGATCCCGCGCTGCGCGACGCGGCTTTCAAGGCCTTGGAACGCTTGCAGTGGAATGAGCTGAGCGAAGACCAGCAGCTCGAGCTGCTCCGCGTCTACGCGATTCTGCTCAACCGCTTTGGTCTGCCTGACGAGGCCATGGTTCGCGAGCTGACCGCCCGCTTCGATCCCCACTTCCCGTCGGCCGCGCCGCGGCTCAATGCCGAGCTCATCAACCTGCTCGTATTCCTCGAGTCGCCCACGGTGGCGGCCAAGGGCATGCAATTGCTCACGTCGGCCCCGACGCAAGAAGAGCAAATCGAATATGCCCGCGCGCTGCGGGTGCTCAAGACCGGCTGGACGCCGGAGCTGCGCAAGGAGTACTTCGAGTGGACTAGCCGCGCCGCCGGTTATCACGGCGGCGCGAGCTTCGGCGGGTTCGTGCGATTGATCAAGGAAGACGCCGTGGCCGGCCTAAGCGACGCCGAGAAGGCGGAGCTCAAGCCGATTCTCGAGGCCAAGCCTGCGGAGAACGTGGTCGTGGCCCCGCCGCGGCCGTTCGTTAAGGAGTACACTCTCGAAGAGTTGCTGCCGGTCGTCGAAGGAGGACTCAAGGGACGCAACTTCGACCGCGGCCGCTCGCTCTTCGCCGTGGCGCAGTGCTTCTCTTGCCATCGCTATGCTGGCGAAGGGGGCTCGTTCGGGCCTGACCTCTCCGGCGTGTCGGGCCGCTTCAGCCCGCGCGATCTGCTCGAGTCGATGGTGAATCCCAGCAAGACGATCAGCGATCAGTACGCCGCGGTCACGATCGTCACCGACAACGGCGAGGTCGTCACCGGGCGAATCGTGAACCTGAGCAACGACAACTTGATGGTCAACACCGACATGTTGAACCCGAACAAGATGGTCAACGTGAAGCGCAGAGACATCGAGCTAATGAAGCCTTCGCCGGTGTCGATGATGCCGGGCGGCCTGCTCAACACGCTGCAGGAAGACGAGGTTTTGGATCTCGTAGCTTATCTCCTCTCGCGTGGGGACCGGAAGCACCCGATGTTCGAGCAGAAGTAGGCGGGGCTGCT
>JAESFN010000709.1_pt1 | contig 23617 bp, 16 predicted proteins | sample 9269411 | NCBI WGS metagenome assembly JAESFN01 (sample SAMN14505399, study PRJNA617100) | algae metagenome | isolation source: Iphinoe sp. HA4291-MV1 and co-occurring heterotrophs from trail next to... | place: USA: Maunawili Falls, Hawaii | collected 2009-07-25
CATTCTGTTTCGCATGCGTTCGAGCCATCGGCGGATGGAGTGGCAGCGAAAACAAATGGCGGCCGCGCCGACGACGATTCATTGCTGCTCGGTGTGCGGATTGACCGAGAAACAAGACCCGAAAATGGACTTCCGCTACTGCTCGAAGTGCGCCGGCAGCCACGAGTATTGCCAGGAACACCTGCGCAACCACGAACATGTGCTGGCCGACAAGCCCGAGACGACCGCCTAGGCAAAAGCCTGGCCTTGCGTCCGGAAGCCGCTCCCCCTCCAATGGCGTTATTGCGGCGTTCACCCCAACGGAACGAGCTGGTATCTCCGATGCTGCGTCTTTGCTCTTTGCTGCTGGCAATCCACCTCGTCACGGCTGCCTTCGCTCAGGCGGAGAGCAGTCCTGAGGCCAAGGCCGTTGTTGAAAAGGCGATCCAGGCCACCGGCGGTGAAGCAGCGCTCGCCAAGTTCGCCGACACACGGTGGAAGAGCCGTGGAAAGCTCCTCCTGGCAGGACAAGAAAACCCCTTCACGATCGACGGTCTGTCGCAAGGCCTCGATAAGCTGCAGGCCAAGTTCGCGGGAGAGTTTGGCGGCAATAAGATCGAGGGCCAGACCGTGCTGAACGGCGACCAAGGCTGGCAAAAGTTCGGCGCCACGGGTCGTAAGCTCGACGCCACGGGACTCGCGAACGAAAAACGCAACAACTACCTGCAGGTCGCGCCCCGCACGCTGCTGCCGCTGCTCGGCAAAGACTTCACGCTGCAGATCGCGCCCGAGCAAACAATCGACGGGCGGCCGGTAGTCGTCTTGAGCGCAAAAGGCCCCGACGGCAAGGACTTTACGCTGTCTTTCGATCGCGAAACTGGTCTGCTTCGCCGGGTCGAGGCCGATGTCGTTGGCCTGGGCGAAGAAGAGTATTTCCAAGAAACGAGCTTCGCCGACTACAAGGAATTCTCGGGCATTCAAGTAGCCACCAAGGTCACGAGCCTCCGCGACGGCGACCCGTTCGTGGAGCTCGAGTACCTGGAGTTCAAGCCCGCCGGCAAGATCGAGGACGGCGCGTTCGCGGAGCCGAAGTAAGGGCTATAACGCCGCTTACTGAACGAGTGCTTCGAACTCGTCTTCGGTAAGCACCGCGACGCCGAGCTTCTGGGCCTTCTCCAGCTTGCTGCCTGCCTTGGCGCCGGCCACCACGTAGTCGGTGTTCTTCGACACGCTCGAGGCGGCCCGGCCTCCTTCGCGCGTGATTAATTCTTCGATTTCGTCGCGCGTGAACTTGCTGAGCGTGCCGGTGACGACAAGCGTCTTGCCGGCGAGCTTGCCTTCGGTAGCGATTTTGGCCGTGAGCGGGGCCGTGAGATCGACGCCTGCGGCAGCCAACTCGTCGAGCGTTTTGCGGCCGAAGTCGCTCTGTAGGTAGTCGAACACGCTGTGCGCGATCACCGGGCCGACTTCGTCGATGTCAGTCAGCTCATCGACGCCGGCCTCGCGCATCGCTTCGACCGAGCCGAAGCTGCCGGCGAGGACCGCCGCGCCGCGCGTGCCGACGTGCCGGATCGAGAGCGCGTTGAGCACGCGGGCGAGCCCCCGCGTCTTGCTGGCCTCGATTTGGCCGAGCAGTTTTTCGGCCGAGCGCTCGCCCATCCGTTCGAGCCCGGTGAGCTTTTCCACGTCGAGGCGAAAGAGGTCGCCGTAGCCTTGCACCAAGCCTGACGACACGAGCTGGTCGACGATTTTGTCACCCAGGCCGCTGATGTCCATGGCGTTGCGGCTGGCGAAGTAGCGAATTCGCTCCTTTACCTGGGCTGGGCAGTGCGGATTGGGACAACGGATGTAAACGCCCCCCTCGTCCTTCACGAGCGGCGTTTCGCACTCGGGGCACTGTTTGGGGAACTCGAACTTCGGCAGCTCGGTCGTTCGCTCGTGCTTTTCGACCCGCACCACGTGCGGGATGATCTTGCCGGCCTTTTCCACGACCACGCGGTCGCCGATGCGCACATCCTTCCGCTCGATCTCGTCTGCGTTGTGCAGGCTCGCGCGGCTCACAACGGTGCCGGCCAGCGGCAACGGGTCGAGGTCGGCCACCGGCGTGATCGTGCCGGTCTTGCCCACCTGCACGCGGATGGCGAGCAGCGTGGTCGTGCCTTCATACTTTTCGAACTTGTAGGCGATCGCCCAGCGCGGGGCCTTTGAGGTGGCGCCGAGCCGCTCGCGCTGGTCGAAGCGATTGACCTTGAGTACGAGGCCATCGACCTCGAAGTCGAGCTCGTGCAGGGTTTCGATCAGGTCGTCGCAGTAGTCGACCGCCGGCTCGAACGATTCGAAGCAGGCCACGTTCGGCGTGGGGGGCAGGCCGTACTCACGCAGCTCGTCGAGGAACTGCATGTGCGTCGTGGCCTTGAGCCCCTCGGCAAAGCCGACGCCATGGCCAAAGAAACGCAGCTTCCGCTCGGCCGACAGCCGTGGGTCTAAGAGTCGCAAGCTGCTGGCCGACAGGTTGCGCGTATTGGCGAAGGCCGGCAGCCCGCGTTCGGCCTGCAGTTGATTGATCCGCACGAGCTCGGGGTTCGTCATGTAGACTTCGCCGCGGATCTCGACGAACTCCGGCACGTGTCGGCCGTGCAATTCGCGCGGCACGTCGGCCAGCGCGCGAATGTTATGCGTCACGTCGTCGCCGACCTGGCCGTTGCCGCGCGTCGCTGCCCGCACCAAACGGCCGCGCTCGTAACTGATCGACACCGCGGCCCCGTCGATCTTGAGTTCGACCACCCACTCGATCGGCTCCTCCGGCAGCAGCTTCTGCACGCGGGCGACGTACTTCCGCAAATCCTCAAGGCTATAGGTGTTGTCGATCGACTGCATCGGCACGCGATGCACCGCCGGCACGAGCTGCGAAACCGGCGCTTCGCCGACGCGTTGCGTGGGGCTGTCAGACGTGACCAACTCCGGATGCGCCGCCTCGAGCTGCTTGAGCCGCTCGAGCAGCCGATCGTACTCGAGGTCCGAAATCTCCGGCGTGGCCTCGGCGTAGTAGAGCCGGTCGTGCTGGCGAATCTGCGCGCGCAGGTCTTCGATTTCGGCTTGCAGATTCGCGTGTTGAGCGGACACGAAACAGGCTTCCGTTGCTGGGAGTGTGGGCGACCCGCCCATGATCTAGGGGAGGCGGATCGTTGTCTAGGCTTGCGAGTAGCAGCCCAGTCCGCTCAATGCGTGCTATTTCCCGCCCATCGGCGGAAAGTGAATGCTCGGATGCCCCGGAGCAATCACGAACAGCAACAAGAGCGCCACGGGCACGGCCGCGAGGATCGGCAGCACGATAGCCACTGGATAGTGCCACCACCGCACCGATTTGCGATCAGGCAGCTCCGGATAGCAGTAGGCAGGCAGGTAGATCATCAGGCCGTAGACCAAAATCCACTGTGCAGCCGCCAGGACTTGCGGCCCGGCGAACAGCGTCTCGTTGACCAGGCCGGTCAGCCCATAGAGGACGAAGACCGCGAATGGCGAAAAGGCGTAGCGAGAGAGCAGCCATGCCCACAGGGCGAACTGCGGCAGGAACACGACGACGCTGTGGAAGACGACGACATCCAAGTAGTTGGCCGAAGCAGTAATATAAACCTCGCCGACCGCTACGCCGAAGAGCGGAGCGCAGTTGGTCATCAGTGTGGCGATTGCCTCTTCAACGAGCGCCAGCCCGGTGACGAACAACCAGAACTTGAGACCCTCGGGCAGCGCGATCCCCTGCACAAACGCGCGAACCGCATCGCGCCCGAATACGCTAAGCAGGCCCGCGCCACCGATCCACAGCAGATCGAGCCCCCACAACATGCCCGACATCGCCCGCAGGTCGCGATTCTCGAGACCTGCCAACGTGAGGAATAGGGTGAGCAGCGTCTGCCAGACGAGGAGGAGCGCGACGAAGATCCGCTTGGGCCAGACCATGCTACTTGCCCAGCCGTCGGTAGTAGAACGTGGTGCTGCAGAGGCCGCCGGCGGGGTAGAGGGCAAAGTCGGGGATGTCGCCGACGCGGACCCAGCCGTGCCGTTCATAGAGCCGAGCCCCCTCGCCGCCGGTAACGGCGTCGAGCACGAGCAGCGTCTTGTCGGCCGCGAGCGCCTCAGTCTCGGCGGCCTTGAGGAGTGCAGCGCCCAGTCCTTGGCGACGCATCCGGCGATGGACCAGCATCTTGGCCAAGTCTGCCCGGTGCGGCTGGTTCTCCGGCAGGTCAAAGCTGAGTTGCACCGAGCCGCAGATGCCCTGGTCATCGTGGGCCACCAGCAACGCCCTACGCCCAGCGACGGCATCGTCTGCCACGCGCCGCCAAAACACCAAGGCCCGCTCACGATCGAGCGGCGGCATAAAGGTCACCGAAGCGCCCCCTTCCACGCAATCGATCAGCAGATCAGCGAGCCCGTTGAGGAGCGCGTCGTCAAAGCTACTAACGCGCTGTATCCGCCAGTTCGAGGGCGCGTTCATCGCGAGACACTCCTACTTCCCAATGCAAAACCGGCTGAAGATCCGATCGAGCAGGTCTTCGGTGTAGATCGCGCCGACGACCTCACCGAGGGCGTCGAGGGCGGTGCGCACCTCGGCGGATACGAGTTCGGCCGCTCCGCCGGCCGCCTCCTGCCGTGCTTGCTCGAGGCTCGCGTGGGCGCGGCGGAGACTGTCGCCGCAGCGGGCAGCCGTGCTGGCGACGCCGGAAGCCTCGGCGCTACGCGACAAGAGGGCCGCCGCGATGCTGTGCCGCAACTCAGCCAAGCCGCGGCCGGTGCGGCTGCTCGTGAAGACTCCCCCAGATCCAAGAGAATCGCCGCCCTCAAGCAAGTCCGCCTTCGTGCGGACCAAAACTCGAGGGCACGCTGGCTCGCTCTCTTCAAACCATTCATCCGGCTCGCTCGCGTCGCGGCATTCGAGAATCACGCTTGCCCGCGAACGCTCGCGCTGGGCGAGCTGTTGAGCCGTCTCATCGATTGCCGACGTACCCAGGCCGCCGCCCAAAGGTCCGCTTGGCCCCGCGTCGTCGTCCTGCCCCGCCGTATCGATGAGTTCGATACTCTGCCCCTGGCATTCAATGATCGCCGACAGGTAGTCGCGCGTCGTGCCGGCGACATCGGAGACGAGCGCTTTGGCGCCGCCGGCCAGCGCGTTGAACAGGCTACTCTTGCCGGCGTTGGGAGGTCCGACCAGCACCACGCGCGGCAACTCGCTTCCGCCACTACGGGCTTCGAGTTGGCGGGCGACGGCAGCGACTTCGGCAGCCCCTGAGGCGAGCTCGTCGGAGAGCCGCTCGCTCGAGATGAACTCCAGATTCTCATCGGCGAAGTCGAGCCCCGCCTCTAGATCGGCCAGCAGATCGAGCAACCGGCCGCGCAGCGCAGTGAGCGGCCGCCCCAGTCCGCCGGCCAGTTGCTCGAGTGCGGTCGTGAGCGCCGCTTGCCCTTGAGCGTCGATCACGCCGAGCACGGCTTCGGCCTGCGTGAGGTCGATGCGCCCCGCGAGAAATGCCCGCAACGTGTATTCGCCGGGGCCGGCGAGCCGCGCGCCGGCCTGACAGAGCGCGGCCAGCAGCGATTCCAGTAGAGGGGGCGAGCCGAGCGTGTGGAACTCGGCGGTTGGTTGCCCGGTGTAGCTGCGGCTCGTCGGCCAGAGCCACAAATCACACGGCAAGCGCAGCGCACCGGCCAGCGCATGTCCCGCATAAACGGTAGGACCGCGCGCGGCGAACGGTTGCCCATCGACCGTCTCGAAACAGGCCCCCGCCACGGCCAGAGCTTGAGGCCCGCTCACGCGCACGATCCCGCGCGCCGCGCCCCCCGCAGGGCTGGCTACCGCCACGATCGTACTCTCGAGGTCATAGGTCATTCCCTCATCGTAGCCGGCATGCTCCCGCTGGGAGAGCCGTGTCGCGGCCCCATCCGCGCAACTTGCCCGTTTCGACTCAAACTGCAATACTCGATATGCCGTAAGACCTTGCGACGACAGCACGCGCAGCACGCAAGGTTGCACCGTATACTCGTAGGTCGCTAGCAACTGCTGGCGGCCAAAGGGCTTGAGCGCCGGACTCGGCTGCCAGCCAACACCGCCGGCTCGAGCGCGAGCCGGTTTTGGGCACTTCAGGTTTTTTCCGGACGATCTCGATGGCTATCGCCGACCAAACGACCACGCGTGAGCTGCTCGATCAACTCTTGGCCGAAAGGATTCTGGTCATCGACGGGGCGATGGGCACCATGGTCCATGCCCTCAAGCTCACCGAAGAGGACGTACGCGGTCCGCGGTTCGCCAAGCATCCGAAAGATCTGAAGAACTTCATCGACGTGCTGGTGCTCACGCAGCCGGAGGCCATCGAAAACATCCACCGGCAGTACCTCGAGGCCGGCGCCGACATCATCGAAACCAACACCTTCGGCGCCACGCGCATCGCCCTGGCCGACTTCGAGATGCAGGAGTATTGCCGGGAATTGAACCTGGCCGCCTGCCAAGTGGCCCGCCGCGCGGTTGACGCGATGAACGCCAAGACGCCTGAGCGGCCGCGGTTCGTCGCCGGCTCGATCGGCCCCACGACCAAGCAGCTCTCGATCACCGGCAACGTGGAAGACGCGGCGCACCGCGAGTTCGGCTTCGACGCCTTCGTGGACAACTTCTACGAACAGGTGGCCGCACTCGTCGAAGGGGGCGCCGACCTGCTGCTCACCGAAACGAACATCGACACGCTGGTGCTCAAGGCGTGCCTGTTCGCGATCGAAAAGTACTTCGACGATACCGGGGTACGCGTGCCGGTGATGGCGTCGTTCACCGTGTTCGAAGGGGGCCGCACGCTCTCGGCTCAAACGGTCGAGGCCTGTTGGAACTCGATTGCCCATGCCGATCTGTTCAGTGTCGGCATCAATTGCTCGCTCGGCCCCACGCAGTTGCGGCCGTACCTCGAAGATCTTTCGCGGATCTCGCCGATCTGGGTGAGCTGCTATCCGAACGCCGGCTTGCCAAACGCGTTTGGCGGCTTCGACGAAACGCCGGCTCAAATGGCCCGCACGCTCAGCGAGTTCGCCGAGAACGGCTGGCTGAACATCGTTGGCGGTTGCTGTGGCACCACGCCGGCGCACATTCGCGCGATTGCCGAGGCCGTGGCCGGCAAAACGCCGCGTCGCCGCAGCCGCCCCGAGCCGTTCACGCGTCTCTCGGGGCTCGAGCCGCTCGTGCTGCGGCCCGAGAGCAACTTTACGATGATCGGTGAGCGGACCAACGTCACCGGCAGTAAGAAGTTTGCCCGCCTGATCCTCAACGGCGATTTCGAGGCCGGTTTGGCCGTCGCCCGCGAGCAGGTCGAAGGCGGCGCGAACATCCTCGACGTGAACATGGACGAGGCCATGCTCGACGGCGAGGCCGCCATGACGCGGTTCCTCAATTTGCTCTCCACCGAGAGCGATATCTGCCGCGTGCCGATCATGGTCGACAGCTCGAAGTGGTCGATCCTCGAGGCAGGCCTCAAGTGCGTGCAGGGGAAGCCGATCGTCAACTCGATTAGCATGAAGGAAGGCGAGGAGCAGTTCCTGCAGCATGCCCGGCTGGTGCGCCGCTATGGCGCGGCCGTGGTGGTCATGGCCTTCGACGAGCAAGGGCAGGCAGTCACCGTCGAAGACAAGGTGCGCATCTGCCAGCGGGCCTACAAGCTACTCACCGAAGAGGTGGGCTTCCCGCCGCAAGACATCATCTTCGATCCGAACATCCTCACCGTCGCCACCGGCATCGAGGAGCACAACGACTACGCGATCAACTTCATCGAGGCCACGCGGCAGATCAAGCAGGTCTGCCCGCTGGCCAAGGTCTCGGGCGGCATCAGCAACATCTCGTTCTCCTTCCGTGGGAACGACGTGGTCCGCGAGGCCATGCACTCGGCCTTCCTGTACCACGCGATCCAGGCTGGCCTCGACATGGGCATCGTCAACGCGGGGCAGCTCGCGGTCTACGAGGAGATCGAGCCGGAGCTGCGCGAGAAGGTGGAAGATGTGCTGCTCAACCGCCGCCCCGACGCCACGGAGCGGCTGATCGAGCTGGCCGAGCGCGTCAAGAACCAAGGCAAGGTCAGCACCGGCAACGAACTCGCCTGGCGATCCGAGCCGGTCGAAGCACGGCTGTCGCACGCGCTGGTGAAGGGCTTGGTCGACTACATCGAAGTCGACGCCGAAGAAGCTCGCCTGAACAAGGCGGCCTATCCGACCTGCCTGTCGATCATCGAAGGCCCGCTGATGGCCGGCATGTCGATCGTGGGCGACCTGTTTGGCGCCGGCAAGATGTTCCTGCCGCAGGTGGTGAAGAGCGCTCGCGTGATGAAGAAGGCCGTGGCCTATCTGCTCCCCTTCATGGAGGAGGAAAAGAAGGCCGCCGGCGCGAGCGACGCTCCGCGCGGCAAGGTGCTGCTGGCGACCGTGAAGGGAGACGTTCACGACATCGGCAAGAACATCGTCGGCGTCGTGCTCGGTTGCAACAACTACCAGGTCATCGATCTGGGCGTGATGGTGCCGACCGAAAAGATCTTGGAGACGGCCGTCAAGGAAGGGGTCGATGTGATTGGCTTGAGCGGTCTGATCACGCCGAGCCTCGACGAGATGGTACACGTAGCCAAGGAAATGCAGCGCACCGGCAGCACGACGCCGCTCTTGATCGGCGGCGCGACGACCAGCGCCAAGCACACCGCGGTGAAGATCGCTCCGCAGTTCGAGAAATCCGTGATTCACGTGCTCGACGCCTCGCGAGCGGCCACCGTGGTCGAGAAGCTGCTCAACAAGGACGGCAAGGAAGCGTTCGACAAAGAGAATCGCGTGCTGCAGCAGCAGCTTGTTGAGTCGTACAAGATGCGTCAGCAGGTGAAGCTGGTTCCGTATGCCGAGGCGGTGACGAATCGCTTCCAGACCGACTGGGCCAACGTGCGGATCGACCGCCCGGCGTTCACCGGGCTGCGCGTGCTCGAAGACGTGCCGCTTGCGGAACTCGTGCCCTACATCGACTGGACGCCCTTCTTCCAAACTTGGGAGCTCAAGGGCAAGTACCCCAAGATCTTCGACGATCCGACGGTGGGCCCCGTGGCGAAGGAACTCTTCGCCGACGCGCAGAAGCTGCTCGCACGACTCGTGGAGAAGGGCGAGCTCAAGGCCCGCGGCGTATACGGCTTCTGGCCCGCCGCCAGCGACGGCGACGACATCGTGCTCTTTACCGACGACACGCGGGCCACAGAGCTCACCCGGCTGCACACGTTGCGGCAACAGTGGGAACGCGTGGGGCAGCGGACGTTCTACGCCTTGGCCGACTTCATCGCCCCGCTCGCGAGCGGCCGACAGGATTACTTGGGCGGATTCGCGGTCACGTCGGGCCTCGGCATCGAGAAGCTCGTGGCTGAGTTCGACGCCGATCACGACGACTCGAACTCGATCATGGTCAAGGCGCTGGCCGATCGCTTCGCCGAGGCGTTTGCCGAAATGCTGCATGCCCGGGCGCGGCGCGACTGGGGCTTTGGCGCCGAAGAAGGACTGAGCAACGACGAGCTGATCGACGAAAAATACCGCGGCATCCGCCCCGCCCCCGGCTACCCGGCCTGCCCCGACCACACGGAGAAGGCGACGCTCTGGCAGATCTTGGACGCCGAGAAGAACACCGGCATCAAGCTGACCGAAAGCTTCGCCATGTGGCCGGCGGCCAGCGTGAGCGGCCTGTACTTCGGCCACCCCAACGCTCGCTACTTCGCCGTCGACCGCCTGACGCGCGACCAGGTGGAGGACTATGCCCGGCGGAAGGGGATGCCACTCAAGGAAGTGGAGCGGTGGCTGTCGCCGAATCTGGGGTATGAGACCTAAGTTCGCACGGGTTGCATCGGCCAGCCGACGATCGAGGGCGGGAAGCCGGCGGTTAGGTGGGCGGCGTATCTGCTCTTGGCTGGCGTCGAGGGAAGCACACGGCGTGGCCAAGCACCAGGGTCACGAACGCCACGTACCGCCCCAGGTTGGCCAGTCGCCAATAGACATGGAGCGCCGTGGCGTTGGCGAAGAAGGCATAGTCGGAGCCGTGCTGCCCCATCACCTGTTCTGCATACAGACTCTCCCAAAACACGAAGAACAGCGTCGCCGCCACGATCAGACCAAAGTGAACCTTCATCGCCCTCCCCTCGCAGATGAGTAACTTTTGTGAAGCGGACGAGAGTGTAGACGACATTGGCATTGCCGGCGATCCTTGTCGTGGCCGGGGGCTGGGCGGCGTAGTCGAGTTCGTTAGCCTGCCAGAATCACCTTGCATCGCCCACCGGGGCCCGAGAACACCATGATCGGTTTCTTTTTCCATGCCGTCGCGTTTGTTCTGGTCATGGCGCTCCTCACGGTGATCAATCTGTTGATCGGCCCGCCCTACTGGGTTCGAGTGGTCTTCTTCGGATGGGGACTCGGGCTCTTTATCCACTGGTGGGCGGCCGTACGATAAGGCCGGCTGGTTGGCCCGGCGGCGAGTGAACTCTGCCGCTGTCCCGCTCTCTTCTCAGAAATCTTGGGCGCTTCGCGCAGTCTTGGCGATCGCCGCGAACCGCGGAAAATCACCCCGCGCCGCCCCTGCCGGTGTCAGTGACACCGCCCAAAGGCACGCGGAAATCCATGCCGCTGCCGTCGAGACTCTGCCGATGGCCGTCCGCCCGCAGCCGGGCCCGTAACATTGCCGGCCGAACTTCGCTTGGAAGAGTGTCGTTCGTGTGCTCGCCTTTGGACCCCCGCTGCTCGTGGCCCCATGAAATCTCCGTACCAAGTCGATGCGTTTTTGCCGCAAGGCCAGATCAGCCTGGCTCAGTTCATTCGCCGCTCCAAGGCCCTCCAGATGCTGGTGGGCCGGGCGAAGATGCGTGGCGCAATCCTCGAATGGCAGTCGCGGCAGCTCAAGGCGGCCGGCGCCGTCGTGCAGTCGCACTACCGTTTTCCGGCAGAATGCCTTCCGCCGGAGTTTCGCGGTTAACGCTCTTCGAGGCATCGCCCACAGGCTCTAGGGCGGTGTGGCGAGGGATCGCGGGAGACGGCCCCCTAGGCTAGCGGGCTTGCGAATTCGCTTCGGCCTTCATTGCCTTGAGATCTTCGATCTTCGCACGGATGGCTTGAACGGTTGTTTCGAGTTGCGATCGCAATTCGTACTTAAAGGTCCGCGTGATAGTCGGCAAAGTCTGCTCTGCGATCTCGCGGGTGTCAGCCCGGTGTCTCTGGACGGTCATGAACTCGTTGCCCAGCTTTCGGGACGATCAGGGCATCCCCCCTGGCCCCCTTCGACTGGCCGGCAGGCACACCTTCTTGGTTCAGGAACCGTTCGAGCGAACCCGCTGGGTCCGATCAGGGTCTAAAGTGGGGCAGCTTGCCGCGAGTTTTTCGTAGATCCGCAGGTAGGCGGCGCGTGGGAACGTGGGATTTGAGCTGGGTTTAGAGGGCTTTCGGTCCGGGCCCGTTTTCGGTAACTTAAGCCAGCGTTGCATACGGCAAGCAAACTGGCGTCATTCAGGCAGTCGAGCCGATGATAGCAGTCTGCGAGCAACGGTCTACAAACCGTTGGAGTGCAACACCTTGGCGGCGTAGCTCAGTTGGTTAGAGCAGCGGAATCATAATCCGCGTGTCCGGGGTTCGAATCCCTGCGCCGCTACTTTTCTCTAAGCCTTTAAGGGGCCCGGTTTGGCCCCTTTTTCTTTGCGCTGCGTAAGTTGTTCTGCCCGCCTCGGGTAGATGCCGGCGTGGACTCGATCGCAGTTGCCTTGCGGCACAGGGCGCAGAATTCGAGACGGCCTTCGACCAAAAGCTCCGACTACTCGCGCCAGCGGATCTTCGAGGAGGGCGCGGCCCTGGCCCAATCCGCGTAAGGCCATTGTTTGGTCAGCCGGGACGCTCAAAACACCGAATGATCGACCACACGCGTCAGGTTTCGGTCATTCCATGGTTCGGCCGACTCCGGGCTTCCTCCTGGCAAGCCTTCAACTTGCGGAATCAAAGCATCAGAGGCGCAACGTTCAAACAGCGCGAGCAAGGGGAGTGCGATTCGGTTGAGCAACCCGGCCTGACCCTGCCACGAGCCGAACATGCTTCTCTGGAGTAGCCCGGCCGAGGGTCGGCCATGCGCGTGGAGGCGTTCGTGGCGGCCTGTCCTCAGTGCATCGGTTGAGACGCTCACGCTTTGCCGGTTGAGCGAAATAAAATCCTTTCAAAAGTTTGGCAGTCGCATCCTGTTCAGCAAGCGTTTGGCGGCGCCAAACGTAGCGGCGGGCCCTTCTCGATCCCGTGGCTACTTTTTGCGCCATTCGGCGAAAACTTCGCCGCACTCGGGGCCTGGTGATTCATTGAACGAACGAAGGCAAACGGTGACAATGTGCGCTCTTCACGCCATCCAAGTCGTCCAAGATGCGGCCCGAGCGATTTGCGCCGCATGGGTCCAGCCTTCTCGTTCGCTCTCAGATAGTTCATGCTGCTTGTCGAACGCGGTTTCGCGCTTTGTCTTTCACTGCTAATCGTCCTCGTCGGCACGACTGTGCCAGCGGACGAGATCGACTACGCCGTGTCGATCAAGCCGCTCCTGAAGGCGCGGTGCTATGCCTGCCACGGCGCGCTCCAGCAGCAGAATCAATTGCGGCTCGACACGGTCGAGCTGATCAAGCAGGGCGGAGATGCCGGGCCGGCCATCGCCCCTGGAGATAGCGTAGGCAGCCTGCTGCTCGACCATGTGTTGCAGCGAGACGGCGCTGCCCGCATGCCCCCCGAATCGGAGGGCGAGGGACTTAGCGCAGCGCAGATCGACTTGCTGACGCGCTGGATCGACGCTGGTGCGCCAGGCATCGCCGATGAAAAGCCTGAGGCCGATCCGCGCGACCACTGGGCGTTCAAGGCGCCTGTCCGGCCAGCGCTTCCCGGCGCTGGTCATCCGATCGATGCGTTTCTCGGCGCTGCTTGGAAAGAGCATGGCCTCGTGCCTCAGCGGCCTGCGGAGCCAGGCCTGCTGCTGCGTCGGCTGTACATCGACCTCATTGGCCTGCCGCCAACGGCCGAGCAAATCTGGCAGTTCGAGCAACTTCCGCCAGCGACCGCATATGAAACGACGGTCGATCAACTCTTGGCGAGCCCGCAATATGGAGAACGCTGGGCACGTCACTGGATGGATGTCTGGCGATATTCGGAGTGGTACGGCCTGGGCGAAGACATTCGCAATAGCCAGCCGCACCTGTGGCACTGGCGGGACTGGATCGTCGAGTCGCTCAACGAAGACAAGGGGTATGACCAAATGGCCCGCGAGATGCTCGCGGCCGATGAGTTGTATCCGACCGAGCCCAAGCGTTTGCGCGCCACCGGTTACTTGGTTCGCAACTACTTTCACTTCAGCCGCACGACCTGGCTGGAGGAGGTCGTAGAACACACGTCGAAAGGCTTTCTTGGCCTGACGCTGAACTGCGCAAAGTGCCACGACCACAAATACGACCCGCTCAAGCAAGAGGACTTCTATCGTTTCCGCGCGTTCTTCGAGCCCTACTTCGTGCGCACGGACCTGGTCGACGGCGAGTTGAACTTCGACAAAGCGGGGCTGCCGCGCGCTTACGACTGCTATCTCGACGCCCCGACCTATCTGTTCGAGCGCGGCAACGAAAGTCAGCCGCGCAAAGATCACCCGCTGTTGCCCGGCGTTCCAGACATCTTGGCCTTCGAAGAATTGCAGATCACTGCCGTCGCACTTCCGGAAGCGGCCTATGCGGTTGGATCACAGCCACTCGTTGTGCAGTCCCACCTCGAGAATGCGGATCGCGAAATCGGCCTCGCTGCGCAGGGCCTGGCCGACGCTAAGGCTCAGCGGGCTGCCCTTGAAGCTGCCGATGAGGATCGCACGAAGCTGCACGATTTGGCCGTCGAGGCGGCTGAACTGCAGTACGCGGCGGCCGTCGCCAAGCGGACGGCGATTGAAGCCAGCGCGGCGGCCGACGCGGCGAAGCTGGACACGACACGTGATGTCGTGGCAACAGAGCTTGCTCGAACTGCCACGCTGAAGCAGCGGGAACAGGAGCTCGCACGGTCCCGAGCAGCATTGGCTCAGGCACGCTTGCAACAAACGATCGGCGTCGACGACGCGACGGTGTTGGCCGAAGCGGTCAAAGAGGCTGAGGCCGACGTCGACCGCGCCACGAAGAAGTTGTCTGAGCCCGATGAGCCCTACAAGCCACTGGCCGGCGCCCGCATCGCGCGCACGGAACGCGGCAACGACGCACTAAAGCTTAGCCAGACCGAGTTCCCCAAGACCAGCACGGGCCGTCGCACCGCGCTCGCCAAGTGGCTTACTGATGCGCGCAATCCGCTCACCGCGCGCGTGGCCGTCAACCACATTTGGCTCAGGCACTTTGGTTCGCCGCTCGTGCCCAACGTGTTCGACTTTGGCCGCAACGCTCCAGCGCCGGTGAACCAGGCCCTGCTGGATTGGCTGAGCGTCGAGTTCATGGATCGGGGCTGGAGCATGAAACACCTGCACCGGCTGATGGTGACGAGCGACGCCTATCGCATGACCTCGTCTCTGCGCGGGGCCGATACGGCCACTCGAGCGGCCGATCCAGACAATCTCTACCTGTGGCGAATGAATCCCACGCGGATGCAGGCCCAAGTGGTTCGTGACAGCCTGTTGCAGCTCTCCGGCGAGCTCGACCTCACGCTCGGCGGCAAATCCATCCCGATTGACGATGAAAGCAACCGTCGCGGGCTGTATTTCGCCCATTCGCACAACGATCGCGAGCGCTTCTTGCGCACGTTCGACGACGCCAACGTGCTCGAGTGCTATCGCCGAATCGAGAGCATCGTGCCTCAACAGGCGCTGGCGCTCGAGAACAGCAAGCTGGCGATGCGCACCGCCGAACGGATCGCGCGGCAGCATGCCGACCTCGACCAAGGCGCGTTCATCAGGGCGATGTTCCAGCTCATGCTCGGGTACCGGCCGAGTCTCGAGGAGATCGCCGAGAGTCGGCGTGGGCTACGAGAAATGCAGGAGCTGGCCTTCAACGCCTACCATCCGAATCCGGAGCTGCAAGCGCGGATCAACTACGTGCTCGCGCTGTTGAATCACAACGACTTCATCACGGTGCGCTGACCGAGGACCCGTCATGACTTCGCCAACACACAACGCTGATCTACCCTGCGGTCGCCAGCATCGCCGCACCTTTCTGGCCGACCTGGGCTGGGGCTTCACGGGCCTCGCGCTCGGCGCACTCTTGCAGCAAGATGGCATCGTGCGGGCGTCAGAAGCGGCCTGGTCGCCGCCTACGGGAGAGCCGCACTTTCCGCCGAAGGCCAAGAACGTCATTTGGCTGTTCATGAACGGCGGCGTCAGCCACATCGAGAGCTTCGATCCGAAGCCGGCGATCGACAAGTACGCCGGCAAATCGATCCGCGAAACGCCCTACGCCGACACGCAGGATCCCAAGAAGCTCAAGCTCGAGCGCGAGGAGATCAAGAACGACGACAACGGCATGCTGCGCGACCGGTTGTTCGCCACGCAGATCGGGTTCAAGAACTATGGGCAGAGCGGCATTCCCGTCAGCGACTGGTTTCCGCACATCGGCGCATGCGCAGACGATCTGGCGATCATTCGCTCGGTCTTCACCACCGAAGACAACCATGGCGCGCAAACGCAGTTTCATTCCGGCCGTCACATGCTCGATGGCAGTTTTCCCACGCTGGGCGCTTGGGTGAACTACGGGCTCGGCACGCTCAACAAGAACTTGCCGCAATTCATTTCGATGGGGTTTCGCGAGTACTGGAATCTCAAAGACGGCCACTATCTGGGGCCCGAGCACGACGCGGTGCCGCTGCGCGTCGACACTGAGAACCCCTTGGACTATGCCCGGCCCGAGTTGCCGCGCCGCACCAAGGAGCAGGAAGCGAACTTCAAGCTGGTTAACCGGCTGAATGCCCTGCGCGGCGTCGAGTATCCCGACGATCGGGCACTCGCCGCGCGAATCAAGTCTTATGAGCTGGCGTTTCGCATGCAGACCTCGATTCCCGAGGTGCTGACCTTTGCCGACGAAACGCTCGAAACGAAATCGCTCTACGGCCTCGATGATCCGACCACGGCCGAGTTTGGAGCACAACTGCTCGCAGCGCGGCGGCTCGTGCAGCGCGGCGTGAGGTTCATTCAGATCCAACACGGCGGCGGCGGTGCTGGTCACTGGGACGCGCACGAGAATTTGCGAGACAACCACACGGCGCAGGCCAAGAAGGTCGACAAGCCCATCGGCGGCTTGCTCAAGGATCTGAAGCGGCTGGGCTTGCTCGAGGAGACGCTGGTCCTTTTTGCCACCGAGTTCGGCCGCACGCCGGGCTCGCAGGGGCAGTCGGGCCGCGACCACCACATCTTCGGTTTCTCGGTCTGGATGGCCGGCGGCGGCGTGAAGGGCGGCACGATTCACGGCGCGACCGACGAGATCGGCTTCCACGCCGTGGAGCACCCCCACTATGTGACCGATATTCACGCCACGATTCTGCACCTGCTCGGGCTTGATTCGCGCAAACTCGAGATCCCAGGACGCAAACGGCTCGAGATCGACCACGGAAAACCGATCCGCGAAATCATGGCCTAAGCGACGGAACCAGCAGACCAAGCCAGTGAGGGCACTATGAGCGACACGATCAGACGATATCGAGATCAACACGCTGCCACCGCAGTGTCGGGGGTAGCCTGCGCGCCGGCGGAGCGCCACGCCTTCACGATCGTCGAACTCCTCGTTGCGATCACCGTCATCTCCATCCTGCTCGCGCTGCTGTTGCCCGCGGTTCAATCGGCGCGCGAATCCAGCCGGCGTTTGCAGTGCCAAAACAACTTGAAGCAAATGGGCACGGGCCTTATTCAGCATGAATCGGCGCTGCGTTATCTGCCGAGCGCTGGCTGGGGATTCAACTGGATTGGCGATCCAGACCGCGGCACCGGCTACAGGCAACCCGGCGGTTGGTTCTATAGCGTTCTCCGCTACATCGAGCGGACCGATTTGGCCGAGATCGGCCGCGGACTCGACGGCGGCGAACCTGGCAAGGAGTCTCCCAAGGGCGTCGCCTTGGTGGGCCTGTACTCTGCTTCGCTGCCGATTTATCACTGCCCGAGTCGCCGCGCGGCGCGTCCCTACCCCAACTCCATCGCGCCCTACAACGCCAAGTTCTCGAAAACGGCCGGCAAGATCGACTACGCAGGCAACGGCGGCGACAACAACATCGTCGACTCGACGCAGGCGTTTCAGCCGCGCACGTTCAAAGAGGGAGACGACCCCGGCTACTGGAACAAGTTTCCCGAGTCACACGGCGTGTGCGTGGCCCACAGCCAACTGCCGATGGCCAAGGTGCTCGACGGCGCGAGCAGCACCTATTTGGTCGGCGAAAAGTATCTGATGCCGGAGTACTACGAGATCGACAGCGGCGACTTTGGCGACAACCACAGCGCCTATACGGGGCTCAACTGGGACAACGTGCGCACGAGCTCGCGAGCGCCTGCCGGCTCGCCGTTCAGCTACGATCCGCCCCGGCAAGACACGTCGCAAGTGGCCAACATCTGGGCATTCGGCAGCGCCCATCCGGTCTCATTGCAGTTCGTCTTCTGCGATGGCTCGGTGCATAGCATCAACTACGAGATCGACCCCGAAGTTCACCGCCGCCTGTGCCATCGCGCCGATCGACTCCCTGTGAGCCAAGATGCCTATTGAGCCTGCCAGTTCCACCGTTGCTTTCCCCGATCGCCATCCAAGCGCGAGTTCGGATGACGCTGGCCCGTTGCCAAAGATCACCGGGCGAGTTTTGCTCGTCGGTTGGGACGCCGCGGATTGGAAGATCATTTCGCCGCTGCTCGACCGGGGCGAAATGCCGCACTTGGAAGGGCTGATCAATCGCGGCGCCATGGGCGATCTGCTCACGCTACGGCCGATTCTCTCGCCGATGCTCTGGAACTCGATCGCCACGGGCCAGCGCCCCGACCGGCATGGGGTGCATGGATTTACCGAGGTCGATGCCGCGACCAATACGGTGCGCAGCGTCAGCAGCACGACCCGGCGTTGTAAGGCGCTCTGGAACATGGTCACGCAGGCAGGCGGTCGAGCGCATGCCGTGAATTGGTATGCGAGCCACCCGGCCGAGCCGATTCAGGGAATTTGCATCTCCGATGTGTTGGCGAATCGGCTCGACAACATGCCGCTCACCGCCGAGGTCGTTCATCCCGCTTCGCTGTTGGACGAGTTTTCGGCCCTGCGAATGCTTCCCGAGGAAATCGAGTACGAATGCCTGAAGCTGTTCGTGCCGCGGATTGCCGAGGTGAATCAAGAGAAGGACCAGACGCTGGCCCGGTTGGCGCGGCTGTTAGCGGAGTCGTTCACCGTCCACAACGCGGCGACGCGGGTGCTGGAAGATGAGCCGTGGGACCTGGCGGCGGTCTACTACCCGGGGCTCGATCATTTTTGCCACGGGTTCATCAACTTCCATCCGCCTCAACTGCCGGGGGTGTCGGATGAAGCCTTTGGTCTCTACTCGCAGGTCGTAAGCGGCGCGTACCGGTTGCACGACCTCTTTCTGGGCCGGCTGCTGGCACTGGCCGGTCCTGAGACGCACGTCATTCTGCTCTCGGATCACGGGTTTCACTCCGATCATTTGCGGCCATTGCGCATTCCCGCGGAACCGGTGGGCCCCGCGATCCAGCACCGGCCGCATGGAATCGTGGTGCTGGCAGGTGATCGAATCAAAGCGGATGAGCGAATCTACGGCGCCGGGCTGCTGGATATCGCGCCGACCGTGCTCACGCTGCTGGGCCTGCCTGTCGGCGCCGATATGCCGGGGCGAGTGATGGTCGACGCCTTTGTCGAGCCGCCCGCAGCTCAGGCGATCCCGAGTTGGGAAAGCATCGCCGGCGAAGATGGCCGGCATCCGCCTGGCTATGTAGCGTCTTCGCAGAATCAAGGACTGTTGTTGGAGCAATTCGCGGCGCTGGGCTATCTGGATCTGAAGGAGATCCAGGGAAATCGCGGTCCCGACGCCTGTCGTCGCGAGAACGACTGGAGCCTGGCTCAGTCGCTGCTGCAGATGGGGGCCTATGAGCGCGGCGCCGACCTGCTCATCGACCTCTGCGAACGCTGGCCGGAACGGGGCGATTTCGCAATCCTCTTAGCCGAAACGTTGCGACGGCTGGGATTGGCAAAGGAAGCGCGGCGCCTGATCGAAGCGCTGGTTCTGCTGAATCCCACGGCGGCGCCCGCCCGCTATCTGCTCGGGGTGTGTTCGCTCGAAGAGCGGCACTATGCCGAGGCGGTCGCTCAGCTCGAGGCCATCGGCCCTGATTACGCGGATCGAGCAGACCTGCATGTGCGGCTGGGCATGGCCTATTTGCGCATGGGCAAGCGCACCGACGCAGAGGCCGCCTTCCGCCGCGCGAATGAGTTGGACCCCCATGACTCCGAAGCGTGGCTCGGGCTCGCGCGCTGTGCCATGCGCGGCCGCGAGTGGGCGGCGGCCGAAAGCGCGGCCCTGGAGGCGGTTGGACTGGAGTTCCACAAGCCTGTCGCCCATGCGCTCATTGGGCTGGCGCGCATGCGATTGAATCAACCGGACGACGCGGGGATGGCGCTCAACGTCGCTTGTCGGCAGGCGCCGAAATGGCTCTATCCGCGACGGTTGCGGCTGTTTCTGTGGCGCGATCGAGATGGCCAACAAGCCGCGAGCGCGCTGGCCGACCTGCGGACTTTGGCTCGCGGCAAGCGTTCCTATCGCCGCGACCAGAGCGAATTCGCCACTGCGGGGCGCTTGGCTGCGCTGGATCGGCTGAACGAGCAGTACCGGCAGTTGGCCGGCGCAGCCGCGAAACAAGCCGAAGCGACCGCCGATGAACCCGCGCCGCTCGAACTCGTCGTCGTCTCTGGACTGCCGCGATCCGGCACTTCGCTGATGATGCAAATGCTGCAGGCCGCCGGCGTGCCCATCCTCTGCGACGGCGAGCGCGCCGCCGACGCAGATAACCCCGCCGGCTACTTGGAATGGGAGGCGATCAAGCGCATTCCTTCGCAGCCTGAACTGATGCGGCAAGCCGCTGGCAAGGCGATCAAGGTCGTCTCGCCCCTCGTTCCGCATCTTCCACGAACGCATCGCTACCGGATCATCTTCGTCGACCGGCCAATCGAAGAGGTGCTGCAATCGCAAGGAAAGATGCGTGAGCATCGCGCGGCCGCCCACTCGCCCGACGAAGCTCGTCTGAGTAAGGTCATGGCCGCGCATCGCGGCGCGATCTTGGCGCTCCTGCAGAACTCGCCCAACGTGCAGTTGCTGGTCGTGCCCTACCCCGATCTGATCGCGAATCCGTCGCGATGGACCGCCGCCGTCAGTGAGTTCCTCGGATCGCGAGCGCCAGCGCCTGAACAAATGGCGAACGTCATTCGACCGGAACTGTATCGCAATCGAAGTCATGCAAACGTGTCTGTACAACAGGAAGAACTGAAATGAGCAACGAACAGGGACAGCAAGAGTCGCTCCTCGCCCGCGATGGCGGCGCTGCGCCGCGCGGACAGGACTGGTACCGCAAGGTGGCGGGCGTTACAGCGCTCGCCGGCGCCGCCCTAGGCGCCGCCGAGGACGCCGCGGCCGGGATTGTCGTTCATACCTCGGGCGAAACGGTGGGCGCTGGCGTAGTCACCTCGCCAGGCTGGCAACTGCAAACGCTCTACTTCGACTTCTACTCGGGCAAGACACTGACGTCGCCGATTTTGGACACTTGGGTCCAGGAAAACCCGGAGACCGACGGCCACGGCATTCCCACCACGCAGATGCTGCCCGAAGGCTTCCAGTTCGGCTTGGCTCGCGTCGGTCCCATCGATGCGCTGTTCGGTCTGGCGCCGCAGAACGTCGAAGCGAAGAACCATCAGGCGATGATTCGCACGATGAAGTCGGGTTGGACGAACCCCGACAACGGCATCTACTACTCCTGGACGCTGCTCAAGCCGCTGAAGCTCGCCGCCGGCGCGGCCATTGGCGACAATCCGGCGTTTCGGCCGGCCCCCGCGCGCGAGGGCGCGACCGGCCTCAACATGCAAACCCTGGCCGCCAACGGCGACTGGAACTCGCCGCAAGCGGGCTACCTGGGCCTGAAGTTCAGTCCCAACAACGGCGTCGACTTTAACTACGGCTGGGCCGAGGTGTCTGTGAACACCGACTCCACGATCACGTTGCATCGGTTTGCCTACAACACGACGCTCAATCAGTTGATCCTGGCGGGTCAGGTCGGCGGCGAGGCAGGCGATGTCAACCAAGACGGCAAGGTCGATCTCGACGACTTCGGCATCCTCAAGAGCAATTTCGGCACCGGCACGACGCCGGCCCAGGGCGACGTTAACAACGACGGCAAAGTCGACCTCAGCGACTTCGGCATCCTCAAGGGGAACTTTGGCGCCGGCGGAGCGGCGGCGGCCGTGCCAGAGCCGAACGCCATGACGCTGCTGCTCCTCGGCGCCGCGGGACTGGCCGCCTACCGTGCTCGGCGAACAAAATCTCAAGCACCGTCGATGGCCAGCCACTAGGAAGGCAACGCTTTCGGCGGCCTTGGGGCAACGGTCCTTCTCCTCCGGCGACTTGCCGGGGGAGAAGGACGTTTCACATCATCTATTCCCAATTCCCCGTTCGTGATCAGCGGGAATTCGCCGCCACACCGCCGCCGGCCCGTATTGTTGCGCGACGGTCGCCGAGTCGGCTTCTCGTGCGGCCGGTTGACCCCGCTGCCCCCCTTCTGCCACATTGGGAAACTTGCATTGGCTAGCTTCCCTCCTGCCCGCACCGCCCAAAAGGACTGCCCGCACCATGGCCGCCGCCTTTCCTGAAGTCGAAACGATCCGCTTCGAAGGCCCCAAGACCAAGAATCCGTTGGCGTTCCGTCATTACGACGAGAACGAGGTGGTCGAAGGCAAGAAGATGAAGGACCATTTCCGCTTCAGCGTCGCCTATTGGCACGCCTTCCGCGGGCAGGGCTCCGATCCGTTCGGCCCCGGCACCATGGTGCGGCCGTGGGAGGGCTCGATCGACAACGTGCAGAACGCGCAGAACCGCGTCCGCGTGGCCTTCGAGTTCATGGAAAAGCTCGGGGCGGGCTACTACTGCTTCCACGATCGCGACGTGGCCCCCGAAGGCGCGTCGCTGGCCGAGAGCAACAAAAACCTCGACGAGGTCGTCAAGGTCTTCAAGGAAGAGCAGCAGCGCACCGGCATCAAGCTGCTCTGGGGCACGGCCAACCTGTTCAGCAACCGCCGCTACATGCACGGCGCAGCCACGAGCTGCAACGCCGACGCTTTTGCCTATGCCGCGGCTCAGGTGAAAAAGGCCCTCGAGGCGACCAAGGAACTGGGCGGCGAAGGCTACACCTTCTGGGGCGGCCGTGAAGGCTACATGAACCTATGGAACACCAACATGAAGCGCGAGATCGACCATCTCGCCCGCTTCATGCACATGGCGGTCGACTACGCCAAGGAGATCGGCTTTACAGGGCAGTTCTATTTCGAGCCCAAGCCGAAAGAGCCGACCAAGCACCAGTACGACTTCGACGTGGCGGCCTGCTTGAACTTCTTGCGGGCGTACGGCCTCGAGAAGCACGTGAAGATGAACATCGAGACCAACCACGCCACGCTCGCCGGCCACGAGATGCGGCACGAGATGGAATACGCGGCGATGCAGGGCTTCTTGGGCTCCATCGACGCCAACACCGGCGACACGCTGCTCGGCTGGGACACCGATCAATTCCCCACGAGCATCTACCTGACCACCGAGTGCATGCTCGTGATCCTGAAGTACGGGGGCTTGGCGCCCGGCGGCGTGAACTTCGACGCCAAGGTGCGCCGCGAGAGCTTTGAGCCGATCGACCTGTTCCATGCGCACATCAGCGGGATGGACGCCTTTGCCCGCGGGCTCAAGATCGCCGCGGCGATTCGGGCCGATGGCGCGATCGACAAGCTCGTGGCTGACCGTTACGGCTCGTGGGACACCGGCGTGGGCCAAGAGATCGAAGCCGGCAAGCACAGCTTCAAGAGCCTGGAGAAGTACATGCTCGGCAAAGGCGAGATCACGCCGAATACGAGCGGCCGGCAAGAAATGTTCGAGAACCTGGTGAACAGCTACATCTAGGCCGGCGGACCCGTAGGTTATGCTTTAGCATAACGATTTGGGCTTAGGGCGGCGGACCTTCTGCAATGAAAGGCGCGCGGCGCGTTGGGTTATGCTGAAGCATAACCTACGTGGGCTGATTGCGCATGATGTATTTGACGACTGATCTCTCCATCGACCTGGGCCGCTTGCGGCTGCCGAACCCAATCCTTGTGGCCTCGGGCACGTTTGGCTATGCGCGGGAAATGCAGGGGCTCGTGCCGCTCGAGCGGCTGGGCGGGATCGTACCGAAAACGATCACCAAGGCGCCGCGGATCGGCAACGCGCCCTGGCGAACGGTCGAAACCTCGGCCGGCATGCTCAACTCGATCGGCCTCGACAACGACGGTATCGACGCATTTCTCGACCATCATCTGCCCTACCTGGCCACGGTCGGCGCGCCGATTATCGTGAGTGTCGCGGGGCACGATGAAGGGGAGTTCTACGAGCTCGCCGG
>JAESFN010000710.1_pt1 | contig 23616 bp, 18 predicted proteins | sample 9269411 | NCBI WGS metagenome assembly JAESFN01 (sample SAMN14505399, study PRJNA617100) | algae metagenome | isolation source: Iphinoe sp. HA4291-MV1 and co-occurring heterotrophs from trail next to... | place: USA: Maunawili Falls, Hawaii | collected 2009-07-25
GGGGACTACAAGGAAGCGGTCTGCTCCCCCAGCATGAGAGCTCGGGAACGGCAGCCGGGTGCTCATAGTCGCGGCCGCCGGGAGACGGCTCCCCCAGCACCGAAGTCCCCCACCAGCCGTCCGTACGCGACCGCGCCCCGTGGGTGACGGGAGGGAGAATCGCACGGTGTGGAGGTGGGGGGATAAGGTGGGCGAGGATTTTTGCATCCGTGCTGTGGCCACCCCCACCCAGCTTCGCTACGGCTTCGCCTAGCTGCGCCACCCTCCCCACAAGGGGGAGGGAGACCTGAGTGCGAGCTCTCAGTTCCATCGTCTCCCTCCCCCTTGGGGAGGGATCAAGGGTGGGGTGGTCACACGCTCGGACCGGCGACGGCGTGAGAGCAAAAGCTAGCGAGGCCGGCCCTCTCGGACCGGCCCCCTAGCCCCGCGAACGGGAACCGTTCGGTTACTGGATCGTGCCGACCGACCAGAAGAAGGTTTCGCCGGAGGAGTCGACGACGCCGTCATTGTCGGTGATGACGTAGCCGGTGCCGGCGGCGTCGATGGCGAAGCTCTCGACCTTGTCGACCACATAGCCGTTGCTGGAGGCGAGGTCGGGGATCAGGTCGCGGACTTCTTCCTTGGTGACCACGGGCAGCTCGCCGCCGATTTCGGCGCCGACGAGGGCGGCGACCGGGACGCGGTAAAGCTTCTTCAGCGTGGCCTTCAGCGCGATCTGGTTGTCGCGCTCGACGATGTAGACGTAGTTGCCATGCGCAGTGATCTCGGAGAGGCCGTTCCAGGCACCGTCGGCGGCGGCTTCGAGCGGGTAGCGGACGGCCGACCAGGTCTTCTCCTTGGTGTTGTAGCCGAGGAGCTTCACCTGCCCTGCCGGGTCATCCTTCCATTCGCGCTGGATGGCGACCCACAGGGTGTCGCCGACCTTGGTCACGCCTTCAGCGCCGAAGCGGATTTCGCTGGGCAGCAGCGCCTCGGGGAACGCCACTTCCTCGACGATCTTGCCGTCGGCATCGACGTGGTACAACGCGTGCGGCGTCAGCCGGTCGCTGCGGCCTTCGGAGGCCAGCCAGAAGCCGCCTTCGCCATCGAGCGTGATGCCCTCGAGGTCGAGCTTCTGCGCTGCATCGCCGCCACGGGTGATGACGGTCTTCTTGACGATTTTCGCCGGCTTGGCAGTCGCGTCGATCTCGTAGATCGCCGGCCGGGCCGACAGCACGCTATCGCTGACGGCGTAGAGGATGCCCGGCTTTTCGGCATCGCCCACGGCGCCCGAGATGGCGGCCCAGCCGATCGGGTGGCCGTCGGCATCGAGGTCGGAGATCAGTTGCGGGTAAGCGGCTTCGCCTTCGCCCAGCTCGTAGAGCATGACGTGCGAGCCGGCGAGACCATCTTCGCGGCCGTCGAACTCGTTGGCGGTAGCCAGGAGGTTACGGGAGGGGATGGCAACCAGGCCTTCCGGCGAGATGCCCGAGGGCAGCGACTGCAGGTATTCCGGCACGGCTCCGCCATCCTTGTAGACGGCGATCAGCGACGAGCGCTCCTGGGCGACGAAGACGTAGTTCGTGTCGCCGAAGGTCGCGACTTCGAGGCCCTCGGGCTCGACACCCTTCTTGTTGCGGGCATCCGGATAGTGGCCGAGGCGAGCAGCCTGGAGCTCCATCGACGGGCCGCTCTCGTAAGCGACGCTGCCATCTTTGTTGAAGATGGTGAAGCTGCGCGAGCCGCCCTTCCAGTCGCCTTCGTTGGCGATGACGAGACGGTTGTCGTCGAGCCACTTCACCGCGTCCGGCTCACGGGCGACGTCTTCCAGCTTGCCGGTGAACTCGAGCGCGCCATCCTTCTTGGTGTCGACGCCATCGAGGCTGACGGTGCCGGCCGAGAAGTGCGACTTCACGGTGCCGGTCTTGCCATCGATGATGATGATCTCGTTGTTCTCCTGCAGCGTCAGTGCAACCTCGTCGAGGCCGTTGAACGCCACGAACTCCGGCTCCGGATCGTCGCCGGCGACAGCCGCAAGACCGGCGACGTCGACCTTCTTGAGGCTCGCCGCATCGACGACGCCGTCCTTGAGGTTGAGCAGCACCAGGTAGCCGGCCGGCATCTGCGGGATGTCGCCGTCGTTCACCTCTTCATCGCGCTCGTTCTCGATGGCGATGGCGATGATGGCGTTGTTCTTGGAATGGGCGATCGAGTCGGGCTGGCCGCCGAGATCGATGGTGGTGTCGATGGCCTTGCTGGCGAGGTCGACGACGACGAGCTTGCCCGACGGGTTGGCCTTGCTCTCCGAGGTGTTCACGGCGGCGTAGACTTTGGAGCCGATGATGGTGACCGAGGTCGGCTCGCCATCGAGGGCGAGGAAGCCGGCAGCCTTCGGGGCCTTGGCGTCGGTGATGTCGATGAAACCGATGCCGCCGGCCGGGCTGTCGGAATAGACCAGCGTCAGGCCGTCGTCGGATGCGGTGATGATTTCCGAGGAGGTCGCCTTGGCTTCCGGGTTGTTCAGCTCGACCGGAAAGCTGGCGATGCGGTTGAACACCGGCGCGGCATAGGCCGAGGTGGCGAGAAGGCCGGCGGTGAGGCCGAGAAGAATGGATTTGAACTGCATGATTGGCGCCCCTGAAAATCGAGGGCTTCGGCTTAGGCACGCCGCACTACGACGACATGACAGCGGCGTGACAGCTGTGTGACAGCGGCCCGCGCATATACATCGGGCCTTGCACTCCCTATATTCGCCGATGAGAACGAAACAGGATTCGTCGTTTCCCGTATGGCAGCAGAACCGCAGCGCCTCGACCGCCCGCAGGCAGGCTCGATCACCAGCCAGTTTGGCCGGGGAGCAGGCGCGCCCGACTACCTGAAGGGCCTCAACGAGGAGCAGCGCGACGCCGTGCTGACCACCGAGGGCCCGCTGCTGGTGCTGGCCGGCGCCGGCACCGGCAAGACCCGGGTGCTGACGACCCGCATCGCCCACATCCTCAATTCGAAGAAGGCCTGGCCGTCCGAAATCCTGTCGGTGACCTTCACCAACAAGGCGGCGCGCGAGATGAAGGAGCGCATCGGCGCCCTCGTCGGCGCGGGTGTCGAGGGCATGCCGTGGCTCGGCACGTTTCACTCGATCGGGGCCCGGCTGTTGCGCCGGCACGCCGAGCTGGTGGGGCTCAGGTCGGACTTCACCATCCTCGATACCGACGACCAGATCCGGCTGATCAAGCAGCTGCTCGAAGCCGCCAATATCGACGAGAAGCGCTGGCCGGCCCGGCAGTTCGCCGGGATGATGGACAACTGGAAGAACCGCGGCCAGCTGCCCGCCGACGTGTCGATGGCCGACCGCTCGGCCTTCGCCAACGGCCGCATCCCCGACCTCTACCAGCAGTACCAGGACCGGCTGAAGACGCTGAACGCCACCGACTTCGGCGACCTGCTGCTGCTATGCATCAAGCTGTTCCGCGAGAACCCGGATGTGCTGGCCGAGTATCACCGGCGCTTCAAGTACATCCTCGTCGACGAGTACCAGGACAGTAACGTCGCGCAGTACCTGTGGCTGCGGCTGCTGGCACAGGGCAAGCCCGCGTCGGAGGCGAACCTTTGCGTGGTGGGCGACGATGACCAGTCGATCTACGGCTGGCGCGGCGCCGAGGTGGACAACATCCTGCGCTTCGAGAAGGATTTTCCGGGCGCCAAGGTGATCCGGCTGGAGCGCAATTACCGCTCGACCAGCAACATCCTGAAGGCCGCCTCGCACCTCATCGCCAACAACGAGAGCCGGCTGGGCAAGACCCTGCAGACCGATGTCGGCGAGCCGGGCGAGCTGGTGATGGTCACCTCCGTGTGGGATTCCGACGAGGAAGCCCGGCAGGTCGGCGAGGAGATCGAGCAGTTCCAGCGCGCCGGCGAGGCACTGAACTCGATGGCGATCCTGGTGCGGGCGTCGCACCAGATGCGGGCGTTCGAAGAGCGCTTCATCACGCTGGGGCTGAACTACCGCGTCATCGGCGGCCCGCGCTTTTATGAGCGGAAGGAAATCCGCGACGCGCTGGCTTACCTGCGGCTGGTGTTCAACCCGACCGACGACCTCGCCTTCGAGCGCATCGTCAACACTCCCAAGCGCGGGCTCGGGGACTCGACGCTGCAGATCCTCTACGACGCGGCGCGGCGGCAGGGCACGTCGCTGACCGCGGCAGTGCGGATGCTGATCCAGACCGAGGAACTGAAGCCCAAGCAGCGCACCACGCTGCGCCAGCTGATGGACCAGTTCGACGACTGGGGCCGTCGAGCCCAGGCCCTGCCCCCGGAGGATGCGGTCGAGGAGGAAGAGCTCGCCCCGGGCATCATCCGCCGCCACACCTCGCACGCCGACCTCGCCCGGCAGGTGCTCGACGAGTCCGGCTACACCGAGATGTGGCAGAACGACAAATCGGCCGAGGCGGAGGGCCGGCTCGAGAATTTGAAGGAACTGGTCAACTCGATGGAGGAGTTCGACTCGCTCGGCGGTTTCCTCGAGCACGTCTCGCTGGTGATGGACCGCGATACCGGCGAGGCCGAAGACGCCGTGTCGATCATGACGCTCCACTCGGCCAAGGGGCTGGAGTTCGAAACGGTGTTTCTCCCCGGCTGGGAGGAAGGGCTGTTCCCCAGCCAGCGCACCCTCGACGAACTTGGCCGCGCCGGACTCGAGGAGGAGCGGCGGCTGGCCTATGTCGGCCTCACCCGGGCCCGCAAGCGGCTCCGCGTCTCGGTGGCGCAGAACCGGCTCACCCATGGTCTCTGGCAGTCGGCAATCCCGTCGCGCTTTCTCGACGAGTTGCCGGCGGCAGCGGTCGAGGTGAAGGACACCGGCTCGGCCTACGGCGGCTACGGCTATGGCGGGCGTACGGCGGGCGGGCGCTTCGACAAGCGCGACCCGTTCGACTCGCTCTACGAGACCCCCGGCTGGCAGCGCGCCCGCGCCCAGGCCTCGACCCGCAAATCCGCCGGGCCGGTGACCATCGACGGCGACCTCGTCGCCCGCTCGGTCGACGACGGCCGCGGCTCGAAATATGCGGTCGGCGAGCGCGTCTTCCACCTGAAGTTCGGCTACGGCTCGATCGAGCAGATCGAAGGCAACAAGCTGACGATCGAGTTCGAAAAGGCCGGCCGCAAGAAGGTACTCGAGAGCTTCGTGCAGAAGCCGTGATGGAAACTGAACTGGAAAAGTCACGCGCGCTCTACGAGACCGTGATGCCTCAACTCGTTCGAGCATTCCGCCAACTAGAGGCCGCGGTGCCGCCGCCCTCCTTAGTCCGCGTAGGCAGCCGGACCGCCTTCCGCTACACGCAGCAGCTTCCTCAGCAAGCGATTGTCCTCAAACTGGCTCGCTTGACGACCGGGTTGCAGGCGGTATGGGTGCTTCTCGATAGGGGCCTGACCCAAGAGGCAGCGGCGATTCAGCGAATACTCGATGAGATCGGCTCTGACGTCTTGTTCTTGGCTGGCCCACTCACCGTAGGCGATCACGAGTCGGCTCACGATCAGTACTTGTCGGACTTTTTCCAAGAGGAGTTCGACGCTGACGATCCCATCGGCTCACAGAAACCGCGCAACCGGGTGCCTAGGAAGAAGATCCGCGCGTATGTAGCCCGAACTTACCGGCAAGCCGGCGATCCTGTTGACCGCGCGGTTGAGGTAGCTGCGTTCATCGAGTCCGCTTACTCCGGGTTCGTCCACGCCGCCGGCGCGCAGGCGATGGACATCTACGGAGGGAACCCGCCTAGGTTTCAGATCGAGGGGCTCAGAGCAACGTCCGTTCTCGAAGAGGCAGCTGCCGACTATCGCAACTACTTGTTCCGCGCGCTTACCGACATGGCGTGCGGGGCAAACGCGCTCGGTCTGGACGCTGTCTTCACCCAACTTTGGGAAGAGTCCGACAATGTCGCCCGGGTTTACGAACTGCACGGCTCCGTAGAGCCTACTTCGGCGCAGTAGCGCGCACCGCCTACCCCTCGATCATCGGTGCATGCGCCTCCGCGACACCCCCGCGGGCCAGCCGGTCGAGTGTCGCGACCAGCAGCGTGGTGTCCGGGCAGATGATCAGGCGGGTCATCTTGCCCCAGCGGATGTGGACGGCGTGGATGCCCTGGTTGGTGGTCACCACCCCGTCGGTGCCTGAGTTGCGTTCGCGCCACTCGACCACCGCGAGGGTGTTCCAGGGCGTGCCGCTGACGGTGATGCGGTCGATATCGAAATGGATGTCGGGCAGCAGGCGGTAGAGCCGCGCGTACCAGGCCTTGGTCTGGCCGAGCGAGGTCCGCCGCCCGCCGAGTGCGCTGGTGCCGAGAAAAATGTGTTCGAAGCTCGGGGCAAAGCCATCGAGGACGGGCTGCGCATCGCCGCGATTGACGGCATCGAACAGCCCCATGACGACCCGTCGGACGATTGCGTGATACATCGGCGTTCTCCTGTTGGCCGATGATATGGTGTTGCCGCGACGGTTTTGCTGCAGGTGCGCTACGGCTTTACCAGGCCGCCGAAATAGTCGAGCGCGTAGGCCTCGACGCCGCCGACGTCGATCGCCTCGCGGCCGTGGAAATGGGCGGCGTCGCCGGTCGAGCTGTCGCGGTAGATGCCGTGGGGGCCGCTCCACTCGAAGCCACCGAGGAAGCGGCCCTCGGCATACATGGCGGAGAGCGCGGCTTTGATGGTGGCGCCGGCGCGCCCGGCGTCGATCAGCTCGGCGCGGAGGATGTAGCCATAGTAGTTCATCGCCCAGATCGGATCATCGCGTAACCACACGGTTTCCTGTCCGAGGAAATCGGTGCCGCCAAAGTAGCTGTCGCGATAGGACCAGTCGCCGTCGGCGAAGGTCAGGTCGTGCGCGCCGGTGCGGCTGGGCGCGACCTTCATGCCGTCGCCGACATAGGTCTGGCGCTTGGCGAGGACAATGAAGCGGTCGAGAGCGGCAAGGTCCATGGCGTGGTTCCTCATTGCGGCGGCGTAATCTCGCTCGCCTTCTTACGCTCGAGGCCCAGCCGGTGTTCGCGGTAGATGATGAACAGGCCCGAGCCGACGACGATGACGCCGCCGATCAGCATCTCGATGGTCGGAACATCGTGGAAGATCAGGTAGCCGATGGCGACCGAGAGGATCAGCGAGGCGTACTCGAACGGCGCGACCACCGACATGTCGGCGTGGCGGTAGGATTCGGTGAGCAGGATCTGCCCGATGCCGCCGAAGATGCCGGCGCCGATGAGCAGCGCGAACTGCTCGGTGGTCGGCACCACCCAGCCGAACGGCAGGGTGGCGAGGCCGAAGATGGACGAGGTCACCGAGAAGTAGAGGACGATGGTGGCCGAGCGCTCGGTTTCGACCAGCTTCCGAACCAGCACCATGGCGGTGGCGGCGAAGCCTGCCGCGACCAGCGCCGAGATGGCGCCGAGCGTCGCGCCGCTCATGTCGCTGATGCCACCGGAGAACACGGTGAGGCGCGGCCAAATGATGATGATGACGCCCACGAGCCCGACCAGCACGGCGCTCCAGCGATAGAGCCGGACCTGCTCGTGATAGAACACGGCGCTGAACACCACGATCAGCAGCGGTGTGGCGTAGCTGATGGTGATCGCCTCGGCGAGCGGCAGCTGGGTGAGTGCGAAGAAGCCGGTCATCATGCCGCCGGTGCCGACGAGGCCGCGCAGCAGGTGGCTCACCGGGTGCTTCGTCGTGAGGCCAACGCCGAGTTCACCTTTCCAGATCAGGTAGGCAATGATCGGCAGGATGGCGAAGAACGAGCGGAAGAACACCAACTGCCCGGACGGTATGCCTTCGGAGGCCTTGAGCAGGCTGGACATGCCGAGAAAGACGCAGACCGAGCTCAGCTTGAACGCAATTCCCGTCATGGCGTTCTGACGGAGCATTGGCGGTTGCGGCGACACTGGCAGGACTTTCGACTACGGGGAGACGGACCGGAAAGGTCCGGACGCTAGTTTCGCGAGGTTCGCGGCGGCGCGCAACTGCCTTGCGTGCCGAACTCGGCTCTGGCCGTTCGCGGCGCATCGGCTATTAGTCTTAGGCAGACCAAGCGGAGCGGCAATGAACAACGTCGTCGACATGACCGACATGGTCGAGAACGTTGTCGAGAGCATCCCCATCATCGCGATGGTGCTCGCCGGCTTCTACGCCATCGCCATCATCTGCGCGGTGCGCGAGATCAGCGTGTCGCGGACCTCGCAGGGCTCGATCGCCTGGTTGGTGTCGCTGGCCTTCCTCCCCTTCCCCACCACGATCTTCTACCTGGTGTTTGGCTGGAAGCATTTCGACAGCTACGCCAAGACCCGCATGCAGGTGCGCGCCTCGCGCCTGATCCGCAGCGAGGACCTGGCGGTGATCGACCGCGAGGCGGGGGCCGAGTGGCCGGTACAGCGCCGCGCTGCTGGCATGCCGTTCCTCGCCGGCAATACGGCGGAACTGCTGGTCGATGGCGACGCGACGTTCGAGTCGATCTTCGAGGGGATCGCCTCGGCCAGGACCTACATCTTCGTGCAGTTCTACATCCTCCGGGCCGACGCGCTGGGGCAACGCCTCGCCGCGGCGCTGATGGAGCGGGCGCGAGCCGGTGTCGCGGTCTACATGCTCTACGACGATGTCGGCAGCAGTGGCCTGTCGCGCGAGTACAAGGACCGGATGTGGGCCGAGGGCATCAAGATCTTCGGCTTCAACCACCGGCACAAGTTCCTCCGCCTGTTCGGCCCGATGCGCATCAACTACCGCAACCACCGCAAGTCAGTGGTGGTGGACGGGAAGATCGCCTGGACCGGCGGCGCCAATATCGGCGTCGAGTACCTGGGCGAGGACGAGCGCTTCGGCCACTGGCGCGATACCCAACTGAAGCTGGAGGGGCCGGCAGCCTCATCGGTGGCGCTGATCTTCCAGGAGGACTGGCTGTGGGCGACGGGCGAGGTGCTGAACGTGCCGCCGCCCGACCCGGTGGATGAGCCCGGGCACGTGCCGGCGCTGGTGATGGCGACCGGGCCAGCTGACAAGCTCGAGGCCTGCGCCATTGCTTTCGCCGACGTGATCGGCCAGGCGCAGCAGCGGCTGTGGATCGTCAGCCCGTATTTCGTGCCGGACACGGACATGCGGACCGCCCTCTATGCGGCGATCCTGCGGGGCGTCGACGTGCGCATCATGCTGCCGGCGAAACCCGATCACCTCTTGGTCTGGCTCGCCAGCAACGCCCACGCCGATGCGATGGTGGAACACGATATCGCCATCTACCGTTACCAGAAGGGGTTTCTGCACCAGAAGGTGCTGCTGATGGACGACCGGATCGCCTCCGTCGGTACGGTGAATTTCGACAACCGCTCGTTCGCCATCAACTTCGAGATGACCGTCTGGATGCCGGATGCAAACGTGGTGGCCGCGGTAGAAAAGATGCTGGAGACCGACTTCGCCAACTGCAGCAAGGTGACCAAGGAAGAAGTGGCGAAACGCCACCCGATCCCGCGATTCATCTCGCAGGCCGCCCGCCTGTTTTCGCCCATTCTCTAGCGCATGCCGCAAGGACCAATGATCAAAGTCGCCTCGTACAATATCCGCAAGAGCATCGGCACCGATCGGCGCCGGCAGCCCGACCGCATCATGAGGATCCTCGCCGAGGTCGATGCCGATATCGTGGCGCTGCAGGAGGTCGACCGCCGCTTCGGCGAGCGCGCCACGACGCTGTCGCCCGACCTGATCGTCGATTTCACCAACTACATGCCGGTCCGCTTCGGCATCCGCGAGCAGAGCCTCGGCTGGCATGGCAACGTGCTGCTGGTGAAGAAGGGCATCGAGGTGCGGAACCCGCAGCGCATCGAGCTGCCGGCGTTCGAGCCGCGCGGCGCGGTGATGGCCGACGTGGTGATCGAAGGGGTCGCAATGCGCGTCGTCGGCATGCACCTGGGACTGCTGGGCAATTCGCGGATGAAGCAGGCGGACGCCATCGTCTCGCATCTCGAAAAGCTCGAGCAGCATATGCCGACGGTGATCATGGGCGACCTCAACCAGTGGGCCGAGGACGGCAAGTGCCTTGTCGCCTTCTCGAGGCACCACGACGTGATCCCGCTGGGCCCGAGCTTTCACTCGCGCCGGCCGATGCTGCAACTCGACCGCATCATCACCAGCCGCGACTTCAAGCTGGAATCGGCGGGGGTGCATCGCACCGCGCTGGCCCGCACCGGCTCGGACCACCTGCCGGTCTGGGCGAGCCTGTCGCTCGACCGCGCGGAAGCCGCCGCTTAACGCTGGCTGGCCCCAGCCATTGACTTACGCCGCCGCTGCCCCGAAACAGCGGCGAACAGGACATTTTCCATGACGCTCTCGCAACTCTCCGTGCCGCTGACCAAGGACCAGGCCTATGCGCTGGTCGATGCCGTGATGGCGCGCCAGGACATCGACCCGATCGCCATCACCGCCTCGGCGCATGAGAACGAGGAGACCGGCGAGTGGGTGTTCGAGGCGACCTGCGACAGCGAACCCGACGTCGAGGCGTTCAACCGGATCGCGCGCGAGACGCTGGGCGGCAATGTGAGCTTCGCCGTCGAGGCAATCGACCCGACGGTGAACTGGGTGGCGAAATCGCTCGAGGGGCTGCAGCCGGTGGTGGCCGGCGGCTTCTACGTCCACGGCAGCCACGAAGAGGGCCCCGTCCCAGCCGGCCTAACCGCCATCCGAATCGACGCGGCGCAGGCCTTCGGCACCGGCCATCACGAAACGACCACCGGCTGTCTCGAAGCCATCGACCGGGCGCTGAAGCGCAAGCGGTTCCGCGCCATGCTGGACGTCGGCACCGGTACTGGTGTGCTGGCGATTGCACTGGCCAAGCGCACCCACCTGCCGGTGCTGGCGAGCGACATCGACCCGATCGCCGTGACCACCACGGTGGAGAACGCCCGTGACAACGGCGTCGGCCGCTACATCATCGCCATCGAGGCGACGGGGCTGGATCACCGGCAGATCGCTGCAGGCGCGCCGTATGACATGATCGTCGCCAACATCCTCGCCGGCCCGCTGGTGTCGCTGGCGCCGGGGATGCGGCGGATTACGGCGATCGGCGCGACGGTGATTCTCTCGGGCATCCTCAACACCCAGGCCAACCGGGTGATCACGGCGTATTCGCAACAGGGCATCGTGCTGCGCCAGCGCATCGTGAAGAAGGAATGGACCACGCTGGTGCTGGAGCGGGTTTAGGCTCAAGCGTCACGGGCTTCCCACCCCCACCCTTGATCCCTCCCCACAAGGGGGAGGGAGACGACAGCCGCCCAATCTCAGCACTTGCCTCTCCCTCCCCCTTGTGGGGAGGGCAGCAAGCTTGTGAGCGAAGCGAACTAGCGTCGCTGGGTGGGGTGCGGAGCCGCCGGCGCTCCAGAAATCACGCAAAGCAAAGTCCCCGGACCTGTCGATCCGGGGACTCGTCAAAACGGATAGCCAAAACCCCGCGCTGACGCGCGTTGGTTTTAGTTCGGGCGCTTGGTCAGCGCGCCGAGCAGCAGGTGTTCACGGCTGCGACCGACGCTGCGGGTGGCCTCGCGGCCCCGCGCTTCGATGACGCTGCCGAGCGCCTTGCGGAAATCGTTCTTGCTCTCGGGCATCTTGTTCTCCCGGTCTCTTTCTCTATGTCGAGCTTCTCTCGACGCTCGGTATGTAGTGCGGACTGAGCCCGCGGGTAAGTCGTTGTTGCGAAAGGCAGCCATGCCAATTGTGCAGAGCGGCTTAACGGCTGGTGAATCGGTTTCTCCAACAGCGGGCCCCTGATGCCCCGCCCGTGCTGAACCCCGTATGAACGCCGTCCGGCGCTTGGGAACCGGCGGGGCCTCTGTTAGGGTCCGCGCCATTCCATTTTCCGGCAAATCATCATGACCGACAGCGACTTCGCCCCTACCGTCTACCAGAGCTTCGATATCCGCACCGATCCCAAGACGGTGGCGCCGCGCCTCAAGGCGCTGCGTGCCGCAATGCGGGATGCCGGCGTCGACGCCTTCCTCGTGCCGCGCACCGATGCGCATCGCGGCGAGATGGTGCCCGAGAGCGAGGCGCGGCTCGCCTATGTCACGAGCTTCACCGGTTCGGCCGGCCTCGCCATCGTCGGCGCGAAGAAGGCCGCCCTGTTCGTCGACGGCCGCTACACCCTGCAGGCGCCGGCCGAGACCGACACCAGGCTGATCACCGTGCTGGAGGCCAGCCAGGGCGGGCTGTCGCCCAAGCTTGCCGATTTCGTGCCCAAGGGCGGCAAGCTCGGGTTCGACCCGTGGCTCCATACCCCGAGCGAAATCGCCGACCTCGAAAAGAAACTCGCCGGCAAGGCGACGCTGGTGCCGGTGGCCAACCTCGTCGACACCACCTGGAAGGACCGCCCTGCCCCGCCGAACGCCCCGATCGAGTTCCTCGGCCACAACCGGGCCGGCATGACCGCACCGGACAAGCTGGCCGAGATTCGCGCCGCCATGGGCGAAGACTCTGCCGACGCGCTGGTGCTGACGGTGCCGGAATCGATCAACTGGCTGTTCAACCTGCGCGGCCGCGATGTGCCGCACGTGCCGGTGGTGCTGTGCTTTGCGCTGGTGCCGAAATCCGGCATGCCGACGCTGTTCTTCAACAAGGAGAAGATCACGCCCGAGCTGCGCCACGGCCTCGAGGGGCTGGCGAAGGTTGCCGACGTCAAGACCATGGTCGCGGCGCTGCGGAAGCTGGGGGCTGGCGACAAGCGCGTGATGCTCGATCCGGCGACGGTGCCGGTGGCGGTGGCCAATGCCATCAGCGGCGTCAGCGAGGCGACGCTGATCGAGCGGCGCGATCCGGTGCTGCTGCCCAAGGCGAAAAAGAACGAGGCCGAACTCGCCGGCATGCGCGAGGCGCACAAGACCGACGGCGTGGCGATGGCGCGCTTCCTCCATTGGTTCGACCAAGAGGCGCCGAAGGGCAAGCTAGACGAAATCGGCATCGCCACGGCGCTCGAGAGTTTTCGGCGCGAGGAATCGGGCCTGGTCGATGTCAGCTTCGACACTATCTCCGGCTCCGGCCCGAACGGCGCGATCATTCACTACCACGTCGACGAGAAGACCAACCGGCAGCTGAAACCGGGTGAGCTGATGCTGGTCGATTCCGGCGCGCAATACCTCACCGGCACCACCGACATCACCCGCACCATGTTCACCGGCAAGGCGACGGCCGAGCAGAAGGACCGCTTCACCCGCGTGCTGCGCGGCATGATGGCGATCTCGATGAGCCGCTTCCCCAAGGGGACCAACGGCGCGCAGCTCGATGTGCTGGCGCGACAGTTCCTGTGGGAGGATGGGGTCAACTACAACCACGGCACCGGCCACGGCGTCGGCGCGTTCCTGTCGGTGCACGAGGGCCCGATCGGTATCTCGACCCGCTACTCGGTGCCGTTCGAGGCCGGCATGATCACCTCGAACGAGCCCGGCTACTACAAGGCCGGCGCTTACGGCATCCGCATCGAGAACCTGCTGGTGGTGCAGGAGAGCAGTGTCGGTGAGGGCAAGTTTCTCGAGTTCGAGACGCTGACCTTAGCGCCGATCGACCTCAGGCTGATCGACGAGAAGCAACTGACCGGGCCGGAGAAGGCCTGGCTCAACGCCTACCACAAGCGCGTGTTCAAGGAGATCGGCCCGCACCTCAAGGGCGAGGCCAAGGCGTGGCTGAAAGAGGCCACGCGCGAGATCTAGTTCAGGCCAAACGGATCGTATTGCAGCAGCCAGGACAGCAACCAGTTCTGGCTGCCGGCGAGGGAGGCGACGTCGTCGACCTTCCAGCCATCGGCCTCGCGCACCATGGCGACGCTGATCAGGCTCAGGTGGTCGAAATTGTGGAAGCTGACGGTGGAGACGGCGCGGTCGCCGTTCAGCACCGGCTCGCCGATCACCAGATCGAGCAGCAGCGAGTTCTGCCCCTCGATGAACGGATCGAACGCCAGCATGTCCGGCGCATCGGGATCGACCGCCGCGCCCTTCTGGTCGACGCTCTGCCGCTCGAGATTGGCGGCGTAGAGGTCCTTGAGGCGCGCCGAGTAGAACCGCTCCAGCCCGTCCTCGTGCTTCTCGCCAACGCTGTAGGGCTGGTAGATCGCCTCGACCAGCGCTTTCGGGTTGTCATAGGCGCTCGCCGCGCCGGTAAAGCCGATGATCAGCAGAAGACTTGCAATGATGCGACGCATGACCGCCCCCGGTTTCGATAGCCACCGGCTAGCAAGGGGTTTTGGCGCATTGAGGGCTGCGCCGTGCCACAATCAAGGCAGCGGTGATTGGAGGATATCGAGCAGGTCGTAGCTGTAGTCAGGGCTGCCGCCCCACACGTCGTCGATCTTCCAGCCGTCCTCGTTGACGAGCAGGAAACCGAGCTCCTGCGGCGTGTCGAAGTTGCGGAAGGTGACCTTCACCACGGCCTTGCCGCCGGCGATCAGGGGCTCGCCGATGACGAGGTCGCTGACCTGATAGTCCTGACCGTTGATGTACGGCCCGAAGTCGATGCGGCCGATCTCGCCGTTCGCCTCCTGCTGGTCCTTCTCGAACAGCCCGTTCAGCCGCTCGCTCTGTAGCGCCGTCTCGTCGGGCGGATAGTCGTTAGGCGGCATGTAGCCGGCGTAAAGCGCCTCGAGCAGCGCCCGCGGATCAGTGAAGGACTGGGCGAACGCCGGCTGCCCCAGCAGCACCAGCGCGGCGACGGCGATCAGCAGGCGCATGACGAAACCCCTCAGTTGAACCAGAAGGCGTAGCCAATCAGCGCGTCGCCGAACACCTCGTTGGCCTCGCGGAACGACTCGGGGCTGGCGATCGGCCCGTCCCTGAGGAACGGCAGCGCGTCGTAGCCGGTGAGCAGCATGACCAAGTCGGTCTTCCTGGCGGTCTCGAAATAGGCCTTGAGGTCAAAACCCTTCTGGAAGCGCCAGTGCGGGATCAGCAGCTTGCCGTCGAGCACCAGGTCGGCGGTGTCGAGCGTCGCCAGCCATGCCTTCACCTGCGCATCGGTGATCTTGGCGTCGGGCGTGATGCCGGTCTGCTTCGGGTTCGGCAGCAGCTCGCGATTGTCGTCGGTCTCGGCGAGGATCGCTTCCCAGTTGCGGCGGGACAGCGCGGTGATCGCCTTGAAGCGGGACAGCACACGCTTCAGCCGGTCCGCATCGGTGACGGGCCAGTTGAGGTGGTGGATCGCCGCCAGCGCATCGGCAATGGCGTTGTCGGACTCCGGGTCGAGCATCAGCGAGCCGGTCGAACGGGTGTACTCCTGCATCGGCAGGCCGGCGCGCGGGAACAGCCGGTGGAACGTGGTGTCGAACAGATCGCGGAAGTCGTGCGCGAGGAGGAAATCCGCCTGCGCGGCGAGAACCTGCGAATAGCCGGCGAGCCAGATGGCGTCGGCGCGGTCGAAGCCGATGGTCGAATCGGGCGGCGTCGGCGGAGTGGGCGCCGGCGCACCGGGATCGGTCGGGCCGGGAACGGTGGCCGCGCCGAACATGGCATTGAGCACGTTGCCGATGCTCTCGGTTTCGCTGCCCTTGCCGTCACCGTCGAGGTCGATCCGCACCTTCAGCACTTCGACCGGAACGACATAGTCGCCGGTCTCGCCGGCAGTCAGCAGCGCGTCGCGGGCGGCGTCCATGTCGTCGACGAGCAGCTGCAGGATGGCGCGGAACTTGTCGTAGTCGAGCGGCTCGGGTTTCGGGTTGACCGGCACCGGCATGGCAAGCGGTGCCCCCATGATCGGGCCGGCATCGGGCGACGCGAAGCCGTGGCGGTAGAGCCCCTGCGCAAAATGCTCGACGCCCTGGATGAAGCTGAGGAGGCCAACGCCGAAGCGGCCTTCCATGTCCTGGCGCTCGTAGAACGGCTTGAGCTCGGTAAGCCCCTGCCCGATCGTCCCCTCGTAGAGGTGCTTGCGTGCCAGATCGCCAGCCTCGTTGGCGAGGACCGGGAACGAAAGCGCCGCGCACAACACGACAGTCGCCAGTCTCAGCATCCCGGTACTCCCTCGCAATCGACTATTTGGCGGCCAACTCAAGCCATTGATCTTCGTCGAGAATAAGGATGCCGAGCGCCGTGGCGTCCTTGAGTTTGGAGCCGGCGCCCGGACCAGCGACGAGGATATCGGTGTTCTTGGACACCGAGCCCGCAACCTTGGCGCCGAGCCGCTCGGCCATCGCCTTGGCCTCGCCGCGCGTCAGCTTCTCGAGGCTGCCGGTGAACACCACGGTCTTGCCGGCAACCTCGCTGGTGGCCGAGACGGTGATCACGTAGGGCTTGGGGTGCACCTGCTCGAGCAGTGCATCGAGCACGTCGTCGTTCTGCTCGTTACCGAAGAAATCGATCAGCGCCTCGATGACAGTGTCGCCGATGCCGTCGACCGACGGGAACACCGAATGCGGATCGTCGGCATGAGCCGCCGTTTCCTTGCCGACGCGGATCAGTTCCTCGATGGTGGAGAAGGTCTTGGCCAGCACGGCGGCCGTGGTCTCGCCGATATGCCGGATGCCGAGCGCGAAGATGAAGCGGTCGAGCTCCGGTTCGCGCCGTGCATCGATGGCAGCGAACAGCTTTTCCAGCCCCTCGAAACTGCGGTCTTCGACGCTCCGGACGTTCTTGCGCGTCTTGCCCGAGGCTTCCTCGCGGATCCGCGCCTGCTCGTCGCGGCGGGCCGCAAAGGCCTGCTGCACTTCCGGACGGCGGTCACGCAGGGTGAAGATATCGGCGGCGGTTTTGACGAGACCCGAGTTGAAGAACAGATCGATATTCTCGGCCCCGAGCCCCTCGATATCCATGGCGCCGCGCGACACGAAATGCCGGAGCCGCTCGACCGCCTGGGCGGCGCAGATCAGCTCGCCGGTGCAGCGGCGGCGCGAATCTTCCTTGCCGGTCTTCTCGTTGAGCTCGCGTGTCGCGGGCGAACCGCAGACCGGGCAGACATGCGGGAAGACGTAGGGCACCGCATCGGCGGGACGCTTCTCCAGCACGACGCGGACGATCTGCGGGATCACGTCGCCGGCGCGCTGGATCACTACCGTGTCGCCGATGCGGACGTCGATGGGCTCGTCGCCGCGGATCGGCGCGCCGGTCGAGTCGATGCCGGCGATGTAGTCCTCGTTGTGGAGCGTGACGTTCTCGACCACCACGCCGCCGACGCCCACGGGCGCGAGGCGCGCCACCGGCGCCAGCGTGCCGGTGCGGCCGACCTGGATATCGATGGCACGGATGGTGGTGAAGGCCTGCTCGGCCGCGAACTTGTGGGCCACCGCCCAGCGCGGCTCGCCACTCGAAAAGCCCCAGCGCCGCTGCAACTCGAGGTTGTCGACCTTGTAGACGACACCGTCGATGTCGTAGCCGAGCGAGGAGCGCAGTTCCTCGATCTTCTTGTACTGCGCGATCAGTTCCTCGATCGAGCTGGCGCGCACCATCAGCGGGCTGATGGCAAAGCCCCACTCGCCGAACTTCTGCACTGCGTCGTACTGCGTCGCCGCCGGCTCCTCGGTGGTCGCACCCCAGGCGTAGGCGAAGAACCTGAGGTTGCGGCTGGCGGTGATCGACGGGTCCTTCTGGCGCAGCGAACCGGCGGCGGTGTTGCGCGGGTTGACGTATTCCTGCCCGCCGACCGCTGCAGAGCGCGCCTTCAGCGCCTCGAACTCGGCCATGGTCATATAGACCTCGCCGCGGATCTCGATGCTTTGGGGCCAGCCCGATCCGTGGAGCTTGTGCGGGATGTCCTTGATGGTCCGGAGGTTGGCGGTGATGTCCTCACCCACGGCGCCATCGCCGCGCGTCGCGCCCTGCACGAACACGCCGTTCTCGTAGCGCAGCGAGGCCGAGAGGCCATCGATCTTCGGCTCGGCGGTGAAGACCAGGTTCAGGTCCTTGTCGCGCTCGAAGAAGCGGCGGCCGCGCTCGATGAAATCGACCACGTCCTCGTCGGTATAGGCCTTGGCGAGGCTGAGCATCGGCACGGCGTGCCGGACCTTCGAAAACCCCTCGACCGGCGCGCCGGCCACCTTGTCGCTAAGACTGTCGGTCCGCTTGAGCTGTGGGAAGGCGGTCTCGAACGCCTGGTAGCGGCGCTTCAGCCCGTCATACTGGGCGTCGGTGATGTCGGGGGCGTCGTTCTCGAAATAGGCCCGGTCGGCCTCGCTCAGCAGCTCGTGCAGCCGGTCGAGTTCTGCCTTGGCCTCCGCCTCGGAAAAACTCTCGATCTCACGTTCCGCCTCGCTCACGATACCTCCGAAATCAACTTCCCGGCCGCGGCGCGCGCCTCGTCGGTGACCTTGGCGCCCGCCAGCATGCGCGCCACTTCTTCCTGCCGCGCCTTGCCGTCGAGGCGGCGCACATGGGTGCGTACGAACGCCCCCTCTTCGATCGCCTGCTTCTCGATCAGCAGGTGGCTCTGCGCCCGCGCCGCGACCTGCGGGGCGTGCGTGACGGTGAGCACCTGCACCTTGCCGGCGAGTCGCGCCAGCCGGCGGCCGATGGCATCGGCGACCGCGCCACCCACCCCGGTGTCGATTTCGTCGAAGATCAGCACCGGCGCCGAGCCGCGATCGGCCAGCACCACCTTGAGTGCGAGCAGGAACCGGCTGAGCTCGCCGCCCGAGGCGACCTTGAGGATCGGGCCGGGCTGCGTGCCCGGGTTGGTCTGCACGTGAAAGGCGATCTGGTCGTGGCCGAAAGCGGCGACGCGCGCCGGATCGACCTGCCGGTCGACGATGAATTTTGCCGCGCCCAGCTTCAGGTCGGGCAGTTCGGTCTCCACGGCCTTGGTGAGGGCCGTGGCGGCCTTCTCGCGGGCCGTGCTGAGGGCTGAGGCGGCAGCGGAGTAAGCGCCACGGGCGGCCTCCGCAGCCACTTCCAGCGCCTTCAGCGATGTCTCGCCGCTCTGCAGCATGTCGAGGTCATTCTGGTACTTGGCCAACACCTCGGTGAGCCCGTCGCAGGTGGTGTGGTGCTTGCGGGCGGCGGCGCGGAGCGCGAACAGCCGCTCCTCGACCTTTTCGAGGTCGGCCGGATCGAACGCCATGTCGCGCTTCAGCACCTCGAGCGCGTCGGAGGTGGCGTCGAGCGATACCAACGCCGTGTCGAGCGCTTCGACAATCGGCTGGAACACGGCGGCGCCGGCATCTGCCTTGCGCACCAGGCGGCGCATCAGCCCGGCGAGCACCGGGCCGGGGGCGGTCGGGCCGTTGAGGATCTCGTCGGCGTCGCGAACCTCTTCGGCGGCCTTTTCCAGCGTCATCAAGCGTTGGCGGCGCTCGGCGAGGACTTCCTCCTCACCGGCCTCGAGGTGCATCTCACCGAGCTCGCCGACGACGTGGCGGGCATACTCCTCGCGCGCCATCGCTTCGGCGATCACCGCGCGCTGGCCGGCAACGGCGGCGTCAGCCTCGACCAGTGCCTCGTAGGTGCTCCACACGGCGCTGACCATCGACTCATGGCCGCCGAACGCATCGAGCGCCGAGCGGTGCGTCGCGACATCGATCAGCGCCCGGTCGTCATGCTGGCCATGGATCTCGACGATCAGCCGGCCAACGGCCTGCAATAGCCCGGCGGACACCGGCTGGTCATTGATGAAGGCGCGGGTACGGCCGTCGGCCAGTTGCACGCGGCGGAGGATGATGTCCTCGTCGTCAGCGATGGCGTTTTCGCGTAGCGCCTCGCGTGCCGGGTGATTACGCGGCAGTTGCAGCACCGCGACCACCTGGCCGCTCTCGGCCCCTGCCCTGACCAATGAGGCGTCACCGCGGCCACCAAGGGCCAACGTCAGCGCGTCGAGCAGGATGGATTTGCCCGCACCGGTCTCACCGGTGAGCGCGGTGAGGCCATCTTCGAGCGTGAGATCGAGCTGATCGATCAGGACGATGTTTCGAACCGAAAGCGCATTGAGCATTCGGGTGGCCCCTCGGTGGTCGACCGGCCAACGAGGCCGAACTAACTCGCGCCTCGCAGTTTAGCTCAAAGGGGAACAAACAGGCAACAGACTTGTTGCCTGCCCTTAGCTCTTCTTCAGCTGTGCGAGGCTGCTGCCGGCGTTCACCTGCGGGGAAATGCCCTGCTTGGCGAGGAGGTCGAACGCCTGCCTGTACCAGCTGCTCTGCGGATAGTTGTGGCCGAGCACCGCGGCGGCGGTCTGCGCCTCGGAGATGAGGCCGAGCGCCAGGTTGGCTTCGGTCAGGCGGTACAGCGCTTCCTCGATGTGAGTCGAGGTCTGGAACTGCTCGGCGACGACGCGGAAGCGGTTGATCGCGGCCGGATAGTTGCCGTTGCCGAGATAGTAGCGGCCGACCGACATCTCCTTGCCGGCCAGCTGGTCGACACCAACGACGAGCTTTTCCTGCGCGTCCTTGGCGTATTTGCTGTCGGGATAGTTGGAGATGATCAGCGAGTAGGTCTCGATGGCGTTCTTCGAGATCTGCTGATCGCGGGTGATGTCCTTGATCTGCCCGAAATACGAGTTGCCCTTGAGATAGAGCACGTAGGGCAGCTCCTTGGAGCCCGGGTAGAGCGCCATGTAGCGGTCGGCGGCGAGAATCGCTTCGTCGAACTGGCCGATGCGGTAGTTGCCGTAGACCTGCATCAGCTTGGCCTTCTCGTTGAACTCCGAGAACGGGTGCTGACGCTCGAGCTTCTCCAGCGTCTTGACCGCAGTGACGTAGCGCTGCTTGTCCATCTCATCGAGCGCCTGCTGGTACAGGGTCTCGGGCGGGACGATCGCCTCTTCCTTGATCTTGGGCTGGCCAAACAGGTTGCAGCCGGCGAGCAGCACCACGACGCAGCCCATCAGCACGAAACGTGTGAACCGGCTCGAAAAACCTGCATGCTGAGAGATCGTCACGACCTGCCCCATCCCTTAACGCACTACCCTAACGTGGCAGGCGAACTACTGACAAAAAAGATCAAAACTGTGGCGCGGCCGATCAGCCGACCGACCGCAGGTACGATTGTACGTTGAGCCCTTCGGGCATGTCGTCGAGAGCGTCGAAAGCCACCGGTAACTGATCGGCGGTGACGATCTCGTAGTTGGCTTCGCTGGCGAACAGGCCATGGAGCACGAGGGCATTCAGCGCGTGGCCGCCCTTGTAGGAACGGAACCGGCCGTAGATCGGCAATCCGCACAGCGCCAGGTCGCCGATGGCGTCCAAGAGCTTGTGGCGGACGAACTCGTCCTCGTAGCGCAGGCCACCCGGATTGAGAATCCGATCCTCGTGTACGGTGATCGAATTTTCCATCGAGGAGCCGAGCGCGTAGCCGGCCTGACGGAGAATCTTGGCGTCGCGCACAAACCCGAAGGTGCGAGCCCGCGACACGTCCTCGTAGTACTTGCGCGGCGTCCAGTCGAAGATCATCCGCTGCCGGCCGATGACGCGGCTGTCAAAGTCGATCTCGAGGTCGAGCATGCGGCCGTTGTACGGCTCGAGCGCTGCCGAAGCCTCGTTGTTGCGCACCAGCACCTGGCGCATGATCTTGATGTAGCGGCGCGGCGCCGGCTGCACCATCAGGCCGACCTGCTGGATCGCCTGCACGAACGGCCAGGCGCTGCCATCGAGGATCGGGCATTCGCCGCCGGTCAGCACCATGTGCGCGTTGTCGACGCCCATGCCGGAAAGCGCGGAAACCACGTGCTCGACGGTCGCAACCGACACGCTGTCGCCGAGGTCGAGCGTGGTGCAAAGGGTCGTGCGGGTAACGCGGGAGAAATGCACCGGCACGGGACCGTGGCGGCGGCCATCGTCGAGCAGGCGCGTAACCGTGTAACCGCTATCAGGCGCAGCAGGCTCGATGGTGAGGGTAACAGGGGCGCCGGAGTGAACACCGAAACCGCTGAATTCGAGCGCATCGGCCAAAGTCCGCTGCCGCGCCGAAAGTTTATGCATGCTTTAAGGACTCCAGCCCCGTCTGCGACCCCGCGCAGTCATAGACAATAAAATCCCGGCGCGGAAGCCGCGCCGGGGGCGTGTACTCGGGCTTTCCCCCGCGGCTATTAGCCGTGTTTGCGGAGGAAGGCGGGGATCTCGATGTGCTCTTTCTGAGCCGGCTGCGACTGTACGCGACCGTACTGGTCGGCATTGCCGCGAGCACCCTCAGTGCCAGCGGAAGCCCGCGGATTCCGGGCGCCTCCGGCTTCGATGGCACTGCGGGCAGCCGCATCGTCGGCGCTCGGCTCGACCGCCGGCTCGGCCCGTGCGGGCTCATTCGACTTAAGGCTAATGCCGACATTGGAGGCCAGCCGCTTGAACAGGGCACGCGCATTGCGCGGCTCCGGCTCCTGCTTTTCTTGGGCCGTGAGTGACTGCCTTGCAACAGCCGGGAACTCCTCGGTGCGCGGCATCCGGCGCTGACCGTCAGGACGTTCGGCGCTGGAGGGCACGTAAGCGCTCGGAATCGGCGCCTCGATGAGTCGCGGCGCTTCTTCGAGATGGGTGTGGCTGGCCTGCGGGATGTAGGGCTCGACGGTGATGCCGTCGTCTTCCTGGTAATCCTGGTAGGTCGGCTCGGCGTAGGAGATCGCCTCGGCGACGGCCTGCTCAACCTGAGTCTCGAACTCGGGCTCCGGCTGGGCTTCCACGACCGGAGCGCGCTCCGGCATGGCCTGCCGCATCGCGGCGGCCTGCAGAGGCACGCGGGCCGGATTGGCCTTCATCGGCTCGAGTGCCTGGACCATGGTCGCGTCGGTGCCGGTGGCGACGACCGACACGCGGATCGTGCCGGTCATATCCGGATCGAAGGTCGCGCCGAGGATGATGTTGGCATCCGAGTCGACTTCCTCGCGGATGCGGCTCGCCGCCTCGTCGACTTCGTAAAGGGTGAGGTCCGGACCGCCGGTGATCGAGATGAGGAGGCCACGCGCCCCCTGCATCGAGACATCGTCGAGCAGCGGGTTGGCGATCGCCGCCTCGGCAGCGTGCCGCGCACGGTCCTCGCCGGAAGCTTCGCCCGTACCCATCATCGCCTTGCCCATGCCGCGCATCACGGCGCGCACGTCGGCGAAATCGAGGTTGATCAGGCCTTCCTTGACCATCAGGTCGGTGATGCAGGCGACGCCGGAGTAGAGCACCTGGTCCGCCATCTTGAAGGCGTCGGCGAAGGTGGTCTTCTCGTTGGCAACGCGGAAGAGGTTCTGGTTCGGGATGACGATCAGCGTATCGACATGCCGGTGCAGCTCGTCGATGCCGTCTTCCGCGAGTCGCGAGCGACGGTTGCCTTCGAACTGGAAGGGCTTGGTCACCACGCCGACGGTCAGGATGCCCTGCTCACGGGCCGCACGCGCCACTACCGGCGCCGCGCCGGTACCGGTGCCGCCACCCATGCCCGCCGTGATGAACACCATGTGCGCGCCGCTCAGGTGATCGTTGATCTCGTCGTAGCTCTCTTCGGCCGCCGCCCTGCCCACTTCCGGGTGGGAGCCGGCGCCGAGGCCCTCGGTGACCGAGACGCCAAGCTGGATGATCCGCTGCGCGCTCGATAGCGCCAGGGCCTGTGCGTCGGTGTTGGCGCAGACGAAGTCCACTCCAGACAGGCCAGAGGCGATCATGTTGTTGACCGCGTTGCCGCCAGCCCCGCCCACACCGAACACGGTGATGCGCGGCTTCAGTTCTTGAATGTCCGGGATGGTGAGGTT